>VYMG01000025.1_pt1 | contig 106495 bp, 78 predicted proteins | sample 5115261 | NCBI WGS metagenome assembly VYMG01 (sample SAMN12291781, study PRJNA351875) | freshwater metagenome | isolation source: freshwater lake | place: USA: Michigan, Wintergreen Lake | collected 2013-08-08
GGGGTGGGCGGGTGTCGCCGGGTTGATGCAAGTGATGAGTGTCAGAAGGATGACGCGAGCGGGCGCGGCTTTGGCGCAGGACTTGGCCGGAGGGGTGGTCAATATCCACACGCACGTGATCGTCGAGGCGATCTGTCTGCGGGTGGACAATGAGCACGACGGTCTGGCATATGTGATGCGAAGCGCTTCGGGCGAGGTCTTCTTCACGATTCATGAGGGGTCGGCGTGCCAGGAAGACATCGGTTGGCGGACCAAGCTGCGGGGGCATGATCCACGGCTGGACGAGTGGCGGCCCTCACGCGAGATGGCGACTGCGACCACACCCCACGCCGGATTGGTTGTCAGCGCAACCTTCGGTGGCGAGGCGATGGCGATGCCTTTGCGCATCTATGAAGGCGAAGATCTACTGGACAAACTGACAGGCGAGGGAGATGTGCAGCGGGTGGCGATGACTTGGGACGAGTTCGTGCGCGTCTTTGTGACTGACGCGCGGCTGGTGCATCACGCGGCGGAGTGCAGCGAGTGCGACTACGACCTGAGCGCGACGGAACCGGAGCTGGACGGGGGATATCGCTGCTCGGAATGCGGACATGTGCGGCGGCCCGTTGAGGCGGAGGCTCTGCGGCGGTCTGCATGACCAATGCTGGGGGCTTATCGGCTGGCGATACCGGCCAAAATGAGCTATGCGCGGCGTTGGAAAACCGTTACAATCCCACTATGGCGCGCATGCTTTCATCCAGTGGCGTGATGCAGGACCCTGCGGTGATGTTCCCAAAATTGGCGGAACTGATCGGGTATCTGGATTCCATTGACCATCGTGCGGACCTTGGGACGCTGCAGCAACTGCTCGCCAAACTGGATGTGACGCGGAGTGACATCGCCAGCACGTGCATCTTCGGGGTGAAGGGATACCGGCGCAATTGCATCAGCCGCAGCGAGTGGTATGAACTCCTGGCGTGTTGTTGGCACAGCGGAGACCGGACACCGATTCATGATCATCGCGGCGTGAGCTGTGCGTTCAAGGTGATCGAGGGGGAAGGGACGGAGATTCGCTTCAAGGAGACGCCTTGCGGGCTGATCTGTCCGACGACAAGCGTGACGATGCCGACGGGATACATCTGTGCAGCGGATGACGCGGACATTCATCAGGTGGCGAACATGCAGGCGAAGGGGACAGATCTGATCACGCTGCACATCTACAGCCCACCCATTCGCAAGATGCACACATATGACTGGGGCGCCGCCAGCACGGCGGAAGCGGGCGACTGCTACGACTGCTGAGCAAAGCAGGCGTTCGATCTGGGGAGCCGAGAAAGCGGCGGGTTCAGCGGCAGGTGCGAGCACTGAGGGTCACGATCGCGCCGGTCACGCGGCCGCCCGGGGTTTCGCGAATATTGCCGAGCGTTATATCGCCGCTGAGTGTGTGGGCGAGCGTGCGAGCGCGCGTCAGGCCCAAGCCTCGCTTGCGACCTGCGGGCTTCTCGCTGAAGAATGGGTCCATGGCGTGAACCAAGCCCTTTTCGCTGAAGCCTGGGCCATTGTCCATGACTTCGAAGGCGATGCGATCACCATCTCGCAGGGCGACGATGCGCACGCTGCCCTCGGGGTTGCTCTCGATGGCGTTGGTCACGACTTCTGTCAGTGCGGCGATGAGCAGTTCAGTGTCGAGACGCACGGTGTTGGGAGCGCGTGAGAGATCGACCTCGACCTTGGTATCGGCGCAAGCGCGAACGAGTGACTGTGCTACGACACGCTTGACGGCGTCGTGCATGACGCAATCAGTGACGCTGGGCTGAGGCGTGACGCTGAGCAGGTGCAGGCTCTGGATAAGGTCACTGAGATCCTTGGCGGCGCTCGCGATGGCAAGTGCAGCGGCCTTGTCACGATCATCCCGCAGTTTCTGGGCGAGTAACTGCGAACGCCCGGCGATGATCGCGAGCGGATTGTTCATCTCATGGGCGGCCCCTGCAGTGACTTCGCCCAGCTTCGCGTAGGCCTCCTGATGAGCGAGCATGGCCTGAGCCTCCGCGAGTTGGCGACTGCTCTCAACCAACTTCTCGTGCATGCGTGCGGCGCGGGTCTGCTCTATGGCGGCGCGCAGAGCATTACTCCATGCGGCAAACAGGGGCTGGAGCAGTGTCCGCAATTGCGGGGGCACCTCGCGCTCGCAGATCAGCGCACCACAACTGGCGTAGACGTTCGCACCAAGCGGCGCGACCCAGAGCGGCATCACGCGGAGGCGACGAATGTCGGGCGCGCCGACAAGATGGTCGGCCAGTTCGTTCAGCAGATCAGAAAGGGCGCCGATTGCGCCGGGACCCCGGGAATCGCTGGCGAGCATCTCACCCAGTGCATCGGTGTTGTCGCTCGCGCTCACGATGATGGGATGATCATGCACGGGCTGCGAGGAGCCGGCGGCACTGAGCAGTCGCCAATCGTTGCCCTGCTCCTCGCGCAGCAAGAGACATCCGTAACCCGGTCCCAGCGTTGTGCGGGCACTCGCGAGAACCGCTTCCGCCGCTTCATGCACGGTGGCGACTCCGCGCGTTGAGAGATGGAAGGAGTCGATGGCTGAGAGAATGCGCTGCATCGCGCCGGCGCTGCGGGCCTGTTCGTGCAACTGCGCATTGAGCACGCTGAGGTGCTGGGTGACATTGGCAAGACTCTCGATGAAGACCTGGGGCGTCGTGAGCTGATCGATGCCCAGCAACTGCAGTCGCTGCGAGACCAGTTCCTGCAACTGGGGCATGAACGAAGCAGGATCAACGGTGATGCCCAGCCTGCTCCAGATGCTCTTGACGTCGGGCACGGCGTCAAAGTCTCCCGACCAGCCCATGTGCAGATGCCGACAGAGCGCGCGGGCCGCGGAGACAACGCTGATGAGGTCCTTACTCGATGCGGCCGTGGTCGCCTGAGCGGGCTGGTCGTGCAGCCAGATGGCTTCCTGCAGCGGCTGCGCGAGATTCCAATGGGCGGCGAGGCGTCTGCCGGCGGTGTGATGATCCAGGCCCAGCAGTTCGCGTTCCACAGTGGCGCTGCGGGCGTTGCGTTTGGCCGCCAAGGCAAGCACGCGGTCATAGGCCTTGGGCAGGGCGAAACTGACAGCAATACGACCCACGCTGTGCAGCAGGCCCGCGAGAAATGCCTCATCGCGCACGTGCCGGAGATGGGGCGAGCGCTCCACGATCATCTCGGCCGCGACGGCGACGGCGATGGAGTGCTTCCAGAGTCCGTGCTTGTCAAATATCTGCGGGGTTGCATCGTCGCTCGCGTTGGCGATCTGGTTGTCGAGCTTCTGCTTGGACGCGTCGCGGGCGACCAGATCGCAGACGCAGACGCTGAGCACCGCACTGCGGACCGCCTCGATACCCAACATGACGACGGCCCGCTTGACGCTGGTGATGCGGTCACCCAGGCCCTTGTCGCTCTTGCGGCAGAGGCCCAGGATGCGCGTCGCAAGGGCCGGGTCGCTTTCGATGATGGCGGCGATGTCGTCCATCTCCACATCGCTTCCACTGCTGATGCGGATGATGCGTGCGGCGACGGCGGGAAGCGTGGGCAGAGCGTCGATGCGCTCGAGAATCAGTTCCACCTGGCGCGCGGGCGTCGGGCGGCCATTGTGGGGCACGCGAGCGAAGTCGAAGATGGCTCCGGGAGTCGCCACCATGCGCAGAGTCTCTTAGGCCGCGGCGAGGTCGGACTGATCGTCGTGATGAGACGCGGGAGTGCCTGCGGCCTCAATACCAAGAAGATCGCTCATGCGCCGCGTGAGTTCAGGCAGCGAGAAGGGCTTGGGAAGGAAGCCATCCGCGCCGGCCTTGAGCAGTGTGTCGATCTCCTCGCGACGGACCACACCTGAGATGATGAGAATCTTGGTGTCGAGGAAGGCGGGATTGGCACGGATGCGCGAGCAGACCACGTTGCCGTTGATGTCGGGCAGCATGTAGTCAAGGATGATCAGATGCGGCTTGACGTGCTCGGTGAGCATGCCGGCGTCGTAGCCGTTGGCGGCGGTGTGGAGTTCAAGTCTGTCATCACGACTGAGGACGTCGCGGTACATCGCGAGAATGTCGGCATCGTCATCCACGAGCAGCACTTTCTTCTTGCCGGCTTCGAGAATATCCGTCGGGATGTGGTTGGCCTTCATGAAGCGAAGCAGTTCGTCTCGCGGGATGCGGCGGAACTTGCTGCCGGGCACCTTGAAGCCCGTGAGACGGCCGGCGTCGAAGCAGCGGATGATGGTCTGCTGGCTGACTTTGCAGAGCAGTGCCGCTTCACCCGTGGTGAAGACGCGTTTGCTCGCGATGTCTGCGGGAAGTTGATCCTGTGACATGTCACAACCCTCATGAGGCGACCATCCGAAGAGACCGCGCGGCGGCAACTTGCCTAGATTGCCTAAACCACCAACGTGATATCGAGAGAATCACGGGCGCACTTCACGCGGACTGACGGGGGTGCGCGCAGTTATCCGGGCACACGGCGACCGACGCGCGGGACCCGCGCGACAGGTGTCTCATAACTCGCGTAGTGTCTTCAGGCCGACTTGGCAGCCTCGCGGGCTTCAACGTCCTTTTCCATCTCGAGGACCCAATCCTCCAGCGGCACATGGCGGTAAAGATCGAGTTCGACCGCAGCTCCCTTGAAGGTCGGATGATCTTCGCGCGTGACCAGTGAGATGTAGAACTTCTCCCACTTGCTCTTGTCGAACTCGACAATGTCAGCGGGCACCAAGGTGGCGCCGCCCGGCAAGGTGAGCGTCTTGGTCGCGGGATCCCACGAGTACGAGATACTGCGAACACGCAGCATGAGGACAGCCATCCAAAGCGCGACTGCAATGCCGACAGCGGCGATAGCCCACTGGCTGGGAATATCCCACCAGCTCAGCGGTGAGGGCGCTTTGATCTGGCCGCTTGCGTCGGCCTTGGTGTAACGGTCGCGAAGCTGCACCAGACGCTCGTCGGCACTGCCCACGGCCACGGGCTTGCCCTGCTCGGTGCGGAAGTCGGAGCGTGGGAAGGTGGTGTTGGCGGTGTCAAGGCGGCTGATCAGCTTGAGCTGGGTGAGCCAGTCGAGAACGGCGCGCTCGTCCGCGCCCAGGGATGCGGGATCGCTCTTTTGCTTGGCGAGCAGTTTGTCAAGTTCGCCTGCGGGGTCCTTCACGCTGGCCTGGTCGTTGGAGAGTTTGCCAGCCTTCTGCAGTTCGGCGAGATGCTGGAACTCACTGAACTCCGCGGCGCGTGCACCGCGCTTTGGATAGACGACGATGGCATCGACAACGCCCCAGATGAACAGCCCGAGGAAGGCGACGGCGATCAGCGTCATCTTCAAGGCCCACTTCTTGTTCATGACGGTGGTCTGCATGCCGGATGATGTCGCGCCGCCTGAGGAAGATTGCTCGGCCATAGGAACTCGCAGAAAACAGACGCCCCTGCACGCCGCACGACGTGCCGAAGCCGCACTGTAGCGATGTACATCGTCGCGCGATCGAAGATGGCTTGACTGGGCCGGTGGCTGCAGCAGGCGAATCGTGCAGGCCAGCCGGTATGATGCGTTCGAAAGTCGCGTGAAACGCAAAGGCCAACGCGGCATTTCAGGGCACGAGCCAACAAGGAGCGACACATGACGGAAATGCGACGTCGGGATGCACTACTGGGGTTTGGGGCGCTGGCGGCGGGAGCGGCGCTTGCAGGCACGGGTTCTCGCGTGCTGGCGGCCCAGAACGCCGCGGAAGCAAGCAAAGAGCCGCAACAGGGCGCAGGCTTCTATCGCTTCAAAGTCGGTGAGGTGGCGTGCTTCTCCATCGGTGACAGTCATTTCAAGATGGACCCCTATCCGCTCTGGGGCGAGAATGCGTCCGAAGAGGCTGTGGCTGCCGCGCTACGAGTCAATGCACTCGGGCCCAAGCAGAACGTTGTCCACGTCAACGTGCTGATGATGCGGGTGGACGGCAAGGTGTGGCTGGTGGATACCGGCAACGGCATCGGCGCACAGGGCATGCTGATGAAGCACCTGGCGACACTGGGCGTGCGAGCGGAGGACGTGGAAGGGCTCGTGCTGACGCACCTGCACGGCGACCACTTCGGCGGGCTGACCAACGCGGACGGTCAACTCGTGTTTCCGAAGGCGACGTTTTACGTGAATCGCATCGAACGCGACTTCTGGGCGGGATCGCCGGATCTGAGCAACACGAAACTGGGCGATGACTGGAAGAAGGGCATGGTGACTGGCGCGCAGAAGACCATCGGACTGCTGGAGCAATCCAAGCGACTGCAACTGGTGGATGACGGCAGCAAATTGACGACTGGCCTGAGCGTGAAACACACAGGCGGGCACACGCCCGGACACCAGACGGTGGTGGTGGAAAGCGGCGGCGAGCGGTTTGAGATGCTTGCGGACAGCGTGCACCACCATGTGCTGAGCTTTCAGCAGCCGGAGTGGCATGTGATGTTTGACTACGACGCCAAGGAAGGCGCGCGAGTGCGTCGGTCCACGCTGGAGCGTGTGATGAGCGATCAATCGCTGGTCATGTGCTATCACACGCCGTGGCCGGGGGTGGGACGCGTCGTGGCGATGAACGACGGCTTCCGCTGGGTGGCAACGCCCTGGGAGTGGTGAATCGCTCCAGCGGCCCATGGTGCGTGCTGGGTGCTGGCTCATGCTGACAAGAGAAAAGACGCCGCGTGATGCGGCGTCTTCTTTCGTGGAATACCGATGTTGGCGAGCGTGCTCAGATGCAGGGGCCGCCAGCGAGCACGTTGAAGAAGGAAACCACGTCACCATCGGATGGGAAGACGCCGTCGTTATTGAAGTCAATGCTGTCGCACTGGGGGCACGGGCCGCCGGCGAGCACGTTGAAGAAGTCAATCACGTCCGAATCCTCAGGGAAGACGCCGTTGTTGTTGAAGTCGATATCGTTGCACTCACAGGACAGTGGCAGGTAGTCGTTGTCGGGGTCATTGGGGCCGAAGATATGGATGGAGGCGTTGTCCACGAGGTGAATGGCGGTGTTGTTGGTATTGGCACGTGCGCCGATGCCGATGCGGGCAACGAATGGCGTGAAGTTCACCTGCTCGTTGGCGAAGATGCGGTAGGTAGCCTCGGCAGGCTGGCCGGGGTTGACGGTAAGTTTGACCGTCATGCCTGCGGGACCGTACACAACCTCGGCCCGACGCCATGTGTTGTCACCAAGATCACCAACCTGCGGAGGCAGCGCGACGGCGGTGACGACGTTCAAGTCTCGAATGATCGCTGCGTACCAGCCGCCACCATCGTTGTCGAACTTCACGCCGAGCGTACCGCCGAAGACGGGACCATTTTCATCCCACGGATACGAGGCGGGATAGCGCGAGGCATCAACGGCGAAGAGACCGATGCCGCGCGACTGTGTGCCGGTGATTCGGAAGTCAAAGCTCACACGGAAGCGCTCGACGGGGACTGCGGAGAAGGGCTGGCGAACCAGCGAGCCTTCGCCATCGCCACCGAACGCGGCAAGACGCACTGCGCCACCGCTAAGAACTGAGCCGTTGAGGCTCCACGTACCGACACCGGTGTTGAAGTTGCTCACCTCCGCGACGGTGGTCTGGCATTCGTCGGGCACGCCGTTGAAGTCGCAGTCGGTGGACAGACCGGTCTGAACTTCACAGACATCGGGAATGGTGTTGCCGTTGCAGTCAGCGAGCGAGCCGCTTGCGATCTCTATAGGATCGCTGATGCCGTTGGCGTTGCAGTCCTCGGGAGCGACGTAACTGAGCTTGATGATGTTGCTGCCACGCGCGATGGGATTGTCGAAGGCAGCCTCGGCATACAAGTCAGCGAAGTAGATGCCGTCGGGGCCGACAGCGATGGCGCTGGCACTGCTCTTGCCGAACCCGTTGTAGATGGCGATGGGCCTGGGACCTGCGATGCGGCTGCCATCGGCGCCGAGCACAAACTCGGTGACGACCTTCTCCAGGATGGAACCCGGACCGCTGGCCCACGTGCCGCCGGACTGCGTGACATACGCGCGGTTGGCGTACTCAGCGGGGAAGCCGCTGTTGGCGAAGACGTTCTGCTCGATGAATGCGATATCGACAGGCGCGGTGGCGGGGAACCAGAGGTAGGTGGCGAAGTTCGCCATGCTCGCATCGGAGCCGTCGAAGAGGTAGTTACGACCGCTCACGAGCTTTGCAAGACGATCGGTGCCGGGCCCATTCTCGACGAAGTAGTAGGTGTTGTCGCTGCGACGCAAGCCGCCACCAAAGGCGTTGCGGAAGCCCAGGGCGTAGACGTAGTCGACGTGATTGATGCCGTCGGCAGCGTTGTAGAAGGGATTGTCCGTGGGAGCAGAGCCGTCCTTACGGACACGCATGATCTTGCCGAGGGCGCTGTTGAGATTCTGGCCTGCGGTGATATCAAAGCCGTCGCCCATGTGGACGATGATCGTGTCATCCGGCATGAGTTGGACGTTGCTGATCTGGTGGCTGGGGCCTTGCTCAAAGGGGAAGAGATCAAGTACCGTCGTGACAGCGTTCGCTGTGCGGCCGCCGTCGATGCTAGTAAGTTTGATCAGCTTGGGGTGCAGAGGGCCGACGTTCGGATTGCCGCTGCGGGTGTAGAGAACGCTGGCGTAGATATCGCCGTTCGCATCGATGTCGATGCCCGCCAGGCCGATCTCGCCCGAGCCGGGAAAATTGCCGGTGGGATTGAAGTTGATGAGGCCGGTGGCGAAGGTCTCGACGGTGCCGTTGCGCAGCACGACCTTGATGTCACCGTACAACTCGGTGACGTACAGGAATGGATCCGTGGGCAAGGGTCCCGGATTGGGCTTGAACACCATGTGTACCGGCAGTTGCAGTCCGGTGGCGAACCTGCTCGCTTTGAAGTCAGGCGCGGTCTCCCACGGAGCCTCATTTGCGCGGGCCAGCACCGTGAAGTTGGGCTGCGTGTCGCCCGGCTGGAACTGGAAGGTGCTGCCATTGGTCGACACCCACAGCGTGATGGTGTTAAACGGGGGCAGGTTGCTGACTGGCGGCAGATAGATGGTCCGCAGGCGACCTTCAGTGTCGCGGAACTGCAGATCAAGCGCAGGCAGATTGAGCAGCGCGCTCTGCGACTCAATCAGAACCTTCACGGGCATGTGCATGCTCAGTGCGGGCGGGTTGTTCAGCCGATTGCCCGTGGGGCCAGCGGACACATCGAGCATCGATGCCCCGCAGCAGCCAGCGACCAGTCGAATCTGGGCGGCGGGCTCGCCAAGGTAAGGAAGCGTGAACGGCGTGCCGTTGGGCAAGGTGAGGCGCGGCGGGGGAAACTCAACGACATCTTCAATCGACATCGGCAGCACTTGGCTGGCGGCACCGGTCGTGAAGTCCCGCTCCGACCATGCACTCCACTCCGGCGCTGCACTGCTGCGGTGACGGACGCGGAATCGATAGTCAACTTCCGGCAGCAACTGTCGCGCGCTACCCAACGAATTGACAAAATTGCCGTCGCCCAGGTGGACGTGCACGCCGCTCGCGCCACTCAGACAATTGGCGAACCACACGAGCTCATTCAAGTCCAGACGGATGATCTGCCAGTCAGTGCAGACGTGGGTGTTTCCCGCGTCGGGATCGCTGAACGGCGCGGTTTCCATATGGACGTCCGCGGCGTCGATAAGGACGTTGAGTTGCGGCTCAAGAACAACAGGCGCCGCCGGCGGCGACTGGGCGGACGCTGGCGACACGAACAGATACGACACCCCAGCGATCGCAAAGGCGACGCGACCGATCCATGACTGCAGCGGCATACCACTTCTCCAGTCGCCCGACGACCCATCGCGGTCGGGCGCATTGCACCTGCCAACATTCTCTCACATCGCGGACAAAAAACAACCCGCGGAAACCCCGAGGTCGAGCTTCGGGGTACCCGATGGAGCAACGTCCTAAAAAGCACGCGACTTGAGCGAAATCCGCTGCTTTGCAACCTATTGCTGGCAGTTCGCTTCAGTAAGGGTCGTGCCAGGTTCTCCCACGCGACCCCACCTCTTTAGGGACGCTTCGCTGCCGTTGCTGGCTGCTGCGGGGCGTCGTCAAAGAGCTTCTGCTGATCCTTCACATCACGAACACGCCCGTCGAGCAGTTCGAGCTGCTTCTTCAGTTCATCGACGCTGCGGAATTTGTAGTACTCACTGGCGAAGCGGATGTACGCGACTTCGTCGATGTCGCGAAGCCGGGCCATGACCCGTTCGCCGACGGTCTGGCTGGGCACTTCGCGATCAAAGTGGCGATGCAACTCCTCCTCGATCTCATCGATGACCTTCTGCTTGACATCTTCGGGAATCTTGCGCTTGCCGCATGCCGAGAGAATGCCCTTCGCGATCTTCTCACGCTCGAAAGGCACGCGGCGACCATCGCGCTTGACGACCACGAGACGCGCGGTCTCTTCCACGCGCTCATAAGTCGTGAAGCGACGTGAGCACGCCAGGCACTCGCGCCGACGCCGGATCACCTTGCCGCCGTCACTGCTGCGGCTGTCGATGACCTTGTCGTTGTCGGTATTGCAGAACGGACATTGCACGAGCAGAAGGTATGCGGGCGGGCTCGCCACCTGACAGGGACACCCTCACGAGCCGATGGTCACCGTAACCACACCTTCGCCCGTAGCCGCGGCCCGAAGACCGGTCATGGTTGCGATGGTGCCGAGATTGGTGTGCGCATGCATCGACAGGGGCAGTGTGGTGAACGCGCCGCCTGCGTGACCGCCGCGGGCAGCCGCGATGGCCATCGGCGCCATCAACTGGTCGGCGAGATACGTGCCGACCGCCACGTCCGCACTGACGTACTGGCGCACTTCCCGTACAACCTGGTCGCAAACCGACTCGGCGGGACGACCGACCTCTCCCAGCGCGGAGAAAACCTCGGTCACGTGCTGACCGGGCACTTCGACCAGCACCACGTTGCCCGCGCTGTGGCTCGCGTCGATGTACTCGATGCAGTGCAGGGGCGCGTCGATGGTGAGCTTCTCCATGACCCGCTCGCGTTCACGCAGACCGATGTTCATGTGAAGTTTGGCAAGCAGCACCGTGAGTCGGGGTGTGCCTCGCTCGCCCGGATGAGGCAGATGGAGCGGCGCGAGGGACGTCACGGGATTGACGTCGATCACGATGCGTCCACCGCCGGCGGGATAGAACCCGTGACGTTCCAGCCTCGCGGTGATACGAGGGCCCATGCGATTCATGAGGGGCACGAGCGCCTTGGCGAAGAACTCAAAGGGCGGTGCATGCGTCTGGTGCGTGCCACCTTCCACCGTGATACGAGAAGGCTGGGGCGCGACCATGAGAGCGGGCAACACAGCCTGCATGACCATGGTGGTGCTGCCGGCAGTGCCGATGGAGAAGGTGAAGTCACCCCCATGCAACGCACCGGGTTCGAAAGCAAGCTGGGTGCTGCCGACAGCCGCGCCCGAGACACGAGCATCGCAGATGCGTTGGGCAGCCTGCACCGCAGTGAGATGCTGGCGCATGAGTCCGGGCTTCTCTCGCCCCTTGCGGATATTGGTGATGGTGAACGGCATGCCCAGTGCCGCAGAAAGCGCAAGTGACGTGCGGAGAATCTGTCCGCCGCCTTCGCCCACAGAACCGTCGATGGAAATCATGAAAACTGCCGCCCTTGTAACTCGCTCGACTTCGCGGGCAGTTTAGGTCAGCCGCCCGCGCCATGCCACCGCGGCGAACTGCCAGTCGTCGATGACGCACTGTGCGAACTCACCCGCCGCGGGCCGCTTCCCACGTCAGACCGAACTTCCCGAGATACTTGCGCAGCCGGTCGGCGTCGTTCACGCTCGTCTTGCTTGCACGGCTCACGGCGAACAGCTCGCGTCCCGCTTCGCTTAAGGTGCGTGCACGCGCGCACACTCGCAGAACCTCCGCAAGCTGCACCGCGTCAAATCGATCGAGGGATGCGGCTCGCTTGCCAAGCACATGCTCAAGCACATCGTCGGGTTCGTGCGAGATGACTGGGCTCGACTCGGCTCCTGCGTGCCAGGCCGAGTGCAGGCGTCCAATCTCCTGCTCAACCTGCGTGGGCGTAATGCGTCCACCCTCCGCCAGGGTGGCGAGTCGTGTCACGCTGGCCGAGAGGTCGCGAAAGTTGCCATTCCATGTCGCCAACGGACTCTCCGCAAAGGCAAGATACTGCTCGCGGGCCTCTGTCGTGAATCGAACGCTCTTGCCCGTGCGCGTGGCGAACTGCTCGAGTTCATACTCGATGTTGGGCGCGATGTCCTCACGACGATCCCGCAGCGCGGGCAGGCGGAACGTCCACAGGTTGATGCGGGCAAGCAGATCCTCACGAAAACGTCCCGCTCGGACGTCGCCATACAAGTCACGATTGGTACCCGCGATGAGTTGAAACTCACTCTGGGTCTCCTCGTCACTGCCGAGGGGCAGAAACCGCTTCTCTTCCAGGGCTCTGAGCAGCATCGCCTGTTCGTCTAGCCCCAGTTCCCCCACTTCATCCAAGAAGAGCACACCCTTGTCGGCTGCCTTGAGCAAGCCAGCTCGCTCACTCGCCGCACCGGTGTACGCGCCCTTGCGGTGACCAAAGAGCGTGCTCATCGCACTGTCACCTCGAAGCGTGGCGCAGTTGATCTCCACGAACGGTCCTGTGGCGAGGTGACGGCCACGCTTGAGTTCATAGATGCGCCGGGCCAGTTGACTCTTGCCCGCGCCAGTCGGTCCCAGAAGCAGCATGGGGTCAGTGGCATTGGCCGCGACGTGTTCAATGTCTTGAATCGTGCGGTTGAATGCCTTGTTGCGTGTGCGGATGCCCGACTTGAGTGTGGCGATGGCGTCACGATGCTCACGTGCGAAGCGCGACGCGAGCGATGCGTACTTCGTGAGATCAAGATCAATGATCTTTGCGGTGCCCGCGGGGTCGTTGGTCCGCATCGCGGGTGACGTCTGCACCAGCCGGGCGGGAATACGTCGCGACTCCACCAGCAGAAAGAGGCAGATCTGAATGACATGGGTGCCAGTGGTGATGTGAACGACGTAATCCTCGCGCTCTGGATCAAACGGATACTTGCTCGCAAAGGCGAGCAGCGACGTGTACGCGTCTTCAAAGTCCCACGGATCGCGGATGTCCATCGTGTGATGCACGACCTTGGTCTCCGGCGAGACCTGCGCGATATCCGCCGTGACTTGCTTTCGCAAATCCGTCCAACGCGAGCCAGCAAGCAACTCGAGGCGAGAGATGACGAGTTCGGGCTGTTGGCACAGTCCGACAGTGGGACGCCACTTCTCCCATCGCTTGCTCGAGGCACCCAGGTCGAGCTGGGTGCCGAGCATGCCGATGCCCACAAGAGGCCGAACCTGGGGAATTTTCTGATCCATTGGTATCGTTTATTATACATACGTCTAATCCCCGGCGTCCATATGGCACATGCAAGCCCCTTCCGGGCTTCGGAAATGCGGCTTCGGCTCTGGCACGGCGGTTGCAATTCCCCTCTCGTCCGCCCCGGTGGCACTCGGGCCGCCGGGGCCGGGCGCGGGGCTTGTATCGCTCGGGCACGCGAGCGGCGACACGCCGGGCGGTTGTCCATCACCGGTTCGACTTCATGGCGCGACGCATCGTGTGCCCGCGCCACACGGAATACGCCCAGTCTGCTCGTCGCTCGCTTGCTCGATCGGATGCACCACCCTGCAACACCCGCCTGAAGTCTCAGCGGACTATCAGGCTCGTCAACTTAGGATTCCACCATGCCGACCGACCCTTCCATTCTCATCGAAACCGGCGAAGCCACGGCGATCTTGCCCGTGGAGAACGGCGCAAAGAAGCCCGTGACCGTCATCGGTACGAAGGCCATTCGTGACGCCTTTGACGATGCTTGCATTCGGCAGGCATTGAACAGCGCGAGCGCACCCGGTGTGAGCGAGCTTGTGCTCAACCCCGACGCGCACAGCGGCTATGGCGCGCCCGTTGGCTCGGTGCTTGCTTCACCCACGCACATCTATCCCGGTCCGGTCGGTGTCGATATCAAGTGCTCGATGAGCCTCTTGCAACTCGACCTGCCCGAAGATGCAATCACGAGCAAGCCGCTGCGCCGTGCGTTGATTGAGGCGATTCTGCAACGCACGCCCACGGGAGCGGGCCGCGGCAACCGTCACGCGAAGAAGGGCCGATACGTTTCGCCCACGCAAGGTCGACAGATCGTGACCGAAGGCGCGACCGATGAAGTGCTGACGCAGCTTGGCATCCCCCTGCATTGGGCGCAGCGGTGCGAAGACAGCCACCACACGGGCCACGATGGCACGCGTGAGGCGCTGCTTGATCGCGTGGACCGCACGCTGCTTGCAGAGAGCCTGACATACGGCGTCTTCGCGGACAAGATCGCGCAACTGGGTTCATACGGCGGCGGCAACCACTTCGGTGAGTGCGAAGTCGTGCGTGTGAATGACGCGCAGCGCGACCTCGCGCAGCACTTCGGGCTGCGTGACGGTCACGTGGCGTTCCTGTCGCACTGCGGAAGCCGCGGGCTTGGCAGCAAGCTGGCTGATCGCCAGTTTCGCGCCATGCAGCAACACTTTGCGACGTGGGGCATCCCGCTGCCCGGTAACGACCGACACCTGGTGCACGCCCCACTGGGTACGCCCGAAGCGGACGCGTATCTGGATGACATGGCCATCGGCGCGAACTTCGCGACGGTGAACCACCTGCTCATCAACGCGCTCATTCTCGAAGCGTTCCAGGAGGTGATTCCCGGCGTGAAGGGTGAACTGGTGTACTTCATCAGCCACAACATCGCGCGACAGGAGGTGCTGGACAACAAGCTCACGTGGGTGCATCGCAAGGGCGCCACGCGTGCGTTCCCGGCGGGTCACCATGGCCTGAAGGGAACCATCTTCGAGCACACGGGTCACCCCATTCTGCTGCCCGGCAACCCTGCCCAAGGCAGCAGCGTGATGGTGGCGCAGCCCGGTGCGCGACTGAGCTGCTACAGCGTCAACCACGGCGCGGGACGGCGCATGAGCCGCACCGCTGCCATCAAGGCGCTGGATCAGAAGCAGATCGACAAGAGCCTTGCCGAGGCTGACATCATGACCAACTGCCGGCAGTATCCCATCGACGAAGCGCCTGCGGCGTACAAGGACTTCAACGAAGTTCTCGCAAGCGTGGAGAAGGCGGGCCTCGCGACGGAAGTCGCGCGACTGCAGGCGAAGTTCGTGATCAAGGATGGTGACAAGGCGGACGACTGACTGCGGTCCTGAGGGCGAAAGCCCTCAGGCGCAATTTTTCGAGATTCGCCGCAATTTCTTGACTCTTCGCACGTTGAAGGAATCATCATGCAACGCATGTTCATTCTCCGCGCAACACCACGCGCCACCAGACGCTGATCCGCCACTGCTCCTCCACTCGCTCCGGTACCGGCCGGCCCGAGTCCTCGTCGTGACTCTGTCACGCGAATGCAGTTGGATGCACCGGCTCACCTCACTTTCTCTTTCAGCAGTGACCTGATTTATCACAGGGTCACGCTATCCATGCTCGCATTGCGAGCGTGTTTGTCTCATGCATAACCGCGATCCGCGTGAATGAAACTCGCGGCGCGGAGGAGTTGTCCCATGGATGTTGCCCATTTGCAACGGAGTTTTGTCAAGATCGGCGCGCGTGTGAAGCTCGTGCCGATGCGTGCACGCGAGAATGGATTGCCCATCATCGTCGACGTGCGACAGGAGCGCAAGGATGAGTTTTTTGAACTTCGCGTGCGCGACGATGCGAAGGTCTTCGCGGTCGATACCCGCGCGGACCTGCGCCATCTGCTCTTGCATGCGCCTCGCGGGCCTGGAGAGTCGGCGCTCAAGCTGCTCTGCGGCCATGATGAACGCCATTGGTTTGTCGCGGGCATACCTGGCGATCGGGGCGTGTCCAACGTCATCACGGCCATGGAGGCTCTGAAGCCCGCCATGGTGCGTGATGCGCAGGACCGCGCGCGACTGGATCGTCATGAACGCCTGTCGCGTCACAACGGCGCGTTCAAGCGTCAGGGCGAGTGGTTCTTCGTGCCTCAGCACGTGACGGTTGATCCTCTGTCGGTGCGGCGCAACGAACTGATGCGACGCAACTGGCAGAGCAAACCGCACATCGCGGAGTTCGCATACCGCGCAGGCGGGGAAAGTGTGATGGTCTCACACCGCTTTCCCGCAGGGCTGTTGATCGACGAGTATCGCCAGCGTTTGGCGGAGCGGCCTTCGCTCACCAAGGACCGCTGGTGGCACAGCCGTCGCAATCCGCAGCTCTTTGTTCGCGGCACGATTCGCCACGCCGACCACGCCACCATCACGCTGGACGGCTGGCACCGCGTGCTGATGAACGAAGAGGGACGAGCGCCCACTGGCTCGGCCATCGCGTTCCTCGACTGAGTGACGCTACGACCACCGCAGCGACCGCAACGATGAACAAGCCCCTCGCGAGAGCGAGGGGCTTGTTGATTTCGTTGCGCTTGGATGCCACCGGCGAATTTCACGGAAGAACGACGACGCGAACACCAGCCCGTGAGGCGAGTGCGATCAACCGCACGTGCCGCCGGCCAGCACATTGAAGAAGTCGATCACGTCCTGATCTTCAGGGAAGACACCGTTGTTGTTGAAGTCGATGTCGTTGCAGCCGCGCACCGGATCGCACGTGCCAGGCGTGCCGCCCGCCAGAACATCGAAGAAGTCGACGACGTCCTGATCCTCGGGGAAGACACCGTTGCGATTGAAGTCGATGGGATCACATGGGCACCCCATGCTGCCGCAGAAGATCGGCACACGAGCCACGCTGCTGTACGCCACGCCGCCAGGCGCGGCCGGATCGTCGATCATCCACTGCATGTAGATGATCTCACCCGGCTGGAACATGTCGATGCTGATGGACATCTTCTCGGTGGCGACGCCTTGCATGGTCACGATGTGCTGCGAGTACAGATACTCAGGAGCGATCACACCGCCCACCGGCTGGCTGCGCGAGAACATCAGGCGAGCGGTCGAGCCAACGCGTGCCTGCCCCAGACCGATGCGGCACTCACTGATGTTGATCATGCCCGGGCTGGCGGGAACGATCTTGGGCACCACACCGCCAGTGCCGGGCACTCCACCACCAATGACAGTGGGCTGCTGATCTTCACGCTCGGTGTAGAGCAGCGGCTTGTCGAACGGGAAGATGCCGTTGGCGACGCGCTGGTCAAGCAGGCCGTTTGCCATGAAGTCAACCATCGGACCGATCATGTTCTCAGGCACGGTCGTGTTGGCCATGATCGGATCCAGGTTGTCCTGGAACATGATGGGCGAGCCGGGCGACTGCGTGTAGAAGCGCACCACATCACCCAGCGTTGTGAACATGCCGTTGTGCATGAACGTTGACTTGAGCTTGCTGTTGCGGACGGTGGGCGTCTTGAACTTGCCGCTGTCAGCCGGATTGCCGGTGATGCCGGCCAGACCGAGATCTTCCGCATTGGGACGCAGCCCGATGTTGCGGAAGTCATTCTCCTTGAACAGCGGATCCGCATGGCACGCGATGCACGAACTGGCGATGAACTGGGCCAAACCGTCCTGCTGGCGGGGCGTCAGCGCCTGGTCATCGCCCGTGCTGAACGCGTCCCAAGGCGTCTGATCGCTGATCAGCGTGCGCTGGTAAGTCGCGATCGCGAAAGCGATCCGCGTGGGCGTGATGGCGGGGTCGCCGAATGCTTCTTCGAACAGATCGCCGTAACTGGGCTTGCTCGCCAGCACGGTTGCCACGTCTGCGGGCAGATCGGTGGCAAGGTCGAGCGGACGAACCGTCGCGAGTTTGGAAGTCAGTTCCGTCCAGTTCAGGCCTGCGTGGGCCATCTCAACGCTGCTGAGCGGTGGGCCGACCGCCTGGCTTTCCAGCGCGCCGCCTTCAGCGATGACCACCGCGTTGGTGATCGGATCGCGGAACTCGCCGCGGGCGCGACCATCCCAGAACAGATCGGCGTAGTAAGCCGCATTGATCACGCCGTTGGCGCTGCGCCCGGTGATCTGCGGTTCAAAACCAAAGACGATCGACGGGACGATGTTGTTGTTGACGTCGCTCTTGACGACGCCGATGGAGCCCAGGATGTCGTCATCCGTGAACGGGATGTTGTCGATGCCCGGATTGCGTGCGATGCGAGGATCGGTGCCTGCACGATCGGGAATGTGACATGTCGCGCACGAAACGACGTTGCTGGTCGAAAACTGTTCATCCCAGAACAGAATCTTGCCCAGCACGCGCTTCTCTTCCGTGATGGGATTCTCAGGCGGAACAGGCACAGGGGGCAGCGAGGCGTCGGCCTTGTTGCTCACGTACAGGCCCGTGAGCACCGACGCGACAATGACAGGCACGCCCACCGCGAAGCCCGCGATGACGCGCGTAGTCCACGCGCTGCGTTTCGAAACGGCCATATCCCGCACGACGTTCTCGCTCTGCATGCGCTGCTCTCCGAGGTCCTGACTTGTGTGCTCAGATTGTTCGCGTCGTCTGCCCCAAAGGTTGCCCGTCGTCGGACAACTTGATGCATTGGACCGAAAACCCGCATAATCCCGGGCACACGTGATTACTCCATGAATATGCACCCAGACCGCCAGATCGCCAGCAAAGTCGCACCTTCTCAGAGTTATCGCCCGGGCACAGACGGCCCGGGGGGGCACTCCACGTCCTTGCACCTGAGGGAATATGCTTGTTATTATCCACAAACCTGAGCATGCTCCGTGGCATGGCAGGCGTGCGTAAGAGGGCCGTGATGACGTCAGTGCCAGCCAACCCACAAGCTGCTCACGCAAGCGCATCCGTTCAATTGGGCGCACCCAAACACGTGACCATTTCGGGTCTGGCGGGCGTGCCCGTCAAGTGCGATGTCATTGAGGTGGGACAGCCGGCACCGGGCGTGCCTGTCGTCTTTCTGCATGGTCTGGTCGGCCTGAACGACCACTGGGAAGACGTGGTTCACCGCATCAAGCACCGCTCCCGCTGCGTGCTTGTTCAGACCCCTCTTCTGGACCTAACCGGCGACGACTGCTCGATTCACGGTGCTACAGAACTCACGATCCGGCTGATCTCCACGTACATCAAGCAGCCTGCGGTGCTCGTGGGCAACAGCTTCGGCGGGCACATCGCCGCCAAGATGGCGATTGCCCGTCCTGATCTGGTCCGCGGGCTGGTGCTTGCCGGCGCGAGCGGCTTGATCGAGAAGAGCATGGTCAGCGACGTGCAGATTCGCCCCAGCCGCGAATGGCTGGAACGCAAGATTGGCGAACTGTTCTATGACCGCTCCAAGATGAATCCCGAGGACGTCGATCGCGCGTACAAGGAACTGACGGATCGCGATCACGCCCGCGCCATGGTGCGTCTGAGCCGCACCGCTCGCAAGAACCACCTTGGTGAAGAACTTCGCCACATCAAGGCCCCCACTCTTCTCATCTGGGGCCGCCAAGACATCGTGACGCCGCCCGAGGCGTGCGATCAGTTCGCTGCCAAAATCAACGGCTGCAAGGTCGTGTGGTTGGACAACTGCGGCCACGCCCCGATGATCGAGAAGCCAGATGAGTTTGGCGCTGCGATGAATGAGTTCTTGAATCGGGTGTAATCACGCTCGCTCGCCCTCGGGGCATCACCGTTCCCGCCGCCACAAATGAAAACGCACCGACAATTGTCGGTGCGTTTGTGACTTCAGTTGCAAGCTCTATCAGGGCCGCACGCCCAGTGTCGCCGAGCGAGTCTCGTACTCGCGCTGCACTGCCGCGACGAACGTTTCGAGTTTGATCGCGCCCAAGTCCTTCTCTTCGCCGCGAGCACGCAGACTGATTGTGCCGTTCTCCGCGTCGCGCGGGCCGACAATCGCGAGATACGGAATCCGCTGCTCGGCGGCCGCCTTGATCTTGCCTTGCACGCGGTCGTTGCTCGTGTCGACTTCCGCTCGCAGGCCCGCGGCCTTGAGTGCGTCATAGACCTTGTTGGCGTAGTCGTTGGTCTTCTCGCTGATGGGCAGCACGCGCACCTGCTCGGGGCTCAGCCACAGCGGGAACGCGCCGGCGAAGTGCTCGATGAGCACGCCGCAGAAACGCTCCATACTGCCGAAGGGCGCACGGTGAATGACCACAGGCCGCTTCTTGCTGTTGTCGGGCCCGATGTACGACAGGTCGAAGCGAATCGCCATGTTGTAATCGACCTGTACAGTGCCAAGCTGCCACTCGCGACCGATGACGTCCTTCACGACAAAGTCGATCTTGGGGCCGTAGAACGCCGCTTCGCCCGGCTCTTCGCTGAAAGGCACGCCCAGGCTCTTGGCCGCGTCGCGACACGCGGTTTCGGCCTTGTCCCAGTTCTCCTTGGTGCCGGTGTACTTGTTGCTGTCCGGATCGCGCAGGCCGACGCGCACGCGGTAGTCCTTCATACCTAGCGTGCCGAAGATGATCTTCACGAGTTCAAGGCAGCCTTGAATTTCGCCCGGCACCTGCTCCTCGGTGCAGAACAAGTGCGCGTCGTCCTGCGTGAAGCCGCGCACGCGGGTCATGCCGTTCAGTTCGCCGCTTTGCTCCCAGCGATACACGGTGCCGAACTCCGCGAGGCGCACCGGCATGGTGCGATAGGAGTGAGGCGAACTCGCGAAGATCTTCGCGTGGTGCGGGCAGTTCATGGGCTTGAGCATGAAGCCTTCGAGCAGTTGATTGTCGGGCAGAATGCGCGACTTCTCGATGGTCTCCTTGCCCGTGCGTTCATTGATGCCCTTCGCGAGGCGCTCGCTCACGCCTTCCACGCGGTGGATCATCTCCGAGCACGAACACCCAGCCGCCGACAGTTGTTCCAGCGCGTCGCGCTCGATGATGGGGCTGAACTGGCTGTCTTTGTAATACGGGAAGTGGCCGCTGGTCTTGTACAACTCCAACCGGCCGATGTGCGGCGTGAAGACTTCGGTATAGCCCTGCTTGCGGAGTTCGCCGCCGATGAACTGCTGCAGTTCCTTGCGGATTATCGAGCCGTTGGGAGTCCACAGAATGAGCCCCTGGCCCACTTCTTCGTCAATGTGGAACAGATGCAGCGCCTTGCCGATCTTGCGGTGATCGCGCTCCGCCGCTTCTTCGCGCTGCTTGATATACGCGTCGAGATCGGCCTGGCTCGCGAACGCGGTGCCGTACACGCGAATGAGGCGATCGCTGGTTTCATCGCCGTGCCAGTACGCGCTCGCGAGGCTCATCACCTTCACCGCGCCAATACGCGCAGTGCTGGGCACGTGCGGCCCGCGGCACAGGTCTTCCCAGTTCTTGCCGGGAGTGCCGGTGGCATAGAACGACAGCGCCGCAGAACGAGCTTCAGCGGGCGCAGTACCCTCGCTGAACGCCGCCTTCTTGCCTTTGTACACACTGCTGGGCATGCCCAGCGCGCGCTCCGCGTTGTCCACCTTGTACTTGTTACCTTCTGCTTGCAGCTTCTTCAGGCCTTCGCCACTCGCGACTTCGTAGCGAGTGAACGGCCGATCCTCCTTCAGAATCTCGGCGATCCGCTTGTCAATCGCCGCGAACTCGTCGCTGCTGAACTTCTTGCCGGCAGGCACGAACATGTCGTAGAAGAAGCCGGTGTCAGTCGGCGGGCCGTACGCGAGTTGCACGTCCTTGCCCACCACATCCTGAATCGCCTCAGCCATCACGTGGGCCGCGCTGTGGCGAATGAGATACAGCGCATCCGCGCTTGCCGCCTGCCCGGCTTTGGGCGCGGTCACGATGGCGATGTTCACATCGCGATCAATCACGTGCGAGAGATCGCGCAGTTCGCCGTCCACCTTCACTGCGAGTGCGGCCTTCGCCAGACCGCTGCCAATGCTGGCAGCGACCTCGAGGCCGGTCACGGGTTTGTCAAAGGACTTGGTTTTGCCGTCAGGAAGAGTGATGGTGGGCATGGGGAGATCCAGAGTTCCAAATGGCTCGAGAGCCAAGTTACCAAAAGCTGAGACGGGGTGGACTAGTGAGAGATGAGATTACTCGGCAGGTTCGGAGGAAGGGGCGTAGAGGCGAAGTGCTTCGCAGGTGGGGCAGCGGTATGCAACGACCTTGTAGCCCTCGCGCCGCTGAGCACCCTTGGCTTCACCCGAGAAAAAGCCAGGCTCAGGATCGCCCGGCGACCATCGCGGCAGGTTGATAGTGCTGTAGTGCCCCAGTTCCGTCATGAACCCGCGCACCATCTCCACATTGCACACAAGACATACAGGTTTCGCCGCCATGAATGCTGCCTTTCCCTCATGCCCAATACCGAATACCCAATTACTGCCGCCTACTGCCTGCTCCCCAAGAAAAAACCCGGCGATTCTTCGCCGGGTTCTTGGTTCATGCTGAAACCGCACGCGTCACCGGCGACCGCCGCGTGCAGTGATTATCGTCGTAGTCGTCGTCGTCGCCATGCAGAATGATAGCCGCCAGCTTGGGTGGTTGGAAGCCATAACGCTTGTCTGCAAGCCTGTCGGACCTCGAGAGAGATCACGGGTACTGGGATGACGCCGGCCGCGGTCCGCTGTGCATTACACTGCGTCGCATGATCATGCGACACGACCGTGCAATCTTCATGTTGAGTGCGGTGATCGCGGGAACACTGAGCAGCTGCGCGAGCTCCAAACGCGTCCTGATCTGGGATACTCCCAGCTACAGGTCTTGGGCGATCGAAACATCATCTGACGAAGGAACCTTCGCCCCACCACGCGGCATGCCCGAGGACTTCGCGCTGAGCGGATACCGGCAAGCTCACATGCTTGCAATGGAGATCTACTCGCATCGACTGCAACCACGCGATCCGTCATCGCTCATCGAAGTGATCGATTCTCTGAGTTCTGGCAAGCTCATGGAAGATCCCATCATCCGTGAGGCGGTCGAGCAGTACGCACGCACGGGCGTGTTCATCACGCGCTGGGCCGACGATCCCCTCGCCGCACGCGCCCACCTGGCGCTCGACGAGCGAGCATCACGTGGCGAAGGCGTGTGGACCCACCAGAAACCTGCTGAAAACACGACGGAAACTGTCACTTCGTTTCGGCTTCGGCAGAAGTCGATGCCGGTGTACGCACCGAAGTGACGGGCCTGCCGTTCTGGTCCACCACAATCCGGATGACCTCTCCCTGCTCGGCCTGCTTGCGATCATCCTCGCGCTGGTCGGGAAAGTACTTGTCCTCGAACAGTTCGAGAATGACAAGTGTGAACAGAGCTCCGGTCGCGAGCACACCCGCTAGGACATACAGCCCCAGCCCACACATCGCGCCGATGCACGCAGTAACCCACACCGCGGCCGCGGTCGTCAGCCCGCGAACCGCCTTCTTGTTCTGAATCACGGCCCCCGCGCCCAGAAAGCCGATGCCGCCGATCAGACCCTGCAACACACGCGAGATGTCCGCGCTCGTCAGCGGCCCCGTGGCTCCCTGCCGAATCGCTTCCAGGCCGGCCAGCATGAAGCCCGCCGAGCCAAGGCTGATGAGGATCATCGTGCGGAAACCCGCGGGGCGATTTTTGCGCTCCCGCTCCAACCCCATGAGAGCCCCGAGCCCCAACGCGGTGCCGAGCCGGAGGCAGGTTTCGGCGAGAGTTATTTGATCCATACAGACACAATACGGTTTACGAAGATTGTGTCAAGAGGAAAGTTGATGGCAGGCACACTACCTACTCAGGTGGTACAAACATTGGTACAATGTACCAAAGGGTCCAATTCGTGTCGGGACGTTCTGAGAAGGGAAATTATATGAACTTGCGTCTTTCACTGTGCGCGGGGAGCGTGCTTGCGGCATGCGCGGGGTCGGCGGGAGGGCAGGTCAATCCGCCATCTCGCTTCGTGATCGAAGCACCCGACATCGGCCTCAACGCAACGCGCATCGTCGACTGGAGCCGGTCGCTTCCGGTCACGGACATGATCAAGCAGAGCCGCGCGTTCGGCAGCCCGACCAACACGACGGACGGTCTGGCTCCTGTGGATGCCAACGGCTGGCCCACGCAGGATTTCGGTGTCTGGCTCGCGACACTGGATCCCAACTACGGCGCGGGCGGGACCTACAAGCTTGAGTTTGAGTGCGCGACGATTCCGACGTTTGACCTGCACGCCGCCGGCGCAACCGCGACCAATGTCGTGCGTGATCCGGTGACTGGGATCGTGACGGCGGACCTCAACTACCCCAACACCACGCAGAACTTCTCGATCTCGTTCTACAACACGCAGGGCGGAGCTCGCAACATTCGACTGTGGTCGCCAAACGCGCCTCGCACCAATCCGTTCACGCCCTGGTACCGCTCGCACATGAATCACGGTGGCGGCGTCATTCGCTGGATGGACGCGAACGAGACGATGAGCAGCGGCGCGTCGATCAGTTCGTGGGCCAACCGCACGCGACTGGACAGCGTGCGCTGGCGCGGCAGCACGGGCATTCCATACGAAGCGTGCATCGCGATGTGCAACGAACTCAACAGCGATATGTACATCAACATTCCCGGGCGGGCCAACAACACGTATGTGCGTGAATTGGCGCGGCTCATCCGCGACAATCTGAATCCGAATCTGGCGGTGTACGTTGAGTGGTCCAACGAAGTGTGGGCCACGGGCACGACGACGGGGCGCGAGAACAACGACGCCGCGACTGCGGAAGTCAACAACATACCCGACAGCAATCTGGACTACGACGGCAGCACGAACCCCGCGCACTGGCGCTGGCGTCGGTACGCGCGTCGCAGCCTCGAGATCAGCAACATCTTCAAGGAGGAGTTTCCCGCGGGCAGCATGTTCACGCGGCTGCGTCCCATCCTGGCGGGACAGAACGCCAATCCGTCGCAGTATCTGAACATGCTGAACTACGTCGAGGCCAACTACGGCCCGCCCGCCAACTACTTTCACGCCATTGCGGTCGCGCCGTACTTTGAGAACTGGCTGAACGACTCGCTCAACCCCGCGCTGGAGTTCGACGAATTCGTCACGGGGCTGCAGGCGGGGATCGATCGGTGGCGCAACAGCATCGAGTGGGAGCGCTACACGGCTTACAGCGTGTGGCACGGTCTGGCTCCTGTCGTCGCATACGAAGCGGGCATCGACACGCGCGGCTTCAACAATCTTGAAGTCAAGGGACAGATTCACCGCTCACCGCAGGCACGCACGCTCATCAACAACTACGTCGACGCGTGGCACGGTGCGGGCATGGGCACGATGATCTGGTTCAGCAGCGGCGCAGGCACGTTTGATCGTGACCAGTGGGACGGCTATGTCCTCACGGAGAACATCTTCGGCGCGGCGAGCAACAAGGAACTTGCTCTGGATGACTCGCGCGATCGTCCTCGCAGCGCGATCTACGCAGGCACACTTGTGCCCGCGACGCTCGAGGCACGCAAGCACGTGCAGCGCGAGTCAACGTGGGCTGCAAGCCCCTTGCCCAACCCCCAGCAGCTCAACATCGGGCAGTACTACGAGTACCTGATCCGCAAGAACGCCGCAGGCCCGGTGCGAGTGAGCATCAATGCGAGCAGCTGGGACGCGGCGGCGGGCGTGCAACTGCTGGTGAGCCGCGAAAGTCACGGCAACGTGATGTTCGCTCCCACGGGCGGGGCACAGAACCAGTCGTTCCAGAACTTTGGCGATGTCACGATCAACCTGCCTGCGGGCCTGAGCGTGCTGCGTCTGCGCAGCCTCAGCAACGGCGGCTTCCTCATCAACGCGATCAACGTCGCTCCGGGCATCGCGCCATGCGATGACATCGACTTCAACAACAACGATGTCTATCCCGAAGACCAGGATGTCATTGACTTCTTCAACGTGCTCTCGGGCGGTCCGTGCAGTCCGGGCAACACGTGCAACGACATCGACTTCAACAACAACGATGTCTACCCCGAAGACCAGGACGTGATCGACTTCTTCAATGTGCTCGCCGGCGCCGGCTGCCCGTAATGGCCCGTCGCAATGCTGCTTGACAGTCCGAAAATAGCCCTTTCCGCCGCCCGGATTTATCGCCGGGCGGCGGTTTTCGTTCGGCCATCGGCTTGCCCCCTGCGAATAGCCGAATAATGCATGTGTCCGCGAGTGCCTTGGGACAGCGGCGGGAGGACGGTCATGAAAACGGGTCTGCTCAGTGCGGTGTTCGCCGCGACGATGGTCAGCGGCGCGCCAGCGATGGCGGCGTCACCTTTTCTGGAAGACGCGCGAATGGGCGCTGGCGTGGAGGCGCTGCGTGACTGGTCGCGCTCCCAGATGCTGGCGGATCTGGTGCGGTCCGGTCGCGCGTGGGGATCCCCGACTGATCCGTGGACCGGACAGTCGCTGATCTCGCTTGATGCGAACAACTGGCCGACACAGGATGCGGGCATGGTGCTGATGACCAGTCAGGCTCCCAACAGCGGTCAGGGCGGCATCTATCGCTTTTCATTCGAATGCGCCACACTGCCTGAGGTGCGGCTCATCGCAAGTCCGGGCAGCGTGCAGAACGTGCAGCGCGACGCCGTGACCGGCATCGTCACGGGTGAGATCGTCTTTCCTGAAGATGGCACGCAACTCATGCTGGGCTTCTTCGGCACCAGCAACGGCGTGACAGGCGGCGTGCGCAATCTGCAGGTGCTGCGCCCCGGCACCACGAGCGGACAGTTGTTCACGCAGCGCTTCCTGATGCACATGGATCGCTTCGACATTCTGCGCTTCATGGACACCAACCTCACGAACCAGACGACAGTCTCGACGTGGGCGAATCGGTCCCGGATGAGCCAATGGAACTGGCGTACGCGCACCGGCATGCCCTACGAGGCGACGATCGAGCTCTGCAACACGATTGACGCGGATATGTGGGTATGCGTGCCGCACCTGGCGGACGACGACTACCTGCGGCAACTGGCTCGCCTCATTCGCGACACGCTCGAACCCGAGCGGCGCGTGTATGTGGAGTTCAGCAACGAAGTCTGGAACACGATGTTTCAGCAAGGCGCGTGGAACCGCGATCAGGCGGCTCTTGAGATCGCCGCCGGCGGCTCCAACCTCGCCTACGACGGCAACACGAACCCCACCATCACACGTTTCCGCCGCTACGCGAGAGAGAGCCGGCGCGTTGCCGAGATCTTCATGCAGGAGTTTGGCGTGACTGATCCGCGTGGACGCGTGCGTCCGATCCTGAGCGGGCAAACGGCTCGCCTGGACATCTACGAAATTCAGTTGCAGTACATCAATGACGTGTACGGACCGCCGCGAAACTGGTTCTACACCATCGGCCTCGCGCCGTACTTTGAAGCGTGGGCGCTGGATACCAGCAATCCGAATCTCACAGTGGATCAGTACCTCACGGGTCTGGCTGACGGCGTGATGCGTTGGAACACGGGTATTCCCCTTGAGCAGCACGCGACCAGCGCAGCGTGGTACAACCTCGCGCCGATGATGGCGTACGAGGGCGGCGTGGACACTCGCTTCAACAGCAATCTTGCAGTCAAGCGCCTCGCGACCTACGACGAGCGCATGTTCGGGCTCTGCAAGACGTTCCTGGATGACTGGCACCGCAAGCACGGCGGACACTTTGTCTGGTCGGTCGCTGGCGCGGGCCCTTGGAACAACTCCTCGGGAAGTTACACGCTCACGGAGAACATGCTGGATCAGTCCACAACGAAGATTCGCGCGCTGGATGCAGTGTCGGCCGCGCCGGTGCCGCCGCTGGAACTGACGCGCGTGCCAGGCGTGATTGACGCGCGTCGTCACCCGCGTCGCAACACCAGCACGTGGAATCAGTCACCAGCGTCGGGCACGCTGCTGCTGGGTCAGGGTTTTGACTACCTCGTGCAGAGTCCGGAGCAGCGCACCGTTCCTGTACGCATCGTGCACAGCACCTTTGAATCCAACGCGAGCGTCACGCTCTTTGTGAGCGGCGTGAACGCAGGCACCGTGACACTGCCGATCAATCCCAATCCCGCCGTGATGGACTTCTTCACGACTGATCCGATCGACGTGACCTTTCCTGCGGGTGTGAGCACGCTGCGCGTGGTCAGCAATCGCAGCCAGGGCTTTGTGCTGCAGAACATTCTGCTGGGCGGATGTGACGAGATCGACTTCAACCGCAACAGCGTCTTCCCTGAGGACCAGGACGTCGTTGACTTCTTCAGCGTGCTCGCGGGCGGACCGTGCCCCTACAACCCAGGTCCATGGGAAGGCTGCGACATCGACTTCAACAACAACGCGGTCTTCCCGGAAGACGCGGACGTCATCGCATTCTTCACGGCGCTGGCTGGCGGTGGCTGCTGAACAGCAAGTGGCTTACGGATAATCCTGACGCGTGGGACGAATGAGCAGATCACTCACGTGCACGTGGGGTGGCTGCTCGACGATGAACGCGATGGAGCGAGCGATGTCCGCGGGCGTGAGCACCTGGCCGATGCGCTGCTTCACTTCAGCAAACCACTCGGGCTTGTAGCCGGCAACGCCCTGGAACTCGCTCTCGACAAAGCCCGGCTCAATGAGCGTGACACGGATGCCCTTGGGCCCCAGTTCGCGGCGGCTGGCTTCCGCGAGACTGTTCACCGCGAATTTGGTCGCCCCATACATGCTGCTGAACGGGCTGATGTGCCGCCCCACCGTGCTGCCAAGCACCACAATGTCACGCGGCCTGCTGCTGGATGAGAACGCCCGCTTCTCCCCTTCCATCTCCGCCAGCATGCGCTGCGCAGCCACGCGGATGAGTTTGGCCGCGCCCAGAATGTTCGTGCGGATCATCTCGTCCCACTGCGAGGCGTCACTCGTGACCGCACTGCCCGCCAGCCCGCGACCAGCGTTGATCACAACGATGTCGGGCTCGTGAGCCGGGTTGCCCAAGGCGTAACGCCCCACATCAAGCATCCGCGTGATGATGGCGTCATCGCAGCAGTCCCCCACCACGCACGCCACGCTACCCGCGCCGCCGATCTCATTGGAGAGATCCGTGAGCAGCTCCTGACGACGTCCGTTGGCCACGATGAACGCTCCGCGAGCCGCAAGCTCGCAAGCGACTGCCCGCCCGATGCCCGCCGTCGCCCCTGTGATGACCGCCGTGCGCTGCGCGAGTGTGTATTGCATCCATCATTGTACGTTGCAAATCGAATTGCATGTGTACAGCGGCGCACGGCTGACACATGCACGCGCGCGGCAGAGCACGTCATACCCCGCAAATGCTGCGAATACGTCCAAACAACCGGCTCCCTACACGCCTTTTTCTCAGGGACAATCACCGCCGGCCAGCACATTGAAGAAGTCAACGACGTCCTGATCCTCAGGAAAGACGCCGTTGTTGTTGAAGTCGATCACATCGCAGGCTGCACACGCGGCCCCCGCAAGCACATCGAAGAAGTCAATGACGTCCTGGTCTTCGGGGAAGACGCCGTTGTTGTTGAAGTCAATGTCGTTGCACACGGCGATATCGCGCCAGATGCTCACGTTGCGCACGTCGCCCACCTGTAGCGTGGTGTTGGCGAAGAACTCCGCACGCTCTCCCGCGCTGGTGAACCTGTCGTCGTTGTCAACATCCGTCAGCCGAAAGACGCGCTTGCCACCGTTATCCGTGATGAGCAGCGAGCCATCGGCAAGCGACGCAACGTCGATGATCGTGAAGCCAGTCTCTGCCGAGGTGTACACGAGCACTGCTTCGCCTGCATCCTGGGCATCGCCGTCGCTGTTCACATCGCGCACTCGCCAGACCTCATCCACGCCGCCGGTCGCCACGTTCTGGTAGTAGAACGCGCCAGGCCGGACAGCATCGCGGTCGATCGCGAAGCCCGCGCTGGGCGTGTACCCAGTTTGATTACCAGAACCAAACCACAGTGTGAACTCGTTGGCCTGATCCGCCACACCGTTGCCGTCAAGATCGCTGATGCGCCAGATGCCGTGGAGATTGGCTGATGAGTTGCGCAGCATCAGCACACCCGGCTCCGCGTAGACGATCTCTTGCGGCGAGTAACTGCCGTTGCTGGTCGAAAATCCGTTGACCGTCACGAGAGCCGCGCTCTCACCCGTGTCGTTGGCATCGCCGTCTGCGTTGGTGTCGCTGCAGCGCCAGATCGCATCCGGACCAAAGCCGTTGCCGCCATTCACGATGACGGGGGTGCCCGTCGGATCAAATGTGCAGCCGGTGGGAAAGGCGAACCACTGTCCCACACCAGTCGTGATATCGGCGTAAACGCCCGCTTCGCCCGCGTCCATCGCGTCATTGTCATTGTTCAGGTCGCGCGTCCAGTAGATGCGGCGTGCGCTTGCGTCTTGGTCGCCCACCAGCGTGTACTTGTCACTCGCGCCGCGCAATGTGCCGATGGTGTTGGGGTTGAGCGTTCCGGGAAGACCTGCGGCGTTGCCTGCTCCGTACCAGCGCACAAGTTCGGTCGCTTCATCGATCGTCCAGTCACCGTTGCTGTCAGAAAGCAGCCAGACGCCGTCGGTCGTGCGATCGGTGATCATCACCACGACTTGCGCCGCCGCCTGTCCTGCTGCCGCCATAAGCATCGCCGCCACCATGAACGTCCGCATGAGAACCTCCTTGTCGTGAATTGTACAAGATACTGCAACCGCTTGTATTACGACACAATCACGCACGCTCGGGGTAGAACTCGAATTGTCTGGCAATACAGGCAATTACGAGCAGGCTACCACGAACCACGCCGTCACTTCTACACTCTGACGTCAACCGAAAAGGAACCAACACCATGACCACCGCCACTGCCAAAGCGCCTGCGATCAGCAAAGAACAAGCCGAAGCCATTTACTCCAAGGGCCTCGAGGGCATCATCGCGGGCGAGACCGCTGTGTGTTCGATCGAGCAAGGTGGCTTGTGGTACCGCGGCTACGAGATTCATGATCTGGCGAAGCACGCGACCTTTGAAGAAGTGGCGCATGTGCTGCTCGTCGGACACAAGCCTTCCGCGAGCGAACTGGCGGCATTCAAAGCGGAGCTGGTCGCGGAACGTCCCTTGCCTGCGCCGGTCGTGAACTTCATCGAGAGCATGGGCGGCTATCTCGCGAGTGGTCGCGCGGTGCCGATGGACATTCTGCGGACGTGCGTGAGCATTCTGGGTCACATGGATCCAGACAGCCAGAGCGTGGAGAAGGACGCGAACCTGCGCAAGGCCAAGCGCCTGCTCGCGAAGATCCCCACGATGATCGGGCACATGCAGAATGTGATTGATGGGAAGGCGATCATCGAACGCGAGCGCGGCGGCGACCCGACGCTGGGCCACGCGGCGAACCTGCTGTATCTCATGACGGGCAACAAGCCCGCCAAGGAATACGCGCACGTCGTGGACGTGAGCCTCATTCTGTACGCCGAGCACGACTTCAACGCCAGCACGTTCACGAGCCGCGTGATCGCGGGCACGCTGAGCGATATGCATGGCGCGATCTGCGGCGGCATCGCGGCGCTCAAGGGCCCGCTGCACGGCGGCGCGAATGAGATGGCGATGGAGATGCTCAAGGAAATCATGAAGGACGTGGGCGAGAAGGGCATCGGCACCAAGGCGGTCGACGACTGGATGCAGAAGGCCTTCGACACCAAGCGCAAGCTGATGGGCTTCGGCCACCGCGTCTACAAGAACGGCGATCACCGCGCCCCGATCCTGCACAAGCTCGGACGCGATGTCGCGACCAGCGACACCAAGAATCCGGGCGGACATGCCGCGATCAAGTGGTTTGAACTGGGCGAGCAGGTGCAGAAGATCATGCTCGAGAAGAAGAACATTCACCCCAATGTCGACTTCCCCTGCGGCATGACGTACTTCACGATGGGCATTCCGGTGCCGCAGTACACGCCGATCTTCGTGGCCAGCCGTGTGAGCGGCTGGGCGGCGCACATCATCGAGCAGCATGCCAATAACCGGATCATCCGGCCGCTGAGCAAATACACGGGTGAAGCCCCGCGGAAGTGGAACGGATAAGGCGCGGCGGGCGAAACGCGCAACCGAACAAGAGCCCCCGGCAACGATCGATCGCAAAATGGATCGCGCGGTGTCATGCTGTGCTTGCAAGAGCCCGGCTTACTCATGCCATTAGACGGAACACAGCAACGCATGCCTGCACGCCTCACTGGCCTCTTCCGCGCCATCACGATCGGCTGAACTTCGCATCATCGCACCGGAAGCACCAGCAGGCCGGCGGCATCCAGTTGAATGCGCGAACCGTCGACATTGCCGATGGGCACCGCCGACCGATCGACGGATTGCAGCACACCCATGCCGCGACCTTGCTCACGCATGCGCCACAGCGGATCAAAGACCACCGTCGCGCCGCGCATCGCGACGCCATCCGCAGACGCGTACCGCACCGGTGAGGCCAGCGGTGCAAGACCGATGGGCACATGCGCGTGGATCGCGCCGCTGCCACCCATGATCGCGATCTGCGACTCGCCCTGTTGCCACGAACGCTCGTACCGCTCACCTTCTCCCAGTCGCAAGGCGGCCTGCAGCCGCGAGGCCGGGACCGATTCCGTCACGGCGGGCGTTTCGGGCATCTGCATCGCCCGCTGAACGGCCATCTCACCCGCGATCGATCGCGAGTCAGGTTTGTGATACTTCGCTGCGATGATGACGAGCCCCGCCGTCACGCACATGCCCAGCACAAACGCGATCGTGGTGGTTGAGATGCGAGGACGAACGAAACGACGCACGATGCCAGGCTTGGCATGCGCATGCACGCGAGACGTGTCATCAATCACAGCCTGGGCCGATGCTTCCAACTCGGCTCGCGCCGTCACATCCATCGCATCAAGATCATCTTCGCTGGCCAGTCGCACCATCACCGCACTCGTGAAGTCCTTGGGTGGCGGTGCCGTGTGGCGCAAATCGCCCATGCCTTGGCGCAGCGCTCGCACGGCGGCACGTTCCGTCGGATACTTCTCGTCAATCAGCCGCCAGAATGCAGCCGCCCGCGTGTGATCGCCCGCGAGTTCCAGGTCCATGGCCTCGCTGATCATCGCGTCAACGCCTGCGCGAGGCTTGTCAGCCTGCGTGTTGCTCAAGTTGTCGCGATCGCTGTTCATTGTCCGTTCTCCCGTCGCTGCATGTCGTTTGCCTCATGCCGAGCCCCACTTCGCCCGGCTCCGCCCCGTCCCCCACCACCGCTCCATCTGGTGACAGACATCACCGCTTGCTCTTCATCTTTCGAACCGCTCGATTCGCGAGCGTACCAAGTCGACAACTGTTCACGCAGCGTCATGCGAGCCCGAAACAGATGGCTCTTGATCGTCCCCTCCGGCAATCCCATAAGCTCCGAAGCGAGCTTGATGGGCCAGCCCAGTTGATGACAAAGGACCACGGCTTCTCGCTGCACATCAGGCAGTTTGTCCATCGCGCGCTCAATCACAGCACGCGTGCGGGCTCCATCATCGCGCTGCTCCGTCAGCCATCCCGTCACCGCCCACACTGGCGCAACTCCCGGCATCGCCTCAAGCAATTCGCTGTCATACGCCGGCGCCTTGCGCTCCTGCATATTCATCCACAGCCGCCTCGCAATGGTGAAGAGCCACGTGCTGAACCGCCAGCGTGCGTCGTATCGCCGGAGATTGCTGATCGCCTTGTAGAGCGCCTCTTGCGTCACGTCCTCTGCGAGGTCGGTTCGCCTGCACATGCGCAGCATGTACGCGTACAGCGGGCCTTGATGCCCGCGAATCAGATCACCCGTCGCCGTGCGGTCGCCCGCCAGCGCTCGCCGAATCAGGTTGAGTTCGACTTCCCGTTCCATGACGACACGTCGGAGAATACTCGCAGACCTGCCGAGCGTCGGCTGGTGCATGACCCCCTGGCCCCTCCCTTGAGAGGGACCGACATGCACCAGCCGGCATCGCTCCGGCATTGAGAGGCCGCCTGTGAGGATCAGGCACCCATGTCGTCTACCGGAACGACACCGCACAGGTTGCAGATGCGCCCGATTCTCGCACAATTAAATTAAGCATTTACAGTTGCAAGACTTACGAGCGCATCATCAATGACAAATCGTGATCGCAGCGTCGGTTAACACATACCGACCCTGATGGTTCGCCGTCTGGTCATAGGCCACCGTCGCGCCAATGAACCGCAGCAGCGGCTCACGGGCATCCACAGGCAGGCCCGTGTGCTTCTTCCATGCTTCAACCGTCGGTTCGTCTATAACCGCCAGCGCATCGCCTCCCGCCAGCTCGTAGTAGAGAGAGAATCGCGTACCCCGATGTGCAAACACCACGTATCCACACGGCCCATCGCTCTGATAGGCAACTTGAGCCTCCGGAAACTCTGGCGGCGGCCTGACGGGCAACGGGCGCGGGGCGGGCATCAAAATGGCATTGAGAATCCGATTCATGAGTGACACGAGCATCTCCTCACGTTGCGTCGTCAATCGGCAGGTGCGATAAGTGACTTGACGTTCACAGTGCCGTCACCCACGTTGATGACGGCGACAGCCGGATGTGGATTGATGGGCGTCGCGCTCGTTGCAAGTTCACCGACAAAGGCGGGCAGCGTGTCATGCGGCAGCAACTGTGTCAGTCGCTGGATCGTGGTATCACTCGTCCAGGCGAACGTGCCGTCAAGGTTCATGCGCGACAGTCGCACGGTTGATGGCGTGTTGGGGTCACCTTCGTGGATGAGCAGCAGACCATCGGGATTGGTGAAGCGGTAGAGTTCACCCGTCGCGCCAGTGCGCAGAAATGCCGCATTGCGCACCGTGAGAGGCGTGACGGCGGCGAAACTCTCAATCTGCGGCCGTTGATCGGTCTTCGTGCTCACGCGGTACAACGTGCGCGGCTTGAAGGTCGTTTGAGCATCGGTGTTGCGAGGCATGCCGAAGCCTGCCTTCAGATCGTTCCGCGCGTCGAGCTCGGTAGCGAGCATGAGCCACTCTTCCGAGCCAAGTTGCGCGATCCTCGCGCGGTACGGTTCATCAGGTGGTCTGGAAGATCCGAGCAGTTGCGAAATCGGGATGCTCGCGACAGACGCAGGCACAGCCATGTTGGCGGGCTTGAGAGTCGTGTAGTCAACTCCGGCGGTGGCACTGGTCGAATACCACACAACGCCTGATTCCACTCGCTCAATACCCACGTAGTGCCGTCGGTCGCGGGATCGCACTGACCTCACGAGCGACGCACTCCGCGTGTCGCCCGCCGCCGTTTCAGGCACAAGCCACAGGTGATACGAGTACGACTTCTTGTCCTCGGATGTGCCTTGCAGTGCGGGGAGGTACGGATCACACTTCTGGATGACCACGGCAAGATACGGGCCGGCTCGCATCACGCGACCTGCGGGATATCCGTACGAGCGAACACCGACCTGCTTCTTGATGCCGAACAGCATCGCGGTGATGGCGGCAAGCACGGTCACAAGCAGCGAAATGAAGATACGAGGGTGCATGGGTACTTCCAATCAGTGCGTCGCAACAACAACGCGCGGCTGAACAAGCATCACGATGACGGGCACGATGTAACCGAAAACGACACCCATCGCCCAAAGCACCGTGCAGACGAGCGTCGAGGGCGTGTAGTCCTCTGGGTGGCTGGGCAGCAGTTGCTTGGCTGCAAGTATCAGGGCAAGCGTGCCCAACACCGCCACCGGCAGCATGAGCCATGCGGCAAGCGTGCGGCGGTCGTTTGCATACAGCCACGGGCCAAGAAGGAATCCTGCGTGGAGCAGCCACACGATAATGGCTGCGATTGCGACAGGAGCATGACTGCGCGTGCTGCCAAACCCTCGACCGACGGCATGAATGCCAACACCGACAATGCCCACGGCGACCGTGACAATGACCGGCGAGAGAGACAGGAAGATGTAAGCGAATACGCGGGACATGTCGCTCCTTGCAGTGACGTGTGCATGTCAGTGCGAGAAAGGAGCGAGGTTCGGCTTATGGGGATCCTTGAGATTCCGCCGCACGTGACCGGAAGGACGCCTCTTCAGCCGCGGCGGCATCCAGAACGCAGGACCAGATCGCCTGCTGCGCCGGCGAAAGCGGCGTTGCTCCTTGCAACCCCAGAGCCGCACGCCAGTAGAGCCGCTCACGTGGAATCTGAGCAGGATCGCAGCCAGATAACTCGACTGCCGCCACCCAGATCAACTCCGCTTGCTCATTGCCGGTGTCTGCCCGAAGATTTTCGTTGCACCAGGGCAGCAGCCGCAGTGCGGTGTTGCGAGAAAGCGCGAGTGTGCGGACCACCTGCGTGCGCTTCGCTGCACCAGCATGATTGATGGCATTGATGAGTTCCGCGGTCGCAAGTTGCTCGTACTCGGAAAGATCCAGCACGGGTCGATGCGCTTGCTCCGCCAGAAACTGCCGCTTCGCTTGTGCAGCAGGGTCTTCCGCTTCACGCTGCGCCGCGATCTGACGGCTCAGAGCGCCAGCACGCGGAGGCAAAGGAGCCTCCCCCTCAGAAACATTCTTCACCGCCATCACGATCAACAAGGGAAGCAACGCCAGCCCGAGCAACAGCGAGCCAACGACGATGACGTGTTGCATCCACACAGGCAGCGGATACTGCCCGGCAAAGCAAAACGCGCGGCCGTAAGGACCTTCGTTCTTGTCGTCGCGAGGCGGCGGGGTGCGGACAGGACGCATAGTCGTGGCATTGTACAACTCCATCGGTCTATCTGGAGCCGAGGTCCAAGGCCTCGGTGTACACGCTCTCCTCACACCCGCATCTTTGAAGGCCCCACTTTTCTCACATCCGCGAAACCAAGGACACACAGCGGCATCTACCTACTACTTGGTAGGCATGCTGCCGCACCATAGTCGAGGAGTTCTGACATGAGTGAGTTCGCTGGAAAAGTGATCGTTGTGCTCGGAGGTACGAACGGCATCGGATTGGCAACCGCCAAGAAGATCGTCGAGCAGGGAGGTACTGCAGTCGCGATCGGGCGCCGCGAAGCAAGCGCCATCCACGCTCAGCAGGTTCTGGGCTCGCATGCTGTTGCGTTGTCGCTCGATCTACGAGCCGCAGATGCCATCCAGCGTGCGACAGACCTGATTGACAAGCACGCGGCACGCGTGGATGGATTGGTGAACTGCGTGGGCGTCTTCTCGCCACGTCCGTTCATCGAACACACCCCAGACGACTACGACAGCTACCACGACCTGAACCGCAGCACATTCTTCATCACGCAGCACGTGACGCGGCGCATGATCAAGGCTGGCACAGGCGGCGCAATCGTGAACGTCGGCTCCATGTGGGCCAAGCAGGCAATCGCAGCGACTCCTTCCTCCGCGTACTCGATGGCGAAAGCCGGCCTCCACGCTCTCACGCAGCACCTGGCGATGGAGCTGGCAAGCGCGAAGATTCGCGTGAATGCCGTGTCACCCGCAGTCGTGCAGACACCGATCTACGAGGGCTTCATTCCAAAGGCCGAGATCCCAGGCGTTCTTGCGAGCTTCGACAGCTTTCATCCAATCGGTCGCGTCGGCCAACCGACTGACGTTGCGGAAGTGATCGCCTTCCTTCTGTCTGACCGCGCAGGCTGGGTGACCGGAGCCGTGTGGGACGTCGATGGTGGCGTGATGGCAGGCCGCAACAAGTACTGATCGCCCGACTGCCTCCCTGCTTGACAACCTCACGCTCACGCATGCACAGCAACAGACGTGGTACGCTTTCCCACGAGTAATCTCATGGCCGACACACGCGACAAACTGATGGATATTGCTGAAGAACTGCTGCAAACCGTCGGCTACAACGCCTTCAGTTTTCACGATCTTGCTGATCGCATCGGCATCAAGACCGCGAGCATCCACTACTACTTCCCGACCAAGACCGATCTTGGCGTGGCGGTCACCAGTCGTTATCGCGAACGCTTCCAGGAGAAGCTCAAGCAAATTACGGAATCACATGATGACCCCATGCAGCAGTTGACGCTCTGCATGGGGCTTTTCCGCCAAACGTTTGCCACTGGTCGACGAGTGTGCCTGTGCGGCATGCTTTCCTCTGACATCGAGTCCATTCCCAAGGAACTCCAAGCCGAAGTGCGCAAGTTCTTTGATGATCTTGAGGAATGGATCGCCAAGGTCCTTCGACGCGCGCAAAGGCAGCAACTCATCAAGCTACGCGAGTCACCGGATGCCACCAGCATCGCGATCGTGGCGACGCTCGAAGGCGCCATGCTGACGGCTCGAACCCATCGAAGCGCGGACCGCTTTCAGGCGGCGTGCGACTGGATCATCAGTTCACTGGTGCAGCGCTAGTCACACCTCCCCCACTTCCACCGAAAACAACCAGCCCCAGACTGTTCATCCGGGGCTGATCGGGTTCAAGAGATACGAATGGACTTGCGGTTCTTCACTGCGAGACTTGCGGCAATCAGTCGCGAGATCACAGGGGGTGCTGCCTTTGCCCCAGTGCCCAGTAACCGATTGCCCAGAGCCTGGCTTTACGCAACCTTGCGGGCCGCACGCTTCTTGGCGGCGGGAGCAATGGTCGCGAGCGGGGTAGCTTCGTGTTGTTCAAACTCAGGCATGGCGAGCAGTTCAACCAGCTCAAGCGGGGTCTTGCCCACGAGATCGATCCCGATCTCTTCAGCAAGACCTTCGGCACGATTGAATACGCCGCCACCGACTGCGATCTTGGTGTGAGGCGTTGCGTTGATGGAGCGGAGCGTGTCGACGATCGTGCGGATACCCGGCAGATCGCTCGCGCTGCTGGCAAACAGCACGAGGAAGTCAGGCCGGCGTTCCTGCACCTGGTTCAGAATCTCATCAGCGGGCAGCTTGCCGCCCGCGTAGCAGACTTCATAGCCAGCGGCTTCAAGCAGATCGCTGGCCATCTGACCGGCGAGCTCTTCACCTTCGGTATTGCCGCAGCAGGCGAAGACCGTCTTGCCATTGGTCGGCAGAATGGTCAGTTGAGCGGCCATCTGATCCACCATCATGCGGAGCAGACGAGTGGACATGTTGTAGGAAACAACGGTGAGCTGATCCTGGCGGAACAGCTTCTCAATCATCTCATGCGTGGGCCAGAAGAGATCCATCAGGATGCGTTGCGCATGCACACCTTGTTGGATCGCCTCGCCCACCACCTTGCGGCTCTGGGCCCGGTCGCCCGCGATGAGCGACTCAAACAGACGTTCGACGAGCAGTTGCTGACTCATGGGATTGAACCCTTTGCTTTCGCCGACGTGCTCCGCTCCACGAGCCGCGTCAGCATCCACACCACCGAGCAACCGGCAATCCCTTGCCGGCACGATCCTCCTCCCAACCACGAGTCTCATGAAGTGAGCCTCGCAGTCCCCCACTCGCGAGAGAACCTCGCGGCGGGGCTAGTCGTATCGGTGTCGCGGGTGGGACTTGCAAGAAGGTGAAGGGCCAGGATTTTGCGTCCTATAAAATCATCATCCCCAAGGAGAGGCATCTTCTCGATGCCGTTGCCGTGATTATAAGACGTTATTCACGCCTTCAGGCCCCGATAACATGCGCAGATCCCGAGGCTCAGGCTCCAATGTTGCGCGTCGGCAAAACCAGTGCGCGAAAAAAGCGTGAGCATCTCCTCACGCGTGATGAACGTGCTCACGCTCTTGGGCAAGTACTTGTAAGCACCAGACTTATCGCCAGCAATCCAACTCGCCGTCATGGGCATGATCTTGCCCGCGTACACGTCGTTGAACCACCGGATCGGCGGAATAGACGGTTTGGAGAACTCCAAAATCACAAGTCGGCCTGAAGGTTTCAGTACTCGCGCAAATTCGCGCATGGCCTGCGCAGGATCAGCGACATTGCGAATCCCCCACGCAATGGAAACCACATCCACGCTCGCATCCGCAAGGGGCAGGTTCTGTGCATCTCCCTCGAAATAGCTCACTTTGTGTGCCGTCTCCGGCGCCAAACCCTGCTTCTTGTCGCGGGCAACCTCGAGCATGGCGTGCGTGAAGTCGACGCCGATCACTTTCGACGCCGCAGACTTTGCAAATGCCTGCGTCAAGTCGCCCGTACCGCAGGCGACATCAAGAACCACATCCCCGGGCTTCACATTCGCGACCTTCACCGCGAAGTTCCGCCAGCGGACATCCTGCCACAGGCTGTGGACGTGGTTGTTCAGGTCGTAGCTGCCTGCAATGGCGGTAAACATCCGGCGAACTTTGCCGGCCTTTTCGGCATGGGCGTGGGGGTTGGTCAGTTCAGCGTCACGCCAAGCGATATCAGGTGAAGTCGATGTCACAGAGCATGGTACGAACACGGGACCAAGAGAGATTTGCGCGAACGGAAGATGTTGGGTGGTTTGAGAACGCCATCTGCCAGAGATTTGTGCACGAGGAATGGGAAGAAGAAACGCCAGACGCTGGAGCGGCCTGACGCCCCCACCGTGGGTGTTGCGGTAGATCGATCGGCTCGCAGCCCGAGGAAACGCCAGGGCACAAAACGTGCGAACACCACGGGCAAACATCGCACGCCTGCCGGGGCATCGTCGCGCCACTCGGGCAGCGTGCTGCTCGCTGCGAGACACCCGCCATGTCACCCGCCATGCACAAGTTGGTGCAGTGCATCAACAGGTGACGCACGAAATTGCGTGCGAAACGCCGCCTGCCAATCCTCACGAACGCACGCACGCGCGAATGCGAAATAGCGATCCGGCTGCGTCGTCAGACACGCACGCGAAAACCACTGGGCAAGGTGATATGCCAGACGCTGACGGTCACCTTCAGGCGAGAAGAACGATGCGCCTTCGACAAACTCCTGCAACGCATCGCGAGTCCACTCGTTGGCGTGTTCTTCGCGTTCAGACTCCGTCAGCGTGAAGCCCAGCAAACCCGTGACGCGTTCTTCCATCATCTGTGTCAGGCCTTCTTCAATCCACAGCGGCAAACGAGCATCTCGCAGCGCGTGATGCGTCAGTTCATGCGCCAGCACCGAGAGCACGTGCCCTTTCTGCATCGCGTTGATCGCGAGCAAAGGCATCACGGTGCCTTCACGAATGTACAGCCCGCCAAAGGTCGCAGTGTGTGAATCTTCGCTGAAGAAATGACTGGTGAAGTCAATGAACGCATCGGTCGGAGCAATCGCGACAATCGCAATAGGCCGGATCGGAGAATCGTCGCGGATCTTTCTCAATGCATCATGAATGACCGCGATCGCCCGCTCACCACCTGCGGACACATCCACCCCGACCGCTCCCGCCCGAGGCACAATCGCCTCGGTGTTGGCAGTGCGCAGCCTGAGATGATCAACCGCCAACGCATCGCGCACTGCGTCTAGCCATGCAGCCGCCACAGCCCGGCGATGAATCTCGTCATTGGGCATGCGCTGCGATTCGAGCCACGCCTCAAGCTTCGCAAGATGAACTTGCGGAACGTTGGCATCCATCACAAGCAGGCTGGCTATTCCGTCCCGCGACACAACCGGCAGTTGCGGCGGCACAGACGCAGACGACGTGCCCAAGATGCTCGACAGCAGTTTGCGTATCACCGCGCATCATACAGCGCAGACCGATTTAGCAGCTCACAACTACCGTCTCGCGGCCCGAGAGTGCTCGTCAGCACGACACCGTCGGCGAGCGATATCGCCAGCATGCAAAGCATCGGCCCACCGGGTGCTCACCGCGTGCTGACAACATCCTGCTCATCCGTCAGCGACCGTGCGCTTACCGCGTTGTCGTGCTCGTCCTTCTCAAGCTGTGCGAGCTTGGTCAGGTACTCCAGCACCACGATCACGTACGTCGCATGACTCCACGTCAGCGGACTGACGCTGATGGGATCGCCCGTGTGCGGATGGAACTGTTCAGCCATCACGCCCGACTCTTCAGCGCGATACACGCACCATTCGAGCAGGCCGCGAGCCTCTTCCAGTTCCTCAACATTGCGAGCCTTCGCGATGACATACTGCGCACGCCACAGCGAACAGATCGCCCACGGATTGCCCGGCACTTGGTCGATGCGATCGCGCTCGATCTGGTGGTAGTAGTCGCGCTCGTAGCGGGCGTAGCCGCCCACGCCAGTCTTCACGCTCAGCCGCTGCTGCATCGCTTCGGCTTCCGCAAGCATCTGCGGATCTTCAACGCTGATGCCCGCAATCGCAAAGAGTGCGAAGTTCGCACTATCGCTGGTCATGTCAAGGCGATACTGGCCGTTGGGCAAAGGCGTCGCCATGCGCGCAAATCGCTTCTGCTCCGGATGCCACAGGAATCGCTTCATCGCAACTTCCATGCGGTCCGCGCCTTCGCGATACTGCTGCGCCCGGTCAAGATCGCCAAAGTCCGTCGCAAACAGCGCGGCGGCACGCAGAGCGCCGATCGTCGCGGCGACCGTAAACGTGTGAATACCCCGGCGTTCTTCCCACAGATCCCAAGACTGATGCGGAATGCCGTTCACATCGCGATACGACAGAATCCAATCCGCAGGCTTCACAACCAGCGGGATGTACAGGCTCTTGATGAACTCGACATCGCGGAAGGTCTCAAAGTGCTTGCGCAGCGCCCACAGCACCAGGCTGGTTTCATCCTGCTGAATGGGCAACACGCGCTGGCCTTCGACCATCCACGGGTGCCAACTGCTCGCAAGTTCCGCCGCAGGCGTGTACTTGTGCAGGAAGTAGCTGTTGCCATTCAAGCACTTGGCACAGAAGCGGAAGAAGTTTCGCGAGAGCTCGCTCTGTCCGGTCAGAATCAGCGAGTAAGCGACCAGCGCACCATCGCGCGGCCAGCAGTACGAATAGTGGTCCCCGCCGAACTGCGTGATGTCGCTGTCGTTGGCCGCGATGATCGCGCCGCCGTTATCAATCTGCGTACGCAGCACAAGCTGGCTGCGCACAAACATGTCAGCAACACGCGCCGGCATCTTCTCCATGCCCGGCACATCTTTACGAGCCCACAACCGCCAATACGCCGCGGTTCGCGCAATCATGCGATCAGGCCCGGTGTTGAGCACGCGCTGGTTCAGCGCCTTGACTTCGCCATGGCTGTGTCCGCAGGCCATCCAGCTTGTGACATACGCACTGCCGCGCGCAGGCACCTGCAGGTTGTACCCAACAGTCGCATCAACCGATCCCTGCGAAATCGCATTGCGCCCGAGCTGGCCGTCTTCCGCGTCGCGCCATGTGCCTTCAGCCCCGCGCACGCGCTTGGTGCCGATGGCCCAGTTGTCGATGCCGCACTTGTTTTCATCACACGCGTTGAACAGGAAGTACGCGTCGTCCTTATACACGACAATGCTGCTGCTCGCCGGGTCGTAGTTGGCGGTGTCACCCACTGCGCTGCCGCGGATCGACAAGTCCCAGTGGCTGAACAGCCGCACGTCGCGGTCCTTGCCCGACAGGTCGGTCACCACGCAGCGACGCATGTACACAGGCTCATGGAAGTCGACGGCGTCGTAGCACTTGAGTTCAAGCCCCAAGCCCTCGTGCCGCAGCGTGACTTCCGTCACCAGCGTGCCCTCTTGATACTTCAGCGAGCGCTTCCAGCCGTTGTCTTCAATCCACGCAAATCGGCCGTCCACCCACACGCCGAAGCGCTGCACATGCCCTTCGGTGTGGTTGTACCGACCCACGTGCGGAAAGTAGATATCGCGCACCCGATACAACTTATCGAAGGTGATGAGCAAATCGCCGTTGCCAACCGGGATATCACGCGGCATCGCGCTTCACTTCCTTGCGAGGTCGCCCCTGTCTGTCTTCTGTTCGCACACGACGCGAAAACAGAGGCACACACGCGACATCATCGGACGTTGGACGCCGGCAGGCCAGCGACGGTCACGATATTGCCGCAAGTCGACCCAATGACAGCGTAGTGCGCGGAACGTGCGCCTGCGCATGCCCGAAGCGCAAAGAACGCCGGTGCCATGCCGGTCGCGTTCAGATCTGGCCCGACAGCAATTGCTCCGCGAGCGCAGCCGCGGCGGCATCTTCATCGCTGGTCGCGGCAGCAAGCGCCTCTGTCCGCTGCTTCAAGTCGCCCAGATATGTGATGCGAATACCAAAGTTCTCCCCCACCTTCACCGCGTTGCCGCAGCCAATGACCTTGTCATTGCACATCAGGTCCAGTTCGGCATCGGCGTTCTTGGGCAGCTCGATGATCGAGCCAGGCACCAGACTGATGACATCCTTGAGACTCATGGGCCGCTCGCCCACGCGGACGACGACCGGAACCTCCAGGTGCAGAACTTGGGCCAAAGTCGGGGAAGGCATGGCAGGCTGAACGCAACAAGCGTGCCAGCGAAATTCGCCAAGGTGTGCATCAGACAACATGCAACTGCTTCATTTCGTGCTTCGAGCGTCTACGCTCTCGTCCCGGCCCTGGCTGTCCACCAGATCGTCGGAAGGAGATTTGCAATGCTGATTCGCACGCACACGTGCGGCCAACTGCGCGATGCGCACGTCGGCCAGTCTGTCCGCCTCAACGGCTGGGTGAACAGTTACCGCGACCATGGTGAACTGATCTTCATCGACCTGCGCGACCGCTATGGCATCACGCAGCTGGTCTTCGATCCCGAGTCCGGCATCGCCCGCGACATCATGGAAGCCGCCGACAAGCTGCGCAACGAAGACGTCATCGCCATCGAAGGCGACGTCCGCGTCCGCGTGGGCGGTGAGAACCCCAAGCTCGCCACCGGCAAGATCGAAATCGTCATCAAGAAGCTCGAAGTGCTGGCCAAGACCGACAACCCGCCCTTCCTGCCCGACGACATGACGAAACTGCCCAACGAAGAGTTGCGCCTGACCCACCGCTACATCGACCTGCGCCGCCCCAGCATGCAGAAGGTGCTCGCGACGCGTCACAAGATCTACCAGACCACCCGAAAGTACTTCGACGAAAACAACTTCCTCGAAATCGAAACCCCCATCCTCTACAAGAGCACGCCCGAAGGCGCGCGCGAGTTCCTCGTGCCGACGCGCCAGGTGCCCGGCTCCTTCTACGCGCTGCCTCAGTCGCCCCAGCTCTTCAAGCAGATTCTCATGGTCAGCGGCTGCGACCGCTACATGCAGATCTGCCGTTGCTTCCGCGATGAAGACCCCCGCGCCGACCGCCAGGCCGAGTTCACGCAGATCGACTTGGAGATGTCTTTCGTCCGCCGTGACCAGATCATGGAAATGATGGAAGGTTTCGTCCGCCGCCTCTGGAAGGAACTGACCGGCTACGACGTGCCGCCCATCCAGCGCATGGACTACCGCGCCGCGATGGAGGACTACGGCATTGACCGTCCCGACACGCGCTACGACCTGCGCATCAAGGACATCAGCGAGTTCGCCGCGAAGCTCGACTTCGGCGTCTTCAAGACCGTGCTCGAGAAAGCCAAGGATCGCCCCAAGTACTACAGCAAGAAGGGCGTCGTGAAGGCCCTCCGCGTACCCGGCGGAGCCGACAAGCTCACACGCAAACTGACTGACGGCTACACCGAGTTCGTCAAGGGCTACGGCGCTGGCGGCGTCGCCGTCGTCAAGATCATCAAGGGTGAAGACGGCCAGCCCAAGCTCGACACCGGCATCGCCAAGTTCCTGGAGCCCCTCAAGGCCGAGTTCCTCGCGCTGCTCAACTGTCAGATCGGCGACACCGTGCTGTTCGTCGCTGACACCTACAGCGTCGCGACCAAAGCCATCGGCGAACTTCGCCAGAAGGTCGCTCGCGACATGGGCATCGTTCCCAAGCCCGGCGCCGAAGGCGGCCCATGGAATTTCCTGTGGGTCATCGACTTCCCCATGTTCGAAAAGAACAAGGAAACCGGCAAGTGGGTCGCGATGCACCACCCCTTCACCAGCCCGCGCGACGACCAGATGCAGGCCTTCCTCAACGCCGACGTCGATGACGAAGTCACCATCGAAGGCATCGTGAGCGCCGGCTACGACATCGTCCTCAACGGCCAGGAAATCGCCGGCGGCAGCGTGCGTATCCACGATCGCGACGTCCAGAGCAAGGTCTTCAAGCTGCTGGGCATGACGCCCGAGCAAGCCAAGGAGAAGTTCAGCTTCCTCTTGGAAGCCCTCTCCTACGGCGCGCCCCCGCACGCTGGCGTCGCCTTCGGCCTCGACCGCCTGGTGATGAACTTCGTCGGCACCGACAACATCCGCGACGTCATCGCCTTCCCCAAGACCCAGATCGGCCAAGACCTCATGACCCGCGCCCCCAGCTACGTGCCCGACACGCAGCTCAAGGACGTGCACGTCAAGAGTCTGGCCGAGCCCAAGGCCGACGCCAAGGCCTGAACTCACGTCGAGAGTGAACACGAAACGCCGCCCATCTGGCGGCGTTTTTTCTTTTCCTGAACAGCACACAAAGCCGTGCAATGGGCACATGCAAGGATGTTCTCGTTGTTGCAATTGCTCACGCGTGAAATGGAACATCACCGTTGCAACGAACCTTGAAAATACCTGCTTAGGGCCCCAAGCGTTTCCTCGGACGCACCCTGATCCGGCCACTGCGCCCACACCGTCTGGTCACCACACCTTTCAGTAGTGATAACCCAGTTACTGGGGAGTTTGGATGCCCAGCCCTCACTTTTACAGGACATTGCTCGTTTATCCGATATTCACATAAACCCACCGCGCGTTCGCGACTGGTGGCATGAGCGGGGACTCGGACCCTCTGCTCACGCTTCCGTGAATTCTTCCGGCGGAGCCTGGCATTCGATGCGCACCATTGCGATCATCAATCAAAAGGGCGGTTGCGGAAAGACTACTTCGGCTATCAATCTCAGTGCAGTGCTCGCCCGTGCCGGCAAGCGCACCCTGCTGATTGACATGGACCCCCAAGGGCACTGCGCCGCGGGTCTGGGAATTCCCGAGCAGCGTCTGGAACTCGACATTGGCGACGCCATGCTCGCACTGGGCACCAAGCCCATCGACGCATCCAAGCTCCTCTGGCGGGCCGTTCGCAACCTCGACCTCGCTCCTGCACGCATGCGTTTGGCCGGTCTTGAAGCCGCACGCGGCGGCCTGGCTGACCTGCCCGACAAGGACCGCCGCCTCTCAGCCCTCCTCGAGAAGTTCGCCAGCGAATACGACGTGGCCGTCATCGACTGCCCGCCCTCCATCGGCCTGCTGACCTACAACGCCCTCGCCGCTGCGGACATGGTCATCATCCCGGTCGAAACCGGCTTCTTCAGCCTTCAGGGCGCCACGCGTCAGGTCAACACCGTCAAGACGCTGAGCAAGCGCCTGGGTCTTGAGCCCCATGTCTGGCTGCTGCCCACCCTGCACGACACCAAGAACACCATCTCCAACGACCTGCTCGAGGAGATGTCGCGCCGCTTCAAGGACCGCGTGATTCCCGTGGTCATCCGCCACGACACCCGCCTCCGCGAAGCCACCAGCTTCGGCCAGTCGATCATCGACTACAACCCCGGCTCCACCGGCGCCGAGGACTACGGCCGGCTCGGCGTCTGGGTTGTCGAGAACATCAAGGCCCGCACGCAGTTGCCCGCGGATCAGATCCCCACGGTCAACGTCGTCAGTTCGGTGCCCGCCACCACAACGACCACCATCACGACCTCCGCGGGTATCGCCCGTGCAGTCTCGATGAAGCACGAAAGCCACAGCGAGCCCAAGACCCAGCCTTCCTTCGCCACGCCCGACAGCAATGAGATCAAGTCTGTCAGCCGTGCGGAAGATGTCGCCCGCCGCGCCCAGGAATTCCTGCGTCGCATCGCCATGGGCCGCAACGCCGCGGAAGCCGGCGCCGCAACCGCGCCCGCGCAGGGCGGCACCGCAACGCTGACCCAGCCGGCCGTCACGCCCGTGACCGTCGCCATGCCTCGCCAGACACTCACGGTCGTCGAGCAGCCCAAGGCCCAGCCGGCCCCCATGCAGCCGGGCACGCAGCGCGTGCTGGGTGTGCGTGAGACCTCGCAGGGTGTGCTCTTCGTGCAACCCATCGACGCCGGCCAGAACATCGCCATCGCCGGTTCGTTCAACGGCTGGAGTCCCACCACGCACCTCATGCGTCGCAATGACGCACAGGGCATCTTCGAATTGTGCATCAAGCTTCCTTCAGGCAAGCACAGCTACCGCCTTGTAGTTGACGGCCAGTGGCGTACCGACGCACACAACCCCAACCACGAGCCCAATCCGTTCGGCGAAGTGAACAGCGTCACCTACGTTTCGTGACGCAGACCACATCGCGCAAGTATCGACACCACCACACCTTGTGTGTGACGGACCCTGTTTTTGTTGCTGCCGCACCCTGGCCGCCGATATCACCCTGCGGACCCTGAGGGGAGCTTTCACGTGGCTGATGAGCATGCGCGAACTGAATACGACGCCCTTGCCGATCTTTTTCTGGCAAGCGATGCCGCGCGCGACCCCAAACCCGTGACCTATCCCTCACGCGCCACGCAAGGCGGTCCCGCGCTGCGACTGGCGGACCAACTGGATCTGCCCGCAGCCTCCGCGACATTGGTCGACGAACCCGCGACTCCCGAAGCCCTCACCGTCGAAGCCATGGTGCTGGGACACCTGCCCGTGCTGGGCGCCGCGTGGGTGACGCAGTACGCCAAGCACGTTGCGGAAGAACGCCGCTCCGCCGTCGCGCTGCTGCGCGTGCATGAGGGCCAGGCGTGGATTGATGTTGTCATGCCGCGCACGGCGCAGGCGCGCCCGCAGTCGCGCTTGGGCGGCGGGCACGATGAACCTGCGACGCTCGAAGCGGCTTTGCAGCAGGCTTCCCGCGAATGCTCGCACTGGCTCGTGCGTGTTGACGAAATCGCCGAGCTTGATCTGGTCGCTCTGCCCTTTCTCACCCGCGTCACGCTGCTGACGGGTGCAGATGACGCCGCCGTGGTCGCCAGCTATCGCACCATCAAGAACATCTCGCGTTCGCTGGACTCCACGCACGCCGCCGATGCCGTGCCGCCCAGCCTTAAGCTCGCCATCATGGGTGCCGACGAGGCCAAGGCCTCGGAAGCAGAAAGCAAGCTGCGCAAGGCCGCTGCCGCGTTCCTGCAGAACGAGCTGGAACCCGCGGCCAAGGTCGCGAAGATCGGCGGCAGTTCAACGCTGGCGCTCTACCGCGGTCATGCGACGATGGACGTGGCTGCGATGCTGGCCGTCGCCCACGCCCGCAGTTCGCCCCAGCAGCCGGCCCCCGCGGCAAGCCAAACCACGAACCAGACCACAAACCAGTCTGGCACCGGCCCCGCTGCGCCGCAGCAAGACCACACGCCCACCAATGCGACAGCCGATCAACCCGCAATCGCGTCACAGCCCGCAGCCGCCCAGGCACAGCAGCCCAAGGTGAGCCAGCCCGCCACCGGCGTGCTGCCCATCGCGGGCCTCACGCCGTTGCCGTTCGTCTGTCCATACGCCAAGCACGTCACGCTGGCGGTCGGTGCAGACAACTCGCTGCACCTCATCGCGCCCGCCAAGCCCGACCCGGCTCAGTCGCTGCTTGAAGTCGCCGCATGGGCGCACGAGCACGCTCCGCTGCTCGCCATGGCCCACCCGGGCGTGCGCTGCGACCAAACCACGCTGCACGCCCTCGCCGAAGAACTCGCCGATGTGCGTGGCCTGTTGCACACTGCCATCATCGTGCACCTGACCTTCCGCATGGGTGAAACGGTCATGGCCAAGCGCCTCAACTGAACATCCAGCCCCCCGCGCACAACGCATCAAAGTCACAAAAACCCGCGATCTCTCGCGGGTTTTTCACTTCGTCACTTCGTTACCCCGTCACTGCCCCACTCACTCCACCGGCTCCAACTCGCGCTCGCGGTGCTGCATCTGGGCCTTCAGGCGGGCCAGAATGCTGCTGTGCATCTGGCTCACGCGGCTTTCCGACAGGTCGAGCGTCGCGCCGATTTCCTTCATCGTCATGCCTTCGTAGTAATACAGGATGATGATGAGGCGCTCCGCCCGGCTCAGACCCTTGGTCAGCAGTTCCTTCAGGTCCTTGCCCTGCATTTCCGTCAGCGGGTTGGCCTGGCTCTCGTCGCGAATCACGTCAATTTCACGCACTTCACGGCCGCTGCCGTTGTCGCTGGCGAACGTGCGAGCGCTCAGGCTGCGCGTGGTGACAGCCTTGCTGTCGCGCGTCAACTTGTCAAACTCTTCGCCGTCCACGCCCAGAGTCTGCATGACTTCGGCGTCGGTGGCGGGCCGGCCCTCGCGCTTTTCGATCTCCTGGCGGGCCTGGTCCACCTTACTGCTGCGATGACGCACCAGCCGGGGCACCCAGTCCATGCTGCGCAGTTCGTCGAGGATGGCCCCGCGAATACGCGGAGCGCAGTACGTCTCGAACTTCACCTTGCGCTCAAGATCAAACGCGTCGATGGCGTCCATCAGGCCGAAGACGCCCGCGCTCATGAGATCCTCCACGTCCACCTCGTCGGGCAGGCGCGTGTGAATGCGCTCGGCGTTGTAACGCACGAGCGGCAGGAACTTCTCCATGAGATAGTTGCGAATGTCCTCATCGCGCGTGGACTGGTACTTGGTCCACACCGTGTTGATGGCCATCCGATCGTACTTCGACTTGACCTTCACTTCGCCGTTGATGCGTGACGCACACCACTGCGAACGTGTTCCGCGAATGCCGGCTTTGACGCTGGCCATGGTTCTCTCCTTGAACCTCAAATGTCGATCACTCCCGAGCGAAGTGACCAGTTGCCTTCCGCGATCCATGCGTCCGGCGCGCCGACAGCTTCATCCTTGAGGCTTTCGGCGTGCCGAGTATACAGAGAGCCCTACCAGATGTGCAAGCGAGACGCCTTTCCCATGCACTTTTTCACATGTTTTTCGCATCGTCTTCCTGACCGCCCGACTCGCCATCCCCACCCATAGCGCGAGCCCCACCCCCACCACCACCTGTAGTGGATTGTGAAGTAGGCCGCAACAACTGCGGCAACGGCTTGCTCGCTTCGTAGCTTGTGTTGTGTTCCTTCACCACCCGCTCCAGCACCGCACCTGCAATCGACCCGACCGCAAAACACACGGCCATAGCCACCAGCCCGCGCCACATTGCCGCCGTCGCGCTCATCTCCCACAGCAGCCCGCTGACGCAAGCAACCGCAAACCCGGCCAGCGCGAAGACCGCTGCCACCGACTTTGCCAGATCTATGGGAACGTTTCTCATGGTGCTGGTCCGGACACGCACTGCGTGGCCCGCGATATCGAGACAAACCATCAACGACTTCACCGATCTGCGATGATTTCTTGAAAAATCCTCAACGCAAATGGCGCGCCATTCGTGCATCCCTCGCTCGAACCTCACCCGCCCCCAAACCCGGCACCCCGCTCCAGCCTGCGCCAGACGCTCGCGGGCTGGCCGCCTATCATCCCTTCCCCCGTCGTCCGGCGGCGGTCCTCGGCATGGTGCCGAAACCGTCTTCCCGGGCCATCATGACCAAGACGAGGTTTTGAGGTTTCCATGAGCAAGTTCGCCCCCCGTTTCGGCAATCCCACCAAGCCCCGCATCACCAACACGAACGCCACCGGCACCGTTGTTGTGGATTGGAAGGACGTTGAGAACCTGCGCCGCCTGATGAGCCCCAACGGCAAGATCCTGGGCCGCAAGCGCCTCAGCACCAGCGCCCGCGAACAGCGCCTGCTCAGCCAAGCCATCAAGCGTGCCCGCTTCATGGCCCTGCTGCCCTACACCAGCGCGACGCTGTAAGGCCACGCAATCCAGCCGCATCACAACCAATGAAAACGCCGCGATACCGCGGCGTTTTTCTATGAAGTGGTCCGCTTTGAGCTCACGGATTTTCCCCCACTCTTCGCAACCTGTGATGCGTGCTCCGGTAGACGCACGTGCAAGCACACGCGATGCGTCGCGCGTGCATGCCAGGAGTATGTCATGCGTATCTCAGCTTCGTTGGCTCTTGTCGTGTGCAGTATCTTTGTGCAGCCCACACTGGCCCAAAGCTGCGTCACCGTTGTTCCAGATGGGGTGATCGGGCTGGGTCTGGCCAGTCCGTTCGGCGATCAGCCATTCGTGCCATCCTTCGCCACCATGTGGGATCAGGACGGCAGCGGCCCGCAGCGGGCGAAACTGCTGGTGGAACGTGGCCGGTTTGGCTTCACTCCCGACCAACCGGGACCGACCAACGCACCCAGCAACGACATTCTGATGACGGACGGTACGACGTTTGAGTTCATCCCCCGCCCGCCCGGCAACCGGATCGCAGCACTGGGCACGTACCAGAACCAATTGCTCGCGCTCACGTCGTTCGTTGGCACAGGCCCCGCCGAGTTGTTTCGACGGGATGCGACGACCTGGACACGATTGACGCTTCCTCCCGGTATGGATCAAGTGTCGGCCAGCAGCGGCTTCATCGAAACCTCCAACGGTCTTGCGCTCGTGAATGCCGGCACAATACTGGTGTTTGATCCGGCTTCAGGGTCCGTGAGTTACTCTGGGGTGACGGGCATCCCTTCAACCAACGGCTTTAGCTTCGTCAAGATTCGTGATGACGTCTACGGCATTGGCGTCATGCAGATCAGCGGCGCGCCCGTGGGCATCGTGAAACTGGTGAATGGCGAGTGGCTGCCACAAGGCCAGTTCGCGGCATTGCGTCCAACCCGCGTGACCGGACTGGTGGAGCACGAAGGCCGCTTGATTGCACTCGGGCAGTTCCAAACGGCGCAGAACGTTGTTCGCACCGGGCTCTTTGAACTGACCCCCACGGGCTGGATCGAGTACGCGCCGAGCGTGCCGGTCGTCCTGGGTACTCCAAACTCGCTCGCATCGACCTCGCGAGGCCTCCTTGTATCTCAAAGCGGACGGATTCTGCGCATTGTCAATGAGACGCAGGATGCGCTTTCACCACTCATGATCACGCCAAGCAGCACCACTGCGAGTCTGCGAATCGTGGGCACTTGGGACAACAACGCGATCTTGATCACGTCGGGAGCCACGGAACGTGGGGCCACAGGCCCCTTCGGAACTACCGACCAGCTCGGAGCCGCGTTGATGTCGGGCGTGGTACTCAGCGACGGCTCAAGCGCGGGGAACATCACGCCCGCGCTTAATGGGACGATCGTTGACTTTGTCAACTACGCGGGCGATACCTACGCCCTTGGCGGGTTTGCTTCGTCTTCGTCGGAGCGCATGCGGTTCGTCGCGCGGCGCGAGAACGGACGGTGGCGCGGCATCAGTGAAGAGGGCTGACCCCAGCAAGGCATCATCGACGGTGCTGAGTGGGATGGAAAGCTCGCCGTGGCGTGGTTCGACTCGACGAGTTTCAGCTCACGAATCAGCACCTGGGATGGAACCGCATGGACCGCAACGATTGATGGCCCTGCGTTTCGACGCGTCGTTTCAATCGAAGCCACCCCGACGCACTTGTACTGCGTCACGGATCGTGGGGTGACCATGCAGCGAACGGTGTATCGCCTTGACGGCGACACCTGGGTTCCCATCGGAGATGTGGCCATCAGTGGCCAGTTGGTTCGCGCCGGTACTGAACTCTACATTGACGCCTTCCGGGTGACCCCGGACCGACTTGAACTGCAGGTGGCCGACGACACAGCCACAAGGATCAGGGTGATCGGCGCGATTGGTGAACGCGCCATCGGCACCACCTCAGGGGGCGGCAACATCGTCGCCGCACCAGGCACGTACGAACTGGTCGACGGCGTCTGGCGCAAACACGGAAGCGCTGTGACTCTCTACCCCCGCGCGGCAGCCTGGCAGCACGAGTTGTTTCTCGCTCTGCCAACAGGCGTCTCCAACTCCAGCGGCGTTTCCATCAGCCGCTGGAATGGAGCGACATGGGCTCCCGTCACGTCTTCCACGGGTCGTCTGCTGCCCAACTTTGCCGCACTCAACCAGTTCGCGACGGTCGACACGGCGATGATCCATGACCTTGACTCGGATCTGCCTCGCTTCTCCGCAGCAGCAATTGGCATGTTTGGTGGCACGACGGACATCACTGCGACATTGGACTTGAAGCCTCGCGTCTCGTTCTCACGTGTGCCACAGTCGATTCGAGTGCAGCCTTCTCAAACCTTCACCCTCCGCGCCCAAGTCGTCAGCCAAGGCCAGTTCACCTACCAATGGACCCGCGACAACGTCGCGCTCGTCGATGGCGTACTCCCCACAGGCGAAGTGATCTCCGGCGCAACCACTCCCACGCTCACCATCACCAACTCCACCGCCGCGGTGAATGGCAGCTATGCCCTCACCGTCACGCCGGTTGATGCTTCGCTCTTCTGTGGGCCTGAAACAACCTTCCCGATTCCCGTCACGGTCGAGCGCTTCTGCGATTCCATCGACTTCAACAACAACTTCGTCTTTCCCGAGGAGCAAGACCTCGTCGACTTCCTCTCCGTCTTCGCGGGCGGCCAGTGCAGCACGCCATCTTGCAACGACATCGACTTCAACAACAACGACATCTTCCCCGAAGACCAAGACGTGATCGACTTCTTCAACGTCCTCGCCGGCAGCAGTTGCCCGTAACATCGACTCAAATCCAGACGTGCAAAGCCCGCTGCTCCGTCAGCGGGCTTTTGCATTGAAGACATTTCAGGGGTTTGTGCGCCTTGCCGCGGATTGATCATCACTTCCCCGCAACCGCGCCTGCACCCGCCGGTAAAAATCTCTACCCGCCCACCACTGTCCGCGTGAGGCCGGTATCGGGAGTTTGCGATGCACGCAGTTTCGTCCACAGTCGTTCGTCTCGCCACCATTGCACTTGCCGCTTCAACAGGGTTCGCTCAGACGTGTGTCACCGTGATTCCTGACGGCACGGTTGGGTTGGGGACAGACCCAGCAGATCCCTTGCGACCCATCGTCCCGCGTTTCGCGACAACGTGGGACCCCGACGGCGATGGGCCCCAACCCACCAAGCTGCTGGTGGAGAGAGGCCGATTCGGTTTCGGGCCTTCTCAGTTCATTCCAAACCGCAGTAGCGATGTGCTGATGACTGATGGAACGAACTTCGAGATCATCGCACGTCCGTCCGGCTTTGAACTGGTCGGGCTGGGCGTGTATCAGAGTCAGATCTACGCACTCGGCCAGCCAACAGGAGGGGCGGAACTCACGCTGTTCCGCCGCGATGGCGATGCATGGACCCCGATCAACCTCTCGGTTCAGTTGTTCTATTCGCAGACCGGTGGCTTTGATCGACTTCAAATGCTGGAAACATCGAACGGTTTGCTGATCGGCAACGTGCGAGTGGGTACGGCCAGTCCGGTTCGCTGTATCGTGCTCGACCCGAGCAGCGCTTCGATCAGCGTGACATCCATCGACGGTTTCGTCGCACGATTCGCCAAGGTCGAGGACACCGTCTACGCGCTCGGCGTATTCTCGATCAACGGCGCTTCCAGCAAGATCGCGAGAATCATCAACGGCGAATGGCAGCCTCTCGACAATGTCGGCGGTGCGGTTCCGAACACCGTGAGTGGCGTTGCCAAGCATCAAGGGCGCCTGTTTGCCTCCGGCAATTTTCAGGCGGTCGGACAAGCTCCAACCGGTCTGGTTGAACTGACACCACAAGGCTGGCAGCGATCCGCAGCCGCTCTGCCCGTCGTCTCGTCGCTCGGTGTCGGGCTCGTCGCGACGTCGCAAGGCCTCATTGCAGCCGGAAATGGCCGCCTGTACCGCATCCAGAACGATGCCGTGGTGTCAGAAACAAGTCCTGCATTCCCGCGTTCCGCGGGTTCGGCTGATCATGACATCGTGGGTGTTTGGAACGACAAGGCGGTCGTTCGCACCAACGCACTGTACGAATGGGGCTCTCCTGGTCCAACATTCGCTGACTCGCGCGACACAGTTCTGCTCCGTGGTATCTTCGTATCCGATGGTGCCAACACCTTCAACGTCACGCCGACGCTCAATGGCAGCATCTTCGATCTCATCAACTTTCAGGGACACACCTACGCCGTGGGGCAGTTCAAGTCCGCAGACGCTCAATCCGTTCGCTTCGTCGCTCGTCGTGAAGTTGACACGTGGCACCCCGTCGATCTGACAGGCGGACCGCAGCGCCGCGTGAATGGCGCCACGATCTGGAACGGTCTGTTGACCGTGTCGTGGACGCGTCCACGCGCAGCCTCAAGCAACGTGGATAGCTTCGTCTCAACGTGGGACGGCACCACATGGAACACATTCCCCGGCCCGCCCGGCTCGATCACCTCGCTCGAAGCCTCGTCGACAGATCTGTACTGCACCACTTCTGTCTTCAATGGTGACAATCGCCTCTTTCGGTTTGATGCAGGCCAATGGCTGCCATTGATTTCATCGCGATCAAACCTGGGACTGCTTTCACGCGTGGGTGACGATGTCTACCTGGGCTCGCAGAAGCTCGTCGGCAACAACACCGTCCCGCAAGTCGCCCTTGATACGGGTGCATTGGTCCGGCCGCTCGCCACGCACGCTGGCAGAACGATTGGAGTTGGTCAAGTTGCCGGCCAATCGACCGTGAGCATGTACGAACTGCAGAATGGAGTCTGGACTCGCGTGAGCCCGAACTTTGCGCCCACACTGACCGCTGCTTCTCTCGCACGTGGCGACGAGTTTTTCGGGATCGGCAACTCAGTCTCCTCCGGGTTCGCGATCACGAGTTGGAACGGGGCAACGTGGACGACTCGGATCTCGTCCGCTGGTGCAGAAGTACCCACGGGCGGCGGAGGCCTCAACCCGGGATCGATCAACTCCCTCATCATCGACGCCGAAACCGGCAAACTGCGTTTCGGCTCGTGGGCGCATTCTCTGTTTGGCGCGTCCACCGACTTCACGGGGCTGCTTGACTTCAAGGCCCGGATCAGCTTCTCGCGCGTGCCGCTTGAAACCCGCGTCCTGCCAGGCGACACCACCACCCTCCGCGCGCAGGTCATCAGCCAAGGCCAGTTCACGTACCAATGGACCCGCGACAACGTCGCGCTTGTCGATGGCCCTTTGCCCACGGGCGAAGTCATCACCGGCGCGACCACACCAACGCTCACCATCACCAACTCCACCGCCGCGGTGAATGGCAGCTATGCCCTCACCGTCACGCCGGTTGATGCCACGCTCTTCTGCGGGCCTGAAACAACCTACCCCATTCCCGTCACGGTCGAGCGCTTCTGCGACTCCATCGACTTCAACAACAACTTCGTCTTCCCCGAAGAGCAAGACGTCATCGACTTCCTCTCCGTCTTCGCGGGCGGCCAGTGCAGCACGCCATCGTGCAACGACATTGACTTCAACAACAACACCATCTTCCCCGAAGACCAAGACGTGATCGACTTCTTCAACGTCCTCGCCGGCAGCGGTTGCCCGTAAGGCGTTCCGCATCACTTCACGCCAACGAAAAACCGCTGCGGGGTCGCAGCGGTTTTCTGTGTGCTCATGTTGCTTGGGCTGGTGACTTAGATACCGCCGCCCTTGCCTGCCATCGCGACCTTCTTGGCCGCCAGAGCGCGGGCTCGCATCAGGTCTTCGGTGGCGCCGGGCGTGCTGTCCTTGGGCTTGGCGGCCTGCAAGGTCTTCAGTTCGGTTTCGGCATCGGCCTTGGTCAGGGTTTCGGTCGCCCAGGCCTTCTCGGCCAGGATCGTCAGCTCGTCGTTGGCCATCTTGACAAACCCGCCGTCCACCAAGAACGTGCGGCTGCCGCCCTTGCTGCCCGTGCCTTGGATCTTGGCATCATCCGCAAAATCCAGCCGCAGCTCGCCCATGCCCAGCTTCATCAGCATGGGTGCCCGGCCCGGCATGACGCCCAGCAGGCCATCAAACATCGGGACGCTGGCGTAGACGCACTTGTCATCGACCAGACCGGCGGAGGGGGTGACGAGCTTGCAACGGAAGGACTTGGTGGCCACGGGGCAGTGCTCCGGAATGGGTACAGTCGCCGCCGGACGCAGTTTCCGGCGGGGGCCAATAGTAGACGATTCGCCGCCTTCTTTCCCCGCCCCGATCTTGCCTGTACCCGCTTCGCTCCTGCCCGCCCCCGCTTCGCCCCCTTCCATGCCCCGCACGACCATCATCCTGTTGCTGGCCCTCGCCGGGGCTTTGCTGGCCCTGGCCGCGGCTCGGCTGGCGATCGGCGGACTCGATTTTTCCCCCGCCGAGCGTGACGTTATCCTCTCCTTGCGACTCACCCGCGTCGCCACCGCCGCCCTGACCGGCGCATCGCTGGCCCTCGCGGGAGCCTTACTCCAGGGCCTGCTCCGCAATCCCCTCGCCTCGCCCGACTTGCTCGGCCTTGCCTCCGGCGCGGGCCTTGGCGTCATGATCGCCATCTATCTGGGCTACCTCGCCGGAGCCGGCCTTGCCGATCCGGGCGGCATCGGGGCCACCGGGGCCGCGATCCTCGGCGCGTGCGGCGCGCTCGCGCTGGTTTACCTCGCCAGCCAGCGGCGATTCTTCGTCGAGCCCGTCACGCTCATTCTCGTGGGCGTCATCGTGGGCGTCATGTGTGCCGGATGCATCACGCTCATCCGCCACCTGCTGCCCGACCAAGGCGTCGCCGCCGCCCGCCTGCTCACCGGAGCCCTCCGCGACGACGTGCGGCCGCTGCACCTGACCATCACCACCATCATCCTCGCCGCCTCCACCGCCGCCGCTCTCGCCATGCACCGCTGGCTGGACGCCGCCAGCCTCAGCGAAGACGAAGCCGCCAGCGTGGGCGTCCCAGTCAGCACCGTCCGCCTCATGCAGTTCCTCGCGGCAGGCGCACTCACGGCGGGCAGCGTCGTCCTCGCCGGTCCCATCGGCTTTGTCGGCCTTGTCGCCCCCCACGTGGTCCGCATGCTGCTGGGCCCCGCCAGCCGCCCGCTCACCATCGGTTGCCTGCTGGTCGGCGCGAGCCTTGTCATCGGCGCCGACTGCGTCGTCGCGCTGCTGCGCGAACTCTTCCCCTCCATCGGCCGCCTGCCCCTGAGCGTCGTGACCGCCCTGCTTGGCGGCCCCGTCTTCGTCTGGATGCTCCGGCGCGACCGGGTGGCTGGGTGAGCGGAGAACGGAGAGCGGAGAACGGAGAACGGGGGGAGGGGGGACGGCGTGAGCAGGTGAAGAGGTGAGCAGGTGAGCAGGTGAGGAAGACCGGGGGCGGGGAGGGCAGGTTTTGCGCCTGCGATGGGGGTTGTCGTGCCAGCGATGGTCGTCATCGGGGCCGCGTTGGTCGTTATCGTGCCAGCGATAGTCCTTCTCGTGGCCACGATGGTCGTTCTCGTGCCAGCGATAGTCGTCATCGGGGCCGCGAGAATCATTTTCGTGGCCGCGAGAACTCCTCTCGTGCCAGCAAAAACCATTTTTGCGGCCGCCAGAACTCCTCTCGTGCCAGCAAAAACCATTTTTGCGGTCGCAAAAACTCTTCTCGTGCCAGCAAAAACTCCTCCGACGCCCGGAAGAACTCTCCCGACGGGCGACAAAAGTGCGCTGGTGACCGTCGCCGCGATGCCAGTGGGCGCAAGAACGGCGGGGACGGAGAACGGAGAACAGAGAGCGGAGAACAGGGGAAAGGCAATGACGCAGTGCCTTTTCCTGTTCTCCGCTCTCCGTTCTCTGTTCTCCGCGTCTTTCCCCCCGCTCTCCGCTCTCCGCTCTCTTCTCTCCGTGCCTTTCCCCCCGTTCTCCGCTCTCCGCTCTCTTCTCTCCGTGCCTTTCCCCCCGTTCTCCGCTCTCCGCTCTCTGTTCTCCGAAAAACAAACACCGCCGGCCTTCGCCAGCGGTGCTTGGAGTATCAGACTGATTGCGGCCGCTGCGAGGACTTAGTCCACGTAGTTGACCTGCTCGTCGTTGCGGACGGCGCGGGTCTGGTCGCTGGTGGTCGTGGTCTGGACGACCAGCTGACCGGCCTTGGTGCCCTTGGCCGTGAACTTGAAGGTCACGGTCTGGCCCACGGCGAGGGTGCCGATGTTGAAGGTCGCCGTCTGGCCTGCGCCGGTGGCGTTGGCGGCGTTGGTGCTGACGTAGTCGAGGCCCGCGTCGAAGGTGGCGACCATCTTGACGTTGGTCAGGTTGACCTGACCCTGGTTCTTGACGACGTAGGTGAACTCGTGGTTCTGGCCGATGGTGCGAACGCCATCGAAGTCTTCCACGCTGGTGCCGATGTCGGGCACGCCCTGGATGCTGACCGAGCAGCCGTCCTTGACTTCAGCCGCGCAGGTCGCGCTGGCGAAAGCTTCGTTGGTGACGGTGCCTGCGCCGGCGTTGATGGTCAGGCTGACCGTGCGGCTCTGGCCAGCAGCCAGCGTGCCGAGGTTCCAAACGACCGCGCCGCCGCTGAGAGCGCCACCTTCGGTGGCCGAGGCGAACGTGCTGCCGGCGGGGAGCGGATCGCGGACGACCGTGTTGGCGGCCGGAGCGTTACCCGTGTTGGTGACGACGATGTTGTAGGTGACCGGGCGGCCCTGGCGGATCTGCGTGGGGCACTGCTTGTCGATGGTGAGCGTGGGAGCGTTCACGGCGGTGACCGTGTTGTTGCTCGTGGCGCTCAGGCCACCCTGGGCGTTGGCCGTGGCGTTGTTGGTGTAGGAACCAACCTTGTCGGCCTTGACGTTGAAGGTGAACTCGCGGCTCGCACCACCGGCGAGGTCGAAGGCGGGCCACTCAACGACGCTCTTGCCGTCGCTGGTGAGGCCAGCGGGGAGCTGGTCCTTGACAACGACGCCGCGGGCCGTGCCCGTGCCGCTGTTGGTGACGACGAGCTTGACAGGCCAGCTGTCGCACAGCAGGCTGCTGGCGGGGCTGGTCTTGGTGATGGCGAGGGCGGGGCTGACGACGTTGACCGTCATGCAGACCGGCACGGTGAAGCTGGCCGTGGCGCAGCTGCCGTAGGAACCGGCCTTGGCGAAGCTGCCGTTGACGGTGATCGTCTTGCTTTCGCCGGCGCCGAGGGTGCCGAGGTTGAAGACGCCGTTGTTGCCAGCGGGCTGGCTGTTGGTCATCGTGAAGCCCTGGGGAATCGTCTCGTTGATCTGGACGTTCTCGAGGGTGCTGCTGCTGATGTTGGTGACCTTGATCTGGTAGCTGGTGGCCTGGCCCGCGGCGATTTCGGTCGGCGCGATCTTCTCGACCATCAGGCTGCTGCTGTTACGCACGCCCGTGGGGTAGAAGGCGACGCTGCTGCCGGTGGCGACCGGAGCCGCGGCGGGAGCGGGAGCCGCAGCCGCGTTGTTGCTGCTGGCGGCCGCCTTGGGAGCGGGGGCGGGCTTCTCAGCCGCCTTGGGGGCTTCGGCCGCCTTGGGGGCCGGAGCCTTCGCGACGGTCGTGCCGCCGGTGCCGCCGCCGAGCGGAACGGTCACCGCGCCGGGACCCTTGCCTGAGCTTTCGCAGCCAACCAGACCGCCGGCCAGGAGGGGCAGGAGGCAAAGGAGAGTCTGCACGTTGTGACGATTCGCAACCATTCCGCGTAGTCCTTTCGTTCCTCTGAAAATCCTCGTGGCCTTCTCGAACCCGTGAGAAGGGGAGGCAGAGATGGGATAGACCCCAGTGGGGTCGCGCTAGCGTAGTGGATACTTGCGCGCCGTTCAAGTGGGATTGCTCACAAGGAGCAGTACGGAGCATGCGTTCGTTTCAACAAGTGTCAAAGTGGGCGTCAAAGCGACCCAAAGTCGTGCAAAACCTGCGCTTACGACACGAGCAAAGGCCTTGCTGGCGTGTCTGGGCAGGCACTTTGATATCATGCGTTCGGCCCGTGTTCACACTTCGCACGTTTTCCACATCAGTTGAGATTGCAACATGCAGGACTTCGAGAAACTTGGCGCGTTCTACCTCGGCAAGGCGTACGACACGAACGCGCAGCGCCGCACCGATGACCTGCTGCTGTATGACGCCAAGGACCTGGTGACGCACGCGGTCTGCGTGGGCATGACAGGCAGCGGGAAGACGGGTCTGTGCCTGGGACTGCTTGAGGAAGCGGCCATCGACAACATCCCCGCGCTCATCATCGATCCCAAGGGTGACCTCGCGAACCTGCTGCTGGCGTTTCCGCAACTTGCGGCGGGCGACTTTCGTCCGTGGATCAACGAGAGCGATGCCCAGACCAAGGGGATGACGCCGGATGCGTTCGCGCAGGGGCAGGCGGATCTCTGGAGAAAGGGGCTGGCGGAGTGGGGCCAGTCGCCCGAGCGCATCGCGCGATTCAAGCAGAGCGCTGATGCTGTCGTGTACACGCCCGGCAGCAGCGCGGGGATGCAACTGTCGATTCTCAAGAGCTTCGATGCGCCGCCGTTTGAGATTGTGGATGATCCGGAGTTGCTGCGTGATCGCATCGCGACGACGACCAGCAGTCTGCTGGGCTTGGCGGGTGTGCAGAGTGACGCCACGCGCGGGCGCGAGCACATTCTGGTCGCGACGATTCTGCAGACGGCGTGGATGGCGGGACAGAACCTGGATCTCGCTGGCATCATTCAGCAGGTGCAGAGCCCGGGGTTCCAGCGTGTGGGCGTGCTGGAGCTCGAAGCGTTCTTCCCCAGCAAGGACCGCTTTGAACTGGCGATGGCGCTGAACAACCTGCTCGCGAGCCCGCAGTTCGCGGCGTGGAGTCAGGGCCAGCCGCTGGACATTGGCAACATGCTGTACACGGCGACGGGCAAGCCGCGGCTGGCGATTGTGAGCATCGCGCATCTGGGTGATGCGGAGCGGATGTTCTTTGTCTCGCTGCTGCTGAATCAGTTGCTTGGATGGACGCGCCAGCAGAGCGGCACGACGAGCCTGCGCGCGATTCTGTACATGGATGAGATCGCGGGATATGTGCCGCCCATTGCCAATCCGCCGAGCAAGCAGGCACTCTTGACGCTGATGAAGCAGGCTCGCGCGTTTGGCGTGGGGTGCGTGCTGGCGACGCAGAACCCGGTGGACATTGACTACAAGGGTTTGTCGAACGCGGGTACGTGGTTCATTGGGCGATTGCAGACCGAGCAGGACAAGGCTCGGCTGCTTGAAGGCCTGCAGGGCGCGATGGCGGCGAGCAACAAGGCGTTTGATCGCGGCGCGATGGATCGCACGATCTCGGGGCTGCCCAAGCGCGTGTTTGTAATGAACAACGTGCATGATGACGGGCCCAGCATCTTTGAGACGCGGTGGTGCCTGAGTTACCTGCGCGGGCCGCTGACGCGCGGACAGATCAAGCAGTTGATGGATCCGATCAAGGCTGGTGGCAGCGGTGCGGTGGCTGCCGCTGCCGGCAGCGTCGCTGCTCGCGGCGCGACTGCGGCGCCAGCGGCTTCGACAACATCTGCGGCGCCGACCGCGGCGGCTGCTTCCAGCGTGGCAAGTGCGCCCGTCGCGGCCCCCACTGCTTCAGCAGGTGCGGGATCGAGCACTGCGTCTCGCCCTGTGCTGCCGCCCGATGTGCAGCAGTACTTCCTGCCCATTCGCAGCAGCAAGCCGGCGGGAGCCACGCTGCGCTACGACCCGGCGGTGCTGGCGTTCTGCTGGGTGCATTACGACGACAGCAAGACGGGCGTGGACATGGATAACCCCGTGACGATGCTCGCGACGTTCCGTGATGGGCCAGTGCCCATTGAGTGGGACGAAGCGCAGCGCGTGGAGTTCACGGACAAGGATGTGGATCGCGATCCGGACGGCAACGCGACGTTCGCGAATCTGCATCCGACGGCGACCAAAGCGAAGAGTTACACCGACTGGCAGAAGAAACTGATCGACACGCTGTATCGCAGCGAGCGACTGGAACTGCTTCGCAGCGCAGCGCTGAAGGAAGTGAGCAAGGCGGGCGAGAGCGAGAAGGACTTTCGCGTGCGTCTGACGCAAGCGGCACGCGAGCAGCGCGATGAACTGGTTGAGAAACTGCGAGCGAAGTACGCGAGCAAGTTCCAGACGCTGACGGACCGCGTGCGCCGGGCGGAGCAAGCCGTGGAAGCGCAGGAAGCGCAGGCGAAGCAGGCGAAACTGGGGTCGGCGCTGTCGTTTGGCAGTGCGATTCTGGGGGCGTTTCTCGGGAAGAAAGTCGCGAGCGCGGGCAATGTGGGGCGGGCGGCGACAGCAGCCCGCAGCGTGGGGCGAGCCAGCCAGGAGAGCGGGGACGTGGCCCGGGCGGAGGGCAATCTGGACGCTGTGAAGCAGCAGTTGGCGGATCTCGAGGAACAGTTCAAGGCCGAAACGGACGCGATTGCGGCCAAACTCGATCCGGCGACTGAGACCTTCGAAACGATCACGCTGAAACCCAAGAAGTCGGATATTCGCGCGGATGCGGTGGTGCTGGTGTGGCAGCCCACGTGGGTGAGCGAGAGCGGAGCGACGCAGGCGTGGTGATCTGACTCAGGGGCACTCGCCGCCATAGAGAACTGTGAAGAAGTCGATGACGTCCTGGTCTTCGGGGAAGACGGCGTTGTTGTTGAAGTCGATGTCGTTGCAGGCTTCGCAGGTCTGGCCAGAAAGGACGTTCAGGAAGTCGATGACGTCCTGATCTTCGGGAAAGACGGCGTTGTTGTTGAAGTCGATATCGTCGCAGGATGCGGCGCAGGGTGAGGGCGCGGGCGTGAACGCGAAAGCGACGTTGCCCGGACTGATCTGGGTCACGTCGAGCGCGATGCCTGCAAGACCGCTGGCCGACTCGATGCCCGCGGTGGCATCAAGAGCAGCGGCTGATGGCGTGAGCGAGGCGTATCGCAATTCGATGCGATTTGTGGCTTCGAAGAGCACGATCTGGAAGTTCAGACTGTCGCCGAACGAGCCGAGGCGACGGACGTTGTTCCAACTCACGATGGTGCGGCGATCTGGCGCGGTGCCCAGCGTCTGCACGCGCACTTCGCCGGTGGCGGGCACTTCGAGATCATCCCAGAGAGCGGCGATCATGGCGTTGGGCGCTGCCGCGGTGGGGATCGCGGTGTTCTGGTACTCAACGCTGTAGCCGGCGGATGAACCCAACTGGACGAATCCGTTGGTGCAGACGCTGATCTGACTGGTCGCCACGCCATCGAACACGAAGTCAAAGGGCAGCGTCACGGTCCAGCGGCCATCATCGAAGTTGCCGTCTGCGAGCGATGTGAGCGTGAGGGTCGAGCCGCCAAGAAGGGACTCAAAGCGCTCCGCTCCGGTGCCAAGCACCGTGGCGGCGCACGTGGTGCCGGGGCCTTGGAAGATGCCACTTGCGAGGCTGCAAGTGAACTGGCGCAACTGCTGGCAGGCGTCATTCACGCAGCACGCGCCACTGGGCGAGGGCGTGATGCTGACCAGAGCGCTGCCTGTGGAGGTGCGTCCTTGTGCATCAGCGACATTGAGAGGGATGCTGATGGGGTTGGTCAAAGCCGGCGTGTTGGCGAGGATGGTGGCGGCGAAACTGTTGTCATTGGCGGTCACATCGGGAGCGATGCCATCGTCTCGCAGCGTGACGAGACCTGCGCCCAGCGCAGCCGCGTCGGCCTGCACGGTGAGTTGTGTGCTGGCGGGCGACGCCGCCGGCGTGATGACGGCGCGAAGCGTGAATGACTGACCTTCAACCACGCTGACGGGCGCGGCGAGGGCGAGCGGTTTGTTCTGCGGTCCGACGGTGAAGCGGAACCAAGCGATACCGAATGGTCCGGGCTTGGTGGCGCGCACTTCCACGGTACCTGCCGCGCTCTGGATGGCGAAGTCCAGGTCCGCCGCGGCGTCGGCGTCGCCCTGGGCGATGCTGCCCGGACTGTCGAGCACGGCGGCGATGCGGAAGCGATCGTCGCTGGGCGAACCGAAGTTGTTGGCGAGGTTGTGATCACTGATGGCGAGGTAGTAGACGCCGTCGGTGAGCGTGCGCGTCGCGATGCTTTGTCGCGATGTGCCGGTGCCGCCACCTGCGGTGGTTTCGTCGTCGTTGCCAAAGGTGGTGAGGGCGAAGAAGTTGGCGTCGTAAACCCAGAAGTCGGTGTCGACGGTGGTGCGACCGCGCGTGGTGATTGTCACACCGCCAGCGGCGACGGGGGCGTCGATGACGACGGGAGTGACTGCTTCACGCGAGAGCGTGAGGTTGTAAGGAGCGGGCGTCTGCGGAGCACCGGTGATACGGGCAGTGATGAATTCACCGCGACCGAAGCCGTACCACTGCAGAAAGCCAGCGGGCTGCGTCGCGGCGGAGGCGAGTTGGACGAGCGCGTCGCCGGTTGCGGGCGAGCCGTTGCTCTGCGGGGAGCCGCGGAGGGTGAGGTTGAATGGGCCGGCGTTCGGGGATGTGAGCGTGAGGCGATAGCGATAGAGATCAAGCGGCGCAGCGGCGGTGGTGATGCGGAAGAAGTCGGGGCTCGTGTCGCCCGTGCCGGACAGGCCGGTGGTCACGCCTGAAACGTTCTGCTCGGGCGCGAGCGTGACGAGGGTGGGCGTGGTCTTGGCGTCGTTGGGCTCAACTTCGGTGAACTGCGCGACAGCCTGCACGCTCGCGAGCGCAACGGGCGACAACCATGCAGTGATGCGACGCATGCCTCTCTCCTCCCGCACGCATCGCCACGACTGACGCGTACATCCGGACGCATTCTAGATGCAGGCGGCGTGGCAGGGGCCGGAATTCAGGTGGTGCGGGGCGAGGATGCACGCTCGGCTGAGACGGGTGTGTACGCAAAGTCGATAGCGCCGCTGCGCCAGGAGACCGTGCTGACAGAGACCGTTCGCACGCCTTTGCGACTCATCATGACGCTGAGGTGCGTGGCATGAGGCCACTGGTGATGATGAAACGCGTGCTGCACCTCGTCGAGATGGCCGGTTGCGTCGCTGAGGGACTTACGGAACAGATCGGCGCGGACGCGCACGAGCGAGTCTCCCAAACCACTGCTGGCGAAGCAGGCGGGAGGCGTGATGGCTTCGAGCGTCTGAAGACGCTGCATGTCCCAGCGGGACTCGATGACGGTTGGCGGTGAGCCATCGTTCGAGGCGGCGACAGCGATGAGGCGGAAGGGGCCGTAGCAGGAAAGATCGCCGCGGGCGAGAGCGTGCATGGCGTCATGCGCGGCGGTGTGGGAAAGCAACTGCGGAATGATCTCGCCTCGTGAGCGCAGATCGGTGCGGGTGACGGGGATGGGCACGCCCGGTGCGCTCTCGAGGTTGTAATTCAGGAGCGTGAGGAGCAAGCCTTGCTGGTTGATTCCCAGCCAGGTGCCGCCGCCGATGGGATCGGTGGGCCAGATGGCGCGGATGGGCTGGCCGGTTGCGGTGAGGAGGGTGCGCCACGCGGGTTCGAGCGCGTCGGGGCGGGTGTCGGCTTCATCGCGATTGACCATGACGCGAAAGCCGTCAGACTGCGGGATGACGGTGACTGTGCACACTCAGCGTTTTGTGGAGAGTTCGTGGTGAATGGTGCTGGGGGCCTTGCCGAAGTCGGACGCGAGATCGACGCCGAACTCGCCAGCGATGGCTCGCATCATGGCCTGGTGGTGAACGCCATGGTGCGTGGCGAAGGCGAGTTCACGGCCCAACGTGGTACCCAGGGTGGCGCCCGAACCGTCGCCGGTGACCATGACGCGGACGCTGACTGGCGCAGCGTGGCCGAGCGGCTTGAGTTCGCTGATGGCGGCGCGGAGAGAAGCGAGCGTGCGGAGGGCGTGAGCGCGGTCAACTTCCATGGGCACGTCGCGGAGGCGGTGGTCGTAGTCCACGGGCTGGGTGTTGGCGCTGCCTGCGATGATGGCGTGGTAGTGATCGGCGACGTGGCGCATGTGCTTGCCGACGGTGCCTCCGGGCAGCACGGTGCTTTCGCTCGTATACACGAAATCGGGCAGATCAGCGACCAGCGACTCGCACTGCTTGAGCAGCGCGTCAGCGGCGTGAAGAACGTTGAGCCAGTCGGGGTGATGCATGAGCGGATGAATGGTAGAGGGAGGGGGACGGGAAGTGCGGGGAGCGGGGAACAGAGATACTGCGTTCACATCTGTTCTGTTCGTGTTCTCTCCTGTCTGCTCGCCGCGCACCGTTCTCTGCTCAACTCGCTTTGTTGCCGCTCACACCGGCTGCGTGTCGCGCTATCTGCCTGCAACGCTCCGCACGCCGTCGACGTAGTCGCGGTGGTTGGCGCAGCGTGGGCACTTGTTCTGGCCGCCGAGTTTGCCGCGGCTTTCCATCCATTTGTGAAATGTGCCGAAAGGAACGGGCGTGATGGTGGGCTCTTGCATGCCCAAACTGTCGGTGCGTTTGGTGGTGTAGTCGGCGTTCTGGGATTTGAGCGAGGCGTCAAACTCGCGTGCGAAGGTCGCCATCGCGCCGGCAAGATCGTCCCGCGGCTGCACTTCAACGGCGAGTTCGAGGCCGGCGCGACGACCCTCGCCGGGATAGACCGGACTCGCGGTGAATTCGCCAACCAGCACGGCACTTGCGCGAGCGGCGTGCGCCACGGCATTCTCGATGTGCTCGACGATGAGATTCTCGCCGAAGGCGTTGATGAAGTGACGGTGACGGCCGACGATGCGCAGGCGGCACGGACCATCGCCCCCTCCGCCTCCCAGATAGAGCGGTTTGTCGGGAATGTTGTCGAAGACAACGACATCTCCCAGCACGTACCGCCACATGCCGGCGCAGGTGCTCATGGTCACGACGTACTTCTGACCCTTCTCAACTTCCCAGCACGCGTACGCGGGCGGGTTGGGATCATTGATCTGCTCGAGGGGGACAAACTCGTAGAAGTTGGCGATGTCGGTCAGCAGACGGAGGCCCGGATCGCCCTTGATGTCCTGAATCGCGACGAAGCCTTCGCTGGCGGGGTAGAGTTCGACGCGTGCGGGGAAGTCTTCACCTTCCGGGCTGCCGCTCCACATCTGACGCATGCGCTGGTCGAAGGGCCCGTACTTCACACCGCCGTGCACGAGCAATTGCATGTTGGGCCACACGTCGCGGAGCGTGTTGACCTTTCTGCCTTGAGCGCGAGCGAGCTCGACCACCTTCTCGAACAGCACGAGTTCCCAACTGCACATGCCGCTCACCATGCGCACGTCTTCGGTCAGGCAGCGCTTGGCCATGGCTTCGATCTTGGTGGGCCAGTGGCTCATGAGAGCGATTTGGGGCCCTGGCAGATAGATCTGCGAGAGAGGCCAGCGAATGAGGGGCGTGACGATGCCGGACAAGTCGCCAGTGCGGATGCCGTGCTGGTTGGTGTCGAGCTTGGTGGTGCCGCCGAGAAAAACGCTCTTTCCGGCCATCAACTGCGGGAGCGAAACGCCGAATCGCGATGCATGGCCGAAGATGTCGAGGCTCGCGCGGAAGTTGCTTCGCAGCATCTGCCGGCTGACGGGAATGAACTTGTCACCGGCGGTGGTACCGCTGGTCTGAGCGAAGTCCATGACCTTGCCGGGCCAGAGCACGTCGGACTCGCCCCCTTCGCGCATGCGGGCGATCATGTCCTTGCTGGCGTACCAGTCGGCGATGGGAACGGCCTTGCGATACGCGGCGAGGAGTTCGTTCTGAGGGAGTTGAGCGAGCTTCGCGAAGTCATGTTGCTTGCCGAAGGCGGTGGCGCTGGCGACGCGGAGCAGGTTGCGGAGCTGGGCGAGCTGAATGCCGGCGCTGTTGACCTTCCAATGCTCGATGTCGCTAAGTTGGCGAATGCGACCTGCGATGTAGGTGCGCAGACCTGCACCCACCAGACTGGTGAGCCGATAAGGGGGCGAAGACCGAGCGACGGAAGGGCCGGCCGGGGCGCGAGTGGCGGATGTGTCGGCGGTTGTCATGCTCGCAAGTATTGCCTGCGTCAAGGCGTGATTTTGCGGACATTTGCGGAGCGAAGCGTCCTTCAGACGTGGGGCCGGCGGGGGCGTTACAATCGGGCATGCGTTTTACGCTCCTCCGCACGTTGTCGGTCGCCTGCGTGCTTGTCGCCGCTTCGGACTGCCTCGCGCAGGATGGCATCTCCGACGAAAAGCTCGCCGGGTTTGTCCGTGCGATGAACGCGGACGACTGGAAGGTACGCGAACAGGCCCGCGACGAGCTGACGCGCATCATGCTGGCGCCGCTTGCGGATCTAGAGACGCGCCTGTCGATGGCGTTTGACCGCAACCGACAGGTGGAGATCGCGGAAGAGATCGCCGCGATCACGCTGCCCAACCTGCACAAACTGGAAACTCGACTGCAGGACGCGGATTTGACGCCCGAACAGATCGAGTCGATCTCGAACGTGGCGTATAAATTGTTTGCGCGCGGGCCGCGCGGAGCCATGGGCGTGTCATTCGGTGGCAGCCGCACGCGTGGCGAGGGCGTGATGATCGGCAGTCCTGTGCCCGGCTTTGACTCGATGCGTGTTTTTCAGGCGGGTGATTCGCTGCGGAAGATCGGCGGCCTGTCCATCAGCAGCGATCTGGAAGCCCGCATCGCGATCGTGAGCTATGACCCCGGGGCCACGGTTGAAGTGGAGTTCGTTCGCGCGGGCGAAGTGCGGACCGACCGCCTGGTGCTGGGCGACTTCAGCAAGTTGCAGAACTCGCGTGCGCTGGATGCTTCGACCATGCGTCGTGCGTGGCGTCTTCGCGTGGATCGCCTGCGCAACCAGACGACGGTGACGATTCCCACGCCCGCCTCCACGTCGCGTTACAACAACGCCGTGCAACTGGAGCGGCTGGAAGCCGGACGCGCTCGCCTCGAACAGCAGAGTGCGACGCTGCAGGTCAGCATCACCCCGCTGAACATCGACGCGGGCGGCAGTTCGCGCGAGATAGTGACGCGCCCCGAAGAGGAATTCTCACTCTCGACCGACGACGCGACCAATCCGCACCGCGACGCGATCGCAAACCTGACCAATCAGATCAATCAGTACGATCGGCAGATGAAGCAGATCGAGAGCCAGCTTCGCGAAGCCAACCTCAACCCCGCGGAACGGGCGCGGCTCAAGAAGAATCTTGAGAACTTCGCGCTGGCGCTTGACAGCATGCGTCAGGAGCGTCGCGCATTGCGCGCAGCCGGCGTGGAAGAAGTCGGCAACGAAACGACTGCGGTGGACGAAGACACCAAGCAGCAGCCCGACCGATAAAGCTCCACGCATTCACCGCACAGACGACACACCCGACACCAAAGCCGGGGTAGCGGCGTGTTTGCAGGGGCCAGCTTCATGATGCATCCGGAGTGGCCGAACAGAGATGGACCGCGGGTCATCCCGCGACTTCTCTCAGGACGCTCCAGACTCGTGAAACGAACGCCGCTCAATGTGCTGCTGATCGCCGCTGGCAATGCCGCGGCTGTGATCGTGACGCTGGCACTGCTGGCGTGGTTCACCGTGGGCAAAGAGCGCAAGAAGCTCGAACGCCAACTCGCGGAAACGCCGCCCATCGAGGTCATTCCGTTTGAAATGGGTACGCAGGTGGCGGCCCCCGCAACGATCGTCCCGTCGCCCGCCGTGCGTGAGCCATCGCCCGACGCTCCCGCGATCGTGCGGGCACTGGCGGATTTTGAGCGTGCGGGTGATTACGCCGCCGCGCTGCAGGCGACACTGCAGGAGTCCGCCGGTCTTTCGTCTCTTGAGCGCGACCAACTGATCTTGTGGCTTCAAGAGCGTCAGGAATCAGCCGCGTTTCCCACGCTTTTCATGCTGGCTCGCACGCATCAGGACGCGGGTCGCACCGACGAGGCCGCCAAGTGGTACATGGCAGGCTCGCTGACCGGACTCATCGATGCGGCCCGCTTCGCGGATACGACGGCGGGCGAAGCGGTGCGCGACATCGAATCACAGTTCACCGACATTCGCACCCGTCTGCGGCAGGACACGGCCCTGCGCGTCGAGGCTGTGCAGTTCGCCCTTGACGCGGAAGAACGGCTGCTGGCTCGGCAGGCTCCGCTGTGGATCGCGGCGCGGGCGCAGTCGGCCGTCGCTGGCGAGCCGGCGCAGATGCTTCCCGCGGACGAGTGGGAAGATAAACGCAAGAACTACCGCGATATGTTCCGCGGGTTCCTTGACCGCGCAGGACGCATGTCGGTGGTGGAACTCGACTGGGACTTCTAAGTCACACAACGTGACGACGGTCGCGCGTGATGCAGACGATATACGCTTGCGCATGAGTCAGATGTCCAACCCGTACACGGCTTTGCAGCGAGATGACATCATTCTCGAACGCAAAGTCAGCGTCATGGCGATCGTCGCTCTGGTTGTCGCCCTGCTGGGGCTGCTGGTGTGCATCATTCCCGGGCTTGCCGGAATCGGCGCGTTGCTGGGCATCGCTTCGCTGGTCATCATCTCGCAGAGCGACGGGCGCGTCAGCGGACGGGGTCTGGCCATCGCTTCCATCGTGATCGGCCTGATGGTCACCATCTTTCAGATCAGCATCGCCATCGGCGTTCGTCAGGCAATGGCGCAAGCCAACACCGCCTTCTTCGGGCCCATGAGCAGCATCGTGACGGAGGCGGAAAAGAAAGACCTGACGAAGATTCAAGCGCTCTTCACGAAGCCCGCCGCGGACCGCATCACGCAGGCGCATGTGGACGCGTTCGCCGACGCCGTGCAGGCGGAACTCGGCGCCTTCAAGGGCGTGCCCTCAGGCATCGTGCCGCTCATCCACGGGTACACGCAATTGGGGCCGACGATGCAGCAGATCCAGCAAGGCTCTGGAGATGTGATCCCGGTGCCTGTGGAGTTTGAGAAGGGCCTGGCACTGCTGGCGGTGCAGGTCGACCAGACCGGTCGCCACCGGCCCGGCCCGGCCATGCAGGTACCCATCATCAACGCGAAGATCATCACGACATCGGGCAAGGGCTTCCTGCTGTATCCCGGCGAAACAGGCGCTGACGCATCCAAGGCCACAGCGCCCTTCCCGCCGCGCCCACCCGTGCCCGACGCACCCGCAGACACGCCCGCCGAAGCGACGACTGATGGCGAAACGGACACGCCGGTTGATGCGCCCGTTGACGCGCCCGTCGCGCCGGACGAGCAGCCCAAGGAGCCCACCACGCCGTGAGCGCCGTGACTGACGCAACTTCTGCAGTGACGCGCGAGCCCGCTATCAGCGTGCGCAATGTCGTCAAGCGCTTCGATGGCAGAGCGGTGCTTGATGGCATCAACCTCGACATCATGCCCGGTGAGACGATGATCATCATGGGCGGCAGCGGCAGCGGCAAGAGCACGCTGCTGCGCACCATCATCGGGAGTTTTCCCGCGGATGAAGGTCAGGTGATGATGTTCGGGCGCAACATGTGTTCGCTGGACGAGAACGGCCTGAACGCGACACGCAAGCGGTTCGGCATCCTGTTCCAGAGCGGCGCGCTCTTCAACAGCATGACGCTGGCGGAGAATGTCGCACTGATTCTACAGGAACACACCGATCTGGACGCCGAGATCATTGACATTCAGGTGAAGATCAAACTGGAGATGGTCGGTCTGCTTGATGCAGCCAGCCGCTATCCATCGGAGATCAGCGGCGGCATGAAGAAGCGTGCGGGGCTTGCTCGGGCGCTTGCGCTGGATCCTGAGATTCTGTTCTACGACGAACCCAGCGCGGGACTGGATCCGGTGACAAGCGCGGAGATCGACCAGCTCATCATCAACCTGTCCAAGCAACTGGGCGTGACCAGCGTGGTGGTGACGCACGAGATGGACAGTGCATTCACCATCGCCGACCGCATGTGCATGCTCGACAAGGGCAAGATGATCGCGGTGGAGACGCGCGACTGGTTCGACGCGCTGCGCAAACTGAGCCCGGAGGAAGCCGCGACGCGATCGCAGCGTGAACAGCTCATCCGCCAGTTTCTGCGTGGCGATCCGCAAGGTCCGCTGACACAGCGCCGCAACACGGGCAACTACGAGCGTGCCCTCTTCGGCGAGACCGGCCCCGTGCTGCTGCCCACGCCCAGCATCGAGCCCACGCGTCGCAAATGAAAAACGGAGAGCCGCCATGGCTCTCCGTCCGAAATCGCATCAGACAATCACACGTTCACGGCTCGCAGGAGCCACCCGCCAGCACGCGGAAGAACGACTCGATGTCCTGATCGCTGGGGAAGACGCCGTCGTTGTTGAAGTCAATGTCGTCACAAGCCGGGCAGTCCGAGCCGGCGAGCACACTGAAGAACTCGATGACATCCTGATCCTCGGGGAAGACGCCGTTGTTGTTGAAGTCAATGTCGTTGCAGGGGATGACGCGCCAGAGAAGCGCCGCCGGCACCACCTGCTTGGCCACACCCGTGCGCTGGTAGCGGAAGATGAGACCCGCCCCGCCACCTGCCTCGAAGAACTCGATGCGAATCTTGTGATAGCCTGGCTGCAGACCGATGCGGTTGCTGCGCTCGATCATGCCGTGCAGACCGTCGTTGTCCACAAACACGTTGGTGCCGATGAACATGCGCGAGCCGTCATCGGATTCGAGGAAGAACGTGTAGAGATCAGACGCCTGGGCGAGGAAGTAACCTTCGTACACGGCGGCGACGTTATCAGCCCGCCCGCTGGTGGAGAAGTTGCCGGAGGTGCTGGGGAAGTTGATCGTCGCGACGCTTGTGGTGAGATACGGGGTCATCTGGTCATATGCGCCCAGGCCCTGCGGGTTGTTCTCCACGTAGTAGCGCACATCGAGCGCGGGGCGAATGCCGCCCGTCTCATTGGCGCCCAGATAGTCGGCGGGATCAAAGACTTCGCTGGTCACGATCGCCGTTGCTGTGCCGCCTGCGCTGTCGCGTGCGGTGTACGTGAAGCTGTCATTGCCGGTGAAGTTGGCGGGAGGCGTGTAACGCATCAGGTCGCGTCCGCCCGGCCCGGCACCGATGACTCGTGTGATCGTGCCACCGCGAATTGACGTGGGAGTGAACGCGCTGATCGTCAGCGCGCTGCTGTTGCGGGCGAAGTCGTTGGCGAGCACGTCGATGTCGCGCGGCGAAACACCTTGGAAGATACCCGCCACGTCAGATGCCGCCTGGACGTTGGGGATCGTGGCGAGTGAGAAGTTGGACACGTTGGTGGCCCACGCGCCGCTACTGGTCTTGTACTGCCCGATCGCCCAGAAAACAGCGTCGTTGGTGGGGTCAACCTGAATGCCGTAGTAGTCCCCCCACCGCCCGCCCGACGCAGAGCCGCCAGCCTGCACAATCAGGGGCAGCGACATGCGCCCTGCCACATCACTCGGCCCCCGTGCCGCGACTGCAACCGCAGGGTTTGTGCCCGGTCCGCTCACGCCCATGACCATGCCGATCTGTCCCGCGCCGTTGAGAGCGATGGCGGGAAAGAACGAGTGCATCGCGCCGCCCGGATCAACATCGCCCGACTGCACCAGCGAGGGTGTGCCACTGACGGGCCAGGTGCCCGTGTTCACTTCATACCACCTCGCAAAGCTGCGTCCGCCCACGCCAACGCTGTGCGTCATCACGAGGCGGCCATTGCGCCACATCGCATTCATGACACGGGGATCAATGACGTTGAGGAAGCTGGTGGGGTCGGTCGTCGCGGCTTGCGGAGCGCTCGCGTACGCGGGGATCGTCACGTTGACGGTCTGGAGCACCGGAGCGGTGAGAGGCGCGGTGATCGCCTGCAGCCGAATGGCCGTGCTGCTGGCAAAGCTGACGAAGTAGACGCCCGCGTTGGGGTTTGTCGTGACGCCCATGTGCTCAGCGATCTGCACACTCGCCGCGTTCGTGTCGCGCAGCGTGCTGAAGACAACGGGCTGACCAGTGAGCATGGGCGTCTTGTCAAACACGCGATAGGCCGCGCCGCCCCAGCCGCTGGCGTTGAGCCCGAAGAGGTTGCCCGTGACGTAGTAGCCCTGTGCGTCGTAGCCGAAGCCCGGATAGTCCCACCAGTACGTCTGCGTGCCACTGGTGATGACGCCCTGCGTGCGGTACTTGTACCACGTGCCGTTAGGGTCGTTGTCATCGCTCACCGCGATGGTCACCCAACTCTCCGTCGAGCCGTAGGTCTCGAACGCAACCACCACGAAGCGCTGCGCGAGATGGTCAAAGAAACACTTGGGATCAAAGACGAAGTTCTGCGAACCCAGGGGCTCAAAGAAACCGGGATTGCCAGGCGAACCCAGATCTGTGATGAAAGATCGCACGCCGCTGCGGTTGTAGAAGGCGATGGTCTGGTTGACCGTGACCACCACGTGGTTGGGCCCCACGGCAAGCGTCGGATCGGGCGGGTTCCAGCCTGTGGCCGTCACGCCTGTCCACAGTTGGCCCGGCACCGTCATGGGCTGCTCGCTCACGCTGCCCTGCTGCTGCACCACTTCGGTCGCGTCACCCGGCGGCAACGGCGCGGAGGGGTGATCGGGGAGCATGGTGCGGATACGCCGCGTGGTGATGGGCGTCTTGTCGGCCTTCTCGCTCGTGTCCACCATCTTCCGCGTGTCGAGCACCTGGGCCGCGATCGTGCGCCGCACCACCGCGCCAGGCTTGGAGAGATCGATCGCGTCGCTGGGAATCACGCCGCGGCCCGCGCGAGATGGCGAACCTTCGGGTGCGAGGGGCAAAGGCGGCGCGACACCAGCACCCGACGTTGAGGAAGATGGCGCGGACGAGCACGCCGCGAGTGAAAGAGACAGCAACGCAACCGAGGCGCACGACGCGATCCGCATGGGCATCTCCCGCGTGAGATGGCAAGTCCGCGACGCGAAAGGCGCCGCGCGACAGGGATTATTCGGCACACGCCCGACACAGGATCGAGGAAATCGCCCGATTCGTCCGTTGCCGGTTCCCGGACGGTTACTGACGCTCGTTGAACTGCTGCTGCTGGCGGCGTGTCATCATTTCAGTGATCTTCTCGCGGGCGGCCTGCAGTTCAGCCTCAGGCGGCTGCGGGAAGAGTTCATCAAACGTCTTGCCAGAGCCGGCGATCTCTCTCGCGGCGTTCAGTTCGTCGAAGAACTTCTCACGGAGGAAGTCATACGCCCACGACTGCAAGCTTGGTGGAGCGTTGATGAAGGCGGTGGTCGCGTCATCAATGTCCAGTGACTGCATGAAGAAGTTGAAGGCGTTGCCCGCGACGACGTTGAAGTCGCGGTCGAGATTCTCCATGCGGTAGGACTCGCGATCGACGGAGGTGGCCCGCGCCTGTTCGTTCATGAAGTATGTGTGGAAGTCGCGTGCATACTTCACCTGGCTCAGGAACTGATCGGGATCGTTCCCCAGCAGGCCGGATGCGTAGGCGTTGAACAGCGCACCCTGAATCTGCGAGATCGCCACGCTGGGTCGCGTCGCCTGATCGTTCATTTCGTTCTCGACAAACTCCTTCAGTGGCACGGTGAAGCGTTCATCACGAATCGCCGTCGCATAGGTGTTCTGCTTCACGAACCCGTTGAGTTTGTCGTACCACTCCTGGGCCGACTGCATCTCGCCACGCCGGTACATGAACAGCACCACGTCGATCATGAAGTTCTCGAAGCCGTCAGATAGCGGGCTGACGCGACGGTGTGCTTCCTGTGCGTCGATGTTCACCATCTGTCCCTTGCTGGGGTCCCACACCCAGCTGCGCTGACGGATCTCCTCAAGAATCAGTTCATAACTCTCCGCGAAGTGCGGGCTGGGCATGACCTGATACATCGGGTACTGCTGGAAAATGGACGCGCGGAAGTCAAAGAAGATCTCGCCCGTGCGGAAGAGTTCCTGCACGCTCTGTGCGGTCACGCGGTCAGTGTTCAGGAAGTCAAAGTCCTGCTGGTTCTTCCTGTCCTCGCGCACGCGGTCAAGCGCCTCTTCGACACCACGAGCCGACCAGTACAGCGCGTGCGCGCTGGGGTGACGCCAGTCCAATGGTCCGAACTTCTGCGTGTACCGGATCATCCGATCGATTTCCATATGGAAATCGTCGGTGAGGACCCGCAGACGCACGTAGCCCATGAGCGGCTCCCACGCGTTCTTGTATCGCGGGTCGTTCATCATGGCGCGCAGCGCGTTGGTGCGCGGGCCGGCCATCCGTGCGAAGAACACTTCCTTGCGCGCTGATGTCTCGTACGCGCGATTCACCTCCACGCGTTCAAGCATCGCAAAGCGATCAGTCGAGTTCTCCAGATTCCAGTTGAGTTCGGTCTGCAACTGCGCGACCAGATCACGCGACTCAGGATGCGCCGCATAGACCGCATCCAGGCTCTTGGGCGCGTTGGCCAGCGTTTCCAGCCACTTCACGTACTTGGCGATGGCTTTGGATCGCACCCGGTCGTCACCATCGCGACGGGGTGGCGGACCCATGACAACCGTCCACTCGCGGGCGACCTGGCGCTTGTAGTAGTTGTTGGCGTCGTCTGTGAAGCCCTGAATCTTGTGGGCGTAGATCCACGCCAGTTCTTTGTGCATCAGCATGTCGTTGGGATTCGCCGGAATCCCTTCGTCACGCAGAATGCGAATGCCCTGATTGACCCAGTTCCAGCGCTCCTCGCGCGTCTTGGTCATCACGCTGATGTTGTACGCCAGGTTCCACGCATGGAAAACCCACACCCGCGGGAAGCGCGGCTGCAGCCGCGTGATGGCACGAGCCAGTTCCACTGCTTCGTAGTACTTGCCCGCCTCCTTCATGTCATTGGCGCGAATCCACAACGCGTTGACGAAGAGTCCGCGAAACGCCCCCATCGCCACGCCAAGACTCACCTCCCACCGGTCCCCGTCTTCCGCACGGTCGGTGTAGGTCATCTTCGCTCGGCCGGCGATGCTGGTCATCTGCACGGACAGGCCCATGCTGGCCGCGAGCGCCAGCGCCATCAGTCCGCCGGCCGCCCATTGCGTTTTCGCGTCGCGCGACATGAGAACACTCCTGGGACGAATCAATGACCCGAATACATCGCAAGTTCACGCCGCTTGAAGATCATCACACCGATCATGTACAGCACCAGCGTCGCGGCCAGCAGCACGAACGTGCCAAACGCCAGCGTGCTCCACGGCAGTGCTTCACCCTCCACCAGACGCGCCGTCGGTCTCAGGTCGCCATAGATCTTGAACGTTGTGCCGATGCCTTCGGCGATCTTCCCGATGATGATGTTGATCCAGATCTTCTTGCCCTCCATCGTCTCAGTCTGGAACGACTCAAGACTCTTGAGAAGGAAGTTGGAACCCTCCGCCGCCCAGAACGTGACGCACGCCACCAGCGTCGCAACCGGGAAACTCATGAACGTGGAGCAGGTGATGCCCACCATCGCCAGGAACAGCAGCTTCACCCACAGCACCGTCATGAGCCGGAAGTAATTTGCCGTGAACGAACCCGACACATAACTGAGTTCAAACCCATCCTCAGGCGGGAAGGTGATCGACAGCGGATTGGCCACCCCGCGGAAGAGATCTCCGTTGATCACGTCCACGACCAGATTGCCATCGCCGTCAATCAGCCTGCTCGAAAGCCGCAGCGTCTGCGGCTGGTCAAGCGGTGTGTCGATCACCATGGGCGGATCGGAACTGACTGGGAAGCTAAAGGTGACACGGTACAGCTGATCGGGCATGTTACCGCCCGATTGAATCTTGAAACGCAGAATGACCGGTCGTGCGCTATCGCGGGCTCCTTGAAGATTCGAGAAGACGAACCGTCTCGTATCGCCCGCCTCGACCGTGCGGAACGCCAACGCGACATTCGCGAGCAGACTGCGGCGCATCTCCACAGCCACCGTCTCGGTTGCGCGTTGCTGCTCCGCCGCCGTGGCGCCCTTGGGAATATTGCCGCTGTCCAGCTCCTGCTGAATCCGCGCCTGGATTTCTCGCTCCAGCGCCACCGGATCAAGCTCGGGCGGAGCCAACTGGACACGCGTCTTGCTCGTCAGCACCTGCGTCTCGAGCATCAGCCGGTCTTCGCTCATCAGGATCGACGCATCGCTGGCGACAAAGGCGGCTGACTCGCCCTGCGCAGGCTGGCGACGCAGAAACTCCGTGAAGATGAAGATGCCCGACGCCGACACCGCCAGCAGCACCGCCGCCAGCACGCCCACGCCCATCCACTTGCCCAGAATGTACTGCCACGCAGCCACCGGCTTGGTCACCGTCTGCCAGATGATCTTGTCGCGCTGCTCCGTCGCGACCGTCGAGACACTGAACAGCACGATCAGCAGCGCGATGAGCAGAAAACTGCCACCCGTCGCGTACTGCAGGAAAGCCTGCACGCGGTAGCGCAGAGGCTGGTCGTCCGTCAGCAGCAGGGGCAGCGCCGCCAGGCTGAACATCAGCAGCACGATAAACACCAGCGACACGCGCAGCCGCACCGCTTCCGTCAGCACATTCCGCGCGATGCTGAACACCGGGTTGCTCCCAGACAGCAGCAGCCCAGCCAGACGCATCAGCGCCGTGAAGCTCGCCAGCAGCGCGACAATGCCCACCACCGGCGGCGTCATGACCCGTAGCACACCCGAAAAGACTTGCAGCTTCTCCAGCCCGAACACCGCGCCCAGCAGCAGCCCACACGCGACAATCAACCCCAGATACGTGATGCCCAGCCCCAGCCAGATCACCACCAGCGCAATGCCCGCCGCGATCGCGAGCCCGGCCCCCACCGCCGCCACGCTGTGCTGGCCCCGCACGATGCCTTCCACCACGCGGGCCGTCGCATCCAGCGCCTCCGTCGGACGGTTCAGCTCTTCACTCGAAACTGTCGTGCCCTCTGCCTTGGCCGCGGCCGCGGCTTCTTCAGCCTCGCGCCGCGCCTCCGCCTGAGCCTCGCGCACCGGCGCCATCGCCGTGTCACGGGCTTTGGTCGCCGCGACCCAGTAACTGATGAACAGCACCGCCGTCAGCGCGATGACGATCACGCTTGCGATGATCTTGAACCATCGCGACTGTTGCGTGCGATCCAGCGCTGACAGAACCTTGGCGATCAAGGCTTGGCCTCCCCGCTGCCGTCACCGTCCTGCTTGTTCATCAGCTTCCCGATGATCGACAGATCCACCGTGTCCGTCTTCACAGGCTCGTTCACGACCGGCTTGGGCTTGGGCGCCTGCGCCTCCGTGCTCTTCGCACCTGAAATCAGATCACCGATGAGATTCTCGTTCACGCCATCCTTGCGGACAGACTTCTCAGGCTGCGAAACGGGCGCCTTCGCCGCCGGCACCGGCATCGGTGCCGACTCAGGCTCACCCATAACCAACTTGTCGATGATCGCCTCACCCGATGCATCCTGCTCATTGGCACGCAGGAAGGCCGCCGTCTGGCCGCCCGACGTCGCGCCGCTGGTGGAAACCTGCTCGCTCTTTGCCTTCTCCACAATGTCAAGAAACAGCGCCTCCAGCGTCTGCCGGGGCTTGCTCACCTTGCGAATGCTCTGCTTGCCGCCCGTACGAGCCTGCACGATGCGATCAATCTCCGCGATCGTCGCCTCATCCAGATGATCAGTCTCAATCGTCGTGCGGTCCTGCGTCGTCAGCAGGTTGTCACACGTGCCCTCCGCACGCTTGGTGCCGCCGTACAGAATCACAAGCCGATCCACGCACTCTTCCACATCGCTCAGCAGGTGGCTCGAAAGCAGAATCGTCTTGCCGCGCCGGCCCAGTTCAATGATCAGATCCTTGATCTGCCGCGTGCCGATGGGGTCAAGGCCCGTCGTCGGTTCGTCCAGAATCAGAAAGTCCGGATCATTGATCAGCGCCTGCGCAATGCCCAGTCGCCGCTGCATGCCCTTGCTGTACTCACGCACAGGCCGGAACTGCGCGCCGGTCATGCCCAGCATGTCCAGCAGTTCATCCACGCGCCGTGAGCGCGTCCGGTGATCCAACTCAAACAGCTTGCCGTAGTAGTCCAGCGTTTCGCGAGCGTTCAGGAACGGGTAGAGATAGCTCTCTTCAGGCAGGTACCCGATCCGCTTCTTGATCGACACATCCGTCGGCAGCTTGCCGAACACACTCACACGACCGCTGCTGGGCGTCAGCAGACCCAGAATCATCTTGATCGTCGTGCTCTTCCCGCTGCCGTTGGGGCCAAGCAGCCCAAACACCTCATGGCGGCGGATCTCAAAGCTGAGCGTCTGCACAGCCTTCGCGTAATCGCGCATCCAGAAGTCTTTGAACGTCTTGGTCAGTTGCGTGCACACGACCACCGGCTCACCGGCCGACGGACGCGCCGCCTGCGACGGGCGAAGCCCCTGCGTTGCCGAATCAGCCGTAAAGCCTGCCTGCGTCATGCCATCTGCTCCGTTCATGCCCCGCCGGCCCGTGACGTGATGCGACTCACTCCGCGGTCATCTCGTTGGGCGTCTCCGTCGTGAAGCCGCTGCGCTGCAGTTGCCGCGCCTGCTCCTCGCGTGCCTTGCGGGCTTCGTCCTCACGCACCTTCTTCTCGATCTCACGCTGAATGAGCGGATCGCGATTGAGCGAAAGCTGCAGCACATCGCCCGGATTGCTCGCAGGCAGCCACAGCATCTGCACCTGCGGCTTGGTGTAGAACGCCTTGACCGCACCGGCCCACTCGCGCTGCGTCATCACCAGCGGATTGCTCTCAAACTGGCTCAGCATCGCGCGGAACCGACGATCCTTGCTCTGCGCCTGGCTCACCACTTCCGAGCGATACGCCTGCGCGTCCGCGATGGTCTTTGTCACCGAGCCTGACACGCGCAGATCGCGATCACCGATCCTCACCAAACCGCCCTGCATCGCGCTGTCAATCTCCGCCATCACCGCCGTCTGCTTGGCTTCATCCCCCGTCGCGATCGCCGCCTCATACGCGTCGATGCGCTCAAGGATGAACGCCGACAGCTCGCCCGCCGTCTCGTTCAGCACCGTCGATCGCGCCGTCTGCGCCTCTTCCAGCGCCTTCTGGCTCTGGCTCGTCGCCGACTGCACCGCCGCGAAGTCCTTGCGGACCCACAGCGGCGGCGTCACTTCCGTCATCTGCATCGATTCGATGATGATGCCGGTGCGCATCGCGTCCAGCGTCTCCTGCGCGATCTGCCGCGCACGAGCCGCCACACCCGACTGCGACGAATCCGCCGTCTGCCGCAGCAGAGCGTCGATGTTCATCTCCGCGCACGCCTGCACCACGCCGGCCTTCACCGCCGAGCGCACAAGTTCCTGCTCCTGCGTCAGGAGCACGTTCTCAGCGAACTCACGCGTGTTGCTGCGCCGATACGTCGCGCTCCAGCGGGCGTGAACCAGATTCCCGTCACCCGTGATGATCGAGCCCGCCCGCTCCTCTTCCGGCTTGAGAGCCTGCTGCGGACCAAGTTGATCCAGTGACTGGTTCACCGTTCCAGGCGGAATCGGCACCCAGAAATCATCATCAATCGCGACGCGCTCCACGCCCGTCTTCACCTTGATGAGTTCACCGAAGGGAAATGGCGGAGCCCAGTGCAGCCCGGGAGCAAGCCCGCTGTGCGTCATGCGTCCAAAGACCACGCGCACGCCCTGCTCGCCTTCCTGCACGCGGTTGAAGCCCTTGGCGATATACGCCAGAAAGAGCGCACCCACCGCGATGTAGATGATGCCCAGCAGCACGTTCAACGCGTCCGCCAGACTCTTGTTCGCCGGGTCCATCAGCGTAGCGCTGTCCAGACCCTCTTCACTCCGACGCAGCGTCACCGAGCCGGCGCGCCGCGCGGGCTCGCCGCTGGGCGGCGTCTCAGGAGCCAAAAGCAACGGGAGCCGGTCCATCACTTCTTGCCTCCCGCGGGCTGTTGCGTCCCCGCCATTTCATTCAGCGCACGCTGGATGTTCTCCGGCGTCGTGAAACTGGGAATCTCTCCCGCCCGCATGCCGTTCAGCGCGTCAGGCATCAGCAGGTTGAAGCCCGGATACGCGCTGGGAATGACCAGCGTTGCCGTCCGCGGATTGATGCCGCGGATGAACTCCATCTGATCCAGATAGACCGCGAGTTGCGGGTTCTTGTTCATCATCGCCAGGTACGGCGCGACTTCATTGTCACCCTTGCTGCGAATGTCCTGCGCCAGACGCTCCGCGAACGCGCTGATCTTCTGCGCGTCGCTGTTGGCCTTGTCGCGAATCGCCTGAGCCTGGCTCTGGCCCTGGCTCTCAATCTCCTTCGCGATGCGCTCGCGACCGCTCTTCATGCGGTCAAAGACCGCCGTCGTCACCGCTTCAGGCAGCAGCACGCGGGTCAGGCCCACTTCAATGGCTTCCACGCCGTAGTCCGCCAGCTTCACGCCCTTCGTGTCCGCGCTCTGCGTGAAGGCGTCCTTCATCGCCGCTTCCAGTTCAGGAATGCGGCTCTTGCCCGCTTCCGCCGTGAACAGATCCTGCATCGTGAACTTGCTCACGACGCCCGCCGCCGCGCGGAGATTGGCCTGCAGCGCCTGCTCGGCCTTCTGGAAGTGCTCTTCACTGCGTTCGCCGCCGCTGCTGAAGGTCTGGAAGAACTTCAGCGGATCGCTCACGCGCCACGTGCAGAACGTCTCGACCGCGATCTGGCGGTTGTCCGCCGTCTGCTGCGTCTCGACCTTCAGCGTCAGCAGACGCATGCGCGTGTCGTACTTGGTCACTTCCTGGAACGGATAAGGAAGCCGGAACCGCAGCCCCGGATCCGTGATCACGCTCTCGGCGGTTGCCTTGCCGAACGTGGTCTTCACCGCCGCTTCAGTGAAGCGAACCTGGAACGTGAAGGCGAATGACGCCAGCACCATAACGACCAAACCAGCGACCAGATAGCGAAGCAGTCTTTGCACGATCAACTCCAGAGAGAGAAAGTGACGGAGTGACGAAGTGACACGTTGTCCAAAAACCAATCAGACCCGACAGACAAACTACTCATCCTTGGCCCGGAAGACATCCGTCCCGATGTCCTTGTCGGTGCCGTCCACCAGGTAACGCACGGTGCCTTCACCGCCGTTCACCAGATACATGCGCGAACCTTCCGTCAGCTTCCGCATCGCGTCAAAATACTGACGCGACAGGAAGACCATCGGCGCCGCGTCATACATCGCGACCTGTCCGCCATATCGCAGGGCCCGACCCCGCGCGCTCATGTGCTTTTCCCAGCGTTCCGCGCTCGCGCGGGCAAGCGTGCTCGCCGAACGACCACCCGCCTGACCGATCATCTGACCGATCTTCAGTTCCTGCTCGGTGATCATCGCGTCAGTCACGCCGCTCGTCTCACCTTCACGGCGCTTGCGTTCCATCATGCCGTTGAGGGAATCAATCTCGTCCGCGATCCGCCCGGCGAGGTTGTAATCCCCCACCACTTGCGTCAGCGTCTGCACACGGTCGGCTTCCGCCTTCAGCATGTTGGCGAAACGCCGCTGGTCAGCCTGCACCGGAGTCTCAAAGGCCTTCGCCGCCGCCTTGGGCGGGTGAACCCCAGCCACGCCCACATAAATCACATCCACACCCGCGCCGCGCGGCTTGCCGTCCGGACCCGGGTTCAAGCGGTCAAATGCACCCTGCACCAGCGTGCGCAGTTCTTCGCTGATACGCGGACGATCCGCGCCCAGCACCTGATCCAGATACACGCTCTGGAAGTATTGCGAAATCTCGCCCTGCGCCACCGTCTTCAGCAGATCATCACGACGCATCGGCGCCGCCAGCGTGTCATACGCGTGTACGTCGCGAATCACATAGTGCAGCGGCATCTCCACCGACACCATGGCCAGGTCCACCAGCCCCGCATCCGCGCCGCCCACCGCGGCAGGCAGCAGAGCCGACGTGCTCACACCCGTGTTGTCGCCGCGCATCGCGCGGACGTACTGGAACACTTCGTTGCCCGGGTGGTCGTTGGTCCACAGAATCGCCTTGGCCCCGCTCTTTGTCAGCGTGCCCAGTTCAATCACCCGCAGGCCCTTCACGCTGCGATCCTCAAGGACAAAGCGGCCCTTGTCATCGCGCGAGAAGTACTCGGGCACGTAGATTGACTCAATCGGCCAGGGCAGTTTGAAGTGTGGCCCGGGCGCAAGTTCTTCACCCACCGGCGCGCCAAACCGCAGCTTCATCGCTCGCTGGTGCGGCTGCACCACCACAACCGACGACATCAGCCACATCAGTACCATCGCCACCAGGATCAGCGGCACGATCGTCCGGCTGAGCAGTTGGTAGAACCACCCGCCCGTGACGTCAAAGCCCAACTGGTAGTTGATCGCTTCACCGATCGACTGCGCCACGCGGTCAGGCGCCGCCACAAAGCCCAGCAGTCGCGAATCGAACGCGGGCTTGGGAATCTCATTCGCGCGCCGCGGCCGGTACGCGCCCAAAATCAGATTCAGCACGATCTCCGCGCCGATGACCACCAGGAAGATGGGCACCACCCAAGGCAGCTTCTCCATCAGCCAACTGGGGCCCACCAGATCAATGATGACCGCCACAGCGTGCACAAGCCCGAGCAGGCTCGTGCCTGCCGCCAGCGCGGCGCCCGCGCGAAGATTCGCCCACGCCTGCTGCTTCGCCATGCCCGCCGTGAAGCGCGCAACCAGGAAGCCGCACACCGCCACGACCGCGCCCATCGCCAGCAGCGCGTACTCAAACTTTGTGCCAAGGAAGATGGGCGGCGTCGCAATGCCGCCTTCCTTCGCCGGCGGCGGGTTCATCAGTTCTCGATACTGAATGAACCGCCACACGCCAAAGCCGATTAGCAGGCTCGCGATGATCCAGCTCACCGCAGGCGTCAACGCGCGGTGCAGCATGGCAAGTCGCCGCGCCTGAGGCTTGAGATCCTCTTGCGTGAAGACCGCCGAGCTCTCGCCGCCCGAGGCCGCGAGGGCCTCCGACTCCATGTGCTCGATGCGCTCGCGCCGATGCTGGTCAAAGAGAATCACCAGGCACAGCCAGCCAAGTACGCCCGCGCCGAAGAACACCGCGCTCGTTCGCGCCGCGTGATCATCCGCAAGGATGGCGTAAATCAGCCAGCCCGCCGCCACGAGTGTCTGGACAACCAGACCCACCACAGCAGCCTGCCGGGCCCGTTGATACGTGAGATAGTCAGCCTTCATGCAGCATTCCTACCGACACGATGGACGCCTGCCAGAGAAAGTCGCAGGGTCCGACGATTGCAGCGAACACCAACACAACAACACACTACCACCCGGTCTGGCACGGGGTCAACCGTGCCCGCACGTGTGGCTCGCGCTCGCTCCTCGCGCGACACGATAGCCCTTCGCTCGGGCATACGCGCACACCCGGTTCCGAGTTTGGCCTTTGCTTGCCACTCGCGGAACCGTTGGATCGACCAACGATTGTCGCAGCACACCTTCATGACTTCTACAAACCGACCCGCAAGGCGGCAATCACCACCGCTCTCGCTTGAACGTCCGACGGAGAACCCGACGCGACGCGCAATCTTCGCCCCTCGCCTCCTCTACCAGGCGCGGGACCAACCAGTACGTCGCCCACCCGGGCCACGTTGCAACCATGTACGAACCATCCGCCCAATGGTTCGTACATTTGGGTCCAACGACTTTTCTCTTCTCCGCCGCTTCGTCTCGTGAAGGGCGAGTATGCTTCGCCCCTGAGTCCCTCACGCATCCGCCCGGGCGGGTTCGACATACCGCATGCTCACGCAAATCCTCCCCATCGCACGCAATACGTTCGTCGAAAGCGTCCGCCAGCCGGTCGTCTTCGTCCTCGTCGCTCTGTCGGGGTTCCTCCAGATCATCAATACCTGGAACACCGGCTTTTCGATGGGATATTCGACGAATGACTCCTCCGAAGTCACCGGCGACAACAAACTGCTCTTCGACATCGGGCTCTCCACCGTCTTTGTCGTGGGAGCCGTTCTTGCAGGCTTTATCGCAACAGCCGTCATCAGCAAGGAGATCGAAAAGAAGACGGTCCTGACCGTCATCTCCAAGCCCGTTTCCCGCGTCGCTCTCATCTTGGGCAAGTACTTGGGCGTCAGCGCCGCCATCATGTGTGCCTCCATCACCATGATCGCGTTCCTGCTGCTGGGCATCCGCCACGGCGTCATGAGCACCGCCGGCGACGACCTCGACGGTCCCGTCCTCCTCTTCAGCGGCATCGCCCTCTTCCTCTCCATCGGGCTGGCTGCGTGGTGCAACTATTTTTACGGCTGGAGTTTCTCCCAAACCGCATTGATGCTCATGCTGCCCCTTTTTGTGGCAGCCTACCTGGCCGTCCTCTTTGTCGGCAAGAAGTGGGCATTTCAGTCCCCCGTTGTCGACTTCAAGCCGCAGGTCATGACAGCCTGCGCGTGCCTCCTTCTCGCGATTCTGGTGCTTTCCGCAGTCGCCGTCGCCGCCTCCACGCGTCTGGGGCAGGTGATGACGATTGTCGCGTGCCTCTCCGTTTTCGTCGCGGCCCTGATGAGCAACTTCTTTCTGGGACGATTTGTGTTCCAGAACCAGACGCTGGGCATGATTCAGCAATTCGCTGAGCAGCGCGATGGTGACTTCCTCGCCGACCAGGCCCCGCTGACCTTGCGCGTCGACAAACCCCTGCCCCTGGATGTCAAGGCTGGCACGCCCATCTACTTCAGCCCCAGTCCCAACGGTTTCCCCATGCTCACCCTGCGTGAGTATCAACCTGTCACGGGCAACATTGAGGACATCAACACACTCATGGGCGAGAGGGCCAGCGGACCAGCCATCATCGCCACTGTTGTCGACGGTCAGACCGTGACAGTTCGCAACGTCGGTCCCGCACCGGTTCCGATGCTTCGCCTACCCGAAAAAGGCGATTACGTCTTCACGGCCCCGACGAATATCCGCCCGCTGCCGCTGGTGGCGTGGGGTGTGGTGCCCAATTTGCAGTTTTTCTGGCTGCTGGATGCAGTGACCCAGAACCGGGAAGTTCCGGCCAGCTACCTCTCGCTGGCGGCTGGCTATGCCGGCGTACAGATCATTGTTTTCCTGTGCCTGGCGGTTATCCTCTTCCAGCGACGTGACGTGGGTTGAGGACTGCGTCACCTGTTTGTCACAAGTTCGGATTGTTGCAACCCTCGCGGTCCCGAACCTGAACATAATCTTTGTCTCGTGCTTATCCTTGGTATGCCAGACCGTTTGGCATCCTCTCTTTGGAGCGCAACCTCATGGCTCGTAGCAAGATCGATCTCGATGGCAAACAACCCGCCAAGAAAAAGGGCGGCTCCAGCGGCGAAGGTGTTGACAAAAAGAAGTTCATCCTGATCGGTGTTGCAGCGGTATGCCTGGTGGGCGCTGGGACTGTGACTGTCATGAGCATGCGGACGCCGCCGCCTGATCCGGCTGAGCTGACGCCGCCGCCGATCGAGTTGACGCCCGAACAGCAGAAGCAGGTTGAACGGGAAATGAAGCTCCAGGAACGCCAATTCAAGACGCGTCCGCCCGCGGGCTCGTGATGCTCCGGGGAGGGGGCTTGATTGACGACTTCGCAAGTCCAAACCGAGATTGCGTGCGCTGTCTGCGGCCAGGGCATGTCGGGCAAGGCGGGCGTAAGCGACGCCAAGGGCCGGCGCGTCTGCGGTGACTGCATTGAGGCAGCCCGCCAGCTTGTCGCGCGGCGCGAAAGTCGCAAGCGCCAGGTGGACGCCCTGAAGAAGTCCGAGAGCGAACTCTCGCGCGTGGAGCATGACAACTCCGCGGTGCTGAGCATGTCGGAAGATGAAGTGCTCGCCCTGGCCCGCTTCGCCTGCGCAAACTGCGGGCGTGTCATTCCTATTGCAGGCACTGGCTGTGAAGCCTGCGGCTTTGGCACGAGCCTGGGCGTCCCGAGTCGGCGTCGTCACCGATTCCGGTTCAACTTCGGCGTAGCGACGTCGCAGTCCAGTTCACTGTTCCCGCAACTTGATTCACGCATCGTCATGTGGTCGGGCACGGGACTTGTCGTGCTGGGCGCACTGACACCGCTGGTTGCGCTGCTTGTCGGCTGGATGTGGGAAGGTGCGGTGGTGATCACCCTCGGGCTGACGCTTGCAGCACTCGCGCTGCTCGGATTTGCGCGCAGGCATGCGCCGGCAAGTTTCATCCCGCACTGCCTGGGAGCCGCCGCGGCTATCGGCCTGCTGTCTCGCGGCATCAGCGGGCCAACATCTCAATCACTCGGCGTGTGGCTCATCGCGGGACTGCCGGCGCTTGGCATGCAATGCTGGACACTGGCCACCGCATCGGACGACTGGCTTGTGCGCCGTGCGATCGCAGCGAGCATGATTGCGCAGGGCGGGATGATCACCATTGCGATCATCCGCGTCGCGCAGGTCGCATAATGACGCCCTCGACCCGCGGCGTTCTCCAGATTGGTCTGTAGCGATTATGCGAACGACCCGCCGCAACTGATGGCAAATGGTCTGCTTGAAGTGAGTTACGGGAGAGGTACGTCAACCGCTCTCCGCGCAGCATCTCTCTTGCTCCACATTGTAATTTCATACGGCTGAATTCCCGCGTACTGGGGACCGATGTGAGTGGTCAGCGACATTGAAGTTGCGAGGGGCATCGCGACGCAGGCAACCCTTTGGAGCATTGGATGAGTTCGATTGCGATGGACAAGGTGTTGAAGTGTACAACGTTGCCGAGCCTGCCTGGCGTGGCGATGCGGGTACTTGAACTCTCGCGCGACGCGAATGTGTCGCTCTCGAGTCTGGGCGATGCTGTGCAGCCTGATCCTGCACTGGTCACCAAGGTGCTCAAGACGGTCAATAGCAGCTACTACGGCCTCTCTTCACCGTGCCCGTCGATCCATCGTGCCATGAGCATGCTGGGACTCAATACGGTCAAGTCGATTGTGCTGGGATTCAGTCTGGTGGACTTCACCAAGAGCCTGGGCAGCAACTCGGGCAGTTTCGACATGCAAGGCTACTGGCGGCGCACCATTTACACGGCTGCGGGAGCTCGCGCCATCGCCAAGCACATTCGCAAGGTGGAGGCGGAAGAAGCATTCGTCGGCGCGCTGGTGGCTGACATAGGCATGCTGGCCTCGCTGGCGGCGCTGCGCGAAGAATACATCCGCGTGACGAAAGACTCGCCTGAAGATCACGATGAACTGGTCGCGATCGAACGCCAGTTTCTCTCCTTTGATCATGCGCAAATCGGCAAGGAACTGGCCACCAAGTGGCGACTTCCGCAGCAACTGGTCTCATGCATCGGCTATCACCATCAGGTTGATCTGGCGCGGCCCGAGCACGCCGACCTGCTGCGCTGCGTGGTGCTGGGTCGTCACCTCGCCGGCGCGTTGACGATGCAGGAGAACAAGCGCAAGTTCGGGCAGTTCATCATGAACGCCCGCGAATGGTTCAGCATCGACAATGACACCGCGAAGAAGTTGATGGCGACCGCCAACACCGGCGCGGCCGAACTTGGCAAACTGCTGGATGTGCGCACGGGCACGGCGGCGAATGTCGACTCGATTCTCGCCGAAGCGCAGGAACAACTGGTGATGTCACAGGTGGAACTGGCTCGCGCGAACGAGCAACTCACGCGCAAGACCGTGACTGACTCCCTGACGGGCATCAACAACCGGGCGTGCTTCGACGAAGAATCCAAGGCGGCGTTTGATCGCGCCCATACCGCGAACGATCCGTTCTCGATTCTCTTCATTGACGGCGATCGCTTCAAGCGCGTCAACGACACGTACGGCCACCATGCGGGCGACCTGGTGCTGAAGGAACTGGCGCGCCGTCTGAGTGATGTGACGGGCAAGCAAGGGACGCTGTGCCGATACGGGGGCGAGGAGTTCGCGGTCATCCTTCCCAGCGCGAATGGCGCTGACGCGATCGAACTGGCCCAGCGCATGCTCCGCGTCATCTCGGAGCGGCCGTTTGATCTCACCGCGGCCAACCCTGACCTGCCTCGCCTTCCCGTCTCGATCTCGGTGGGCGTGGCAACCATCGACGCGGAGACGCCTGGCGCACTACGCAGCGTGGAAGCGGTCCTTCATGCAGCTGACCAAGCCGTTTATGCGGCGAAGAAGAGCGGCCGCAACCGCGTGTGTGTGGGCTCACTCAACGGTCCGCCCGTGAACGTGGATGGCACGGCGATCGTGCCTGTTGAGGAAGAGCAACCCAAAGCCGCCAGCAAGATCGCGCCGCCAGCAACGGCAAAGACCGCCGCGAGCACGCCCAGCGGCAAGCCACACATTCTCATCGTCGACACGGATCCACTCGCGCTCAAACTGCTCACGGTGCTGTTCGGCAAGCGTGCAGATGTCACCGTCTCAGCGGCAAAGTCCGCTGACGATGCAGTCGCCGCCGCTAAAGCGCTGACGGGTCGCAATGTCATCGCGCTGGTGGAAGTGCAGATGGGTCGCGTGAGCGGGTACGAGCTCTGCAAGCGACTGTCAGCCGTTCCGACCGCACCGGGGTTCATCATGATGTCGGCCAACTTCGACGATGCGTCGCGAGCAGCGGCACTGGCCTGTGGCGCAATCACGTGTCTCAACAAGCATGATCTCGCCAACGCGTTTGACGCCACCGTCTCGGCCATGATGCTCAAACTGGCCCCACAGCGTGTCGCGGCGTGATCTGCGTTGCAGACGCCGCTGGACGCGTAATCTGTCCGCGTGCGTGATCGACAGCATCAACCTGATCTACCCGATCAACAGGCTTCAGGCCAGTCCGCCGTCGTGCGCGATGGTTCAGCGGCACCTCGCGCCAATCGCAGGTGGCGGGGCGTCGCGGCGCGAGTGGGCATCGCTCTGGCTCTGCTGGCGGCGGTGCGATGGATGCACCTGGCGGAATCGCTGACGTTCTACTTTCCATCCCGCGCGTCCTTTCTGACGCCGGCTGCTGCGGAGGATGTGACTTTCACCACGCGCGACGGGCTCAGGCTGCACGGGTGGTTTGTACGAGCCGCAGACGCGCAGCCGGGCGAGAAACGCCCTGCGATTCTGCACGCGCACGGCAACGCGGGCAACATCGCCGACCACCTGGCGTTCTCGGCTCATCTTGCCAGCGCGGGGTTTCATGTCTTCATCTTTGACTATCGCGGTTATGGCAAGTCGGATCCGCATCGCCTCATCACGCGACATGATCTCATGCTCGACACCCACGCGGCGCTTGATGCGCTGGTAGCCCGCGATGACGTGGACCGGGAGAACATCGGCATGTACGGCGTGAGTCTGGGTGGCGCGCCGGCCTTGGCCGTCACCTCACGGCGACCGGTCGTGCAGGCTGTCTGCACAGTCAGCGCGTTCGCGAGTTTCCCGCGCATCGCTCACGATGTGTTGCCCGTGCTGGGACCGCTGCTGATTCCCACGGGCGAGTCCAATCTCGACGCGGCGGAGCAATTGCGCGTGCCATATCTCATCGTGCATGGTGACAGCGACGAGATCATTCCCGTTGATCACGCGCGACAGCTTGAGACAGCCGCGGCGAAGTCGGGTGTTCGTGTGCAGCGAACGATCATCGCTGGCGGCGATCACAACGGCATCATGGATCATGCAGCCGCGCGCGATGCGACTGTTGAGTTCTTTCGTCAGCATCTGCTGCGGGCGCCGTGAGTCGCTCCCACGATTCAATACGCGTCGCGGTCGCGGTAAATCACGTGGCAGGCCTTGCAGCTTGTGTCGAGCTTCTTGAGTTGCTCGTCAAGCGTGGGCTTGTCGGCCTTGCGTTCCAGCAGTTGCTCCATCTGATCAGCATCGCGCAGGTTGGCCATGAGCAGCGCGGCGTACTCGGCACCCTTGGCCAGGGCGGCTTTGTGGTTGCCGCTGGCTTCGAGCATGTCCTTGAGGCGGGCGGCTTCGGCAAGTGGAATGAGGTCGGGGTGATCCGCGGGCGTGCCCCAGTTTGCCTTCTGGCTGTACTTCAGGCTGTCCATGGCGTTTTCGATGTCACTCATCACCAGGCTCAGCAGTTTCTCGCTGCCCGGCATGCCGGCATCCGCCGGCAGTGCATCTATCTTCTCGCGACTCGCCGGCGTCGCCTGAGCCACGCTGCGCCACAGACCTGTGTAACCCGCCGCGGTGCCGGCGGTCTGCAGGTACAACTCGCCCTCGGAAGGCGTCATTTCACCAAGCGAGATCAGCGCGCAGGCGGTTGCCGCGGCGGAACGATGCTTGCCATGATGGCAATGCAGGTAGATCTTGCCGCCGTCTTTGGTGCCGTCGCGCACGGCGCGGGCGATGGCGAGTTGCTGGGTCTCGGAAAGGCCGTTGTAGCCGGTCGGGATGTGGACGTACTCGACGCCTGCCTGCTTGGCCCATTCAAGGTTGGGTTTGGCACCGTCGACGCTGATGATGCGCGTGACTCCCATCGCGCGGAGCAGTTGAAGATCCTGGAGCGCTTCAGGGCGCGAGCCGGTCACGACATCGTCGCGCACGAGCATGAGATTGTGCAGGTGCGACGCATCGACACCCTTTGCACCCAGCGTGAGGTGCGGCGGCGTGATGGCGGGAGCGGACGCAACAACAGGCGCGGGTGCCTGAGCGCTGGACTGTGCCGCAGGAACTGCGGCGGCTGCGGCGGAGTTTGTGCCGGCTGCCTGGCTTTGCGGGGCTGGCTTATCCGCTGTGCAGCCTGCGAGTGCAACCAAGGCAAGTGATGACGCAATCAAAACACGATGCATGCGAATTCTCCCGATAGCTGCCGTCAGTATACCGAAACCTGCAAACTGCGTGGCCCTGCTGGTCGAGGGCACGTCGGGGGCTTTGGTGCCTCCCATTTGCACCGACACCGCCGCCGCGGTGATTTCCGAACGGAGCGCGAAATTCTTGCTCGATTGCTACGCTTGGCGTCTATGAGCAGTTCCCCCCATACGCCCTCACCTTCATCCGCCGACGCTGGAGCGCCCGAAGTGCGCTCGCTCAACTTCATCGAGCAGATCATCGAGCAAGACATCGCGAGCGGCAAGTGGGGTGTGTGGGCTGACGGCCCCGCCAAGGGCAAGGCCAAGGTGCAGACGCGCTTTCCGCCTGAGCCCAACGGCTACCTGCACATCGGCCACGCCAAGAGCATTTGCCTCAACTACGGCTTGGCGCAGAAGTATGGCGGCAAGTTCAACCTGCGCTTTGACGACACCAATCCGGCGAAGGAAGAGCAGGAGTACGTCGATGCCATCAAGGACGACGTGCGCTGGTTGACGGGCGCGTTCGGCGGCTCGTTTGACAGCGGGCCCAACGCGGGCGGCATCTACTGGGCCAGCGACTACTTCGAGAAGATGTACGAGTACGCCGTCGCGCTTATCAAGAGCGGGCACGCGTACGTGTGCGAACTCAACGCGGAAGAAGTTGCCAAGCGGCGCGGCAGCCCGAGCGTGCCTGCGACCAGCCCGTTCCGTGATCGTCCCGCCAGCGAAAGCCTCAAGCTGTTTGACGAAATGCGCCGCGGCGTGCACGCTGACGGCTCGATGACGCTGCGCGCGAAGATTGATCTGGCCAGCCCCAACTTCAATCTGCGTGATCCGGTGCTGTATCGCATTCTGCACGAGCACCATCACAACACGGGCACGACGTGGTGCATCTATCCGATGTACGACTGGGCCCACGGCATTGAAGATTCGCTCGAAGGCGTGACGCACAGCATTTGCACGCTGGAATTTGAGAATCACCGGCCGCTGTATGACTGGTTCATGCGGGCCATCAACGACGCGACCGGCGGCACGAGCAAACTCGGCGCGGGCAGCACGGCCATCGGCGGGTCGGGGCCTATTGGCACCGAAGGCCGGGTGGTGTGGCACAGCCAGCAGATTGAATTCGCCAAGTTCAAGCCCACGTACACGTTGCTGAGCAAGCGCAACCTGCTCAAGATGGTGCAGGAGAAAATCGTCTCCGGCTGGGATGATCCGCGCATGCCCACGATTCGCGGGCTGCGTCGGCGTGGCTATCCCGCCGCGGCGATGCGGGCGGTGTGCGAAGATGTGGGCGTGACGAAAGTCGAAAGCGTGATCGACGTGGGGCGCATCGAGAACGCCGTGCGCGATGTGCTGAATCGCACCGCACCGCGCGCGATGAGCGTGCTGCGGCCTGTGAAAGTCGTCATCGAGAACTGGCCCGCGGGCCATGTGGAGATGCTGGACTTTGTGATCATGCCCGAGGACAGCAATGCAGGCGACGGGGCCGCAGCCAAGCCCGCGCAGACTCGCAAGATTCCCTTCTCCGGCACGCTCTACATCGAGCAGGACGACTTCATGGAAGTCGCGCCCAAGAAGTTCTTCCGTTTGGCCATTGGCCAGGAAGTGCGCCTGCGCTGGGCGTATTTCATCAAGGCGACGAGCGTTGTGAAGGACGCGAGCGGCAACATCACGCAGATCAACGCGACCTATGACCCCGCCACCAAGGGCGGCGATGCGCCCGCTGGCCCCAATGGCGAGCCGCCTCGCAAGGTAAAGGGCACGCTGCACTGGGTGAGTGCCCAGCACGCCGTCGATGCGGAAGTGCGGCTGTTTGATCGCCTGTTCAACGTGGAAGAACCCGGCAAGGACCGCGAGTGGAAGGAAGACCTCAATCCCAAGTCGCTCGAAGTCGTCACCGCCAAGATCGACCCGCACCTCGCCACCGCGAAGGTGGGCGAGACGTTCCAGTTTGAACGCATGGGCTACTTCCGCGTGGATGAAGATTCCAAGCCGGGCGCGGTGGTGTTCAATCGCACGGTGACGTTGAAGGATGATTGGGCGAAGCAGTTGGGGAAGTGACGGAGTGGGAAGTACCGAAGTACCGAAGGGACGCAGTACCGAAGGGAAGGCGCTGCGGCAACGCGTGTGCATGGCGGGTTGACGGCCGATCTTGCCGCGGAACGGCGTGCGGGTGTTGCCAGAGGCGAAAGCCTCTGGAAGCGTCGCCGCTCAAGAAGACACACAGGCAGCCTCAGGACAGGTAGCCTGTGGCAGGGCATCTGGTGGTTATCGAAGTTGTGCCACCGGCCGCGCGGGACCAACGCCGTCACACCAAGCCGATTGATGCGGGAAAGGCTGGCGGGTGTTTGAGATTATCACCACTACGCAGTCCAAAGTCGTATATCACACGCCTCTCGGGCAAACACTACAATTAAGTACAGCACGAAAGGGGTTGAATGTGGACAATTACAAGTTTCTTACGGCCGCAATGAGCGTCGCTTTCGCTGTTGCGGCATGGGGACAATGCTCGACGCAGCCGACGCTTGTTGGACTGGAAGGTGCAGACGGGCCGGTCCGCGCGATGGTTGATTGGGATCCTGACGGTCCGGGCCCATTGGGTTTGCACGTTGTGGCGGGCGGGATGTTCCGAACGTTTGGTCTGCAGACTGAGACTCCTGTGGGGGTCTGGCCGGTTGCGCGAAGCACTGGCGGAATGCTGCCGGACCTGGCGGGGCTGACGGATGACGTCTTTGCGTTGGTTGTCACACCCAACAATGAGCTCATCGCGGGCGGCGCTTTCCCGGGCGGTATCGCACGCTGGACCGGAACTTCATGGAGCGTTGTCGGCGGCGGGGTAAACGGACGGTGTACTTCACTGGCGACAACACCCGGCGGCGTGCTGATCGCGGGAGGCGTCTTTACGCAGGCCGGTGGCACGGCTGCGAGCAATATCGCGACATGGAATGGCACGACGTGGAACAACCTTGGCGGAGGTATCGCGGGCCCGGTCTACAGCGTTGCGGGGATTGCGGGCGAGGTCGTGGTCGCCGGAGGTGACTTTGGTGACATTGAGGGACAGCCGCGCGCGGCAATCGCGGGATGGAACGGCGACACGTGGTTTGACATCGCCCCCGGTGGCGCAAACGGACCTGTTTATGTCATGCGCTATCACGCGCCAGCGGACACGCTGTTTGTTGGAGGCGGCTTCACGCAGATCGGAGGCGTGACAGCGGGCCGGGTGGCTCGGTTCACGCAAGGAATGTGGTCGCGGGTGGGCGTGTTGGGCATGTCAGGCCCGGTGCTCGCGCTGCACGTGCACCCGCCAGACGGCTTCTTGCCCCAGACGCTTCGAGCGGCGGGGAGCTTTGCGCAGGTTGAAGGCCAAAGCGCGACCGGGTACGCGTCGGTTCCCATGGCGTCACTTGCTTCCAGTTGGACGCCTGACACGACCCGCGAGTACACGAATGGCTCACCGCGGGCCTTGGCAACTTCGGCCATCGGCGGCGATTTCTTCCCGACCGTCGTCGCGAGCACTTCACCGAACCATTCTTCAAGGCCTAATTACAGTGAGATGAGTACTCAGCCGAGGCTTGGTATTTCATCAGGGTCCGCGCATGAGCGATTTGTCACCAGTCCCAACAACGCGGTGTGGCGTTTCGACGGTCATCGTTGGACTGTTCAGAATGTTCGAACCTGGGGAAATGTGACGCATGCCGATATGACAAAGGTTGCAAGGCTCGCTGACGGACGAGTGCGAGCATTGTTCGGCGGCGACCGTGTTCCTCTCCAACTTGCCGAACTTCAGGGTGACGCTTGGCAGCCGGTGGGAACCTCGTTGCCGCTGACCTTCTTTTCGCAGACGATCGGAACTGCAATGAACGGTCAAGGCGATGCATGGGCGGCTCACAAGGTGTCGAACACCGATCCCGCTCAATGGGGCATGTACAAGTTTGTCAACGGCTCGTGGTCACAGATTGGCGGGATCATGCGGGCGGTTGGCGGTCGCTCGCAACTGGGACTCGTCGTCAGTGCAGAAGGCGATGTGTTCTTCCCGGTGTCTGCAGGTTCGATCGCGTCGATTGACGATGGCATTCTCGTTGACCCCAATGCAAGGCTCTTGCGCTACTCGCAGTCGACAGGCTGGATGGTGCAGTCCACGATCGCCACAAGTATCTTTCAGGGCTCGGACGACTCCATCATCGCCATCATCACGCCCCAGCCGGGAGTGACGTCTTTGGCCGCATGGAATGGCAGCACGTTTGTGCCGCTGGGAGGGTCGTTAGCCACCACGCCAGGGGCTGACATCACCCGTGTGTTGAGCGCTCGTCGCGACCATGTACTCATCGAAACCGATGGCACGTTCGCGGGAATGACCCCAGGACGAAAACTGCTCTTGTGGAACGGCGTGCAGTGGACGCGTTTGCCTGCGAGTATTTTCAGAATTGGGAACGCGATCCCGTTGCAGAACGGACGTTGGCTTATTGACGTTTTCAGTACGCTGTTCACACGCGAGTTGCGTGTCTGGCAACCCGCATGCTGCGATTCGATTGACTTTAACCGCAATGGCGTCTTCCCAGAAGACCAGGATGTGATTGACTTCTTCAGCGTATTGGCCGGCGGCACGTGTATGCCTTGCGCTGACATCGACTTCAACAACAACAACGTTTTTCCCGAAGATCAGGACGTCATTGACTTCTTCAGGGTGCTGGCGGGAGGCGACTGTTTGTAACAGGCCAACTTCTTGCGGCTGGCAACTTGTCGCGTTGAAAGGCCCATCGCGGCAGCATCACCGTCCCACGTGCCGCTGCCGCCCGACGACACGCACACACGACGCGCAGGCAGCCGTGGAGCAGGCAGCCTGTGGCAACGAGGATGTCATCGTTCGATTGGGGAGTTCGTGCCACCTGCCTTGGTTACCGAGTTGATCGCCGCCATGTTCGCGATGACGTACGCGCTGACGCGTTGGTGTTCAACGTTTGCTTCTTCCAATACCCGCTGCACAATGCGGTCACCGGGTTGTCGACACAATGCAAGCAGTAAGTGTTCCGTGCCAACCCAGCTATGTTGCAGTCTGGTCGCTTCTTCAATCGCATACCTGACGATTGCGGAGGATGAACGAGAGAGCGGAAGTCGAGTTCCATCATCAAAAACGCGAGGTGCGCTGCGCGGAATTCTGCTGACTATCGCGTCGCTCAGGCTGTCGGCACGTGCGCCACAACTCTGGAGTGCGTGGTAACCAACCCCTTGCGGTCCGCAGACAATTCCCAGAAGCACGTGCGTCGGACGGATGAGCGACCACCCACCCGGCTGCGGCAGCCACCATGGAGATTTTGCCTGTCGCGGGTCGCCGTGGCAGAGCATCAGCAGCGCTTGCCGATTCGCTTCCACCATCACTTCACGAGCCCGATCGGTGAACCGAAAGACCGGCCTGCCACACTCGGGACACGTTCCGTTGGTATTTCCCGTGAGGTCGTATGCACAGAACGGACAGGATGACTTCGTGTGTTCCTGCATGATCTTGGAAACTCGCGCCGGATAGCGTCATGTCCCCAGGCACCTCACATGGGCGAAGCTCCGTAGCACACGCGCAAGAAGATATCCGACTCACCGCATCTGCATTTCGCGCAGAGCCACGATGCGATTCTCGGTAGGCGGGTGGCTGCTGAAGAGGCTGAGCAGACCGCGGGTGGTGATGAGGGGTTCGACGATGAACATGTTGTTCTGGGCGGGGTTGGCGGTTTGCAGCGGGATTTGTTTGCCGTAGACCTCGAGCTTTTGCAGGGCGCTGATAAGGCCATTGGGGCTGCCGGCGATGACTGCGCCGTCGTGGTCGGCGACGTATTCGCGGCTGCGGCTGATCATGGCTTTGAGGATGGCGGCTCCCACGGCGGCGAAGATGAAGACGAGGATGCCTGCGAGCGGGTTGCCGTTTTCGCGGTTGCCACCAAAGAACATGCCCCACTGCGCGATGTACGCCAGCACGCCGGCGATGGTGGCGGTGATGCAACTGGTCAGCGTGTCGCGGTTCTTGACGTGGGCGAGTTCGTGGGCCATCACGCCCGCGACTTCTTCCTTCGTGAGCAGGCGCAGGGCACCTTCCGTAATCGCGACGGCGGCCTTGCTCGGGCTGCGGCCTGTAGCGAAGGCGTTGGGAGCCTGCTGCGGGCAGATGTAGACGCGCGGCATGGGCAGGTTGGCGCGTTGGCGGAGTTCATCGACCATGCGATAGAGGTCGCCGCCCGGGCCGGGCGTGTCGGCGGTCACTTCCACGCCGCGCATGCTGGCGATGGCGATCTTGTCGCTGAAGAACCACGCGATGACGTTGGTGATGCCACCGATGATGACGGCGATGAGCATGCCGTTCTGGCCGTACATGGAGCCGACGAGCAGAAACAGGCCCATCATGCCGAGCATGAGGATGAACGTTTTGGAGGTGTTGATCAAGCGAGTCATGGGAAGTGCCTGAGTGCCAGAGTGCGAAGTACCGGAGGAGAGACAGCGGACAAGTTGCTTTCGTTTCTTTCTGCGAATGTGATGCCAAACGTTGGCACTTGATGCGCAGACCAGCGAACAACGAAAGAACCTACCAACTGTTCGGCGGATGACCGCCTGCCTTTCGCTTGGCGTTCTTCGCCCGTCGTCGCCCGGATGTTCACCTCCGTAATGCCCGGAACAAATGCCGGTTTCACGGGGCAAACTGCCGCTTTGGCAGGCGGGTACCATCTGGGGAGCGAAGCCTTGCGAGGGCGGCAAGGCGCGGGGAGCGAGGCAGTTCGCGCATATGTACGCGCGAAGACAGGAGAGCGGGGAACTTTTCGTGACACGCCTGGCGGCGTGAACGATGCTTGTGATGAACCGGTTCAGCCAGAATGGCTTCTCGCCGCTGAGCGCACGCGCCGCGTCGGTCGTCGCGCGCCGCGGCTCGGCGCAGACCGACATCATGCCGTGGATCTTCGCATTGACGGCGGTTGCGGTCAGCGCGATCATCACGAAGGAGATTGTCGTGCGCTCTGGGGCGGGGGCGGGGCTGGTTCAACAGGCTGATGCCGCGATGCTGGATGTGGCAGTGAACACACCCCCGCCTGCTGCAGCGCCCCTGCCTGCACCAGTCGCGTTCGAAGACACGCTCTTTGGCCCGCCCGTCTGCCTCATGAACGACTACATCGAGCCCTTTGGCCCATCTGCGATGCTGGCCGGCGGGTTTGCGCCTGATCCGACGATCCGCTGGTTTGACGCCCGCGCGGTGAAACCTTCGCGCGTGATCTGGATGACCGTCACGGCGTACTCCCCCGACGAACGCAGTTGCGGCGACAGCGCCGACGGCATCACCGCCACGTTGCACTGCGTGACCACCAACGGCCACCGTCTGGTGGCGGCTGATCCCAAGATTCTGGCGTACGGCAGCATGCTCACGATCCCCGGCTACGCCATCGGCGCGGGAGCAGGCCCGCACGAGCCGGCCATCGTTCCCGTGCTCGACTGCGGCGGAGCCATCAAGGGCTATCGGCTGGATGTGCTCTTCCCCACGCACGAAGAGGCCATGGCGTGGGGCGTGCGCGAGTTGCCCGTCACCGTCTGGACATACGCCGATGGCGGGACACACACCAATCCACGCAAAGTGCGCTGAGATGCGAGCAAGAAAGACAAACGCCCGCATTGCTGCGGGCGTCTGTGTGTATCGATATGCAATGCACGAAGAACGTACAAGTGATTCAGCGCACGGCGTTGTACGCGTTGAGCACGCCGCCCGTCACGCAGCGACCCGAGAGGTTGGCGTTGGCACGGGTGGTGCTGAGCAGGCGTGAACGCACCTGCAGATAGGTGAAGGCGGGGTTACGAATCCAGACCAGCGCTGCGACGCCCGTGACGTGCGGGGTTGCCATGCTGGTGCCGTTGAGGTAGATGTAGCTGGTGTCGCTGCTGTTGTAGGTGCTGGCGATGGTGACGCCCGGCGCAGCAAGATCAACACTCGTAGAGCCGAAGTTGGAGAAAGACGCGAGGCGTCCGTCGTTGTCGATGGCGGCGACAGCGATGATGTTGTCTTGCGAGTAACTGGCGGGGTACTGCGGCAGGGTGTTGTTGTTGTCGCCAATGCCGTCGGCACCGCCATTACCCGCCGCGGCGATGATGAGGTGGCCTGCGGTGCGGGCGCTGCTGATGGCGGTGTTGAGCGTGCTGCTGAAGCCGCCGCCGCCCCAACTGTGGTTGCTGAGCCTGATGCCCTTGCCACGGCAGTAGTCGAGCGCGCTGGCGGCGGAGGTGACGGAGATGCTGCCGGTCGCGCTGCCGATCTTGAGGCCGGCAAGGCGGATGGTCCAGCAGACGCCCGTCACGCCGGTTGCGTTGTTGCCCCGTGCGCCGACCGTGCCGGCGGTGTGCGTGCCATGGCCGTTGTCGTCAGCAGGGTTGTTGTCGTTGTTCCAGAAGTCCCAGCCCCAGGTGTCATCGATGCGGCCGTTGCCATCGTTGTCGATGCGGTCGCCTGCAATCTCGCCGGCGTTGGTCCAGATGTTGGTGGAAAGATCGGCGTGCGTGCGGCGGATGCCTGAGTCGGCGATGCCGACCACAAAGGTCGTGCTGCCGGTGACGAGGTCCCACGCGAGATTGGCGTCAATGTCGTTGTTGGCAACGCCGATGTCGCCGCCCACGTTCTGGCCTGTGTTGTTCATGCCCCACAGCAGGCTGTAGAAGCTGTCATTGGGCGTGGCGTTGAGGCGGTAGAACAGGTCGGGCTCGACGTAGTCAACCAGGTCCATGGCCGTACCGACGTCGCTGAGCATCTGCATCGCGCGGTCGAGCGGCACGTCGATGGTGATGTGGTGCACATCGGGAATGAACTCCGGCCACGTCTGAATCGTTTGGCCACCCACCAAGGCGATGAGCGCGTCACGCTCGGCGGGCGTGGCCTTGGCGCTGAACTTCACGAGCAGGCTGTAGGGATCATGCGGGAGCGTGGGATCTTTGGCGAGCGCAGCATCGCGGCGGGCGCGCCAGTCCTGGCGGAACGTGCCAACGTCGGGCGTGAAGCCCGTGCCCTTTTCAGCAAGGTCGGCCTTGGCGTTGGCGGCCATCTGCGCTTTCGTCATGGCGCTGTCGGCGGCGAACGCGCAGCCGGCGCAGGCGACAAGAGCAAGCAGCGAGCGAGTAAGCAGATGCATGGGATACCTCCGTGCAAAACGCCGCGCAGAGCGCGCGGACATGAATCGAGGGCGGGGCGCGGACCACGAGAAGGCCGCGCCTCAAGCACGAATCCGTCCTGTTGGGTCACCACTATGACAAAATCAGCGTCCTGTGTCAAGGGGGATTTCACACGAAGTGATCATGGCAGCGCCAACTTGTCAGGATCGCCGCGACAAGATCAACTGCGTGGACCGCGCAGACACGATGCGCCGCGAACGTGTCGCGTCACACGGAACTCTTCGCGACGCATTGCCTGCGCGCACTTCACATCACCACTTGCGTGCACCACAATGCGGGCATGCGGGATTGGTGACGACGTAGCCATCGGGCGCGAGATTGGAAGCGGCCACCAGCGTGAGGTCTTCGCCGCACTGTTCGCAGGCGATCCGCAACATGGGCGGGCGACGACGACGCATTTGCTGCCGATGGCGAAACCAGAAAACGCCGGCGAAAAGCGCGGCGATGCCGAGCAGCCACCATTGCAGGAACGCGATCGCGACAGCGATGGGACCGCCGACGAAGCAGGCGATAAGCATCCAGGCGGTGATGCGATTGGTGAGGGACATGGGGAGCGACGCGGCGGGCGGAAACCCGTGCCCGCTCGGCTGGCGAGCGGGGCAACGTCGAGAAAAGGCCGGAGTGGGATTCGAACCCACGAAAAACGGATTTGCAATCCGCCCCATTAGGCCACTTTGGTATCCGGCCGGACGCGACATGATACGCACGACAACGCCCGCCGGGTCTACCCGCAGTGTTGCGGGCCCCACTGTCGACGCCGCACCGCGTGGGCCGATAGTCTTCTCTGTCATGATGCCCCTCCTGCACCTCTGCCGCTTTCAGCCCAACACGCCTCGACTGGCCGGAGCGGTCGTGCTCGCGCTCGCCACCGCAGCAGGTGCTCAGCCCGATGGTGAACTCTTCCCGACGCGGCAGGAGCCACCGGCAATTGCGCCCACCCAGGCCACGCCCGCCAGCGATATCACGCCCTCCATCAAACTGTCGACCACCGCTCTGCCCGCGGACTTTGACCTGCCCCGCTCGGCCACGTTGGTGGAAGCCTCCGCAATCTCGAAAGTGACGGGGACGGTGGTGCGCGTGAAGGACCAGTACTACTTCGTGCCCAACGCAGGCCAGCGTGCCACGCAAGACGGGCCGGTGATTCCGGGCTTGATTCTGCTGCCTAATCAGCGTCTGGAACAGATGGCCGCGGGCCTTATCACACGGGGCGATCGCGCCGCGGGGACACTGACCGCGCAGGTCTTCAACTACCGCTCACGCACATACGCGCTGGTCACGCAGTTCGCCTTTGCGGTGGCGGAGGAACCGGCGCCGCAGCCCGAACAACCAGCTTCCGCCGCCCCCACTTCCGCGCAGCCGGCACCGGCCGATGACGATGTCGCTGCGATCGTCCGCGACCTTCAGACAGCGACCGAGCGTCCGCGTGCCTTGGCCCGGCCTGACCAAGAGTTGATCAACGATCTACCCAAGCGCCGTACCGACCAGGCTGAAGCCCCGCCCCTGATCAGCGAACGCACCATGCTCGTGCGCAAGCGGGGCCGGCTGGTCCGTCTGGCCAGCGCCGAAGGCCGCTTTGCCTTCGCCTTTGACAACGACCCCGACAGCCCCGCTCCCGCTCCCATGCTCCTGCACGCCTGCTCGATGTTGCAGGCGATTGAGGACATCGCCGGGGAACAGGGCGACGGCCTGACGTTTGAGATCACCGGACGCGTCACTCGCTTCGGTGAGCGCAACTACCTATTGCCGGAGTTCTTCCAGGTGGCCCGTCCCAGCGACCCGCGCGGAGCGGACATGCGTTCTAGGCAGTAGTCGAAAACTCCTCGGCCGTCATCGCAAACCGCAGGTGCCCCTCCCACACACCGTTGATCTGGAGGTATCGGGGCGAGAACCCCTCCTCCCGGAACCCAATGCGTCGTGCGACCGCAATGGACGGCGCGTTGCGCGGCATTACATTGCATTCGACGCGGTGCAGCCCCAAGCCACCCGTGCTCGCTGCACCAAACGCGTGCGCAAGCATGGCGAGCAGCGCCTCTCGCATATACCCATGCCGCTGGGCCGACTCGATCAGCCAGTAACCCACGCTGGCACTCTGAAACGGCCCTCGCGAAATGTTGCTGATGGACACGCCGCCGATCAGCGTGCCGTCGCCCGTGAATACAAACGTGCGCTGCGTCGTATCGCTGTCCACGCTTGCCAGCAATCGCGTAAAGCTCTCGTCAGGTGACTCCGCCGGGCGCAGCGGCTCCCAAGGTTGCAAGAAGGCCAGATTGGCCGCACGTGCCGCCAGATACGCCCCTCGATCAGATTCGACAGGGGTGCGCAGCAGGAGTCGGGCGGTTTGCAGGGATACCGGCACGGCCGACGGTAGGCAATTTTCGCCGTTTCCAGTCGGCATGAGGGCGGTCGGCGGTGTCGCTCTCGTGAAAATCTGAGAATTGCCTCCCGAAAGCTGGAATTAAGGTACCATATCTTGATCTTTCTTCGCGGAATTGGGCGTACGAGAATCGCATGGCGCGAGTGGGCGACATTTTCATGGGCTTGGGGTGGGGGGCTGCGGCCGTCGCCGCGATGTTTGTCGCCGGATGTGGTAAGCCACCGGCGGGGGAACCACTGGATGTGGTCATGACCATCGGGGAGCCGGGGGATCAACCGGGTCAGTTCGGGTATCCCCGGGGCACCTGCACGGATGGCGAGACGATCTGGATTATCGACAAGCTTGCCCGCATACAGCGCTTTGACAAAGACGGCAACGTGCTGGGCGTGTGGCGGATGCCCAAGTACGACAAGGGCAAACCCTGTGGTCTCTCCGCGTGGGCTCCGAAGGGCGGAACGACGGGCGACGCGGGCCCGATTCTGTTCATCGCTGACACGCATGAGCAGCGGGTGCGCATCTACCAGACCAACTGGACGACAGCCGGCGCGAGCGGAGGCGATGCGCAGCAGCCCGTGGAACAGACCGAACCAACGCTGCTTGCGAGTTTCGGCAGTTACGGGCAGGAGGCCGGACAGTTCATCTACGTGACGGACATCGCGCCCCTGGCCAGTGCTGACGGGCAGTCGATCGAACGGCTGTATGTGACGGAGTACGGCGGCAATGACCGCGTGAACATCTTTGAGATATCGCCGCCTCTGCGTGTGGGCATGAAGGCGGGCGACTTCACCATCACACACGCGGGCGCATTCGGGCGGTTTGGCGAGAGTTTCGAGCAGCCGGCCGAGTTCCAGCGTCCGCAGACGATCGTCATCGATGCTGAGCGCCGGATGCTGGTCATCAGCGATGCGTGCAACCACCGGGTGGGGACATTCACGCTTGACGGCACGCTCATCAACTGGTTTGGCTCGCGCGACGGCGTGGGCTCGGGCCCGGGCGAATTTTCCTATCCGTACGGCATCGCGCTTCTTGCAGACGGCACCGCCATGATCAGTGAA
>VYMG01000035.1_pt1 | contig 106064 bp, 75 predicted proteins | sample 5115261 | NCBI WGS metagenome assembly VYMG01 (sample SAMN12291781, study PRJNA351875) | freshwater metagenome | isolation source: freshwater lake | place: USA: Michigan, Wintergreen Lake | collected 2013-08-08
CCAGCCGCTTGCACGCTTTGGGCAACCAAAGCGTGGCGATCATCCCACGCACGCGGAAATCAGAAGTTGGTCTGTTCTCAAAAATGAACCGAGGCCGCGAAAGCGGCCCCGGTACTTCTTTGCCTTCCCCTTCACTCTCCCCCGTACCCTCTCCCCATGCCCATCTCCGCCTCGCAGCGCACCCAGCACCTTGCATGGCTTCGTGACATCACCAGCCTCCCCAGCGCCGCTGGGCATGAGCAGCGCGTCGCCGATTTCGTCATCGCCTGGTGTGAGCAACGCCCCGACCTCGACCTCACTCGCGACAGCGCAGGCAATCTGCACATCGCTTTCAAGCCGTCACCCGCCGCCAAGGTCCGCCCCGGTCGTCCGGTCTACTTCACCGCCCACATGGACCACCCGGCGTTCGTCATCGAACGCATCATCTCCCCCACCACGCTCCAACTCTCCTTCCGCGGCGGCGTGATGGATGACTACTTCAAACAAGCCAAAGTCATCGCCTACGACGCCCACGACCGCGCCTTCACCGGCACGCTGCAGGGCACCACCGACGCGCAAGGCCCCTTCAAGCACTATCTCTGCGAACTCGACGCCGCCGGCGACTCCCTCGCCGTGGGCGACGTCGTCACGTGGAACGTGGGCAAGGCCGAAGTCATCGACAACAAGATGCACACCCTCGCCTGCGACGACCTCGCCGCCCTCGCCGCAGCGCTGAGCGCATACGACGTGCTCCGTGAACTTCGCGCGGCGGGCGAGGAGATCCACGACACGCGCCTGCTCTTCACCCGCGCCGAGGAGATCGGCTTCATCGGCGCCATCGCCGCCGTCAAACTCGACACAATGCCGCGCGACGCCCGCGTGATCGCGCTCGAAAACTCCCGCAGCTTCGCCGAAAGCCCCATCCACGCCGGTCCCATCGTCCGCGTGGGCGACCGCGTGAGCGTCTTCAGCCCCACACTCACCGATGCCATCGCCAAGCGCGCGGAGGAAATCTCCGGCGGAGCCAGCACCGTCACCGCCGCGCAGAAACTCAAGGACCTGCCGCCGTGGAAGTGGCAGCGCAAACTCATGGCCGGTGGCGCATGCGAAGCCAGCGTCTTTTACAACGCCGGCTACGAAGCCACCTGCGTCTGCCTGCCCCTGGGCAACTACCACAACATGGCCGACCTCGACAACGTGCAGGCCGGCACCAACACCACCGCACCCGCCATCGCCCGCGAGTTCATCGGCGTCGACGACTACCACGGCCTGGTTGACCTGCTCGTCGCCTGCGGCCAACGCCTGCCGGAAGGCACAAGCAAGGTCACTGCAATGGTCGACAAACTCTGGACCGAACGCAGCTTCGTCCTGACGTCCTGAAATCCCACAGTCCGCAAATGTCGCCACCGGTCCTTCACCCGGCGTCATCGCACGAAATTTCGGAATTCACCGTCACTTCATTGGTTTTTCACCGCCGCGCAGGTATGTTGTTCGTACCGGATTCCATGTCGCACATCGGCACGACATCCATGCTGACCGCTCTCGCGTTGTGCGCATCGGCTGGCGCCCAGCCGCTGACGCTCAATCTCGAGGCGGCATACGCCGACACACGCGCCGCCATGCAGGCGGGCGATGCGGACATCGTCTGTCTGGGCGATAGTCTGACGTTTCGACCCGATTCCTATCTGCCCGTGCTTCGCCATCGGCTGCAGACGCAATATGGCGATGGCGGCATCGGCTACCGCAGCGCGCTGCCCGGCGAGATGCTCACGTACACGTACTCGACCATCAACGACTGGTGGTTCGGCTCGCTTGGTCCGGGCAGTCCGCCCTACATCGCGCTCGATGGACTGTGGTCGCAGGCCAACTCGGCACGGTTCGCCCGGGCCCGCAGCGTCTTGACGAACTTCCGGCTCCACGTCCTCGCCAAGAGTGATGGCGGCATGTGGACCGCGCGCGATGCTTCCGGAAGATTCAGCCTCGCGCTGGACGCGCATGCCCCTGCCCCGGAGTTCCGCGGATTTGATCTGATCAATCCGCATGGGATGCCCATTGTGTTCAGCCCGCTCGACCCCGGTCCCCACTGGGACGTGCAAGGCGGGATTGCGCTTCGTCCGGCGACCGGAGGCGACTCGATCACGATTCTGGGCGGTGTCGTGCGCTCAGGGGCGCCCGGCGTTCGCGTGCACCGTGTCGCCAATGGCGGTTGGGGCGTGCAGAACTTTCTGCGGCGCGACTTCACGCTTGAGGCCCAGTTGCGTGACATCAATCCCGATCTTTACCTGATCATGCTGGGTCAGAATGACATCGGCACGCCAGTGGAAGTCTGGCGCGATCGCTACATCCAACTGCTCAATCGCCTCCAGGCGGCCGCGCCCGAGGCGGAGTTCGTGCTGATCGCCTCGTACAACTCAGGGCACCCCGCGCTGGCCCAGATGACGCTGACGCTCTCGCAGATCGCGCAGCAGCGCGGCGTGGGCTTCTTCAATCTGTACGCCGCGGGCGGCTCGTACCAGACGTATGTGAACAACGGGTTTCTCACCGATGCGGTTCACTTCAATCAGGCGGGCGGGCAGTACGTCGGCAACCTGATCTATGACGCGCTGGAGTCTTCGGGCAGGTCGGTCACCGCAGCGTGCAACGACATCGACTTCAACAATGACGGCGTCTTCCCTGCGGATCAGGATCTGATCGACTTCCTCAACGTGATGGCGGGCGGCGAATGCCGCGGTGGCGAGCTGGGCGCGCCGGGTTGCGACAACATTGATTTCAATCGCAACGGCGTGTATCCGGAGGAACAGGACATCATCGACTTCTTCAACGTGCTCGCGGGCGGCACTTGCGGGTGAGGGCCGTGGTCAGGCCACCGCGCCGAAGAAGGTGATGGCGAAGGTCAGAATCGTCGCGTTGTGAAGAAAGTGCGCGACGATGGGTGCGATGAGCGAGCCGCGCCATTCGCGCATCAACGCGAAGCCGAAGCCCAGCATCGTGACCGGCAGCAGCAGGATGAACGGGTAGCCGTGCATCACGCCGAAGCAGACTGCGGAGATCGCTCCGGCCGCGAACAGCCCCAGACGCGAACGCAGATGGCGGAAGAGCGCGCCGCGGAAGACAGTCTCCTCCACCAGCGGAGCCCAAATCGTGGCGAGACTGAAGAGCAGCAGAAGCGTGAAGCCGCTGGTGCCGCTGATCAGGTCCGCGATGGGATTCTCAGGAGCCGCCGGATCCGCCGAGCCGGAGGTGATCAAGCTCCACAGCATCAAGAGCACCAGCGCGATGACGACACTGAGGAAGAAGACCGGGAGAAACGCGAGGTAGCCGAAGATGCCGGCACCGATCTCGCGCAGCACGCCCTTGCCGCTCGTCCAGCCGATGCGGTGGCGCATTTCCGCGAAACTCACGCCGCGAAGCAGCGGGTAGAAGCAGACCGCCACCAGCGACCACTGCGTGAGCAGGACGGCGGTGATCAGATGCTGCGGGTCCTTGATGAACATGGCGTACACGCCAGCCGCGAGCTTCATGAGCAGAAAGCCGGCGGCGAGCATCGCGACCAGTTCGATGAAGACGCTGCCGCCCGGCATGGGTGGCAGAAACGCCGGTCGCCACGCGCCTTGGCCCAGCTTGATGCACGCGATGATGAAGCAGGTGATACCCGCAAACACGGCAAAGAGAAGGACCAGACCAAAGATGACCAGCGCACCGATGAGCCGACCGCCGTTGCCTGCGACCTTCTCGCGCAGCGGATCGGTGAGTGGCTTGCCGAAACTGAGGGCGAGTTCGGCGAAGTAGCCGTGACGCTCGATGAAAGCATCGCGGTCTTCGGATGAGAGTTGGTCCGCCTGGCCTGCGTAGATGCGCTCGAGCGTGGCGCGATCGGCTGCAAAGCCGGGGAAGGGCTCGCCGTCCTGGCCGGCGGACGCGGCGAGCGTGTCGAGTTTGGCGTTTGCAGTCTCAATGCCGTCGATCTCGGCGGCGGCGATGGCGGCGCGGAAACGATCGACGGGGGTCACGGCTGTTGAATCGATCTGGCCCACGAACTGCTTCATCTGCGACTGGGCCTGCGCCTTCTCGGCCTCGCTGCCGGCCATGCCGTTGAGCAACTCGATCATGCGGACCATCATGGAAGAAGCGAGCCGCGTCTGGTTGCTGACGTCCGGGGCGACAATTTTGGTCTTGTCGGCGGTGACGGCGGCAGTCGTTGCGCTCTCGCCAAACTGCTGCAGGAGCATGACGATGCCGATGAGCACGAAGGCGATGACAGAGAAGATGAGGGCACGCCGGGGCGAACCGGGGTCGGGCGTGTCGCGGCGACCGGGCGGCGGCGCAGCTGGCGGCGGCTGATCCAAACCGACACCGAACGAGCCCGCGGGGGCTGCCGGGGGCTGCACCGAAGTGGGCCAGGGAGTGAAGGAACCGGGTGACGAGCCGGGAGGGACCTGCGACATGCATACTGATAGTCGGTACTTGGCGGAGTGTTCCGCCGGAATTCGATGCATGTTTGGCACATTTGAAGGGGTGAGAGTCGCAACCGACGGGTGGATGGGGCTTTGGGGCGGTTGCCTTGGCGGGGTGGCGGGCTATCATCCCCTCCCCGGCGGATTGTCGGGCAAATCTTGTGCTTGAAACTTTCCTGTCGTGCAAGTTCCGTTGCAAGGCAGGCCGACCCGCCCGGTAGGCGGCGTACCTCTGAGGCTTGCACGATGCAACCTCGAACAAGCGAACGGCTGCTTTCCGCAGCATGCTTCGAGTGTTTGATGTTCCGTCGGATGAGTTTCGCAACTGCACCACACGGGGTGCTCGGCATTGTCACCAGTGCCAAGTGTCCAGTCCCTAGTGCCTTCTTTGGAGTTTTTCATGGCCGCTGAAGTCAACACCGTTTCCTCGCGTCGGCAGACCACGCTGACCACGGACCCGAGCAAGGTCTCGCGTCGGTGGATTCACGTTGATGCCGCGGGCGTGCCCCTGGGCCGCCTGGCTGCTGAAGTCGCTCAGGTTCTGATGGGCAAGCACCGCCCTGATTACACGCCGCACATTGACACGGGCGAGTACGTGATCATCACGAACGCGAGCAAGGTCGAGATGACGGGCAACAAGGCGACGCTGAACAAGCGTCAGCACTACACCCGCTACCCGGGCGGTCTGCGCGAAGAGACGTACGGCGAACTGCGTCAGCGCGATCCGGAACTGCTGATCAGCGATGCCGTGCGTCGCATGATGCCCAAGAATCGCATCGCACGCGTCATGCTGCAGAAGCTGAACGTCTTCCCCGGCGCTGAACACACCTTCGCCGCGAAGAAGCCCGTGACGATGACCATCCTCTGAACCACACCGCACTGAAGAAAAGGAATCACCATGAGCAGCATCTCTTCGACTGGCGGTCTGGGTCTCACGATCCCCGCTCCCGTCACTCCGATTGAAAACACTGGTCCGGTTCGCACTGCCAAGCCCGCTGACAAGAAGGGCTGGTGGTGGGGTACGGGTCGCCGCAAGACGGCCGTGTGCCGCGTGCGCATCAAGCCCGCGAGCGGCAAGGACGCGACGATCTCGCTCGAGTCGGTCAAGCTGGGCAAGAAGAAGGACGTTGAGACGTACTTCACCGAAGCTCGCGACCGCACTGACTGCGTCGCCGCGCTGACCAGCGCCGGCCTGATGGGCAAGTTCCAAGTTGTCGCCCGCATGCACGGCGGCGGCTGCATGGGTCAGGCCCAGGCCATGCGTCTGGCCATCGCCCGCGCGCTGGTTGACTGGGACCCCAACCTGTACCAGAACTTCCGCGACCAAGGCTTCCTGACGCGTGACGCGCGTGAAGTCGAACGTAAGAAGTACGGCCAGGCCGGTGCACGTCGTCGCTTCCAGTTCAGCAAGCGCTGATTGGATGTCGAACGACAAGCAGTTTGCAGAAACGAAAGCACCCGCGAGAGATCGCGGGTGTTTTTTTCGTGCATTTGCGAGACTCACTGCGCGTCGGGGCGGTCGCGATACTTGCGGCGAGCCGCAGTCATGCGTTCGCGGATGCCGCCAGACTTCACGAAGGCTTCTTCGAGGGCGCGCAGTTGCTGATCAAGCAGAAAGTTGGTCTGGTGGATCGCGCAGATGGCGATGTTGGCGACAACGGCGGCATCGCGGGTTTCGATGAACTCTCGATAGGTCTCATAGGTCGTATGCGGCTTATGGCCGAGGCTCCTTGCGAAGATCGCTTCGCGCGAGTCCTTGGACCAAAGGGGCAGGTCGCGCACGCGCAGGTAGTCTTGATAGTCGTTGAGCAGTTCTTCGAGACTGGCTCGCGCGACATTGACCAGTTTGATCTCCATTTCCTTGGAGGTGCCGGAAGCCTGTGAACCTTCCACGATGTTCTGTTTGCCCGAACGAGCGGCCTGCACCATCTGGTCGATCGTGCGGTCGCCGCGCTGCAGGAAACGCTGACAGAATCGAAACGTGATGTCGTAAACGACTTCAGCCTTCTGATACGACAGAAGTTCCCGGTAGTTGCCGTGCGGCGGGATGAAGCTTGGAGTCTCCATAGGGCGTATGGGTCCAATGCGTCCGATGGTGGGTCAATCGCCCTGATCCAACACCGCCATGAAGGCTTCCTGCGGGATCGTGACGCTGCCCACGTTCTTCATCCGCTTCTTGCCTTCCTTCTGCTTTTCGAGCAGTTTGCGCTTACGGCTGATGTCGCCGCCGTAGCACTTGGCGAGCACGTCCTTGCGGAAGCTCTTGATGGTTTCGCGGGCGATGATCTTGCCGCCGATGGCGGCTTGGACGGGGATTTCGAACTGGTGGCGGGGAATCTGGTCCTTGAGCTTGCTGCACAACTGGCGGCCGCGTTGTTCGGCGCGGTCGCGGTGCACGATGGTCGCGAGGGCTTCGACGGGATCGCCATTGATAAGGATGTCGAGCTTGACCAGCGTGTCGTTGCGGTAGGCGATGACTTCGTAATCCATCGTGCCGTAGCCGCTGGTGAGGCCCTTCATCTTGTCGAAGAAGTCGTAGATGATTTCTGCGAGGGGAATCTCGAACTGGATCGTTTCGCGCGAGGCGGAGACGAAACTCTGGGCCTGATACGTCGCACGGCGATCGAGGCAGAGCTTCATGATGTCGCCGATGTACTCCTTGGGGAGCATGATTTCGAGCTTGCAGATGGGCTCGCGAATCTCGACGATGTTGCCTTGGTTGGGCAAGTCGCCCGGGTTGTGCACTTCGAGCAGTTGGTGGCCCGGGGGCACTTCGCGCCAGAAGGGGCTGGAGGGATCGACGGGCTTGAGGGCCTGACCGTTTGCACCCGTCATGGTGTCGGTGCCGCGCACGAGGACGTGATACGACACGGTCGGGGCGGTCTGCACGATCTCGACATCGCCCTCGCGCTCGAGGCGTTCCTGGATGATGTCCATGTGGAGCAGGCCCAGGAAGCCGCAGCGGTAGCCGAAGCCGAGCGCTTCGCTATGCACGGGCGCGAAGGTGAATGACGAGTCGTTGAGGCTGAGCTTTTCGACGGCATCGCGGAGGTCTTCGAAGTCGCTGCCTTCGCCTTCTTCGCTGGTTGCGGGGTAAAAGTCGCAGAAGACGACCTGACGCGGCGGCTGGTAGCCGGCGAGCGCCTCTTCGGCGGGGTGCATGTCGAGCGTGATGGTGTCGCCGATGCGCACGTCTTTGAGCGAGCGGATGGCTGCGACGATGTACGCCGTTTCACCCGGGCCGACTTCGCCGCCTTCGACGCGGACGGGCTTGGGCGTCATCTTGCCGATGTCGGTGACTTGGAAGGTGGTGCCGACGCCCATCATGCGGATCTTGTCGCCCAACTTGAGTTTGCCGTCAAAGACACGGGCGTAGACGATGACGCCGCGGTAGTCGTCGTAGACCGCGTCGAAGATGAGGGCGCGGAGTTTTTCCGTGACTGGCTTGCGCGGCGCGGGGAATTTTTCGCAGATGGCGGCGAGCAGATCGGGGATGCCGATGCCGCTCTTGGCGGAGACGAGCAGGCACTCTTCGGCCTTGAAGCCGAGGGTCTGCTCGATTTCCATGGCGACGTCGTCGGGCTTGGCACCGGGGAGGTCGATCTTGTTGATGACGGGGATGATGGTGAGGTTTTCGTTGACGGCGAGGTACGCGTTGACGAGTGTTTGCGCCTGCACACCCTGCGTGCTGTCGACGACGAGGATGGCGCCTTCACACGCTTTGAGAGCCCGCGAGACTTCGTAGTTGAAGTCGACGTGGCCGGGCGTGTCGATGAAGTTCATCATGTAGAGGTCGCCGTGCGCCTCGGGCTTCTCGCCTTTTTTGGTCTTGTGGGTGCCGGCGTCGTCGACGGTTTCGTAATCGTTCTCGAGTTCGTCCTTCTTCTCGCCGGCCTTGTGGCGGTGGAAGACGGTCACTGCGCTGGCCTTGATGGTGATGCCGCGTTCGCGCTCGATATCCATTGAGTCGAGGATCTGGTCCTTGGCTTCGCGCGCACTGACGGCGTTGGTGGCTTGCAGCAGGCGGTCGGCCAGCGTGCTCTTGCCGTGGTCGATGTGGGCGATAATGCTGAAATTGCGGATGAACTTGGGATCAGGCTTGGCGGGCATTGCGATCCATCGTAGGTGAGTCGTCGCTGAACTTCGCTCAGACCGGCCAAAGGGACGTAAACGCCCAGGAAATCCCCGCGAAACCTCGCGACGAGGTCAGTACGTCGTGGGGACGAAGATCGCGGTGAGAACGATATCGTCTGCGACGGGGGGCGCGAACGCCACCGGTGCGTTGTTGGTGGTGAATGCTCGAAGATAGAGGGTATTGGCACCCGCGCCGACCGAGAACGTCTTGTGCAGGGTCACGAACTCCGGGAAGTCCCCCGCTTCTGAAGTTGCAATGTCATCCCCGCGAAGCTGGCACGGATAACCCGCCGAAGCGCCTTCAGTCGGACTGGTCGCAATGATGGTTCGAACCTCCTGGTCGCGGAAGTCGGGATTGCGATAGGTCAGCGTCGCCATGACCACCACGCGGCCAGCGCGGGGCGTGTTGATCGTGATGGTGTCCACCGTCACGGTCGTCTGCAGAGCGAGCGTCACCGCTGCGGTGTTGGTCAGCGACGAAAGACCCGCCTCGTCAAGCATTTCACTCGCACTGACGGAGTCGTCAGGCAGTTGCACTGAAGCGTCTCCGGTTGCAGTCGCCGGCGTGACGATCAGAGCCCCGCTATCGCGGTTGATCGTCATGTGCGCGGCACTCTCGACATCCGCCGCGCGGCCGCGGAACTCGATGTTGTTGGTGGTGCCGTTGTAGCGCATCAGCATGGCGTTGCTGGCAGTCGTGTTCTCGGAGAGGACGAGCTGGCTTTGTGTGTCAGTCACGTCGGGCGTGATGATGATGCCGCCCATGCTGCCGCCGCCGCGCACGTGGAGCGGGGCTTCGGGGGTGGTGGTGCCGATGCCGATGTCGCCCGTGTCGAGGATGCGCATCGCGGTGGGCGCGCCGGGTGTGCTGAACTGCAAGCCGTTTGCGGAACCTATGCCGGAACCTGAGACGCGCAGGGTGGGGACGTCGCTGGACCAGAGCACTTGGGCCGCCGCAAGGGCGTTGGTGGGATTGGTGATGTTGACGAGGCTGCGCGCATTGAGCGTGCCTTGAAAGGTGTTGCTGCTTCCCGCGAAGATGTTGGAGGCATCAAGGCGCGGAATGCTGGTGGAGAGGCGTGCGTCGGCGAGAAGTCCGCTGTTCAGATTGGCGGCGTTTTGGTAGAACAGCGCGGATTGGCCGTTGAGCTGGGTTGCGTTGGTGGCAGTGGTTGCAGTGGCTGCGTTGCCATTGAGCGCACCGGTGAAGGTTGGGGCGGCGACGGTGCCAGTGAACGCCGTGGAGGCGGCGTTGAGGCGCGGGACGTTGGTACTCAAGCGTGCATCGGCGAGGGTGCCAGCGGCGATGTTGGTCGCGCTGGTATAGAACGAGGCGGGCTGGCCGTTCAACTGCGTGGCGTTGGTCGCGGTCGCCGCGGTTGTTGCTGTTGTCGCGCTGGCGGCTGCGCCGGCGGTGGGCGCGAAGGTCGCGTAGGGAGCTGCGGTGATCTCTTGTCGCGGGGTGAGGGCCACGTAGCCAGCCGGGTTGGCGCAGTCTCCCAGCGCCTGGGCTGGACGCACGCGGATCTCAAGGAAGCGGCGCTGTCCGGCGAACTGGGAGCCAAAGTCCAGCGAGGCAGTCAGGCCGCCGCGTGCGTCGGTGGTGTATTCGTCCAAGCAGAGCGACGAGCCAAGCTGGGTGTTACCTGTCGCGGATGAGTAGAGCGCGAACTGCACATCCACGCCTGCGTTGACGGCGATCTGACCGTCGATCTGGAGCGTGCCTTGATACGTGAATGCAGTCGTGAGTGGCTGAGCGACGGCGCATCCAGCGACGAGGGTGAGGGCAAGGAGAGAAAGCAAACGCATGAGAACGTCCTCCAAGAGATTCGACGATCAGGGCAGCGGTGTGGTGATGGTGTAATCGATGCGAACGCCGAAGGCGAAGAGGTTGCCGGAACCTTCGCGCGGGAGCGTGAGTTCGACGTCGTAGATGTACGTCAGATTGTCGACGGTTGGCGAACTGACCGTGGAGTCTGTTCGCGTCTGCACGCCGCTCGTGCCGGAGGTGGTCGCGGTGGCCATGGTGAGCATGGTGTTGGGATTGACGTAAGGGAAGCGACGCAGATCGAGAGTTGCGTTGACATCTGCGGTGTCTTCCGCAAGGAAGGCGATACTGGTAACGACTGCACCTTGCGGCAGATTCACATTCGCAATGGCCCTGCAGGTGCCGCCCAAAATGTCCGTGTTGGCGATTGATGTCGCGTAGTTGCCCCAGATGTGATCGCCATTGAAAAGAATCTGAAAGTCAGCCGCGCCGATCCACAGCGTGCGCGCGGCGGCGGGAATGGTGATGCCGCCCGTGGCGCGGAGTTCGCCCGGCACTTCGACGATGCCGCTGTCGCGCCCGATGGTGAGGTGGGGATTTGATTCGACATCCGCCGCGCGGCCGCGGAACTCGATGTTGTTGGTTGTGCCGTTGTAGCGCATCAGCATGGCGTTGCTGGCAGTCGTGTTCTCGGAGAGGACGAGCTGGCTTTGGGTATCGGTGACGTCGGGTGTGATGATGATGCCACCCATACTGCCGCCGCCACGGACGTGGAGCGGGGCTTCGGGGGCGGTGGTGCCGATGCCGATGTCACCCGTGTTGAGGATGCGCATGGCGCTGGGTGCGCCGGGTGTGCTGATCTGCAGGCCATTGGCGGAACCTATGCCGGAGCCGGAGACGCGCAGTGTGGGAATGTCGCTCGACCAGAACACCTGGGCTGCGGCGAGGGCGTTGGTGGGATTGGTGATGCTGACGAAGCTGCGGGCGTTGAGGGTGCCTTGAAAGGTGTTGCTGGCTGCGGAGAAGATGTTGGAGGCATCGAGGCGCGGGATGTTGGGGGAGAGGCGCGCGTCGGCTAGAAGACCGCTGTTCAGGTTCGCGGCGTTTTGGTAGAAGAGGGCGGATTGTCCGTTGAGTTGGGTTGCGTTGGTGGCAGTTGTAGCGGTAGCGGCGTTGCCATTGAGCGCGCCGGTGAAGGTTGGGGCGGTGACGGTGCCTGTGAACGCTGTGGAAGCGGCGTTGAGGCGCGGGACGTTGGTGCTGAGGCGTGCATCGGCGAGCGTGCCAGCGGCGATGTTGCTTGCACTGGAGTAGAACGATGCGGGCTGGTTGTTGAGCAGCGTGGCGTTGGTGGCGAGTACGGAGGTATTGGAGAACGTCGCGGCGGGGGCGCTGGTGATCGTTTGGCGTGGCGAGAGAATGACGAAGCCGCCTGCGTTGCTGCAATCGCCGCTTGCGCCGTTGCGCACTTCGAGTTCCAGAGCGCGACCGGGCGAGGAGAACTGGAAGCCGAAGTCGAGCGTGACGGCGAAGCGACCGTCGACGACGGTGATGTTGTCAACGCACAACTGCGAGCCCAGTTGCGTGGGGCTGGTCAGGCCGTCAAAGAGGCGGAAACGCACGTCATAGGAGCCGTTGGCGGGCAGGCCGCCGTCGCGCAGTTCGCCTTGATAGGTGAAGGTGGTCGCGGTCTGAGCGAACGCGGATGCGGCGAGGGCGAGGCTGATGAGGGAGACGAGTGAACGGGTGAACATGCGGGGCTCCTTGCGACGATGTGATGACGTGACCGACTAGAGGGGCCGCCTCGTGGCGTGGACACGTGTGTGCGAGAATTCGGTGACAGTTCACTGATTCATGGGCACAGTGGCGGCGAACTCCTCGACGGGCAGGCCATCGTCACAAACGCGCAGGCCCCAGAAGACGGCGGTCGCGGCAGCGTCATTGATGACGTTGAAGTCGGTGGCTGCGTCGACCACGAGGCGTGCGTTGCGGGATGCGTTCGCAAGCATCCAGTTGTCGAAGTTCTGGCTGGCGGCGAGGGCGTTGGCGCGAAGGCGGAATGTACCTGAACCAAGCTGTCCGCTCGGAAGACCGGAAGCGGAATCAACAGGCGCGACGAACTGCAGACCTTCACTGACGGTCACGTTCACGTCGATGACATTGTTGATGGCCGGACGCAGTGCGCCTGTGGTGCCCGTCGCTTCGCCGAGGCGCGGAGAGACGCGCGGCGGCGTGAGTCCCGTGAATGTGCCAACGGCGACAGCGGGATTGGTGCCAAGAGCGGAAACGGCGAAGGAATAGTCGATTTCTTCGAAAGGCAGTCCATCATCGCCAATGCGCACGCGGTATGCATTGGCTCGGCCAGCGGGCAGTGTGTAGGTCATGGTGCCGCCGCTGGGGACGGTGACGACGATGGAAGCGCCGGAGATGGCGGTTCCCAGATCAACCCAGTTGTACCAGGTGTTGTCGCTGGTGCGGGGGCGACGGAAGACGGGGCGTTCAGTGATTCCTGCGGGCCCGCCGACTGAACGTGAAAGCGCGAAGCCGCTGACGAGGCGTGCGTCGGTGAAGGCGGTGCCGTTGATGGTGATGCTGACGGTGGTGCCAACGGGATAGCCGGAGGCAGTGCCGGTTTTGCCTGGATCGAGAGCGGTGGTGGTTTGGGTGGTGCCATCGGGGAAGATGACGCCGCTGGTGGTGCGGATGGTGCCGTTGACATCCAGCTTGGCGGCGGGCGTGGTGGTGCCGATGCCGATGTTGCCGTTGTCGCGGTTGATGGCCACGTGCGGAGCAGTGTCGATGGACGAAGTGCGGCCCAGAATCTGAAGCTGGTTGAGCGCGCCTTCGTAGCGGAGCGTCGCGCCGATGCTGGTGCTGGTGTTCTCGCTGAGGAAGAGTTCGCTGTTGCTGTTGGCGATGCCGGGAGCGATGATGAGGCGGCCGAGCGTGCTGCCAGCGGGCGCGCTGACGTGGAGCGGCGCGAGTGGTATGGCGTTGTTGATGCCGACGCCGCCGGTTGCGCGGACGAGGAACTGGTTGGGGCCGGTGGTGGTGAAGTCGGCGTCGGTGCTGTCGGCGAAGACGAAGGTACCTTCGTCGCCGTTGAGATCGCCGGCGCCGACTTGCGCGGGCGTGCGGACTTTGGCGCGGCGTCCTGCGGCGAAGGAGAACTCACCGCCTGCCACGTTGAGTTGGCCGCCTGGCACGGCGGCGAAGGAGGCGAGGGACTCATTGTTTTGGCCGCCGGAGACGACGCTTGCGGTGCCGCGAGCCTGGTTGGTGTTGCCGCCCCCCACTGTGCTGAAGGGGTTGGAGGTGGAGTTGTTGTTGCCACCGGCGATGGTGTTGTGCTGACTGCCGGCAAGGTTGGATTGGCCGCCGCCGACGGCGCTGTGCGCGCCGTTCAGCGTGTTGCTGCTGCCGCCAGCGATGGTGCCTGCGACGCCGGAGTTGATGACATTGAGGATGCCGCCTGCGACGACAGCGTGGTTGGATATCCCGCTGATGAGATTGCTGTTGGTGGCATTGCCGCCGGAGAGGATGGCAGCGCCGATGGAGAGGGGATCGACGGTGTTGGTGGGACTGCCGATGATGATGTTGGGGCTGAAGGTGGAACCGACCACGCCCGCGGGCGTGATGCGCAAGACGTTCTGGTTCTGCGCCATGACTGTCACGCCGGCGGTTGCACTACCCACGCGAGCGTTGAGGATCACATCGTTTGAGAAGGTGTTGGCAGCGGTGAAGATGTTGGCGGCGTTGTTGCGCGGGACGTTGGTGGAGAGGCGAGCATCGGCGAGGGTGCCGGCGGCGAGGTTGGTCGCACTGGTGTAGAAGGACGCAGGCTGGCCGTTGAGTTGCGTTGCGTTGGCGGCGGTGGCTGCGGTTGTCGCGCTGGCTGCGGATGCGGCAGAGGTTGCGAAGGTCGCGGCGGGCGCGCTGGTCACGGGCTGCAAGGGCACAAGCGCGCTGAAGCCGGTGGCCACGGCGCACGTGTCGAGGGACTCTGCACGGACTGCAACTTCGAGGAAGCGGCCGGGTTGGGTGAACTGGGAGCCAAAGTCGAGTGAGACGGTGAACTTGCCGTTGTCGACGGTGATGTCGTTCACGCAGAGTGTGGTACCGAGTTGTGTGGTACCCGCCGCGCTGTCAAAGAGGCGGAAGCGCAGGTCGTACGAACCGGTCGCGGGGATCCCTTGGTTGAGCAGTTCTCCCTGGTACGTGAATGTGGTGGCCGACTGGGCGAGAGCGGCGGTACTGAGGGCAAAGCCGGCGACTAGAACGAGCAAACGCGTGGGCATGACGGGCTCCTGAAGAGGATTGCAAGACACCCGCGACTAGCGCACATGAAGGTCGGGTTGGACACCCACTGACACAGACGCGCCGAAATTCAGGTCATTCCTCACAAAAACCGACCGCACACCACCAAATGCCCTTGCAATTCACCCGAATCCGCTACATTAAGGGGATGCCTGGCGACAGCCCACAGACAGGTCGGCAAGCGGCTCACGCGGCTGTAACGCGCGCGTCGCTGTTGTCGCGCGTGCGCAGCGGCGGCGACAGCGCGGCGTGGGCGGAGTTTGAGTCACGCTATCGCGATCTGGTGTATCGCTTCTGCCTGAGTCGGGGATTGCAGCACGCGGACGCGGAGGACTGTGCACAGGCGGTGCTGATCAACCTGTTTCGGGCGATGCCGACTTTTCGGTATGACCGTGAAAAGGGGAGGTTTCGTGACTACGTGTACCGATGCACGCGGAGTGTGCTTTCGAGAATGTCTGACAAGTCGCGTCCAGCGGCGGCTCGCCAGGTCCTAGACATTGACATGGCGGATGTTCTGGCGTGGGCGCCTCCGGCTTCGGGAGACGAACTGGCGAAGCAGTGGGAACAAGAGTGGATCGCGCATCACATGCGGCGGGCGATGATAGTGGTTCGAGCGCATGTGGAGCCACAGACGATGCAGGTGTTTGAGGCGTGCATGGCCGGACGATCAACCAGTGACGTGGCACGAGAGATGGAATGCACGGAAGCGGCGGTGCAGAAGTCGAGACAACGGGTACGAGAGCGACTGGAGGCCCAGATCGCGCTGCAGGTGGCGGAAGAAGATGAACTGCATGAGTAACGCATGAACGAACGACGCGACCAGCACGAACCCCGAGAAACGCCGCGAGAGCAACGCTCGCGAGAGGTTGCTGCGTCGTTTGGCTTTCAGAACGATCGGTGGATGGATCTGCTGCGGGACGCGTGCGATGATGCGCGTCGGCCACGACGGATGCTGGGGCCCTATGCAGTGCTGGAGGCAGCGGGTCGGGGCGGACAGGGGGCGGTTTACAAGGTGGTGCAGCCGGGCACGGGAAGGGTGATTGCGCTCAAGCGGCTGAACCTGGGGTGCTTCGCAGAAACGCGAGAACGACTGCGCTTTCAGCGGGAAATGGAAGCGACAGCGGCGCTGGACCACCCGGGCATTGTGACGCTGCTGGGTCATGACACGGTGGATGAGCAGCCGGTGCTGCTGATGGAGTGGGTGTCGGGGCAGGAAGTGGACTTGTGGGCGGGTCGCAAAGGGATGACGCGCGATGCGGTGCTGGCGATGTTCGCGCAGATCGCGGATGCGATTGCACATGCGCACCGACGCGGGGTGCTGCATCGCGATTTGAAGCCCAGCAACGTGCTGATCGTGCGGCGCGATGACGGCAGCGATGCAGCGAAGGTGCTGGACTTCGGGCTTTCGCGCATGCTGGGCGTGAGCCGCAACATGACGGCGACAGAGGGGTTTGTGGGTACGCCTGCGTATGCGTCTCCCGAGCAAGCGAGCGCTCGCTGGCAGGAAGTGGATACGCGCAGCGACATCTTCTCGCTGGGTGTCATGCTGTATCAGGCGTTGACGGGATCTCTGCCGTTTGCGGCGGAGGACATGGCAACGCTGCTGAGCGAGATATCGCATCGCGAGCCGATGCGGCCTTCGCGAGTGACCGGCACGAGATTTGTTCTGGACGCGGAAGTGGATGCGATCGTGCTAAAGGCACTGAGCAAGACGCCCGCAGCGAGGTACGAATCGATGGATGCGCTGGCGGCGGATCTGCGGCGCAAGTTGAGTGGTCAGGCGGTCACGGCACACCCGCCGAGGCTGTTGTACCAGACGCGGGCACTTGCGCGGCAGCACCGGCCGGCGGTGACGGTTGGCGTGGCGGCGCTTGCGCTGGTGGCAGGACTGGCAATTGTGAGCACGACGCTGGCGGCGAGATTACAGCAACGAAGCGAGCAACTGACAGCCGCCGCGGAGGCGCAAGCGGAGGCGACGAAACTCGCGGAGCGGAACGCGGAACTCGCACAGGCGGGCGAGGCGGCGGCGCAGGAACAGGCACGGCTGGCTCGCAACGCGGCGGATGGATTGCTGCGGATGCTGCGCGGACTGGTGACGCAGTCTCGCAATGTTGGCGTGGTGGTGCCAGCGGATATTCTGCAGAGCACGGAGCAGCAACTGGCACAAGGCGACTTCCGTGGAGAGCCATCACTCGAGATGGCCCTGTGGAACCTGCTTGCTGAGTTCGCGATCCTCGGGGCGAACCCAGCCAAGGCGCGAGGCTTTCTGGATGTGGCTGCCGGGCTGCGCGGAGATGTGCCGGAGGATCACAATGAGCAGGCACTGTGGCTGCGGCTGATGGGGCGCATGTATGAAGAGATGGGCATGTGGGATGAAGCGCGGACGTACGCGTTTGAATGCTGGTGCATGCAGGAACAGACGCGGGGACGTCTTCACAGCGGAACGATCAACGCACTGAACAACTATGCGGTGATGGTGCGCGAGACGGGTGATTTAGAAGAGTCTCTTGGGCTTTTCTTCGATTCACTGCAGCGACGCATAGACGCAAACCACTCACGGCTCTCACTCGGTGGGACGTGGTCGCACATCGCTGCGACCTATCGGCGCATGGGCAGACATGAGGAGTCTCGCAGTGCGCTGGCGATGGCAGTGAGCCATATCGACTTTACGGCGACGGCGGGCAATGAAATCACGGTGCGTGTACGCCGCGAGATCGGACGACGGGCCCGCCAAGACGGGGACCTGGCGCTCGCGGAAGAGATCTTTCGGGAACTGGCGGCGGCGGAGCAATTGAGTCGCGGCGATGGTTCATCGCGTCAGATTCGCATGTCGATGGAACTGGCGGACTTGCTGATGATGATGGGGCGGATGGATGAGGCCGGCGGCCTGATTGACGAGTCAGCGGCGTTTGCGGTGGAACACATGCAGCCCGGGGATCGATCTCGCGTACAGGCGATTGCGCTGCAGGGAGCGACGATGATGCTGCGGGGAAATTGGGACGACGGCATGGCTCGCATGGAAGAAGCACGGGCCGAGGCGGTGGCGTTCGGCGATACGAGCGGTCGGATCGTGCGGTGGGTTGAGGCGACTGCCGCGCGCACGCTTCGACAAATACAGGGTGAGTGACGCTCTGCATTAACGGGGAGCGATGGCCCGTTCGCCGCGAGCGATGCGATCCATCCAACGGCACCAGATCGCGAAGACCAGCAGCAGATAGAGGCGCTGGGCGTGGTCGCGCTTGCTGGTCATGTGTTCGTCGGTCAGTTGCTTGACGTATTGACGATTGATCGTCAGGCCCAGCAGCGCTTCGGGGAAGGGATCGCTCGCGTTGATGACGAGGTCGAGGTAGAGGTCGCGCAGGCCGCCGTAGTTGTCGCGGAACCAGTCGCCCAGCGGAATCGCGAAGCCTTGCTTGGGGCGATCGATGATGGTGGCGGGGATGAATTTGCGAGCGACTGCGCGCAGCAGGCCTTTGCGTTCGCCGCGTGGCATGAGGACGTTGGGTGGCGTGTGCCACGCGGCGGCAGAGAGTTCGCGCGAGAGGAAGGGGCAACGGACTTCGAGGGCGACGGCCATGGAGGCGGTGTCGGTTTTGCGGAGGAGGTCGTCGGGGAGATAGTGAAGAGTGTCGTGTTGCCAGGGATAGCACTGCCGTGAGCGCTCGCGCGTTTCCTTCATGCGCTTTTCGTCGATAGGCGTGTTGGTGAGCTTTGCGTGCATCGATGATGGAAAGATCGCGATGAGGTCTTCGTATCCCGCGTGCTTGGCGGCATCGACGAGTCTTGCGAGTCGGCTGCGGCTGCTCTTGGGGTTGTCGTCGGCGATGAGATCGGCGCTGGGGGATGCACGCAGCACGCGGCCGTACTTGTTCAAGAACAGACCTGCCCAGTGGCGGTCGTAACCCGCGAAGAGTTCGTCGCCGCCGTCGCCAGCGAGGGCGACTTTGACGTGTTGGCGAGCGGCTTTGCAGAGCCAGTACGTGGGCAGCAGTGAGCTATCCCCAAAGGGCAGGCCCAGTTGCTCGATCAGTTTGATGAGATCGCCAGCGATGTCTGTTTCACACGTGAGCACGTGATGGTCGGTCTGCAAGTGCTCGGCGACGATCTGTGCGAATGGCGATTCGTCGTACGTGGCGCGGGGCATCTGCATGGTGAAGGTTTGCAGACGCTGGCCACGGGCGCGGAGATGATCTTGGGCGAAGGCGGCGATGAGGGAGGAATCGACGCCGCCGGAGAGGAAGCAGCCTAGCGGCACATCGGTGATGAGACGGGCGATGACGGATTGGCGGAGGAGTGACTCGGTGCGGGTTTCGTCGAGGGGAAGGACGTCATCTCGGTCTGAGGGATCACGATGTTGGAGGGGTGAGCGACAAAAGGATGCGTCCTGCGGCTGCGATTGGTCGTTCCAACGCAGTGACTCTGTGGCATCGTCCTCATACGCCATGAAGAGCCGATCGCCAACGCGATCGTGTTCTGCGCCATGCGAGAGCCACCTGTGTGGGTAGAGTAATGACTGACCGGGGAAGTTCCTTTCCGCCGAGCCGGGCAGAGTGCGGCCCATGACAGAGGCTAAGGCCATGCAGCCAGCGGCTGATGAGGACAACACAACAACCTCCGAGGTGCGCTCCCATCGATGCTGGGAAATCAACTCGGGCACCCATGTCGCGCTCAGAAGGAGGTAGAGCGGCTTTTCCCCATGACTATCGCGTGCATGGAACCACGCGGCCCGCTGCCTATCCCACCCAACAAACGCGTACATCCCCTCCAAAACCTCAAACAACTTCGGCCCCCACGCACGCCACCCGTGCACCAGCACTTCGGTATCACTGTGATCTGACTGAAACACGCAGCCTTGCTGCTCCAACTCGCGCCGCAGTTCGGCGTGGTTGTAGATGCAGCCGTTGAAGACAATTGCCACGCGGCCGTCTTGGCTCACCATGGGTTGGTGGCCGTGGGCGGGGTCGATGATGGCGAGGCGGCGGTGGATGAGGGCGACGTCCACGGTGGCACCGTCGCTGCGAAGTGTGCGATCGCGGAAGACGCCGAAGCCATCGGGGCCGCGGTGTTTGATGTGCTCGTCGAGCGTGTCGATCCAGGATTGCGGGATGGACAGCGCGGGCTCAGGCGGGGTGGAGCCCGGGGGGTAGACGCGGAGGATGCCGGCGATGCCGCACATGGTTTAAGGGAGGCACGGAGGCACCGAGGCACGGGGGCACGAAGTGGAAGACACGCGCGGGGTGACTCTTCCCTTCGTGCCTGCGTGCCTGTGTGCCTTCGTGCCTCTCATGATCATTGTTTCGCCTCTTCGTGCCCGCGCGGCTCCGTGCCTTCCTGCTTTGCAGTGCCAAGTTCGCCATTCATGCCGGTGGTGGTGCCGGCTGCGGCGGCGAGTTTGCGGGCGTTGGCGCGTTCTTCGCGCCACATGAAGATGGTGTGGAGAATGCGCGTGACGAGGATGCCTGCGCCGAAGCCGATGGCGGTGGCCCACGCCACGGGCATGTGGGCGTGCAGCAGGGCGTGTTGTCCACCCAGCGCGATGACGTAGAGAATCGGGCTCAGGATCATGCGCTCCACCTGCACCTTGGTGGCATCGCGCACGAAGGCGCGGGTGATGCCGGTGTCCTTCTTGCCCGTCGCGGCGGCCTTGATGCGCCGGGGCGAAAGTGGACTGGCGGCGATGGATTCCTTCGTAAAGGCAGGCTTGGCGAAGTCGGGATTGACCAGATCGTGGACTCTCTCGACGTGGGCGAGCTTCTCAAAGCGGCTGGGGACGTGGTTGGCGTACCAGTGCAGGACGTAATAGACGGCGAGATCGGCGACCAGATCGACGAGGAAGGTGGTTGCGGTGATGATGATCTTGGGGTTGAAGCCAACCCAGCCGCTGATGACCTCGTGCCAGTTCCACGCGACAAAGAAGTGCATGAAAACCGCCGTCACGATCAACGCCAGCACTCCTGCGGCAATGATGTTGACATTCACGTTGACAATGCGCTTGCCGTAAAGGCGAGCGAGGCGTTCCATGCGTGGCGAGTGTAAGGCAGCGGGCCGGGGGCGGAGCAGAATCAGACGGCGATCCAGTGAGCCTGACCGCCGAAGGTGAGCGTGACGCGCCGATGGCCTTCGGCGGCGAGTTCGAGGACGTCGGCACGGAGGGCGGTGGTGACGACGATGGCGAAGTTACGGCGGCCTGGTTCGCTTTCCTCCACCGTGGGCTGGCGACCGGCCATGTGAGGCGGAATGTTGCTGAGCAGCGTGTCGCTGGGCGTGCCGGGGGCGTGTGGAGCGAGGTAGCAGCGCCGACTGCTCAGGGCGCTGCGCCCCCACTGCTCATCCGCCAGCGGCGTGTCGCGCTCAATACGAGCGGTCGCGGCGATGCGAAACTGCAGGCGCGTGCGAATGTCGTAGCAGATCCACGAGACACTGGGGTTGCGTTCAATTTCGGCGACTTTCTCGCTGCGAACGTCGGTATGGCAGATGAGCGAGCGCTGGTCGGCCTCCACACGACGAAGCGTGACGACGCGCGGATTGGGGAAGCCGTCGGCCCCCAAGGCGACAAGGCCCGGTGTGTGCATGCCGTGGTGGCGATCCTTCACAGCGCGGGCAAGCGTGCGCCAGATGAGGTCTTCGGCGGTCGCGGGGTCGGTCAGTTGGGCGGGAAACGCAGGACGCAGGATGCGTGCAAGCGGCTTGTGCGGATCGGCCATGGCGGAGTTTAGCGATTGGCGCGAACCAGGGCAGCGTGCGCCGCAAACGGCTCTGTCGGATTGATTGCGGGGTGGCGTGGTTATTCGCGCTGCCGTGCTTTAGAATGCATCGTGCCCAAACCTCATCGCCCGTCTCGTGGTTCGCCTCACAATCCGTCCCGATCACGCTCGTCGAGCCCCGCGGGCGACGCGGCGACGCGCGAGCGCTTTCGCACCATTGGCGGTGGCGTGAAATTGGTGTATGAAGACGAACACGTGCTGGTGGTGGACAAACCCACCGGCATTCCGACGGTGCCGCCGCCCAAGCAGACCGTGGAGAATGTGTTCAGCTTGGTGAAGACGCATGTGCGCAATCGCAAGGGCGGCCGCAACGCGCGGGCGTGGATCATTCATCGGCTGGATCGCGAGGCGTCGGGGCTGCTGGTCTTTGCGAAGACCGAGCAGGCGTTCAGTTGGCTGAAGGAGGACTTTCGGGCCAAGCGCGTGCAGCGAACGTACGCGGCGGTGGTTGAGGGAGCCTTCGCGGCGGGCGACAGCGTGGGGCTGGTGCAGAGCTACTTGTATGAAGGCGCGGATGGATTCATGAAGAGCGCGCCGTCGCTGGCGGATGTTCCGGCGGGCCTGCGGAGCACTCGCGATGACGACGATGATGATGCGGCAAAGCTGGCCGTGACATCGCGCAGGCGGGTGGACGGTCGCTGCTGCTGCTGAAGCTTGACACGGGCCGCAAGAACCAGATTCGCGTACACATGGGCAGCATCGGCAAGGCGATCGCGGGAGATCGGCGATTTGGCGCGACGACGGACCCGATCGGGCGTGTGTGTCTGCATGCGATGGAACTGGGCTTCCGGCATCCGGCTAGCGGCAGACTCACGACCTTTGTCAGCGATCTGCCGGGCAAGTTCGCGAGTCTGGCCAACACCAGTCTGGAGCAAGTGCGAGCGGAGATGACGGCGCTTCGCGGCGAAGAGAACAAGGCGAGCGATGACCGCGGCGCGGAGAGCGGCAAAGCGCGAACGAACGCGGCGCAGGTCAGCACGAACACGAACGCGGTGGCTGCGGGGTGGAATCACGTGGCGGAGTGGTACGACAACCTGCTGGACGAGCGCGGCAGCGACCACCACGAGCAATTGGTGTTGCCGGGCGTCATGCGACTGCTGAACCCGCAGCCTCGCCAGCATGTGCTGGATGTGGCGTGCGGGCAGGGACAGTTATGCCGGCTGTTGGCGAAGGCCGGTGTGATGACGACGGGCGTGGACGCCGCGCCGCGGCTGATCGCCGCGGCAAAGAAGGCGGACCCGCGCGGGATGTATCACGCGGCGGATGCTCGCGAACTGACGAGCATCGGGCTGGAGCCGATCTTTGACGCGGCAAGCTGCGTGCTGGCGCTGATGAATATGGAGCCCATGCTGCCTGTGCTTCAGGGCGTACACGCGCTGCTGAAGCCCCGTGGACGATTTGTGGCGGTCATGCTGCATCCGGCATTTCGCAGTCCGGGGCAGACGAGCTGGGAGTGGGCGAATCGAGCGAAGAGCGAGAACGCACACAGCGAAGGCGAAGACCGGCCGATGCGACAGGGACCGGTGCGGCGCAATCCGGGCAATCCGCGCGACAGACGGATGGACAAACCCAAGCAGGATTGGAGCGGCGCAACGCAGTATCGGCGCGTCGATGGGTATCTGTCGCCCGGCCAGCGCGAGATTGTGATGAATCCGGGCGAGGTCGCGAGCGGCAGACCGCCCGTGACAACGACGACGTATCACCGTCCGGTGCAGACGTACGTGCGCACCTTTGCGGAAGCGGGACTGCTGATCGACGCGCTGGAAGAGTGGCCCAGTCTGCGGCTCAGCCAGCCGGGGCCGCGGGCCGCTGAGGAGAATCGCGCTCGGCGTGAGATTCCGATGTTTCTGGCGTTGCGCGGCGTGAAGATCTGAGGGTCGCGGGCCGAGACTTGATCAGGGCACACGCACCTGGGTGCGACCGGGCGCGATCTGCTGTGTGAGCACGCGACCTTCGACGCGGATCACAAGTTCAAACTCGCCATCGGTTTCGACATCGATGACCGCTTCATCGCTGAGGGTTTCACGCGGCTGCGCAACCAGCGAGAGACGCACCGTGCCAAGTTGCAGGCCCTGAACGCCCACGCGATCGGTGCGGTGGAGGTGCCATGTCACGCGGTCGGCGAGTGCATCCGGCTCGATGCCGATGACATTCTCGATGAGCATGGTGATGGGGCCCAGACCAGACCAGCCGACGAACTCTCGCTTGGCGGGCTGGCCGGGCTGCGGCTCGACCGGAGAACCGCCGAAACTAAGGTGACGGGGAGCGTAGTTTTCCCAGATGGTGCCGGTCTGGCCATAGACCTGACTGATGGCATCGATGTAGCGGTAGGCGGCGGAATATGCATCGAGGCCCGAGCCGGTGCGGAGAAGACCTGCGAGGGCCATGTGCGTGGTCGGGGCCCACGATGCGCCGAGCCAGTAGCCGCCCCACTCGTCGAACTTCTCATGTTGCTGCGAAAGCGTGGCGAACGGAACGGGCGTGTTGAACTGCTTGGTATCAAGCAGAGCGGCGCGAACGCGCTGGACACGATCGGCGGGGACTGCGCCTGCCCAGAGGGGCCAGAAGCAGCCGATGGTGCTTTGCTTCTGCAGCGTGCCATCGGCGAGGGCGTTGAAGTACATGCCCGAGGCGTCATCCCAGAGTACAGCGTTGATGGCGGTGATGATGCGTTCGCGGCGCGCGGTGAAGTCCGCCGAGAGTTGGGGATTCTCCGCGAGAGTCGCGATCGTCGCGAGCGATTCGTACATCTGCGCCATCTGCGCGGACATACCGACCCATGCGTCGCCGGTCTCGGGCGTGTTGTCCATGCCGCTGCCGAAGGGTGTATTCCAGTAGAGCGCGTGGGCGACGCCGTCTCGCGTGATGGTCACGCTGCGATTGGCTTCAAGCCAGTCGGCGTAGCGATGCAGGGCGGGCAGCACGATCGCGAGGCGGGCGGCATCTCCGCTGACGCGGGCGTATTGCAACTCGGCCCAGGCGAAGAGCGGCGGGTTCACACTGTCTCGCTCGGTGGGGTACATGACCGGCTGCGCATCTGCTTTGCGAAACTCGCGGCAGATAAAGCCGTCTTCTCGCTGGAGGGCGTAGAAGTTATCGAGGCTTTCGATAAACGGGAACGCGCCGTGGCCATACTTGGCGAAGTCCATGATGAAGCACGTGTCCCATTGGAAGATGTTGTCGCTGAACGCGGCGTCGATGTAGGTGCGGGCAAGGACGTGGCCTGTTTCGCTGAGCGTCGGCTGCTCGATGTGCTTGAAGGCGGTCTGCCACGCCACACGATGCAGAATGACAAGGTCGGGGCGATCGTCAAAGACGATGGTGGGCAACTGGCCCTTGATCTCGGCGTACGCGGGCACGTCGCGGGGCTGGCGAGCGGGAAAACTGGCGAAGGTGCCTTGCCACCGGGGGGAAACTTCGTCTTCGGCTGCCTGATCGGGCTGGGCCACCGCAGCCGCGGCAAGCAGAGTGAGAAACGCGGCGGCTGGGAGGATTCGCATAGGCAACCGTAGTGATGGCACGCGTGCGGCAACGTCAGTTGTTGCGCCGGGACTTTGCGTAGTCAGAAACGCTGCCGTCGGGCAAAGGCTTCCATGCTTCGAGGGCCCACGCGGCTGCACACTCGGGGCACTGGCGCATGCTGTCGAGAGCTGGAGCGACTGCGGCGAGGTCGTAGCCGCATGCTCCGCAGCGGCCTGTCGCGAGCAGCACTTCACGACGGTCATTAGCACGCTGGGCGCGAACGATGTACCCGGGCCAGAACTGGAACATGAAGAGAATCACGACAACAACGCTGATCCACGTCGGCCTGCTGGACGGCAATGTGGCACTCAGTTGCGGCACGATCGATGTCAGCAGCCAAGCAAGCATTTGGACCAATATGAACAACATGCACAGCACGCTGATGATCGTGAGGATCGACACGAGTCGATCGCGTGTGCGCGGCTTGGAAGCGGACGCATCCTCAACGTATTGACAGCGCACCTTGCGACCTCGGTCATCGCGAATGGTCGTTGCGAAGAGGCTATAGACGACTGCCTTCATGCGTCACCACTCGCACTTGCAGATTGCGCAATGCTGGTGGCCCAGCGAGTCGCGCGCCAGCGCGGCGTCGCAATGCGGACAGGTTGCGTTGGCGAGGGATCGGGACAGTTCGCGGCGCAGCGTGATGCGATGACGCGAGAGCACGAGGACGCTGACGAACATGATGCCTGCGGCGACAACTGCGAAGATGGCGGTTGCCACAGAGCTGCTGGGGTTCTGGCCCGCTTCATAGAGCGTGGCGCCAATGATCACCGCCTGCAGAGATGCGACGGTGTTGCGCATCCACCGGTATCTGGCGGGCGAAGGCAGCCGCGCTGCGTCAAGCACTTGTGCGTCAGTTTTGTCGCGGTGCAGGGGCACGAGAATGTCTCGCAGATCGCGGCACCAGCCTTCTTGGCGGGTCCACCAAGCGGGTATGGAGAAGCCGGATTCCCGCCATGCTGCACCGCACTCGGGGCAGACTTTGCAGTTGTCGTCAGCGCGACGGAGATTGGGGTCGAGCTCGTAGTCGCAGGCGGAGCAGTGCGTGCCGATGGAGGCGGTGTCGAACGCACGCCGGGCAGCCCCTACATCGCAACGTTGGCGGTATGCGATGTTCAGCAGCCACAGCAACGCAGCGGCACTCGTGATATATGTCGCGACACTGAGGATGCCCACAAGGCCGCCAAACCGCAGCAAGGCTTCAACATGCAACCACATTGCGAGCAGCGTCGCTGCAATGAACGCCAGCAGCAGCACGAAGATGCCGGCCATGATGAGCAGTTCAAGAGCTTTCGTGCGCAGGTAGCGAAACTGCGCAGCGGCGGGAAGCGGTTGGCCTCGAGCGTCATGGGCGGGAAATTGACCGCGCCATGAGTCAGGCATCAGTCACCACTTCTTCTTCGGCTTCGGCACCGCCTCGCAGGCCGCCCGCGAGGAACTGGTCGAGGCAGGCTTCGACATCGGCCGGCGTCTTGGTGGTGCGGACGGCTTCCTTGAAGGGCTTGACGCTTTCCATGCGGCCATCGGGCAGTTTGGCGGCCATTTTCTTGGCGAACCAACTGATGCGGCGCTGGATCTGCCACATCGCGTAGCGCTCGTCGCGATACTCCTGCATGAGACGGAAATAGCGACGCACGGTCGCGATCTTCTCGGCGAGCGTGGGCGGCGTGATCTCTTCGCCCGTCTGCAGGTAGTGCCACACGCTGCGGAAGAGCCAGGGCTCGGTGAGCGCGGCGCGACCGATCATGACGCCATCGCAGCCGGTTTCGCGCAGCATGCGCTCTGCGTCTTCGGGCGTGCGCACATCGCCATTGCCAATGACAGGGATGCGGCCGTTGATCTCTTGCACGACACGCGAGATGCCGGCAAGCTGCACAACGCCGGAGAACTTCATCTCTGTTGTGCGACCGTGAATAGTGACCGCGGCGACACCGACATCGGCAAGCATGCGGGCGAGGTGGGGTGAGCACTGCGTGCCTGCCGCAAAGTCGGCGGTGTGCCAGCAGATGCGCATTTTGCAGGTGAGGGGGACGGGGGCGGCGGAGAGTGGACGGGCGAAAGAGCGAACGAGCGAACGAGGGGCTGCGTCGGATGCGGCTGCTTCGCTCGCTTGCTCGCTCTTGCCGATACGTCTCTCCCACTCCTCGGCGCTGAGCGGCATCTTGTCGAGTTCTTCGCGAACGCGCTTGGCGATGCCGACGGCGCGTTCAAGATTGGTGAGCAGCGCGCTGCCGCCGTCCTTCTTTGTCACTTTGTCGACGGGGCAACCCATGTTGATGTCAACGATGGTCGCGCCGTGTTCGACGGCCCAGCGTGCGCCGGCGGCCATGATTTCGGGGTCGCTGCCGTAGAGCTGCATGCCGACGGGTTTGTCGAAGTCGTTGGTCTTGGCGAGATCAAGACTGGTGGCGGTGCCCCGGAGCAGACCCTGGGGGCTGAGCAGATCGGTGCAGGCCAGGCCGACACCGCCCCACTCACGGCAGACCGTGCGAAAGGCGAGGTCGCAATATCCAGCGATGGGAGCCAACAGCAGGTTGGTGCGCAGGGGCACCCCCCCGATAGAAAGCGGACGTGCCAAGTTGGCTCGCAGGCTGGACATACGTCAAGCCTACCGCGCCGGGGCCAATGAAGCAACTCGAAGGGGGCCCGGGGTGGCACGCGGGCGATGAAACGGTCCGGATTTCGGCTGTTGACGCCTGAACACCGGCCCGCCGGGGGCAAACAACGGTGATCAAACGGGTTTCATTCGGTCTGGCCTCGCGCGGGCCTACTCGAAAGGGAGTTTTCAGATGCTGCGTCAACGTCTCGTCGTCACTGCTGCCAGCCTTGCCCTTGCTGCCGGGTTCGCGTTCGCCCAGGATACTTCGCCGCTCAAGCCGGCTGAAGTCAAGCCGGTGGAGGTGAAGCCCGCGAAGCCCGCCGAAGTGAAGCCGATGGAAGTCAAGCCGCAACTGGAGACCAAGCAGGTTCCCAGCAACGAGCCGATCGTGGATACGGGCGGTCGCATCACGATTGACACGGGCGAGTCGGTCGAACTGGGCAACATTCCCGACACGACGCCCATCACCAAGGAAATCAAGTTCACCAACAACGGCACGGGCCCGCTTGAGATTCGGAGCACGACGGGTTCCTGCGGGTGCACGGTGCCCCGGCTGGAAAAGACCACCTATCAGCCCGGTGAAAGCGGCGTCATCAGTGTGACGTACAACCCCGCGAATCGCAGCGGTCCTCAGCACACGACCGTGACGATCATGACGAACGACCCGACCGCCCCCAGCCGGCAGGTGCAGATCAAGAGCAACGTCACGCCGCAATTGCGCGTGGAGCCGATGGCCCTGAACATGGGACAGGTCTCACGCGATCAAGGCGCCAAGGGCATCGTGACGGTGACCAGCCGCGTCGAGGGGCTGCAGATCACTGGCGCGACGCCCAACAACCCGGCGGTGGAAGCCAAGATTCTGGAGACCAAGACGGTGCAACTGGACGGCCAGAATGTCCAGCAGACGACCATTGAGGTCGGCCTGACCAGCAACGCGATTCCCGGGCCGCTGAATGCGAACGTGTCGATCCGGACCAGCGACCCCAACCGCACGCTGAACGCGATTGTCATGGGTGAAGTCATTGGTGACATTCAGGTCATGCCCAGCCAGTTGCAGTTCCCCGGGCTTTCTCCCAATCAGGCGATCAACTCCCAGTTGCGTCTGGTGCCTCGCAACGGCAAGCCGTTCAAGGTGCTGGGCGTGGAAGATGTGCCCCAGTCGGTGGGCCAGCAGGGCATGAGCCCCAAGTTCATGAACTTTGAGATCAAGGAAGACACGACCCAGACGCCCAGCGCCTGGAACGTCGTGATCACGGGCACCGCTCCGGCGGCGCAGGGTCCGATTCGCGGCGAACTGATCGTGACGACCGACAACGAAGGCGCTGACAAGCAGATGCGCGTCCGCTACTTCGGCTTCACTCGCGCGGCCAGCCAGCCCACCCAGCCGACCAACCCCGCGCAGGGCAACTGGGAAGCCAAGCCCAGCACGCTGGTGCCTGAGAAGAAGGAAGAGATCAAGAAGGAAGTCCAGAAGGTCGCCCCCAAGTAAACCTTGGCGATTGACACGAAGACCGACACACGAACACCACGCCCGGCGCGAACGCGCTGGGCGTTGGTGTTTTTGCATGGGAACGTCGGGCGATGCGATGGGGAGACGGAGAACATACAGCGGTGAGGGGCGAAGAATGGCTCGACAGCGTCGGTGGCTGCTTGGTTGCAAATTGCACAGTGAGAACCGCTCATGAATCTAGTTGGACGATTCTGCACGATTTCGCTGGTGAGCGTGCTTGCCGGGTTGACACATTCGGCGGTGCACGGCCCGCTGAAACTCAAGCCCGATGCGCCGCCGCCGCTGGTGTTGCCGGCGGGGGTGGACGCCGCGGGTACGGCCGATACGACGTCTGGAACACCCGCGAACGAAGCCAACGGACAGCAGGCAGTGACTGCCGCGCCGCAAGTTGCACCACAGACAGTGACGCTGGGGCTGGATATCACGCTCTCGCAGGCGAAGATGCTGGTCGACGCCGGAGCGCACGTGGTCGACGCGCGAGACCGCGTGGAGTTTGAGGCTGGACACATCGAAGGAGCGTTCTGGCTGCCGGCGAACTTGTTCTACGAGGGCAAGGCGCAGGACGCGCTGAATTTCATGGATCCAACGCGGCGCATCGTGATCTACTGCGGCGGCGGCGCGTGTGACGCAAGCCACAACACCGCGAAGATGCTGCAGGAGAACGGCTTCAAGCTCACACACGTGCTGACCGACGGCTATCCCGCGTGGCGCGACGCCGGCTACGCGACGCAGACCGGCAAACCCTTCTACGAGTGAACGCCATGAAAGACAAGAATCCCGCCGCGATGGGTTGGCTGAGTCTGGTGTGCAGAGTCGCGCTGGGCGGCCTGTTCATTCTGGCCGGCTCGATGAAACTGATGAAGCCGCAGGGCTTCGCGGACAGCATCATGGGCTTCAAGATGCTGAACCCTGACACGCAGGGGCATCTGATCATCACGATGGCGTATGTCATCCCGTGGACGGAAGTCATCGCGGGAACGCTGCTGGTCATCGGGCTGTGGGCGCGAGCGAGCGCGGCGATCATCGTGTCGATGCTTCTGGCGTTCATCGGCGGGGTGGTGAGCGTGATTCTGCGCGACATCGACACCAAGTGCAGTTGCTTTGGCGAACTGGAATGGCCCTGCACGGGCGGCGTGGGCTGGTGCCAGGTGGTGCGCAACACGGTGATGATCGCCATGGCGGTGCCGATCTTCCGATGGGGTGCGGGGAGTCTGGCGATTGATCGACCGAGCAAGGAGTGATTGGCCTGCGATACTCCGTACCCTGCGGCCATGCGTCTTGCTCTTGTCTCCACCAATCCGCTCGTCGGTGATATCGCGGGGAACGCGGCGTTGATCGTGCGAGGGGTGGTTGCCGTAGCGAAGGCTGCGGACGGGGTAGATTGTGTGCTGCTGCCTGAGTTGGCGCTGAGCGGGTATCCGCCGCGAGACTTGTTGACGCATGAGTTATTTCTGTCGCGGTGCGAGGAGACGGCGCATGCGATTGCGCAAGAAGTGGCCAAAGCGGGGGCCGGGCATGTGACGATGGTGTTCGGTACGCCGCTTGCGCTGCGGGATGCAGATGGCATGCCGACGCTGCTGGCGACGAACTCGCTGCTGGCATTTCGCGATGGGCAGTTGCTGGCGCGCTATGACAAGCAGTTGCTGCCGACGTATGACGTGTTTGATGAGGACCGGTACTTTGAGCCGGGTTCGCAGGCGGTGACGGTGGATGTGCCGACCAGCAGCGGCGTGACGCGCGTGGGGCTGACGATTTGCGAGGACTTGTGGAAGGGCGAAGATGCGGGGTTCAGCAATCGCTATCGCGATGTGCAGGATCCGGTGGCGACGCTGGTGTCTCGCGGTGCAACCGTGATTCTGAGCGCGAGCGCGAGCCCGTTTGTGCTGGGCAAAGGGCAGAAGCACCGCGACATTCTCGCGGGGCACGCGAAGCGGCACGGGGTTGTCGTGGCAAGCGTGAACCAATTGGGCGGTCACGATGATTTGCTGTTTGATGGGCATCGCTACGTCTTTGCGGCATCGGGGAAGCTGGCGGCGAGCGGGGCGTTGTTTCAGGATGGACCGGTTGCCGTCGATCTCACGAACGTGAGCGCGGCGGCGACATCGCACGCACATGAAGCGGCGGATTTGGACTTGTTGTTTCTCGCGCTCACGACGGGGATTCGCGACTACCTGCGCAAGACGGGCTTCAAGCGTGCGACGCTTGGGCTGTCGGGCGGGATTGACAGTGCGCTGACGGCGGCACTTGCGGTACACGCGATTGGCGCGACGAACGTGCTGGGTGTGGCGATGCCCGGGCCCTACAGCAGTGAGCACAGTGTGACGGATGCGTACGCGCTCGCCAAGAACCTGGGCATGGAGTGCATCACGTTCCCCATTGCGCAGCCATTTGACGGCTTCACGAGCGCGACTAATTCGGCGTTTGCGGCGATCAAGGCTCCGGCGCTGGGTGAGAAACTGCCTGACTTGGCAGAAGAGAACCTGCAGTCGCGCATTCGCGGGGCGGCGATCATGGCGATTTCCAACCGCACGGGCGCGATCGTGTTGACAACGGGCAACAAGAGTGAACTTGCGGTGGGTTACTGCACGCTGTATGGCGACATGAACGGCGGGCTGGCGGTGCTGAGCGACGTGACCAAGCAACTGGTGTACGCGCTGTCACGGCATATCAACGCGAACTTCGCACGGCTTGGATATGCGTGTCCGCCGATTCCCGTTGGCAGTATTGAGAAGCCGCCCAGCGCGGAGCTTCGGCCTAACCAGACGGACCAGGACAGCTTGCCGCCTTATGACGTGCTTGATCGGATCATTGAGCTTGCGGTGGAGCACAAGCGCAGCGTGGCGACGATCGTGCGTGAGACGGGATATGACGAGGCGCTGGTGCGGCGCATCTTGCGGCTGATTGATATCAATGAGTTCAAGCGCCGGCAGGCGGCGATTGGACTCAAAGTGACAACCGTTGCGTTCGGGCCGGGGCGGCGGCATCCGATTGCGCAGGGGTGGAAGCACGAATGACTGCGGCAGACTGCAGTTAGTTGCGACTGCGTCGACGGCTCAGCACAAGAACCGACATACCCGCCATGCCCGCGACACCAGGTGCGGGAATGCTGACTGTCGCATCAAAGTTGACGTGGTCGAAGAGGTACGAGCCGTTGTCGCCAAAGGCGATGTGCACGCGGTCGCCCGGCTGGAAGGTCGTGAGCGGGAAGTCAAAGTCGTTGAATTGATCTGACGTGGTGCCCACGAGCACGATGGATCCATGTGCGGTGGTGATGCCGGAGATCGTGGTGTAGACGGAGATTGTCACGCCATTGCCTGAGAGACCATTGGCAATGAGTTCAGAGTGCACGGTGACGCGTCCCAACTGCGTGGGCACGGAAGGTGCGAACGTCACGACAGCGTCAACGCCGGGACCGGGGTGCACCCATGAGCCGGCGAAGGTTGCGGGGCCAGCGGCGCCGTTGTCACTGCCGACGGACGTGCGCAGGGCCGTGATCGGCGTGCCGTTGGGAAAGCCGGGCGAACTCCACGCGGAACCATCACTGGTCATCAGCGCGCCGTTGACGCCGCGGGTGCCGTACCACGTGTTCGATGTGCTGTTGGGTGTCGTGGGATTGGCATCAAGCCAGCCGCGAAAACTCGTGATATCTGCATGAGCAACAGTTGCAGTCATGGCAGTGAGAACAACGCCAGCATGCACGGTATAACGCATGATCTCTCCATCTCCTCATGGGCGTGACCGCGCCAAATCTGTGAAGATCCGCACGTGTCGCCTGAGTGGCATGATACAGAGCCGCGTGCAGTCCGCAAGACATTCTCGTGTTTTGCTGCGATTGGTTGGTCGTTGGAGCGCGTTATCCGGCGTGCGAGCCCCTTCTTTGGAGGGGATTCGCAAACTACCCCACGACGACACTGCCGTCGTCGTTCGCGCGCTTCACCTTGACGCGTGAGCCGGTTGCGATCTCGGAATCGCCGTCTTGGGTCGCCTGTGCGATGCGCATGCGACCTTGCACGATCACCTTCACTTGGCCGCGGCCCTGGCCCTTTGTGGGAATGGTGGCATATACCTCGCACTCGGTACCCACGCTGTTGGCGACGTTGGTTGTGCCGCTGCTTTGCAGGCTGCGCACGCCGCTGATGAGCAGCACAAAGAGCCCGGCCATGCCCACGCCGCCCAGCAAGCCGATGCCCATGCTGGCAGCCATACCCCACTTGAGTCCATTGAGTGCGCCCAGACCGGCCCAGCCAAAGCCCATGGCGAATGCGCTGACACCCTGCACACTGGCGACGGCCATGAGGGCGTTGTGGCCGTGATCGTGATGGGCGCCACTGTGGGAGCCATCGAGGCCGACATCATGCACGTGGCCCGCGTCAGCGCTGCTTGCGTCGCCTCCCAGGTCAAGGTCGTCGCTGCCGCCGATGAGCATCATGACGAGCTTGATGAGAAAGATGCCGGTGCCCAGCAACGCGGGCACTGAGAAGATCCACGCCCCATTCGCGAACAATGCATCGAGCATGTGGCAAGTGTAGTTGCGGCACAAGCCTGATAGAAGCGCGGCGCAGCATCCGGACATACCGGATCTCGCTCGGGCGACTTACATCCACTTGGCTGGCACATCACCGGCGGTTGCACGAATCACGCTGCGAATGCCGCCGCGGCCTTTCCAGTCGGTGCGGACGAGCAGCCACTTGGCGTTCATGAGCTTCTGCAGGTCGTCGCGAATGGCGTTGGTGACGGCTTCGTAGTAGATGCCTTCGTTGCGGAAGCTCTGGAGGTACATCTTGAGGCTCTTGAGCTCGACGCAGACGCCGCCGGCTTTGCCGCCGCGAGGTTCGAAGATGACGGTGACGGTGCCAAAGTCGGGATGGCCGGTCTTGGGGCAGACGCTGGTGAACTCTTCGGCGATGTGTTCGATGACGAAGGGCGAATCGGTGGGCGTGGGGAAGGCTTCAAGCAGTGAGTAGTCGGGCATGGCGAAGTATAAGAAGCCAAGCAAGAAGCACCCGGACGACAAGCCCGGGTGTTCCTTAGGGGACGCGGCGAGGGCCGCGTGTGTCAAGAGATGGGTGACACGCGACACCGAGGGGCGCGGCACAGCATCTCTGGCGCGACGGCCGGACGTTCTTGCAGTGCAGTTGCTGATTTTCTGAAATTGAACTCATGGGTCAAGGGAGATGCTCTCATCACGAAGAACGGGCACGGCGTACTCGCGCCATGGCGGGTCATTGATGGGTGCCGTTCCATACGCGAGCTGCAGCCAATGTGCGGCGCGATTCCAACCATCAATCGACTGGCTTTGCAACTGGTCGGCCTGAGCTTCATCGCCACGCGCGCGAGCGGCAAGGCTGAGTGTCCACAGAGCTCGCGACAGCATCCACCAGCTCTCATGGTTGAGATAGCCGCTGCGTTGAGCATCGTTGAAGAAGGTTTCATTGACTGACGCGAATCGCTGGGCAATGGTCTGCACCTCTGCGTTTCTGTCATTCGCGAGGAGCGCACGCACAAGCGAGCCAAGCATCTCCATGCGCTGATCGGCTGGCATCGACTGGGCGGAATCCCCCAGTTCAAAGGCACGCTGAGCGTGCAGCAACGCCTCGACAGGCTTGTTCCACTGCAGGTAAAGATCCGCAAAGCGGGCATGCGTGGTGGCCACCACGTGACCTTGATCACCCAGAATGCGTCGAAAGATCTCAAGCGATTCGCGCATGAGCGCTTCGCCTTCCTCAAAGCGGTGGGCCTGTCCGCAGGACCAGCCGGCATCACGCAGCACCGCAGCCAAGTAGATGGGTTCCACGCTCTTCGCGGGCAAGGTGCGGATGACGCGCACGGCTTGCAGGCTCAGTTCCGCCTCGCTGCGTGCGTCAATGCGCATGCGGCAGCCTTCGGCGGCGGAAGAGTAGAGATTGACGATCGCAAGGCTGGGCGCGGGCAAGGTGCGCTCGAGCATTTCCGCGGCGCGGGTGGACCACAGTGTGCAGCCTCTCCAGTCGTGCATGCGTCGATAGGAGTTGCCGACCAGCGCGAGCGACTCAGCGACTTCGATGGACTCCGGGCCAAAGAGCCACGATTTGAGGGCAATGAGCGTGTCGGCGTGCGAGGTCAGCGCCTTGAGATCGCGTGAGCCCTCCGCGACGCGGAGCGCGTCAACCAGCGAGAGCAGCGCGGCCTTGTCAGGACGCGGGGGAGCAGGAGGAGAGTCGCTCTGCAGCCGGGCGAGCATGGAGAGACTTGCGATCACATCGGCGTCGGTATCGCGTCGACGAGACATACGGGCCCGCAACGCAGCGATACAGGCCTCCTCCGCCTGCGCGGTGTCGCCCCGAGCGGCGAGCACCTCCGCAAGGACGTTCCACGCACGAGCGCTGGTATCTGGATGGGTCGCGAGATCGGCACCGGCGAGCACGGCTCTGGCCGTCGCCTCTGCATCAGCGGCACGATCTGCCTGCAAGTGCGCCTGAGCCAGCAGAGTTCGCGTCGCATCAGCACGGGCTCGCCACTGGGGGCCCATATTCTCCCAGCGCCGCACGAGCGACTCAGCCTGCGAGAGCGCCTCGACAGTGCGTCTGCGGGCGAGCAGGGCCGCGACCTCGGCCTCTTCAATGCGCAACACGCGCGGATCGTCGGGGCCATAGGCCTCGCGCAGCAATGACTTCGCGTTGCGGGCTGAACTCTCAGCATACCAGCCTGAACGTGTGCCGCGCAGGGCGTAGATGTCGCTCAGCACGCTCTGCACCTGCGCGGCAAGTTCGGGCTGATCGCTGAGCCATCCGGCATCCATGGCCTCACGCACATCGAGGAGATTCTCCTCAAGCCAGCGCGAAGGCGGCTCGGTGTTGGACTGTTCCGCGGGAGGGAGGATCTCCGCGATGACAGTCGCGACAGCAGCAGCGCGAATGGCCTGCTCCTCGCGGAGACGCCGCTCGAGCACCTCTCGCTGACGAGCGTCACTGGCTCGAGCCGCAAGCGTAACGCCGGCAATGGTCGCTCCCAAGGCGATGATGGCAACGACACCGGTCGCCACAACCTCGACACGGTGAGCGCGCAGACGCTTGCGGATAACGTACCAGGTGCTGTCGCGACGAGCCTCGATGGCACCACCCTGCAGATATGTTTCGAGGTCTTGCGCGAGGCTCAGGGCGGTCTGATAGCGGCGCTCGCGATCCTTGGCGAGCGCTTTCAGCAGGATCGTCTCGAGATCAAGATCCGGCGGGGCCAGCTGGTTTCGCGCTGCCGTCTGACGCGGATTCGCGGGCTCCACCCTGCACACGCTCTCGATAATCTGCTTCACCGAGCCATCAACGCTGTAGGGCATGTCACCACAGACGAGCTTGTAGAGCATCACACCCAGGGCGTAGACGTCAGCGCGACCATCAACTTCATTCTGGGCCAGTTCCATCTGCTCAGGCGAGGCGTACTGGGGCGTGCCAAGAAACTCGCCCGGCATGGTGATGGATGACCCGCCGTCACGCTCTCGCTGTGCGGGCTCGTCGGCCCGGCGCGCGAGTCCGAAGTCAAGCACATGCGGCTCATCGGTTCCATCGATGAACACGTTGCCCGGCTTGAGATCGCGATGAATCACGCCACGGGCGTGCGCGTACTGCACGGCGCGACAGACCTTGGCCATCAGACGCAGACTCGCACGCTGATGCTCGCCCGCGCTGGCCGGCGACGCGGCCCGACGTGCGGCGGCCCATGCGTCAAGCGACACACCTTCGACGAACTCCATCGCGTAGCCAAGCCTGCCATCGCTGGTCTCGAGGCCTTCGAAAATCGCGACAATGTTCGGATGCTTGAGTGAAGAAGCGATCTCGATCTCTCGTTCGAATCGATATCGCTCGCGCAGTGACGCCAGTTGACCCGCCAGCAGCAGTTTGATGGCGACCGCCCGCTTGGTGCTCTGCTGCACAGCGCGATACACCACGCCCTGACCACCGCGGTGCGCTTCCTCGATGACGTCGTACCCCGTGATGGCCGGCAGTCGCTCGGGCGGTTGCACGGGCGCAGCAAGCCCGCGGCTCTCGAAGGTGCTTCGGGCGGTGGTGCGGGCCGCGAGTGAACGAAGATCCGCCTCGAAGCCGCGATCGCGTTCGATGTCGCGCAGCAGCCGCGTGCATCGCGGGCACACCGCCATCGCCGCCTGAGCCTGACGCAGCCCGACATGCGTGGCAGCCAGCAATACCAGCGACTCCTCGCTTGGACAGACATGGCCGGTCGCGTCCACGCTACTCCTCCTTGTCCCACGCCGCAGTCAGGTGATCGACAATCTCCCGCAGTTTTCTGGTGCAGCGATGCCGCGCGAGATACACGTCATCAACACTGATACCCGCCTGCCGAGCCGCTTCCTCCGCGGGAACATCACGCAGCGCGACAAGTTCGAAGGCCTGCAGCGTGGCTGGCGCGATCTTGGTCGACTCGCGCAACGTGGTGATCGCCGCCTGCAGAATCGCACTGCGTCGCTGTTGCTCCCACACGTTCTGCAACGTGACGTCGTCGATCTCATCCGCCGGCTCGATGCCTGCCGGCGCACGCCGCGCGCTCTGCCGGCGCAACGCCCGAATCCGGTTCTTCGCTATCCCGATCACAAACGCGCTCAGTCTGCCCTTGCCTCGCTGGTATCGGCCCGCGCGAAACTCGCGGAGAAACTCCACCAGCGTCCACTGCGCGGCGTCCGCCGCATCGGTTTCCGTCAACCCCAGATGCACACCCAGTCCCACAAGCACGGGCCAGTATCGCTCGGTGAACTCACGCCAGCCGTCCTGATCACGCTCGTCGCGCAAGGCGTCCAGCAGGAGCGAAGTGGTGACGGGAAGAGAACCAGCCATGCGACATGCCCGGAAAACGCCGCGGCCCCCCAACGCCGCACCCATGATCCTACACGCCCCGACGGCCCCGCGCCAAACCCCGCCCTGAACGCGTACTATGCCGCAGACGACATATGCGGACGTAACTCAACGGTAGAGTGTCAGCCTTCCAAGCTGAATGTTGCGGGTTCAAATCCCGTCGTCCGCTTTCGCCTGAATCGCCATTGGGGGCCCTGAGTCTGGGCAAGGAGGGCTTGGCTCGACTCCACGGGTCTATCCCATTCGCCCCGTCCCCGATGAACGTCGACTCATCATCAGTGCTGGCGGAGCTCCCGGGGCTCTGTCTGAATAGGCGTGCGCCACACTCGTGGGTCTCCGAAGCGACCAGCGACTCGTCAAGCAACGGTTTCTCGTGCGGCGGCGAGTTCACCGGGTCTTCGTCGTTCTTCGACCGCTCCGTCTTCCAGGTCGTCCTGCTCGTGAAGCAGCGGCTCGGCAGCGGTCGGACGAGCTTCCAGCGGCGTCGCGGCAAGGGATGTTCTTGATCTGACGCGACGGCGGCAACTTGGCAACCCGATCCGCCTGCTTCCGTGACCGGCGTCAGCAGCAAAATCCGAACATTATCCACACGGTCGCCGTCGCGACACCTTGCGGTTATACTGGAAGTTTCTCGCGAGAATCGCGAAACTCGTAGCGTCCCCAGAGTCTCACGGTCATGCCAACTGCGCCTCTTAAAAATTCCTCTTTGCGCAGCTGGGCAGCTCGAAATCTTCGGGCGTGTCAGCGACCAACGTGGTTTGCCGGTAGCACCGGGGCGTTTGGCCCGGTCGGGAAGATGCTCAGCACGCTTTTGTCATCCCGCGCGAGTGCGAATATGGAGTTGATGCCCGGTGAGATCATGGACGCCATCAACGCTCACAACTCCGCTATTGCCGATCAAAGTGATCCGCCGGAAAGGCTGAAACTTGCCGGTGGGACGCTTGACGGATTCTTGAATGGAAAGGGTGGCACCCAACGGAAAAAGGCATGGGGGCAACTGTCTCGCCAACTTGCAGCGATGTTTATGTTAGGGGACAGTGGATTGACTGCGCTTCGGGACATTGAACCGATACTCCAGCCTGAGACGGCAGAGGATCGCGCAGATCGCATTCGAGCCTACCTGAACTGGAAACCCCTGGAAGAGAGCGGAGAGGAGATTCTGATTCGTACCATCCGCCTCTTGATACCTCCGCTTCACGATAAAGTTGACAAGAAGTTCAACAACGGTTCTGCATCGCAACCGCACCCCAATGATGAAAGCCGCAACAATCGGTGGTACTTCGACAGCGCATTCCGTTCGTGGACGGTGCCCGCTCGCAATACTGAGGCGCGTTCGGAACTCCGCCGCCTCGCATATTTTGCCGCAGGCGGACAGTCTCGGACCAAGGCGCTCATTTGTCGCGTATCAGGTGGAGCCGAGTTTCTCCAGGTGGAAACTGGTGGGGACACGGCGGATCCGGCTATGCAGAGCCTTACGCCATCAGGGGCGTTGACCATTGCAGCACTCCGCGCAGGTGCCGCAGCGGTCTTCGTCTGTCCGGCAGGAACTCAAGCAGAGACCACCGCTCAGGCCTTTGAGAAAGTGGCCACTGAGGAACTTCGCTCGATGGGTTGTCCAGACGCCGCTCGTCGAGTCAGAATTGTTAGGATCGACTCTACGAAATCTGACTGGATGCACGAGTGTTGGAGGTTCGTCTACCACTCACTGCAATTCTCTCCGGCACCAAGAGGCAACACGAAGCAAGAATCAATCCGTCAGCAGCTCGATCAATTTCGGGAGGACCCGGTCAATGAACGTCTCCTGATGCTATCTCGTGAACCACGTTTCGGGCCCTGTGCATTCCCCATGGAGCTACGAGAAATCGAGTCGTTCAAGCGGTTCCTGAGCGAACAAGTCCGTCCCAAGCTGGCGGATCTTGACGAGTTCTTGACGGATTGAACCGATGTTGCCGTCGAAGGCAACCGCTTCGCGAGACTCACGAGAGTCTCGACACACGCGTCCGTCGCGTGAGTTGAGAATCCTCAACCATTTGTGGTCGGATGCGCGGAACCTGAAGCGGGATTCGACCTGTAGATGTACTTGCCGGGCAGGTCTGCCTGGTGTTCCACATCAGCAGGAAACCCCATGATCCAGACAACCGATAGCCGTGCGGCAACCGTCGCGAGCTCTAGTTCAGGTCCCGCCGCAGCGCTCCTCGCGCTGAAGGCGTGCAACGCGTCAGCGGACGATATGAAGATCGAGGCGTTCTTCAAGAACTCGGCGCGCTTGCTGCTCGTGGCAGCCCTCTCCATGACTAGTAGCACCTCGCTTGCGGGTGCCTATTGGCTGGGCACAGTCGGAGAAGCTGGTGAACGAGGTAGCGCGAGCAGCGCTTCCACCCGCGTCGCGGATAACTCGGGACTTGCCAATCTCGTCATCAAAACCGATAAGGCGATGGCGGAATATCTGTCGCTCTTAAGCGAGGAGAATCGGCTCGAAGCCCAACGCGATATGCTGGCCGTGGCGAGCGCCCGATATCTCGCCGGAGCCGACGAAACTGCGATCGCCAGATGGGCGGCGATCCACGGGGCATTCCGCGTCGATGGGCTGGAAGGGCTGGCCGAGCGGCAAGTCGGCTCCGCGCGGACGATCGTGGTAGGCCCCAGCGATTTTCTTGTTGTGGTTCCTTCCGGTGATCCGGGAGCCCGGCGTGAGGCCATTCGAGCCGTCGACATACAGATGATGGTGACGGGCACGCCGCCGACCCGCGTTCGTGAACTCGAGTACACGATCATGGATGGCTCGGTGGCGGTCTCGGTGGTTCGTGACGGGCCAGGACGCGACTACTACGTGCCGGGGCAGCACGGCTTCGTGAGTTACCTCATTGGCTCGGCGGGGGACCTCGAGCGGGCGCTACCGGCTGTGGACGAGCTCACCGGCGCCATGTGGGACGAGTCGGGGAAGCTGCGACTTGAAGGGCGGGACTGGCCGGAGGTCCCGTCGCTGATCACCACCGCCGACTGGGCTGCAATGGCCGAGGTGTACCGGCTCGGGCGCGGCGTGACCGACGACGAGCGGTTCGTCCGCCCTGGGTTCTCGCTCGACCCCCTGCTCGACATGGCTGCGCTCCGCACGCAGCTGGATGACATGATCGAGGGAATGCGAGAGCCGCTAGCGCGGCTGGAAACCGCGGTGACAGGCGACCTAGCTGAGGGCGCGGACGGAGCTGCGGGGGCCGACGTGGAGGGGGCCGGCGGCGTGAGCAAGGTCGGCGCCAATAGCGATGACCAGGACTCCGAAGACGAGATGCGCGGCTTCATCGAGATGTGGAAGGCGAAGCAGGCGAAGTACCTCGAGTCGCTCAAGGAAGGGATTCATAAGTTGACGGTTCTGCGCGACGCCATCCCCGCGGCCGAGCCGGGCGCGGAGCTCGTTGATGCGCGCGATTGGCGTATGTCGGCCTTCTGGCAAGGCCTCGATGAGCTGCGGACATCCGCCCTGGAGAACGAGGATCGAGCGAGCGGGTACTTGGCCAGCGTTGTTGATGGTGCGGTTCAATCGGCGAGCGATCACAGCGTCGCCCGCTACGATGGCGGGGTGCGATCGTGGGCGACTCCGACCGGCGGAGTACTGAGCAACACCGCGATCGGGCGTACCTGCTTTTACATCGATTACCTCGCTAAGCGTGCTGCCTCACATGGCACGCCGATGACCAGGTCTGCGGGCCTGAACAGCTTCCCGCTGGTAAGGCAGGGATTCCTGAAGTCGCGCCTGGCAGAGTTGCAGGGGTCCTTCACTGGACGGCTCTGGCTCGAGCCGGCGACTGGCGCCTTCACCGTGCATTCGGATGGCGTTCGGTTTGGCGTGGACGCTGTCAGGCTGTTCATGGCCCGCTCGGTCGGAGGTGCTAACTCGCGTGAGGAAGTTGAGATCCCGGCGGATTTGGAGAGTTGGCGGGCCGGGTTTGAGCGCCGGTGCCGGCAGATGGCGGACGGCGAACCACAGCTGGCGCGATTCCGCGAGATCATGAAGCTGTTCGCGCTGTTCGAGACCGCAAACGTGCTTGATCAGGCTGGCGGGTCGATCTATTCCAAGAGGCTTGACGTGGTTGGGCTGGACAAGATCGACTTCCGACTCGGCGGGCAGATGGGTGTCGAGTGGCTGCTGGCGAACGACGCTCAGGGTGTACGCGATGTGATTGAGTTCGATTTGCGTGGCAAGCCGGGTGCTGAGATCATCGTGCGGAACGACAAAGAGATCGCCGAGATCGACGTCTTCGGGCTGGGGTTGCCGACGGGTCAATTCTACGGTGTCGGCAACGTTGACGCCGCGAAGGTCGCGCAGCGGCAGCTCTCGTCCACGAGCGTTCCGCAGAGCCACCTCGAACTTGGGGCGCGGACGAATGTCGATTTGAAGGCTTCGACCGAAGCAGTCCTCGCCATTGGCGGCAACCGCGTGACGCTGAGTAACGGACCGAGCAGCACGTTCGAGGTTCCTTTTGACGCAAGTCGGGACATGCCGGGGCGGCTGCTCGCGGGCCCGAACGTCGAGCTGCTTCCCGACTGGGAAATGCATGCGATCGAGGGGAAGCAGGGGTTGACCCGGACCGCCAGGGCGCACTGGGATCCGCAGCAGAAGCTGCTGCGCGTCACCGACGAACTGGGCTATGCCGACCGGAATCTGGATCCTTATGGCGTGGAGATGCGCCGCACCGACAACGTTGTGACTGTGTCCCTGATCGACGACGGACCCGTGAGCGGCTGGCTGGCGGCGCGCCGCTTTCAGATGGGCATCAACCGTCTCGGTAAGGAGCAGATCGAAGTCGCGAAGGACGGCGAAGACTTCCTCGTTGGCCGCGCCATCGCTGTCCACCCCCACTTCGGAGACTTCTCGGCGGGAGCCCCACTTGTCGAGGGCTCGGAGATCGTCGCACGGGTGGCTGACGGTCCTTCCACCTATGTGAGCGTCGAACGGATTCCTGCGAATACAGATGTCGGCCGCCGGCTTGCCCAGGTCATCAAGACTGGGCGAGTGGTCACCGACGAGGAAGGTTTCAACCTTTTCCTTTCGGACCGTTTCGTCGCGTCGACCAAGAACGGCAAGATCATGCTGCGCCGCGGCGATGGCGGCGGAGGAGCCGACGCGAGTCTTGAGGAGTTCAGCGACTTCGGCGAGCGCGGGAGCTTCTTCGGGCGCCGCGTCGCGCAGGTCGACGCTCGCGACCTCAACCCCGAAGACTTCGCCGATGTCATCCGCACCTTCGAGCAGGAGGGCCTGACGCCCGTGCTAAAGCTTGAGGCGGAGGCGTCCGATGCACGCCTGCTGACGATGTACGACACGAAGGCGCCGGTACGTATCAGCGCGGACGAGAGGTCGCTCGTCGGCCCTCGGAACAACGGCCACGTCAAAGACGAGCAGATCGCCGAGTGGCTCGATGCGATGAAGGCGAATCCGGGAGATGCCGAGGGCGTTCGGGTCGAGATCATTGCATCCGAAGCCGAACTTGGGGTCGCCTGGTTCTACGATCAAGTCGCCCGGGCCAAACGGGGCGAGTTCAAGGGCGTTACGCTCGTGGTCATTCAGTGTGCACAGCATCCTCAGTTGCTGAAGGAACTTGCCCTCGCTGCGATGGAAAACGGTGCGCGGAGCGTCGTGCTCCCGATGCAGGACCTGACTATCCAAACCATGCCGGTTGTGATCGGCCTGGCGCGCAGCGGTCTGCGAAAGGGTGAACTGCCAGCGGACGCGCTAGGTGCTGCGTACGAAGAGGGGATCTGGCTCATCGATGACCTGCTGAGGTTTGGCCCCGCAGAGCGAGCGGAGGAGCTCAAGAAGCTGGGGGATGCGCTGGACCCGTCAGCAGTCCAGTACCTTCTGAAGCTCACCGACGAGCAACTCAAGGCTCTTCGGAGCGACTTGGAGAAGGAGCGAGGCGCGTTCGGCCAGTTCGGCCTGCGGGTTCCCGAGGCGGAAGGCGAGCGGGCATCGCTTGCCCTGGCGGCCTCGTTCAGTGCGACTGCGGTCGTCATGATCCTCTCATAGGGCGCCGGTATAGATCAGATCCCATGGGAGCAGCTCCGGCTGCTCCCTTTTTATTGAAGAAAAAGTGCGCAGATATGCCCGGGGCCCTTTCGGTCGTGTGCGAAAGGAGGCTCCAAAATGAGCCACACGCATTCTGTTCTGATTGTCGGCGAGGATTTCTCAGCGCTCACGAATCTGGACTCCCGGGTCATCACTGAGAAGGAGGCCATGCTCCGCCTCGGAGACGGCGTTCCGCTGGTGGCTCGCGACGGCGTCGTCGCGATCTGCTCGGGCGTCGAGGATGAGGGTGGTCTGGAAGCGAGGCTGCGCCGAGCCGGTTACAACGTCCGCCCCGCGCGTAACGGCCTGGCCCAGGCACCGCGCGAGGCGACGCACAAGCACAAGCAGCAGAATACGCTGATCTCGGTGCCCGTTGTGCAGCCGGATGGAGCTCACCGGTTCGAGGTCCACGTGCCGGCCGACAGCGAACTGACCTCGGATCATCGCTCGATTCACCTCATGGGGATCGTCGAGTCCGAGAGCGCCCGCCAGGCGCTGCTCGCGTGGGGATACTACAACCGCGGGGGATCCGACGACATGTACCTGTTCACCCAGTTCAACATCAAGTGGTCGCAGATGGCGACGTGGCTGCCCATGTGGATCGACCTGTACGCCCGCGAGGTGGAGGACGTCGCGACCAAGCGCCGTGAGCTGGCCGCGATCGCCAAGTTCTATCAGCTGGGCAGCGCCTCGCCCGTCGCGGAGGCAAGCCTGGTCTTCACACCAATGCCGCGTGCCAAGGCGGTGGCGGTGGAGGTGCGAAAGATCCGCGACCTGATCGATCGCCTTGCCAACGCGATCGCCCCTTCGCACGCTCTCTCGAACGGTGCCGACTAATGAGCCCTGATCGTACCATCGACCCAGCGCCCGGCGTCCCCGAAAGGGGACGCCGGGCCTTCAGTTTCTTCGACTGGGACGGGACCCTATTCCTGGGTGCGCCGGCGATTATCGAGGCGGAACGCTATTTCTCGCGAGAACAGGCCGCCGATCCCGCTGCGGCCGAAAGGGCGTTCGAGCGGTGGCTTGAGCATGAGCGCTCGATGGGACCGCGCGCGAAACTCAACGACATGCTGATCGCACGCTACCGCGGGCGGAGCGTGCAGCAGGTGGAGGCGACGGCGGAACGATTTGCCCGGGAGATCTGCTCGACCGGGCTCGCGCTCAATGCCGACGCCGCACGGCTGATGCGAGTACTGCGTGATGAAGGGCTGGAGCCCGTGATAGTCACGGGATCACCCAGCGTAGTCGTTCGTCCGATGGCGGCGCGGTTGGGTGTGCGCCATGTTCTCGGCGCCGATCTGATTCACCACGACGGGATCTTCGACGGGACCTATCGGCTGCCGCAGACAATCGGCCCGGGAAAGGCGGTCGCCATCAGCCAATTCCTTGCGCTGGCCGGGAGCGATGAGCCAGATTGCGCCGGATGCGGAGATCACGAGAGCGACGTGCCCATGTTGGAAGGCATGGGTCGCGCCTGGATTGTCGCGGGGAATGAGGCGTTGGAGTCAGTCGCCCGCGTTCGGGGCTGGGGCGTGATCGGCATTATTCCTGTGCAATTCCCGAGAGCATAGCGGCGCAGGGCTTTCGGTGCGAGTGAAGGAGCTCGCACCGATGAACGCAACCAAACTGAAGATTCTCGTCGCTGGCGCCGGCCCAGGCGGCCTGCTCACTGCCCTCCAGCTCGCCAAGCGTGGTATTCCCCTTGATATCGTGGAACGAGATCCGGAGCGGTCGATGGCATCGAAGGCTATCACCATTGACCCGTTTGCTCAGGGGCTTCTCACCGAGGCGGGCGTGCAGCTCTCCGGTGCCAGGACGGTGTCGTTCGACCTGTTCCTCGATGGCGTACCGGCGGGACGGGCCGCGTTTGACGGCACGCTCGGAAGCCTCCACCTGCCGCAGCACCAGACCGAAGAAGCTATCGAGACCGCCCTCGGGTCTCACGACATCGAGGTGCGGCGTCCAGTGATGGTGGAGCGCGCCGCCGTGCGAAAGGACGGCGTGCGCGTAAAATTCGGCGACGGCACCGAACAGGACTACGACTACGTGATCGACTGCACCGGCGTTCGGGGGGTGCTGCGGGGGGAGGTCGACCCGGAGTACCATGTCGAACCGAGCGGGCTGTACATGCAGCTGTGCGATGCACCGCTGTCGTGGGAGCGGGCGGCGGACCGTGGATATTACGACGTCCTCGACGACAGGCTTGTCATCACACTGCCAATCGCGGGGGGGCAGAGCCGAGTCGTGGTTGTGATGCTCGATACGGGACAGGCTCGCGAAGTGTGGGACAGGCAGCGCTTCACTCAAGCTCTGGAGCGGGCAGTCCGGGCCCCTGTCGAGCTCGGGGAACCGACGTGGTTGTCCTCGGCGCGGCCGCGCGTGGGTGTCGCGTCGCGGTTCTGGAACAACAGGATCGTACTGTGCGCGGACAGTGCCAAAGTTCTACGTCCGTTAGGGGGTAAGGGGATGGTGAGCGGCTTCGCAGATGCCGTCGAAGTGGCGGATGCCCTCGCGGGAGTGATCGCCGGCGAGGATTCGGATGTGGCGCTCGGGAGGTACTCGGCACGCCGGCGTGCGTACGCGCTGGAGATGGAAGCCTGGACGGCACGCCTCGCTCACCACTTGACGGAGCACTTCAAGCAACCCGGAGCGACAGCTCGGGAGAAGAGGACGCGGCTGCTCCGCTTCGCGGCGGAGTTCGACCAGTCCATCTCGGCCGTGCTCACGGGCATGGCGTGCCCGGTTGGCTTCGCCGCGAAGCTCGACAACAGGGCTTGTCCTTCGAGGCTCACCGATCCGTCATGAGACGGCATGCGAAGCGGTTCACCTGTTGCCGGAACCCTCGATCGCATCCTCGATGTGCTTCTTGGCGTGGCGCGCCAAATCGCGAGCAGCGGCTAGGGCTGCAGTGGGGAGGTCGGAGGGCTCGCCGCCGCGGTTGATCGGGGCATCGATGGCGCTTGATGCGGCCTCGATAGAGTCGTATACCGCGTGCGCAGCCACCAGCGCGGCAAGGGCCAAAGGCTGGCCGGTTGTAGAACTGGAGAGGCTCTGGGCGATGACTCTCCACGCCTCGACAGCACGGCTTTGCTGCGCGAGCTCGAGCAAGTCCGCGAAGGTCTGGGGCCGCGAAGCCGGCGGCGCGACCCGCAGGACGAAGTAGCTCACGTCCTTGCGAGCGAACTTTGGGCCGACAAACGGGTCCTTTCGAGCAGCAAAGAAGAGCCACTCGCCGACGGCGTCCATGCTGTCGGGGTCGACCTCGAGCACGCCATCGACAGCACGCACGGCTCCGGACGTCAGCGCGTCTCGCTCCGCATCTGCGAAGCCCCAGAGATGCTCGACGATCTTCGAGGGCCGAGAGCGAAGGCGTATCAGAGACCCGGCTGGAATGATGGTGAGGGGGATCGCCGGCGTGATGCTCCGAAGATCGATCGGCTCGTCGCCCGCTGCCGCACGCTTCCGGCTGATCTTTCTTTCGGCGTAGAGCACGAACGGGTGGGGCTCGCGTGCGGCGTTACGGGCCTCGTCGATGAGCGTCTGGTTGCCGCCCATCATGTACGCCAGGTCGGAGCGGCTTCCGGAATAGTCCTCGATACGGAGGCTTGGCGGGGGCTGAGCGGCTTCCGCCATGGCGATGTGCTCGAGGGCGTCGGCCTCCAAGGAACGCAGCCACGCATCGAAGGGCCAAGGTCCCTGGTCGAAGGCCCATTCGTCTTCGATGTCCGGATCAAGCCTGTTGAGGCGGGAGTAGTCGAAACGATCACCGATGATCATGGGGGCGAGCGAGTAGAATGTGCTGGCATAATTCGCGTCGAACCTGATCGCCGAGGTGATCTGGAGGACAAGTCGAGCGTCTCGGGGCGCCCCGGGTGAGGCCGCCACGGTCCGGAGATAGAACAGGTGAGGCACGAGGTTGTCGGCAGACGGACTCATGACGGATCGCCTCCATCTTGCTCCACGAGCGTCGCTCGGGGTACCGTGACGAACCGCTTGGCAACCTGTGCCACGAGGTCGGCAAGGAAGTCCGAGATGTCGGCCTGCGACAGGGTGGGATTCGTCTTCTTCAATCGTTTATGGATCTTCTCGGCGTACTCCGGGCCGAGCACTGCCTCCTTCGCGATGCTCTCGCTCGCGTCGATGATCACTCTCGCAGCGGCCTGCCGGCGGAGGGGAAAGTAGTCCACAGCTTCCCGCATGAGCCGGTGCAACGCATCGTTCGGTGACTCGTCCGGCCTGACGTCGGGAGATGGATCGGGCGGTTCGGGCGTCGGTGGTGGCATATGCGGACGTGCTCGGGCTGGCAACTCGTCCTCGAGTTTTCGGGCGGTTTGCTGCAGAAAATCCACAAACGGCTGGCATAGGAGACCTGCAACGCGAACCCTATGTGGCATCCCGCCCACATGCATGACAGAACTCGCAGTAGGCGTGGCCTGACGCAGGCCGAGGGCCAGCTGAATGCAGGATGACAGAATCTTGCTGCGCAGAATGGCGCGAATCGTGTAGCACTCTCTGGACGCCCAGCGCACCCATCGACACAGCCGAAGCCTGACTTCCTGTTGCTCCGTCATTCTGCCCGCGCGAACTTCCTTGGCCCAGCGCTCGACTTCAGCGCGGGCATTCGTGTGCTGCAGTAGGGTGGCGAGCACCACCGTCGATAGGAAACTGTCCTGTTGGTAGCACGCAGGACCGACCGCGGCGGCGAAAGTGTCCGGCAACGAGCCCGTATCGACCATCGCATGAAACTCTCGCGCATGGGTGAGGATCAATTCGCAGACTTCTGAATCGGTCAATCCGCTCGGGCGAAGCGCTGCGCCGGCGTATCCGATGGCGTCAAGAACTGGCTTAGCGACTCTCCCGTCCTCGCCACATCTCAAGAGTTCGATATCGGCCGGTGCGAGCGGAGATCCCCAAGCCAGATGGGAATACGGACAGAACGGTGCCAACTTCGCGGGACGACTCTCGTCGAGCCTCTTTGCGTCAACGTGCGTGGCTGCAAGGTCACGGAGCGACACTTGAGGCGCAGATGGATCCAGCAGCCCAGCGAAGAGCACCTCCTCGATCGCCTGCACGCGGCTGGCCCGCTCGCCCGGTGAAGTTGTGGGGTGCTTCGACAAAATCGCCTTCGACACCGTGTCATGCCACAGCGAGCACCGAGTCGCGAATGCGCGGGATGCGGCCAGCAACCACGCGTCGAGGGTGAAGGCGGTCGAAATCGTTGGTTGCGGCTGGGCGTCCATGAGAGGCTCAACGCTCCGGGGCACGGCCTTCGAGATAGCCTTATGATCCTATGGAGGTAGCGTATGGGCTCCGCTTGCTTGAGATCAGTTGCGCTCGCATTGCTGATGGTACTCGCGCTGGGCGCCTCGGCGTGCAGGCACGCGGACGGGCCGCCGGTCAAGCTCTACATCCTTGATGGCGGGACCACCCTCGTCAATGATCCTTCCTTTTTCGGGGATCCGAATCTCCCGACACAGCCGTTTTCGCTGGCCGTATGCTCTTTCCTGATCGTACATCCCAAGGGTACCGTGCTTTGGGACGCAGGTCATGCGCTGGGGCAAGCGAAGCCGGATGGGCCTGACTCTGCAGCGCTACGCGCGGTTTCAGGCCCTCCGCTGAGGGATCAGCTGCGCGAGATCGGTTTCGCTCCACACGACGTCGACTACCTTGCGTTCTCCCACATGCATGCCGATCACACAGGACAGGCCAATGAGTTCGCGGAGTCGGTGGTGCTTGTTCAGCGGGACGAGTGGAGCGTGGCATTCGGGCCGGACGCCTCCACTACGTTCGGCATGGCGCCGGCAACATACGTGGCCCTTAAGGACTCATCGGTACGACTTCTCGACTCAGATTTCGATGTCTTTGATGACGACAGCGTGCGAATACTGCGGGCGCCGGGCCACACACCGGGGAGCCAGATGCTGCTGGTTCGCCTGCGCAAGACGGGACCGGTTCTACTTTCAGGCGATCTATATCTCTACGAATCTCAACGCATCCATTGCCACGTGTCACCGTTTCACACGAGCGTTGAACAGACGGTCGCAAGTCGACAGCGAGTAGAGAACCTTCTCGAGGACAATCCGAGTTGGGCGCTCTGGATTACGCACGATGCACCACAAATGAACAGCCTTCACAAAGCACCACGTGCACACGAGTAGTTGATGAGCATGCCTTGGCAAACAATCTTGTACCGTACGCCTACGGAGGTAGCCATCAATCGGACCGTGTGCGTACTTCGCCTTGGTCCGCTACGGAACTCCATCAGACGCTTGTGGCAAAGAGAGCTCGTCATGCAGAACCGGATGAAGGAGCCGGGCCTGGTCTTGGCCGCGGTCCGAGCGGGTCGTTCCGGTCAGCCACCGCGTGTCCCCAGTTGAGCCAATGGTCCATCTCGCTGCCTTCGTCGATGTGACCGTGTTGCTCTATTGCTGTTCGCTCAACCGCGCGAAGATACCGGCGAATGCGGCGGGAAAGCTCCCAGCGTTCGACCTCCCGAATCAGTTCTTCGACCCGTGCCTGCTCGGCTTTCCGGCGTTGCTCTGCCTCGTGGCGCTGTTTCGCTTCCTCCATCTGACGTCGCTGGTCTTCTCGTTGCTGTTTCCAGCGTGCACGAGCCGCGTCCGCGGCTTCGAATACGCCACGAATCATCTCGGGCAACATCTCCTCAACACGACGCTGCGTTCCATCCGTCCAGGTGCGGATTGTGACTGAGCCATTGTCGTTCAGCAACTCGCACGTGAAGTCACCGCGCGGAAGGTAGTCCCACTTGGGTATCCGCGTAACCGTTGGATACCTCGCCTGGTCAGCCAGCTCCTTCGTCGTAGCAGTGTGGGGCTCGCGCCTGGTGAGTTCTCGGAGCCGAAGCTGAAACCGGTGTCCGAAGGCCACCACTATCGGTGTTCGTCGATACTGGTCTCTGGTCTCCTCAGTCTCGAACCCGCAGGTTTGTAGCGTCCTGAGCAATGTGTTGAGGAGTCGCGCGGCACGAGCGATGCTCTCGCGACCGACCTGTACATCGAGGCACGCTTCGTTGTGGGCTCGGTGCGGAGACACGAGGTGTCGCGATTCGGCGCGACCAAAGGATGATCGCTCTGAGGCTCCCCGGCGAAGTGCTTCAAGTGTCGCGGTGACCAAGGGCAAGGGGTCTCGAAGCGACGCGGGGACCTTGATGTCGGGACACGCCTCGATGAACCTCTGAAACGCTGCCGCGATCTCGGGATCCGCAAGGGGAGTTGCTGCGGGAGGGGGCGAGGGCAAGTCTCCCGCAGAGATCGGGGCCGAAGGACGCGGCAACGTTGGGTTGAGCGTGACCGTTTGGAGCTTGGGGTCGATGAGCACTGGAAGGGGTGGACGTGGCGGTGCCTTGCCGACGGCCTTCTTGGCCCAATACCCCAGCGGGGGACGCGGAATGTGATGGCGCTTGCAGGCCTTGGCCAGCCCGACGTCCGAAATGCCAAACTCCTTGGCGAGCTGCACAACGGATGTGGTCCAGACCCGCTCGTACAAAGATTCGCGGGTGAGCGTTGTTGGGGAAGGTGGCGAATCGCTCATGACAGGCTCCGGGGTCAAACGCCTTGATTATCGCCGCAAGTCATGCTGGCGATGCGTGAGACGGTTTTTGTTTGGTTCTTTCTGTTCTGTGCGTTGCCTTCGGAGCAAGCCTTCCCCGCACATGGAGACCCGCTATCATTCACCACGGTGGTGAATCTAGCCGATTCAGTAAAGGTCCAGTTTCACCACGTGGTGAAACAAGCCGGAAGAGTGAATGGGAATCCGATGACACCCGTACCGAAGGTGAAACTCTGGCTTGAAACAGTCGGGAAGCGAACCGGCTTGTTCGACCTCGTGGAGGCGTCCGACTTCGCCGGGGATGGGTTCCGCCACTGGGATGAGGTCGTACTGGTCCGACCACACTCGGGAGGAAACGTGCTTCGACTCCTCGTGGAGTACAAGGCACGGTTCTACCCGCAGGATGCGATCATTGTCGCGCATCGGGTTCGCGAGCAGGCAACGCCGGCCAGTCCCGATACCTTGGCGGTCGTTGCTGCCCCGTTCATCTCCGAGCGCGTTGCGGACATCTGCCGCGAACACAAGCTTGGCTACATCGATGCGGCTGGCAACTGCCACCTGGCTGCGCCTGGATTCCACTTGCACGTCGAAGGAGGACGGAACCAGAGCCCAGACACTCGGACGGCGGAGAATCTCTTCGCACCAAAATCCAGCCGGGTTGTGCGTGTGCTGCTTGAACACCCCGATCGGGCATGGAAGGTAAAGGACCTCGCCCGCGAGGCGGAGGTCAGCATGGGACTGGCTTCGCGACTCAAGCACAAGCTGATCACGGAGGCCTTCGGCGAGGAGTCGTCACAGGGTCTGTGCGTTCGACAGCCGGAGAAGCTGCTGGAGAATTGGATCGCGGTCTATTCGAACACGGCCCGGACGGTGGCCGTGTACAGCATGGACGATACGAGGACCTTTGAGCGTCGCGTCGCGCAGTGGTGCTCACAACGCGGCGTCCAGTACGCTCTGGCCGAGTTCTCCGCTGCGGCCCGCTGGTCACCGATGGTCCGCTACAAGCGTGCGGCAGTCTATATCGGCGAGTCACGTTCCCAAGACGTTGTCGGCCGATTGATGAAGGAGCTCGACCTCAAGGAAGTCGACTCTGGATCTTCAGCGGTACTCTGGTTCACGAACGATGAAACCGTTTTCTTCAACTCGGAAGATCGCGACGGCGAAAAGGTGGTCTCACCCCTGCAGGCATATCTCGACTTGGCGAGGAACCCGGCCCGTGGGCAGGAAGCCGCGAATGAACTGCTGCGGCGGCATCTGCTCCCAAGGTTCGCTCATGACGGGAGGCACATTGCATGACTGAGCGGACTCCGAGCGAGAACGAGGCGCGGGCCGGCCACGCGGTGCTGATTGAGGTCTTGACGATCTTGGGCACGTACAGGGACGGCATGGTGTTGATTGGCGGATGGGTGCCCGAGCTCATGTTCCCGGGCACCGGTCACACCGGGTCATTCGACGTTGATGTTGCTCTGGACGCTACAAAGATCCGACCACATGCCTACGAGTCAATCCGGAAGCGACTGACCGCTGAGGGTTACGTCCAAGCAGAACTCCACATTGGCGTTTTCACAAAGGAATTGGGCGATGGTGCTGGGGCCATCACCGTCAAACTCGACCTGGTGACGGGAGAGGAGCCAGAAGAAACGGCTGCCGAGCCCCGAGCTTTGGTCCAAGACTTGAGCATCGGTCGTCTTCGCGGCGTCGAGATCGCCCTCGACCATACGCTGAACATTACACTCAAAGGCAAGTTGCCGTCAGGCGTTGAGAACACCGTCACAGCCCGGATCGTGACCGTGCCGGCATACCTCTGTCTGAAGGCATTTGCCCTGAACGAGAGGATGAAGAAGAAGGACGCCTACGACGTGTACTTCTGCCTCAAAAACTACGCAGGCGGCCCTGCCGCCCTTGCGAGGAACTGCCGCGAGCTCCTTGGCATCCCGCGTGCGACCGAGGCAATGGGAATTCTCAAACAGAAGTTCGAAACGCTGAACAGCATCGGTCCCCAATGGGCGGGAGAAGTGGCGAGCGGGCAGGGGGAGGATTCTGAATCCGTCGCGCGCGATGCGTTCGAACGGGCTTCGGTCTTCTTCCGTGAGCTCAACAGGGGGGAACATGACCGGCAGTAGCGCACCCGCGCCCGTGTTCAATACCGGGGGAGGCGGCTTCGAGTACGCGGATCACGTAGCCGCGTTCGTGCTGGCAGCGATATTGGTGGGACAGCCCCCCTTCGGTGAGGAAATCGAGGTCATACGCGTCGATTGGGAGACGTCGGGGTCCGGGTGGAAGTTCGACGACCTGCTGTTGACATGCGGCGGACCCGAGCAACGCCGAGTTGGCGTGTCCTGCAAGGCCGGCACCTATGTGACCTCGGGGGGGTGGGATCAGGATGCAGCGCTGCGACTCTGGGAGCAATGGACTGGTCCAGCTTCAAACCCGTTCCGCCGTGGGGTCGATCGTCTCGCCGTTGTAACCGGAGCACTGGCGCATGGGGTCAATCAGGTCTGGGACCGCCTGCTTCAGGAGGCCATTGCAGCAGACCCCGCTCGGTTCATGGAGCGGTTCACTGCTCCTGGGGCATCCGGAGAAGTTGGTCGGGAACTCGTCGCGAGCTTGGCGTGTCCGGACTCATTGCTCGTTCGCACCAGCGATGAGCCCATCGAACGGGCGCAACTTCTACGTCACGTTCGCCTCTGGCACAAGGATGTGCAGCGGCTTGACTCGGCCGATACCACACAGGCGGTGGAGTGGTGTAGGCAGTCTCTCGCTGACGGTTCGCGGGTAACGGCTCTCGCATTGCACGATGCCCTTCGGTCCATCGCGGCCGATCGGAGGATCCGCGGCGGCACCCTGGAACTCCATGATCTTGTCCGTGAGCTGAGTGGGAAGTTCGAGTTCAAGACTTGGCCTAACCATGAGGCTGGATGGCGCACCCTTGATGCGCGGTCCGGCGAGAGGGTCGACGCTGTCGGGGACTCCATCGGCGAGAGGTTGTGCCTGACACGGGCGGAGGTGATGGGCGAGCTGGTTGCCGCGTCCGCACCGGGACAGGTCGTCCTGCTGGAGGGGGAGTCCGGCTCGGGCAAGTCGGCGCTGGTCAAACGGCTCGCGGGCGGGTTCACGCGGACGCTTTGGCTCGATGCATCGGACCTTGAGGCACCGACCCTTCAAGACGTGGGAAGGGCTCTGGGCCTGGTAGCACCACTCTTGGAACTGGTTGGTAGGGATCGCGTGCCTAGGGGCGTGCTCGTCATTGACGGCGCCGAGCGGTTGACGGCCGTTGGGCGGCGGAACGGTGCTCAACTCATCGCGGCCGCGGTCCAAGCAGGCCGGCCGTGGGCCGTCGTGGTGACGACGCTGGAGGAAGGAATCGACCGCATCGCCGCGGAACTGGGTCGTGCTATGCCGACGGGGACGTCGCTCAGATCGGTGTTCGTCGCGCTCCCCAATGAACCGACCATCAGGTCGCTGGCCGGCGCCCTGCCCATCAAGCTGGCGGGTGATGCGACGCGTTCGGTCGTGCGTGCGCTCCGCAATCTGAAAGGCTTGGATTGGACGGTCCGGTCCATTGCACGGAAAGACCTCCGCCGGTACCCGGACCTCGTCTCGCTGGTGTGGGAGGGCTTCATCGGGGACGCAGACGGGGCCGCCCGGGCGCACGTGCTCAAAGCCCTTGGTAGAGCCGACGCCGACGCGGTTGTCGGTGGCGTACCACGCTCGATGTTGTGCACGGTTGAGGAGCAGCGCGTCGCACAAACACTGGTGCGGGATGGGCTCCTCACGTTGCGGAACGAGCGGCTGTTCTTCCGGCACGATTTGCTGGGGGACTGGGCTCGGCTGTTGTTGCTGGTAGAAGCGGGAGAGGACATCGACAGGCTGCTGGGCGAAGTATCACCGAACATCAGATGGTCGCCCGCGATCCGGCTCTTCGCCGAGTGGCTCGCCCAGAGCGGGGAGCAGGGCCGGCGAAACCTGGGTCGGCTCCTGACGGTCCGCGAGGCGCCCACCGCCGGCGCGTCGACCACGCTGCTCGAAGGACTTCTCCGATCGCCCGATAGCGGAGAGACGCTCCAGGGGTTCCTGCCAGATCTCCCAAAAACCGGGCCGAACGTACTGGCACACACGCTCAAGACATTTCTGGCCGTCGCCACGCGTCCGTCGGAACTCACTCGGATGCTCAGGCGGGATCATCCGGCGGGTGCGGCCGTGCGAGCGACCTACCGGGTGCCGATCCCAGAGCTGTGGCCGGGCGTAATCGCCGCTCTGGAGCCGAACGCGGCGGCACTCGCGGCAGCCTCCCCTGTCGAGGTTGCCGACGTCGCCCGAGTGTGGCTCTCGGACCAGGGCGTCGTAACCAAGCCCGAGTTCGCATCGACGACTGCGGCTTGTTCGCGACTCGCGGTCTACACGGCCCGAGAGGTGCAGGCCCGGATCGCGGAGCGTGGGTGGGGCCATGAGGAGGGCCATCCGCGTGTGTTTGAAGCCCTGCTTCTGGCGGCTCCCTGGCTGCCCGAGGAGGTGGCGGAGGTATCGCTCGAACTGGCAGAGCGACGGCCGGACCCGCCGGCCGTGGTCGCCCGTGTGGAAGCGGTTAAGAAGCGGAACGCAGAGGAGATGGCACGCCGCCTCGCACAACTGACGGACGAGCAGAAAAGGGAGATGAGTGCTCGTCGCGGGTCGTTCTCGATCGGACCAACTCCTAAGCCGAGACGCAAACCGTTCCCTGCCGGACCGACCCGGCGCGTCGACGAGTCGTTCCGGAACGCGGTGCTCAAGTCGGGCGCGGTGGTGCGGCTCGCGCTCCACAAGCCCGAAGTCGCGCAGGAGGTGCTGCTCGCCTGCTGTCTGGAGGACCCGGGCCAGGAAGACCCGCTCTATTCGGATTTCCCCCATAACGATCGCGCGGGGACAGTTGACAAGATGGACTGGTACCCCCCGTTGTATCTGCGTGGGCCGTGGTTACCGCTGCTCTTGCAAAGTCCGGCGGAGGGCCTCACCGCGGTTCTGCGCTTGGTTGAGATCGCGACCGAAGAATGGTTGAGGCTCTGCCTCCCACCGGTCGGGGCGAAGGGGCACGAAGAAGCCCAGCAATGGACGACGGTCACGCTGGACGTGGACGGGCAGCCCCGCGCCTTCCGCGGTGGCCCGGAGGTGTTCGGCTGGTACCGAGGCTTCGGGCATGCGGGAAACGTCGTGCCCTCGGCGCTCATGGCCTTGGAACAGTGGCTGTACCGGCGCGTGGATGCCAAGGAATCTGTCGACGAGGCCGTGGGACAGATTCTCCGGACCGGTTCGTCCGTCGCGCTTTTGGGGGTGCTGGCGGCGCTGGCGCGGAAGGAGCCGGAGCTGCTGCGCGGCTGCCTGCGACCACTGACGGCTTCGTGGATGCTGCTGAGCTGGGACGATCAGCTCACGGTTCAGGCCGGCGTCCAGGCCAACATGCCGGGCTTTGACCCATTCAATCTCAAGGCGCTTAACGGGTGGATCGAAGAAGAGGCCGAGCGCTGGGGCAAGCTGCCGCACCGCTTGCTCCGCCTGCAATGGCTGATAGCAACTGGACTCGCATTCGGAGAGCAAGTGCTCATCGAACAATGCGGGAACAGCCGAGAACGATGGCAGGAGGAGATCGATTCGGGCAAGTGCCTCGCGCCAGAACAAACCAAACGACTGATAGCGCTACTCAATCCGAGGAACCTCTCCACGCGGTCGCTGGGTGATGGGCGGTTGCAGGTTGAGGTGAAGTGGCCGGAGGACCTGGCAGCAAAGTACGAAGAGCAAAGTAAGCAGACGGGCCCGGGGATCATGGCCTTTCACCTTCGGGCCGCGATGCGGAAAGCCCTAGATGCCGGAGTGCCCCTTGCGGATGAGCAGGCCGAGGCAATCTGGAAAGTCGCGAGCGAGTTGGAGAACTCGGACACCTCGGACGGTGAGGAGGAGGTTAACTCGCCGATCGTCGCCCGTGCCGCGGCCGCTGCGGCGTTTGAGGCGCTTGCGCCCTCTTGGCTTGATCAGTTCCCGGATCGTCGCGCGTGGTGTGAAGGCGCGGTCGTCAAGGCAGTTGACCGGTCTCCGCAAGAGGCAAGCATCGCGCACGGAATGTCCATGCACAAGGAGCACGTCGAAGCGTTCACCGGAGAATGGGCACTTGCTCGCCTGGTGGCGGGAGATGGCCGAGCTGAAGTCCGCCGCATCTTGGCCGATGCCATGACGGCGAAAGAGCACATCGTCACCGGCCAGGTATTGGCTTCGGCCGTGCGACAGGTTGCAAAGCTCACGGACGATCTCGGACGCCTCTTCAATCTGCTGTGGCTGTGGGCGGCGTTGCGGAACCTGCCGCCGGATTGGCCGGAAGACCGGGCCAAGGGCCAGAAGATCGCTGAGGGTCGCCGATCCAGGCTAATCCAGGCATTCGTGGATCAACGGATCTCTAACGGTGCCGTCCCATGGAGCGATCTTTCACTTCGGGCGGCCCGTGTCAGGGAACGCTACAGGCGGGCGCATCGCACGCGTCATCCGGTATGGATTGGGGACGAAGAGGCCGGAGCGGATGCAACGAGCAGTGCTCGTATTCTGCTCCCAACTGCTTGGGACGAGTACGAAAACCACGGGTTCAATTGGAGTGTCCTAGAGCGGGTAGTCGAACTTCTTCCAGTGGTGCTGCGGCCCTCTCTCCGACCGGAACTGGGCCCACTCGTCGAGTTCGACCGTCGGCTCCTCGACTTGGTCGAGTTCACAATTCGCCGGACGCCAGCAGATGACACGCGTGATCGCAGTCTGCCCAACCAGTTCGACTACCTGGTTCTCGACCGGATCTGCATGCTCATCGCGGGGCATGAAGACGAGCAGGTGGCTACTGAACTCTGGACTCGGCTCGCACCGCTGCTGCCGCGGCGCCACCATTGGAGCGAGGCGTTTTTCGACCCGTGGTTTCGGCAGCCCCGCGAGGATGCCGAGCGAGCGGAGCGCTTCCACCGCCGATGGCGAGCGATGATTGCATCGGCCTCGACTTCTCCGGAGTGGGGCGCGGGAAATGCAGCACGGTCGTACGACCTGGACAAGGCGTGGTCGGCCCTGCTGGGGATCCATAAGCGTGGACCCGGGCTCGGAGTAGAGGCGGATCGACCGTATCTTGGTGCGTTGGAGAAGGTCTATCAGAAATGGGCACAACGGTACTTGGCCGATCGCTGGCGGCTGCGGTCATTCTGCGCATTCCTGCAGAAGCCGGGTGCGGCGGGTCTTCGGCTCCCCGCGCTGGCTTGGATCGACTCCGCCCTGGAGAACCTGGCTCGGCATCTGCCCGCGGAGTCCGACCTCGTCTCCGAGGTCGTTGGATACTGCGTTATCGTGTGGTATCAGCACCGCGACGAAGTCCTCGCCGCGGCTGGGCCCCGCACGGCCTTGCTGTCGATTGTCCAGCGGCTTTCACGGTTGCGGGTAGAAGCGATCCACGAGCTCAAGGCGGACCTTGAGCTGACCATTTCGGGACTCGCCGACTGAGCTGGAGCACACAATGGACCCCAAGGAACTTCGGAGCTTCAGCCAGGCGGGCCAGATCGTTGAGCGGTTCGAGCGAGTGCTACGCAGCTATGGGGTGGTGATTCAGCCGCGGAGTGAACTGGAGGCGATCTCCCTGGAGATTCAGGACCTTGAGGACAAACGCGCTCGCCGTAGTCCGCTCCCAGCAGATATGGACTACCGCGCCGAGATGTCGCGTGCGATGGGCGTGCTGCACTTCGCCGAACTCCTACTGGCGACGTTTGAGCGGGGGCGTCGCCTCGACATTCTGGTACCTCACCTGAGGCTGTTCAATGACGCCTCGGTCGCGCAGAATGTCCGCCGAATTGGAGATGACAAGGCGAACAAACTGTTCGAGCTCCTCTTGGCGCTCGGTTGTATGAACTTCGCCACAGAAGTAACGCTTGACCACCCGGTTGAGTCCAAGGGCGACAATCCAGACGTGATGTTCCGCGATACCGGCATCAAGTGGGCGCTGGCGTGCAAGGTACCGAATGGCGAGTCCATGATTTCGGCCTACGACAACATCAAATCTGCCGTGGGGCAGATTGACCGCAGCTCCGCCGATCGTGGGCTGGTCGTCTTGAATGCCAGAAACTGGATCAATCACGAGCTGCTATGGCACAAGCCGGGAGGCGCAATGATTGGCAAACCAGAGGAAAAGGACATCCACTGGGCTTGGGCAAGTGCTGAAATGCCCTTCTCAATGCTCCATCGAGAAGCGGACGCGCGATACCGTGCCCTGCTGGAGGCCAAGAAGGACGAGCTGCTCGAGCTTTTCTCCGAATCAAAGAAGGCGATGCCCGTTGTCTTAAACTTCATGCAGTCGGCTACCCTCATCGCCAGCCGGTTCGGTCCGGTTATGTCCCGGGTGGGGACGTTCGTTGTGTGGCCATTCGGAAAAGCAGACGACACCACGTTGCAGATGGTCGCCCGACTCAACGAGGCCCTGCTCCGTCTTCCCGAGATCCCCGATCTTGCGTGACGCTCGCGCAAGCGGCTTATTCATAAAGGACAGGCGATCCCCAGTTGAAGAGGTTGCGGTCAGAGAAGTCGTCTGGCCCATTACCCACACGGTCGATGAGCTCTGCCGGGCGAGGGTAGATGGCTTCCAATAGGTGCAAGAGCGATGGCCGGTCTTGGCGAAGGGGGGCTAGCGCCGCGCAGTAGGCTTGAAAGAAGCCCGCACCCGCCGCGAGCGCATCGGCAAGCAAGACGCCGTACGTGGCGGCAACGAAGTTCCGCACCGGCCACAGATGGGATATGACGGCTTGGTTGCTCGACGCCAACATCGGAGCGATTCCGAGCCGCGGAGGTGCATCCGTAACCATCACGTTTCCACCATCGCAGATATTCAGAAAGAGCAATCGCCGCCCGTTCTTGGGAACTCCTACCGCAGCCAGCTGTGCAATGGTGATCCGTTGCTGCCGGTCCAAGGACAAGAGAAGATGCGCGTCATGGGGGTCGGTCCCCGTAAACTCTCCATGAGCGTTGATCCAGACGGCGTCATAGTCATTCCGAGCGTACAACTGCGAGAAAGTGCTGGGATCGAGGTCTTCGGACCGTTGGTCAACTTCAACGCCACTGGCTTCGAAAATGGCCGCGACTCCCTCTAGTTCAGCAGGTCCTCCATTGGTTCCGATGGACCATAACAGGATCTTTCGCAGTGGGCGATCCGGTTCGGGCTCTTCGTAGCTCGACACGAGCGGCCAAGTCGTCCCCAACTCGCGGAGCATGAGAGCTTGGACTGGATGAGGAAGCGATTGAATCGGTAGCATTCCGGTGGCCGTGAGCGGAGCGGTCTCGTGGTCGCCCGCAAGCTTGGATAATTCGTAAAACCGCGACAGTTCTTGCTCAAGCCGCTCCGCAAGAGAATAGTTTGGAATGCCGGGGCGTGCCGGCGTTCGGATGGCAAGAACCGGGTCATCAGCAATCGTTTGGCTCGTTCCAATCGCCTCATTCATGGTGGCGGTGAGGTGCCGTAAAGCCTCGTCAGAGCCTCGGCTGTACGTCATGACCCGCCCAGCAGTCGCGTAGATAACGGCATCGCGGAAGGTTGGCACACAGGCAAGCACCGGAGAGCGTCGCACGCGTTCCTTAGGAACTCCATACCACGCTCCGATTAGGACGAGGGCAGCGTCGGGACTTCCTTCTCGGATGAGGCGATTAAGAAATGGCGCCAGCACGCAAAACACACGCGCCTGCACGTAGTTGAACGCCGCTACATCTTTGACTTCACTTGCCACTTCCGCGGAATACGCACGTGCTGCCAGTAGAATCTCGTCGAAGTCGGCCATCGCATTAGCGCGGGTCGATTGCCCCACGACGAGCTGCAACCGCTCGTGGCCGCGAAGGTACGACGCATACCCCAAGCCACGTGTTGCCCACTCATGAAGTGGACGCGAGGTGTATTCTCCTACGGCAGACGAGAGCTGAATGCAAATAGTCTTCCTGGACTCCTCGCTGGTTCCCGCTGCCGCTTCTGCTGCTTCGAGGAACGAGACGACGGCTTTCGCGAGGTTGGCATGTCCATTCCGGTTCAGCCAACTGGACAGATGGCACGCGGCTTCAACAGCCGCGTCATGCTGCTCGCCCGTGAGAGTCTGAAGGGCCCACTTCAGCATCGGGACGATCGTCAGAAGGGACGCCTCAACGATCTCGCGAAGTCCGCCCTGCTTCCAGCTGTAGTAGCAGAGATTGCCGATCCAGATGAGCACGATCCGTCGTGCATCGCCCAGTTGGTTTAGCCGCCTGTCGTTGAGGAATCGGACCAAGCGCTCGGGATGCGCATCGAAGGCGGTCGATGCACCGGCGTCTAGACGGACGCAGGGGAGATCAGTTATCCCAACGAGAAGCCATTCGTACGCGCGAGACCAACGACCGACAGCAATACATGCTGTCGTCATCTGAGCCGAGAGAAAAAGGCGTGTGTACTCGATGTCGTCCTCGGCATTTGGCTTACCGGCCTTTGCCGCGTCCAAGTCTTCCAGCAGCACCGCGAGTCGTGGCGACAAAGCATCTACGTCGCCGTTGCTGGCGGAAAGTTCGACTTCGATCAGATTGAGCACTGCGTCGAGCAGTTCGTCAGTGCCCCATTCAGCCGACTCGGCAAAGGCCGGGTGATCGCTTCGGTCGGATTTCGCATACAAACGGGGAAAGAGTGTGGCCATAGACGTCCATTTAGGGGGACACACGACCGCCAACATCTGCGTACTGCACGCGTCATTGGCTTGCGGTTTTCTCGGCACAACGCTGCCGAGCTCGGGGATAGACCTGTTCGTGAAGCCGCTTGAGCTTGAAGTCGACGGTCTACCCCTCTTGCTACCCCTTTGCTTCAAGAATACCACCTCAGGACGATTGGAAACGGGGGTAGTTGCGAGCGTTTGCGAATCGTCCAGTGAGCGCCTAAACTCCGTAAATTCAAGCGTCTTTTGAGCTTTTCGGATGGCCCGCGGCCCGTTCTTCCAAGCTGAATGTTGCGGGTTCAAATCCCGTCGTCCGCTTTCTTCCCGGCACCGATGCCGAATCTCGCCAGTCGCAGGCTGTTCAGCACGACGCTCACGCTGCTGAGCGCCATGGCGGCGCTTGCGATCATCGGTGACAACAGCCATTGCGTGAAGGGCCATAGCACGCCTGCTGCCAGCGGGATGCACACCACGTTGTAGCCAAATGCCCAGAAGAGGTTCTGCCGAATGGTCCGCAGCGTCGCACGGGAGAGCGCAAGCGTGTCGGCAACGGCGTGCAGATCAGGACGCATCAGCGTCACATCCGCTGTCGCCATCGCCACATCCGTGCCCGAACCCATCGCAAGCCCGATGTCAGCAGCGGCGAGCGCCGGGGCATCATTGATGCCATCCCCCACCATCGCGACTCGCTCGCCACGCTGCTGCAGAGCGCGAATCGCCTCGACCTTGCCTGCAGGCAGCGTGCCTGCAATGACATCATGCACGCCCACGGCGCGAGCAACGGCGGCAGCGGTTGACTCGTTGTCGCCCGTCACCATCACGACACGCAGGCCCTGGCTGTGCAGCCTTGCAATCGCGCCCGCACTGCTAGGGCGAAGAACGTCGGCCAGTGAGATCAAGGCGACCTCGCGTCCGTCGATCGCCACATGCAACACCGAGTGCGCCTGTTGCTGAGCTTGCTGCGTTGCGGCGTGCAGCGTCATGCTCACACCTTCACTCAGAAGCCACGAAGCCTTGCCGATCAGCGCCTCACGGTCCGCGACACGCGCCCGCACGCCTTGACCGGGCACCGCCACAAACCCAGTGACTTGGGACCGCTTGACCCCAAGCCGATCGGCCTCTCGCACGACAGCCGTCGCCAGCGGGTGCTCGCTGTTCTGTTCGATTGATGCAGCCAACGCAATCGCATCGTCCGGGGTCCAGCCTGTGGCGACGTCGACACGCACCACCGCAGGACGCCCCGCCGTGATGGTGCCTGTCTTGTCAAGCACAACCATGGTGACGGCGTGAGCCTTCTCAATCGCAGCACCGCTGCGAATGAGCGCCCCCAGACGCGCACCGCGACCGATGGCGACCATGATGGCGGTTGGTGTCGCAAGCCCCAACGCACATGGGCATGCGATGATGAGAACGCTCACGGCGCTGGTCAGACCCATGCTCAGACGCGTCTGCTCAGGTCCCAGCAGCAGCCAGCCGACGAACGTCAGCGCGGCGATGACCAGCACCACGGGCACAAAGATGCCGCTGACACGATCGGCAAGCCGCGCGACCGGAGCCTTGCTGCCTTGCGCATCCTGCACCATGCGCACAATCTGTTGCAGCGTTGTCGCCTCGCCCACACGCGTTACGCGCACACGCAACGCGCCGTTGCCATTCATGGTGCCTGCAAAGACCTCGTCACCTTCGCACTTCTCAACAGGTCGGCTTTCGCCGGTGAGCATTGATTCATCCAGCGAACTCTCACCCGTCACCACCACGCCATCTGCCGCGATCTTCTCGCCTGGCCGCACCACCAGTGTGTCATGCACTCGCACATCACCCACAGGCACGTCTCGCTCGTTCCCGTCTCGCTCCACCCGCGCCAGGCGGGGCTGCAACTGCATGAGTAGACCGACGGCCGCGGTTGTCTTGCGCGTCGCACGTGCCTCGAGGTACTTTCCCAGCAGCACCAGCACGACGATGACCGCCGCCGCCTCGAAATACACCGCAGGCCCATGCTGGTGTGAGCCACCACCATGCGTGATGAACCACGTGGGCCAAATCGTCGCGGCTGCGGAGTAGACCATCGCCGCGCCGCTGCCCAGCGCCACCAGTGTGTCCATGTTCGCGCCGCCATGACGCAGTTGCTTGACGGCCGACGAAAAGAACCCACCACCACAAATGATGAGCACCGCCGCTGTAAGAACGAACTGCACCCACACGTTCCATGGTTTGTTGAACGACTCAATTGCGCCATGGGACATCGCCAGCACAACGACCGGCAGAGCCAGTATGCCACCGATCATCAATCGCCAGAGCAGCACACCCGATGCGTCCGTCGACTCTGTGGGTATCGCATTGCCTGCGGCAACTACAGGCTGAACAGTCGGCACGACCGCCTTAAAGCCAATGGCGTTGACCGCCTCTGCCAGAGCGTCAATGGCCGTGACACCCGCATCGAATCGCACCTTCGCTGACTTGCTCGCAAAGTTCACGCTGGCTTCCAGCACTCCGGGCTGCTTGGTGAGGCGCCTCTCAATGCGGGCCGCGCACGCGGCGCAGGTCATTCCTTCGATCGCCAGTTCGGATCGCTGTTCACCGATCGATTTGGCGTTGATCTCACTCACAGCAATCTTCGATGCTCGATGGCCTGAGACGGTTCACTTTGTCGGCTGTGACGGGGGCGGTGAAACCTGTTGCGCCGCAGCTCGCTTGGCAATCGTCTCCAAACTCTCGACCGCTTCGCTCACCGCCAGCAGCGTCATCGCGCTGCTCTCGATGGGTTGACGCCAATCCCATGGAGCCGCCCGCACCCCCCACATCGCGCGGCGGAGCTGCGGACACGCAAATCCACTCGCTTCGTCAATGGCGAGTTGCCTCAAAAATCGCAGACCCGGCAGCATGCGGCTGAGTTGCGGATACAGCTCTGTCTCATCCGTCAACCGCGGATCACGCAGCATGGCGGCGGCGAACGCGAGGGGACGAGCCGTGTTCCACGTCGGTCCTGCCACGCCCTGCACATCGCGCGCACCAAAGACGATGCCGCCCTCCAAGTCACGCTCGGTCGCTCCGGGTGCGATCGATCGTTCCCACAGCATACTTCGCATCTCGCGAAGTGCCGGTGCACTGGTGATGTCCGCATCAGAGAGTTGCTGCTGCGCATAGCCCAGCCAAGGCATGTGTGTGACCAGCGCACCGGGCGTCGTCGCCTGCATCAGACTGCGGACTGCATCCGCTGCGCGTTCACGATCAGTCTGTGCCTCGCCTTCTCGCTGAAACGTGGTCGCAAGGTGCACCAACCCCAGCGCGATCATGGCTCGACTGCCCTGGGGCGTCTGTTCATTCCATGCGCCGCGCGTCAATGTCCTGGCCAACGTGGCCCGGGCCCGCTCAAGCCCGCGCGACCACGCCTCTTCCTGCAGCGGCGCATCACCTTCGAGCCATGCCATCGTGACAACGCTCGCCGCAGCCGTCGTGGGTTCATCCAGCGCCTGCAGATTGTGCGTAAACAGATCGCCCAGCAATTCTCTGGCCAGAGTGCGCCCGCGAGCACCGCTGCGTGTGAGTGTCGCGCAGAGCACCGCTCGCTGCAAGGGCGACGCCAAATCGTCTGCACGATCCTGCGTCGGGTGATACGTCGCGAACAACTGCGAACCATCCATGGACCTCGCGACGCGCGTGTCGATATGGTCGATGAGCCGATCACGAAAGTCCCGCAACGTGGCAAGATTGACCTCGCGCAGTTCCACCACGCGCGAACCTCGCGTCAGCGTCACTCCAGGTCCGCCGGGTGTCAGTTCCAGCATCTGCATCACCGGCGCACGCCACACGCGCACGCCTTTGCCACGCTGCAGATCACCAAGTTCCTGCCCCACCACGCCCGGCATGGGCATCGCCGGATCACCCGAGACTCGCGCAATGCTCGACACAATCGCCGCCGCCGGAGGATCACCCGCATGCAGCATGCGGAGCGGAAACACAACCTCCCGTGCCACCTGCTCACCTTCGCGCTGCCCCCCCACTTCCACAAAGATCGCTTCCAGACCCGGCTTCACATCCAGATTGGTCTGGGCGAACGTCGCGGCTTGAAGCGGCAGACGTTCACCCGCGATTTCAACCCCCGCCAGCACCCGCGCCTTGATCTGTCGCTGCGCCTGCACCTGCAGCGCGTCGCTGGCCGCCGGGATTCTGTTCGATGCCTGCTCGATCGCCGCAGTCACGGTCGCTTCCAGACTGTCTGGCCCGAATCCCTCCGCTCGCGCAACGACGCGGCCATCCATGCGCAGCGTGACGCAGATCGCGCTCGCGCCGGCGAGCGTCGGAGCGACAAGCTCGTCACCTTCGCCCCGCCAGCGTCGCAGCCGCTGCTGCACGTAGGTGAGCGCGGCGCGTGTCGTCGCCAGGTCGGGCGCTACGACCGGCACAGGAGCGGTCGGCGCGGGCGTGCTCTGGGCGTTCGCTTGCGCCCCGAGGAACGTGGCAAGCCCGCACGCCATATAACCAAGCGTCCGAACCAACCGGGCGGAGAAAACGAGCGATGTTGCGTTCACGCGACAAGTGTTGCACACCAGATGATGCGTTGCGGCAACATTCGGCGCCTTCGCTGCGGGCCGGCGGCGGGCCGCTGTCCGAGAAGCATGCAGATGACGTGATTTCGCTTCACAAACCGGCCCGGGCGCGGTAGGATGAGCCCACCTCGCGTGCACTCTCGCAGACGCGCCGCCTCTGGCATGTGGATTGATCTATGACCACTGTTGACGTTCGCCAATTCGGTGCGACCAGCGACCTGCTCGAAGCGGTCGCCGCCTCGAACGCGAATGCCGCACCCGAGAGACTCTCGCTTTCGGTTACATCCACAGATGAGGCGTTTATGACCCTGCTTCTCTCCATGTCAGACACTCGCAAGCGCATCATGATCCTGAGCCTGCTGAGCTTCCTGGCGATGTGCTGAAGTACGACTTCGAAAGTCCGTGAGTTGGAGTGTCCGCCCTCGCTGCGCCCGCCCCGGCCGCGTCATGTTCCCATCACGCGTCGCACTGCCTTATCGAGCATCTCCTGCGTGATCTGCTGCGGACCGCTGTTCGCACGCTGGTTGAAGATCGCGGTCGTACGCGCGGCTTCCACAATGTCTTCCACTTCCGCCGCGTTACCCGCACGGCTCAGAATGCGTTCGATCGCTTCCGTTGCGCTCAGGCCGCTCAACGCACACCCGGCTTCGTTCGCACGCTTGAGATAATGCGTGGCCACGTCGCGCAGCAGCGCTTTGTGCTCAGGCGAAAGTGATCCCGGCCGCCGCACAATCGGCGCCGCTCCGGGCAAAATCACTTTCATGCCGAAGAGATTGTCCAGGTCCTCGCCCTCCACAAGTTTGCTGGCCGTGGCAATGACAAGCACGTTGGGCCTGTTCGACACGGTTTCAATCAGCGCGTCCAGTTCCGCTTCGACTTCCTCATCGCGATCGCTCTGCGGCCCATCGGACTCGAAGACCTGATCAAGATTGGGAAGCAGCAGCGTCACCTTCTCGTCGGTCTTGCGTCGCAGAATCGACTTGGCCTTGGCCAGCGCATCGCTGTTGCGGGGGTTGTAGATCGTGATGATCCGCGACATGCCTGCCAATTGCGCCATGCGTCGTGCCAACGCCTTCTTGCCCGACAGGTGCGGACCGATGATGAGCAGTTCGTTTCCCAGTTTGAGATCGCGATAGGCCGCAGGAAAGCGAGCCCGATCAATCAGATCCGCGATGTCCGCCAGCAGTCCGTCCAGTCCGGCCAGTTGCTGCATCGGACCACCGAGAGGCTCGTTGTCCATGCTCAGGGCCACGCGCTCGCGGCGTTTGCGCCAGTCGATCACGAACTCAATCAGCGGCGGCAACGCCGCCGCCGCCGCAACCACCGTCGCGATGACGACAACCTGCTCGGTTGCAAGTTTGACCAGACTGGAATCATCAGCTGCCACGCGTGACTTTACGCGCTCACGCAGACCGCTCACCCGCGGCACAGAGATTGATTGTCCGGTCCTCGTTCCGAGAGCAAGTCGACACCTCAAAAGCGCAAACGCCCGCGTTTCCGCAGGCGTTCGCAACATGTTCAGCCGTGACGATTCGGAGGGGGAACGAATCGCGCATGCCGAACAACTGCTGATTGTCCGCCGATCCATCGTCGCCTTACGGAATGATCGCGCCGGTCAGGGCGTTCACCTTCACGCTGCGTTCGCGTCCGGCCGACGACACCTTCACTTCATAGATCGGCGTCGCGCCGATCATGTCCATCTCCACTTCCGTCACCGTGCCCGAACGAACCGCCAGCGCGCGGCCCATGGCACTCACGTGACCGATGGCAGTCTGACCAGCCAAGGCGTTGAACAGTGCCACCACCGTCGCGGCGTCGTCCGCGTCCAGACCCTCGGACTCACGCCCGAAGATCGCGCCCGTGCCCAGAGCCAGCCGCACTTCTTCCGCGGCGAATGATCCGGCTTCCACCGTCTTCACTTCCAGGAAGCTCTGGAACCGGCTGCGCTTCACGCTCGCTTCGAGGAAAATCGTCCCGGCGGGTTCAGTCGCCAGCGTCGCGTCGATCGCGTTCGCAAGTCTGAGCGAGTCACCCGTAAGAGTGACCGGAGCGGGGTTGGAGCCGCCACCGCCGGCTGGGGGATTGGTGCCACCACCCGCCGGAGGCGTCGTGCCCTGACCGGGCAGACGCCCAACGGTCTGAACGCTGAGGATCGCTCCTGTCGCCGCGTCCACTCGCACTTCCGCCGCCGCACCCGAAACCCACATTTCAACCTTGTACGCCAAGGGCCGGTTGCCCGACCGCTCAAGACGAATGTCATGCGCCCGCAGACCCGGCACGCGCGTTTCCGCCGCCGCCGCCGCCTGAGCGAAGCTCACCGTGATCGTGCTGCCGGCTTCCGCGATCTGCCGGTAGTTGCGCACGTCGCTCCCGCCCGCGTTGCCGCGCCGGTTGCGGGCCACAACGCCAGTCTGGGCGTTGATATCCAGCCGCGTGGTCTGCCGGAAGGAGGCCGCCCCGACTTCAGTGCGGTACACCCACGCGCCATTCTCGCGCTGCAGCCTGACACGTGCCACCAGCCCGCCAGGCACCGTCGTCCGGCTGATGTCCGTGGCCTGCTGCCAGCCGATCAGCGTTTCCGCCGCCGGCAGCACCATGTTGCTCGGAAAGTCATTGACGCCCGCAGCCTGCGCCATCGGCACACCACCCGCCGCCAGCACCACCATCAACGCCAAACCAGCCAGTTGCTTCTTCATGACACGCTCCTTCATGTTCCCGCCGCAGCGAGCACAGAGTTGATCCCTCATTGTTCACACGCCGACCCTCGCACATCCGAGGAGCGGCAGCATTCATGCGTCACGTCTTTCGGTCGCCTGTCAGCAATCCGCCAGAAATTCCGCCTTCCCCGGGTGCCATAACCTCTGCCCAATGGCTCGTAGCGTCGTGATCACAGGCATCGGAACCGTCAGCGCCCTTGGGGTAGGCACCCAGGCGATGTGGCAGGCGCTCTGCGCCGGAACCACCGGCATCGGTGTGCCCACACGCCTGAATCTTTCGGGTTTCCCCTGCCAGCTCGGTGCCGAAATCAAGTCTGCTGCCGGCGAATTCTCCGCCAAGGACTTCGTCCCCAAGAGTTACCGCAAAGCCGTGAAGGTCATGGCTCGCGACACCGAGATCGCCGTCGCTGCCGCCAAGGAAGCCTTTGACGACGCCAAGATCTTCACCCGCGCAGCCGAAGGTCAGACCACGACCTTCCCCCCGCCGCGTCTGGGTTGCCAGATCGGCGCCGGCCTCATCGCCGCCGAAACCCATGAACTCACCAGCGCCCTCGCCACCAGCGTCAACGATCGCGGCGAGTTTGATTACTCGCGCTGGGGCACCATTCCCCAGCACGAAGGCCAAACCGTCGGCGGCATGAACAACTTGCAGCCCCTCTGGATGCTCAAGTACCTGCCCAACATGCTGGCCTGCCACGTCACCATCATCCATGGCAACGAAGGCCCCAGCAACACCATCACCTGCGGCGAAGCCAGCGGCCTGCTCTCCATCGGTGAAGCCGCCCGCGTCATCGAGCGCGACGCCGCCGACGTCTCCATCGCCGGAAGTGCGGAAAGCAAACTCAGTCTCATGGGCACCCTGCGCATGAGCCTTGCCAACCGGTACGGCCCCCTGCCCGCAAACAGCGACCCCACCACCGCCGTTCGCCCCTACGACCCCACCAGCCCCGGCGGCGTGCCCGGCGAAGGCGGCGGCCTGCTCATTCTCGAAGAACACACCAGCGCCGTCAAGCGTGGCGTGCCGATCTACGCCCGCGTCGCCGGCTTCGGCGCAGCACACAACGCTCGTCGCGATGTCCCCGCAGGCGAACGCAACCTCGGCCTCGCCTTCGCCATCCACGCTGCCCTGCGTGATGCCGACTGCCAGCCCGAGGACATCGATGTCATCCTGCCCCAGGCTGCCGGTGCACCAAGCACAGACGAACAGGAGTTTCTTGCCCTGAAGAGCATCTTCGGCGAGCGTCTGGCCCGTATTTCCTGTATCGCCCTCGCTCCCGCCCTGGGCGACTGCGCAGCAGGCAACGGCGGACTGCAGGCCGCGGTCGGCGCCCTCATCCTCAAGCACCAAACGCTTCCCGCCCGCCTGGGTGCGGCCAACATACCCGTCTGGCCCGGCGCAGCCCGCGCCGCGTCGAGCCGCCAGCCGGTCAAGAATGTACTCGTCTGTAGCAGCAGCCTCGCGGGCCAAAACGCGGCGCTGGTGTTGCAGGCGATCTGAGAACAGAGAACGGAAAACAGACAGCACGTTGGTGCACACCCCGCTCTCTGCTCTCTGTTCGCCGCCCTCCGCCTTCAGCACATCAACGGAGTCCATCAATGTCCAACGAAGACTACCAAGGCTCTCGCTACTCCAACGATCGCAACGACCGTGGCGGTGATCGCGGTGGCGACCGCAATCGCGGACGCGGCGGCTATCGCGGCGGTGGCGGCGGACGCGGCAGCGACGACCGTCGCGGCATTCCCCTCTCCGCCCTCGACGCAGCCACCACCGAAGCCAGTCGTAAGGCCATTGGTGCTGCTATCGAAGTACACAAACTACTGGGCCCGGGTTACGACGAAACCGCATACACCAACGCCCTCAAGATGGAGCTTGACGCTCTCAATGTCTCGTACAAGCACGGGCACAACATTCCCGTCATGTACCGCGACCGCAAAGTGGGCGAAGCCGCGACTGACCTGTTCATCGATGGCAAGTTCTTCCTCGAGATCATGGCCCGCCCCGGTCCGGTCACGACATACGAACGCCTCGAACTGCGCGCCAAGCTCAAGGCCGCCGACCTCGAACTGGGCCTCATCATCAACTTCGCCGAACGCCGCCTCAAGGACGGCCTCGTCCGCGTCGTGAATATCGACAAAATCACCAAAGAACGCGGCATCACCCTCGACGAGGGCGATGATGAAGGTGACAGTGAGTTTGATCAATAACGAGGCACGAGGGATTGGGGATGAGGCATGAGTGAAATGCACCCGCTTTTCGTAGCCGTGGGGCCGCATGCCCTTCGCCCTCCTTGTCTTCTGTTTTGACGTGAGTGCCCAGTGCCTAGTCCCCTGATGCGTCCGACGCCTTCCCGTCTTCCTATCTTCCCCCTCATGCCCAATGCCTAATCCCTAATGCCTACTCCCGTCGTCATCACCGGTATGGGCTGGGTCACTCCTCTTGGCAGTGACGTGGAATCTGTCTGGGCTAAGTTGCTCAACGGCATGACCGCCATTGGGCCCGTCACGCGGTTTGATGCCTCGACCTTCGCCACCAACTTCGCGGCGGAAGTGAAGAACTTCCACCTCGCCCACTTTCTGGCCGAGCACGATCGCTTCGCGCATGTTGGGCTCAGCAGTCAGTTTGCTCTCGCAGCTGCTGCGCAGGCATGGCGTCAAGCCGGCCTCGGTCACGAGGGCGGCCCCGCAGCAGGCGGCGCATTCCGCGTGTCGCCCAGTGCTTGGTTTGATCCCTCGCGCATGGGCATCTACCTCGGCGCGGGCGAAGGCAGCCTGGACTATTCGCACTTCCTCGCGACCAACCTCGCAGGCTGGAAAGCCGACTCACGCACGATCGATGATCGCGCCTGGGCCAGTGAAGGCCTGCGACGCATGACGCGCACCGTCGAGATTGAGCAGGAACCCAGCAGCACGCTCACGCACATCGCGGAAGCTTTCGGCTGCATGGGCCCCAGCTTCAACTGCATGACGGCATGTGCCGCGAGCACCCAGGCCGTGGGCGAAGCATTCGAGATCATCCGCCGAGGCGACGCCGACCTCATGTTCGCAGGCGGCGCGCACAGCATGATCCACTTGCTGGGCATGACCGGCTTCATTCGCCTCACCGCCATGAGCACCAACCGCGAAGAGATGGCCCACGCCGCCAAGCCCTTCGACGCAGAGCGCGATGGCTTCGTCATGGGCGAAGGCGCCGGCATGCTCATCCTCGAGAACGCCGACCACGCCCTCAAGCGCGGTGCCAAAATCATCGCAGAAGTCGCCGGCTACGGCTCCTCCGCAGACGCCTATCGCATCACCGACATCGACCCCGACGGCAAGGGCGCCATCGCCGCGATGTCGCAGGCCTGCCGCCAGGCGGGCATCTCCCCGCGTGAACGCGGCCCCGACGGCCGCCCGCTGGTGCACTACATCAGCGCCCACGGCACAGGCACCAAAGAGAACGACCGCATCGAAACCCGCGCCGTCAAGGGTCTCTTTGGCGACCTCGCGAAGGATGTCCCCTTCAGCAGCGTCAAGAGCATGCTGGGCCACCTCATTCAAGCCGCTGGTGCCGTCGAACTCATGACCTGCGTCAAAGCCATCGAAACCGGCATGCTGCCGCCCACGATGAATCTCACGACGCCCGATCCCGAGTGCGACCTTGACCACGTGCCCAACGCCGCCCGCGATCTTCGCAGCAAGGGCGTTGAAGTGTGCCTGAGCAACAGCTTCGGCTTCGGTGGCCAGAACGACACCCTCTGCATTCGCAAGTGGCGCAACTGACCTGCATCCCAACAATGCACTCCACTCGTTCGCTGCTCGCAGCGAGTCGGTGCATCTTGCACAAACAGTCAGCGTTCGCGTGACGCTGAATCCGCTGCGACGTGGCCCAATTGGCCTGCGCCAGCACGAATGCCGAATCACAACTGCCGCATGCCGCACTTACGCGAGCCGCGCCCGGTCCAGTGCTTCCTTGCAGTTCTGCAGCAGCCGCTCCCGCCCCTTCTCCGCCTCACCCTGCTTCACGCGGATCGTCACCTGCCAGCGCTGCCGTGCATCATCAATGGCCGTCAGCGTCGCAACGGGAAGTGCGCCTTCAGCACGCCCGCGCACGCTCGCCGCCGCTTGTTGCAGCGTGTCACGCACCATGTCAATGCCCGCCGCCAGCCCCGCAGCCACGGGCACGCTGACCGTGCTCGTCTGCTCGTGCGAGAGGTTCTCCACGGGGCCTGCCAGCACCTGTGCGTTCGGAATGGTGATGAGCCGTGAATCGCTCGCGCGGAGTTTGGTCGCAAACAGGGTCAGCCCCTCCACCGTCCCCGTCTGCAAGCCCACGTGTACCGTGTCCCCCACTTCATAGGGCCGCGTGATCTGCAGAGCCAGCCCCGCCGCGATGTTCGCCAGCGTGTTCTGCAGCGCGAAGCCGGCGGCCAGCCCCGCGGCAATGCCCGCCGCCAGGCCCACACTGCCGAGCACCGCCACGAAGCTCGCCGTGTTGATTCCAAAAAGCCCCAGCGCGATAAACCCGGAAACCAGCAGAATCGCGTAGCGTGCCACGCGCGAGAAGACATGCGACAGGCTCTTCTCGACCCGCGCCTGAGCCATGCTGCGCTCAATGAGCGACGACACCCACCGCGCCAGCAGCCACGCCGCCGCCATGAACAGCACGACCTTCAGCGCGGGGACGCCATACTCCGTCGCCCGCTGACTCCAGATCTGCCACGAGTTTTCCGCTCCAAGCATGCGATCCATGCCTGTTTCATCGGGTGTTGCGTCACACGTTCTTGACGAGCGTGACCGGCGCGGCAGGCCCCATGCCCTTTGCCGCGATCGTGGCGTTCAGCGCAATCAGCAGCCGCTCGCGCACGGCGTCCAGTTCGCCCGTCGCGCACCAGACCGACACGTTGAACGCACTGGTCGCGCCCATCGACGTCAGACCGATCGCCGGCTGCCTGCTCGCATCCCGCCCAGCCACAGCCGACGCAGCCTGCGACAGCGCCAGCTTCGCCGCCTCCACGCTCACCCCCGCATCCACCTGCACCGTCACATCCGCCACGCGCTGCGGGTGATACGTCGCATTCGTGATGACCCCGCTCACAATCGTCCCGTTGGGCACGATGATCCGGCGATTGTCAGGCGTATCCAGCATGGTGGAGAACAGCCCGATTTCGTGAATGATGCCCGTCTGGCCGCCCGCCGTCACGAAGTCACCCACCTTGAACGGACGGAAGATCAGCAGCATCACGCCGCTGGCGATGTGACTGAGCGATCCCTGCAGCGCAAGGCCGATGGCCACGCCCACCGTTCCCAGCACCGCGACCAGACTCGCGACCTGCACTCCGAAGGAAGAAAGGCACGTGATCACCACCGCCGCGATGACAAACCACCGCACGATGTTGCCGAGGAACCGCGCCAGTGTCTCATCAAGATTGGCCTTGCGACATGCCGTGCTCGCCAGTTTGCTCAGCCATCCAGCAATCATCCATCCGATGACCAGAATGACGATCGCCTTGATGACCGGAATGCCATATGTCTCCACCAGTTGAATCAGGCGGTCAGGCGCGACACCCACCGCCTGTTGCACGGTTTCGGGCGCGGTCAAAGGGAGCGGAGCGGGAGGAGTGGCAGCGGCGGCAAGCATGAAAAGCATGGGTTTCTCCGAGAAGCCGCCATCGTACCACGATGAGGTGTCGCGAGATCGAATCGCGATCCCCAAAATGAGAACCGGCCCCGCAACAAGCGCGGGGCCGGGGTGACGCGTGCGAGCCGGGTGGGGGGCGCCGACATCGCAACACATCGATCTGTCGCGTTCACGCCATGCGGAGCATGCACGCGAACGAGAAACCCTCATGACTTCATCTCCGCGAGCAGCCACATCGCTGTGCAAGCGCGCAAAGATCCATGCGCGATGAGTGAAACACATCGCGTGAGAAAACTCACCTCGCGCAAGCGCAGGGACAACCAGAGCGGCGTGACACGCCGACCTTCTGAGCATGACGCCAAGGCTTCATGCCCAGACTGCGACTCTCCCGACGCTGGTGGCGTCAGTTGCGAGTGCGAAGGACGAACATCAGTAGAAACAACTGTGAGGTGCGCCTGAATCGAAGAACTCAGATCAGGCGGCGATGAGCCTGCGGACCGCAATGCCCATACGCAGCATGTAGACAACTCCAACGACCGCGGCCAGACTGACCAGCGCCATCAGCGCGCTCGCAGCCATCATGGTGCTGATCGCCACGGGCGCGACCGGCTCCAACTTGGCCTGCATCGCCGCGTGCACCTGCTCCTGCTGACTGACAGGAACCAGCGCCTTGAGCAACGCAGTCTGACCCCAGATGACGCCAATGACGGCGGCAAAGAGGCACCAGTGCCGGGCGATCATCTTCCACCGTGCAACGCTGCTTCGCCCTTGAAAGAGCCGAATGAGCTCGTGGAAGGGCATCCACAACGAAAGCAGAAGATAGAACATCCCACCGACACCAGTTCCCGGAAGACCGGCAAACATAAGAGACCTTTCGCAATTTCCGGGCACATTCCATACGAGGACACTACCCGGTCAGTTCCAACTTAACGACGTATTCCAATGATTCTTGTCTGCATTCTCACAATGATTGTCCACAACAACCATTGTACAAACACAGATGATCAGCCGTGCCCCTTCTCAAACACCAGCAGCGGCTTGTTCGCCACAAACTCCCTCCAGAACGCCCGGATCACGAAAATCGCGTTCACGAAGCGAAGCACGAAGAAGCCCGGCAGACTCGCCAGGGCCCGTCCCAGTTCGCCGCGCTGAATCGCCTTGTACAGCACGGGCACCGCCACCGTCGGAATGTCGATCAGGTATCCCACAAGAAAGAGCGGGTGCACGAAAATCGCCAAAAGCGGCAGCAAAACGAAGAATCCAAGCACCGCCATGATCGCGTCCCAGGTCGCCACCGCCACCATCGTCCGCAGGAAGGGCACTTCAAGCACTTCCTTCCAGTGCACCTTCACGCACTGCGCAAAGCCATGGCTCCAGCGATTGAGCTGCTTGCTGATGAAGTGGTAATTGTGCGGCTCCACCGGGTAGCACACCGCATCTTCCGCGAAGCGCACGCTCTTGTTGAGCATGTATACCGACCACGTCAGGTCCATGTCCTCGCCCACCGTGCGCGTGCTCCAGCCACCGACTTGTCTCAGAACGTCCGTGCGATATGCACTGAAGCACCCCGAAGCGATCAGCGGCCGGTCGTAGTAATCCTGCACGGGCTTGTAGAACGTGAAAGCGTACAAATATTCGATATACCGCCCGCGTTCCCACATCGTGCGGACATTGCGAGGAATCACCATCCCGCACACCGCGGCGATCGTGCTCTCCCCACTCTCATCAATCGCCGTCTTGTCATCAAAGACGCGCATCAACTTTTCAATCGCGTCGTGCGCCAGCGTCGTATCCGCGTCAATCGCCAGCGTGTACTCACACGTCACGTGAGGCAGCGCGAAGTTCAACGCGGTTGCCTTGCTCCCGCAGTTCTTGGGCGGCCGCATGACCGACACGCCAAACGACCGGGCCACTTCACCCGTGTTGTCCGTCGAGCAATCATCAATGACGATGATCTGATCCACCGGTACGGACTGTTCAAGGACGGACTTGATCGTCTCGCCCACGAACTTCCCCTCGTTGTACGCCGGAATCAGGACAGCCAGGCCGCCTTTGATGGCCTTGCCTTGGCGCACCGCCGGGTCAATCACCGGTGCCTGCTGCACCAGCGCCCCGTCGCGCGTCGGACGCACGACTTCGGTCACTCTCTCTGTCCACTCACCAACGACTGACGACACTTTATTGAACGTTGCACGAGGCATGCGATGTACTACCAAAACCGCACCGTCGACACAACCCCGGCGGACGCCGCAATCACGCGTCGCTCGCCGATGACACCGGCCTGCACGCTCTCAGATCAAGAGTCGCTCAGGTCGGCGAAAACCCGGCGCGTACGCGCATCGGGCGTTGAGTTGTTTCAAGGATGGCGGTTCAACCTGCCAGTGAAGCGTGCGGTTGGCAGCGAGAGGTCGAGTGTCTCCGGTCCTTCGATCGCCTTTGCGGCGATCGGCTCGTTGGACCAGTGACGCGGCTGGGTCCGAAAACCCAACGGGGGACGTCCTGCTGGCAAACCCTTCAGCACGCCGTGGATCACTGCGTCACCCTGGGCATCCTGTCTTGCGACGAGCAGCCCTGTCCTGACGCTGTTGCGGCACGCTGAGTCCCGAAGATCACAAGCCCGCGGGACAGGGAAAAGTATCGACACGACGACACAAGTCAAGTGAACACTCGCGCTTGCCGCCCCCGACCCCCTGTCCAATCCCGTGGCTTGGGGGGCGCAAGAACCGCCTAACGTCCCTATAACTTACTCCAGCCCAACACCTTCGGACCTTCACCCGCGCATTCCCGCAACATCGAACAAGGGTTCTCGCCGATCTGTATATCACGGGCAGGCGACTGTTCGTCTGATCTCTCGTCAGCCATCTTTCGCATGGTGGCTGTCGCCATCTGATTTCGGGCCGCTAGTATGCTGTCCCGGCGAGGGTTACGCCGCGGACGCCAGAGGAAGGAAACTCGCTTTATGTGCGGCATCGTCGCCTACGTCGGTTCGAAAAACTGCCAGAACATCCTGCTCGAAGGCATCAAGCGCCTCGAATACCGCGGGTACGACTCCTCGGGCCTTGCGACCCTGAATAACGGCAAACTCCAGGTCGTCCGCGCTGTCGGCCGCGTCGCCAACCTTGAAGACAAGCTCGAGTCGATGGGCGGCCTGCCCGGCACCGTTGGCCTGGTCCACACGCGCTGGGCCACCCACGGCGGCGTCACCGAGTTCAATGCCCACCCCCACCGCGATGACAAGGTCGGCATCGCCGTCGTCCACAACGGCATCATTGAGAACTACGCCGCGCTGAAGACCCTCCTTGAAGAGAAGGGCCACAAGTTCAGCAGCCAAACTGATACCGAAGTCCTCGCCATGCTCATCGGCGAGTTGTACGAAGGTGACCTCGAAGCTGCGGTGCAAGCCGCACTGCGCGAAGTCACCGGCGCGTACGCCATCGCGGTGATCTGCGAGCGCGAGCCCGACACCCTCGTTGTCGCGCGTAAGGGCAGCCCGCTCATGGTGGGCGTCGGCAACGGCGAGTATGTCGTCGCCAGTGACGGCGCGGCCATCATCAGCCACACCAGTCAGGCGATCATGCTCGACGACTACAACGTCGTCAAGATCACGTCCAAGGGCTTCCGCACGAGCACGATTCACAACGTGCCCGTGACGCACAAGATTCAACAGCTCGAACTCGAACTCGAAGAGATCGAACTCGGCGCCTTCAGCCACTTCATGCAGAAGGAAATCTTCGAGCAGCCCAAGGCGCTGCGCAACACTTTCCGCGGCCGCTTCAATAGCGACGAGGGCAAGGTGATTCTGGGCGGCCTGGCTGATCACGCCAAGGAACTCGTGAAGGCCAAGAAGGTCGTGCTGCTGGGCCAAGGCACCGCACTGCACGCCGCGATGATCGGCCGCTACCTGTTCGAAGACCTCGCGAAGATTCCCAGCACCAGCGAGTTCGCGAGCGAGTTTCGCTATCGCAACCCCATCATCGAAGAAAACACCGTCGCCATCGCCGTGTCACAAAGCGGCGAAACCGCTGACACGCTCGCCGCACTGGTCGAAGCCAAGGACCGCGGCGCAGTGACGCTGGGTGTCATCAACGTCGTGGGCAGCACCATGGCCCGTGAAACCGATGCCGGCGTGTACCTGCGCGTGGGCCCAGAAATCGGCGTCGCCAGCACCAAGGCCTTCGTCGGTCAGGTCGCCGTCCTCACGATGATGGCCATGTGGATGGGCCGCCGCCGCTTCATGGGCGCGCACGAGTGCGGCGATCTGCTTCGCCAACTGAACACCATCCCCGACAAGATGGAGCAGATCCTCTCGCTCGACGCGCAGGTGAAGAAGATCACCGAGCGCTACGTCGAGCGCGAAAACTGGCTGTTCCTGGGCCGCGGGTACAACTACCCCACCGCCATGGAAGGCGCCCTCAAACTCAAGGAAATCAGCTACATCCACGCGGAAGGCATGCCCGCCGCCGAAATGAAGCACGGCCCCATCGCCCTCATCAACGAAGGCATGCCCGCCGTCTTCATCGCCAATCGCGGCAAGCAGTATGAAAAGGTGATGAGCAACATCCAGGAAGTCCGCGCCCGAGGCGGCCACGTCATCGCCATCGCCACCGAAGGCGACAACGAAATCAAGCACTACGCCGAAGATGTCATGTACATCCCGGATATCCCCGAATGCCTCAGCCCGCTGCTGGCTGTGGTGCCCATGCAGATGATGGCGTACCACGCCGCTGTGCTGCGCGGGCATGACGTGGACAAGCCTCGCAACTTGGCGAAGAGCGTGACAGTGGAGTAAGCCAACTTCCTGCCCGCACACACATCCGCCCATCGACAAACGCCGAGCATCGCTCGGCGTTCTCTCTATCCAATCCGGCGCGCCGAACCAAGATTCTCGGTGCACGTAGCAATGGCCGCATGCCGAGCGGTGAATCACATTGGTTCCGAGAGATATCGCACGCATACTGCATCTTGGCGTCGCTTTGGTGCTTGCTGCCGAGCCTCTTTGCAGCATTCATCTCGTTCGGCACCATCGTCGAGTCTTGGCCCACGCATCGACAGCCGGTCATCATGTCAGCTGCCTGGCTGAAGGCGCTGCTCACCGTTGCGGTTGTTATTGGCTTCGCTGGCCTAATCGTCAGCATGCTCAACTGCATATGCCAAATCCGCTCACCACAATCCACACGAGCGACTTGGCAGCGCCTGATCATCGCATACCTCAATGTCATCGCTGTTTTCACACTGCCAGTCGTCCGTCTATTCCTGCCCTTTGAAGACCCTTACAGCGGAATAGGCTCGCCGATGGCGTCTGCCCTGAGCTTCGTGATGCTGACTATCGGATGCGGCGTGTTTGTACTTCCGGTCGCAGTTTCACTCGTGGTGGCGACACACGTGCGTGAAGATGGGCAAGGGCCAGCGTCGAATCTGGCACCATAACGTGCGGCCGACTTACCGCTTCCTCTCCCGCGGATGGAACTGCTTATGCACCTGCTTCAAGCGCGTGCGATCCACATGCGTGTAGATTTGTGTCGTCGCGATGTCCGCGTGCCCCAGCATCTCCTGCACCACGCGCAGGTCCGCCCCGCCGATGAGCAAATGTGTCGCGAAACTGTGCCGCAGCATGTGCGGATACACCTTGAGCCCCGCGAGCTTCGCGTAGTGCTGCACCAATTGCCACACGCGCACGCGCTCCAGGGGCCGCCCCGTGCTCGATAGCAGCAGCGCGCCCTTGCTGCGTCCATCGAGCTTGTCGAGCTTGGGCCGGCACTGCTCCAGATACATCGCCACCGCGCGTTTCGCAGGCTCACCCATCGGCACCAGTCGCTGCTTGTTGCCCTTGCCCGTCACCCGCACCACACCCAGCGTCGCATGCACATCGTTCACGCTGATCGAGCACACCTCACTGGCCCGCAGTCCGCTCGCATACAGCAGTTCGAGCAGCGCACGATCACGCATCCAAATCGGCACGTTCTGCCGTCCCGCCTCATCGCTGCTCTTCTTGCCTTTCCCCTCGTTCCCTTTCCCCGCACCCGCTTGCCTCTCGTTGGCTGCTTCCAGCAACTTCCCCACCTGCGCGGGCGACAGCACATCGGGCAGTTTCTTCCAGCGCGTTGGCCGATCGAGAATCGTCGTCGGATCGCTCGCACACCGCCCCGTGCTGAGCGCCCAGCGAAACAGCACGCGAATCGTGGCCAGGTGCCGAATCACGCTCGCGCCGTCCAACCCGCGCTGCGTCTTCAGCTTCGTCAAGTGCTGCGACAACATCCGTGGCTCCGCGCCGCGCAGGGACTTCACGCCCGCCTCGTGCAGCGACCACATGACCTGCGCCGCATCGCGTCCGTACGCATCCAGCGAGTTGGGCAAAAGCCCGCATTCCACCCGCAGAAACGTCACAAACCCCGCATGCTCGCCCGCAAACTCCGCAGGCGGTTCCCGAAGCTTCGAGGCCTGCACGCTCGCATCCTCGCCCGTCTCCACCGCCGCGACTTCCACCGGTCGCCGCACGCCGCCACGCACCGCCTTCGAGGCGCCTTTCCCACTTTCCGATTTCTCCAAACGAAGACGCGGCATTACCGAGGGTATCGGCAACACCGCGTCGTTCGCAGGAATCAGGCGGCGACACACCGCCCACATGGTTTCCCGACGGGGCGGCGAACGTCGCGCCGCACCCACTCTCTCATCTCTCGTCTGCTGTCACCGCATCAGGAGTGTCGCGAACGGGCCGGATACACAAGCCCGTCCACGACCTCACGCCATGACAGCTTTAGTCACTTTTCAGCGGGGATTAGCCCAGCAGCTGCAACGCGCTCTGCGGCTGCTGGTTGGCCAGCCCCAGCACGTTGGTGGCACTGGCCACGAGCGTCTGCCAACGGGTCAGGCTGGCGGTCTCGGCGGCAAAGTCAGCATCGCGAATGACGCTCTGGGCCGCGGCGGTGTTCTCGATGTTCACGCCGAGGCTGCGAATCGTCGCACCGACCACGTTCTTCTGGAACGCACCCATGCGACCCCGCATGCTCGACACCTGCTTGATGGCTTCGGCGACGACCTGCTGTGCGTCGGTGACGTTGCCATCCACCACGTTGTTGGCCTTGCCATTGGCGAGACTGCTGAGATAGCCCATGGTGCTGTTGCCCAGCTTGCGAGCCGCAACGTCCTGAATGCCGATGGAAACCTGGCCAGCGATGTCGACGCGGCTTGCGAGCTGGAAGTTCGCACCACCACCGGTGATGGTGAAGGTGTTGGCCGTGCCAAGAGCCGCTGCAGCCGTCGTGGTCAGTTCCACCTCAACGTCGAGGAAGTCCGTCGCCAGGCGGAGATTCTTGCCACTGCCGCTGGCCTGCACACCATTGATGGTGCCTTGCACGTCCTGCCCGGGGACACGCACGGGGTTCTGCGTCGCGGCAAACTCGGCGACTTCGACGTTGAACGTCGCGCTGCCCGCAGCCCGTGTGCAGATACCGCTGCCGCTGCTGACGAGGCCGCCCGTGTTGGTCGTCTTGACGGAGATGAACTCACTGCTGCCGTAGTTCTTGGATTGCAGCACAATGTTGGTCGCACCGCCGCCGGCGTAGCTGGCCTGCACGCCCGTGACATCACTGAACTGGTTGATAGCCGCGGCAATACTGGCGAGACTCGTTCCCGAAGAGAAGGTGAACTCGCGAGCGCCTGCGCCGCCGCCGATCTCGATAGTGAACTGCGCGGTCGCGCTGCTCAGATCAAGGTTGGCCGTTCCCAGCGACAGCATGACTGCCGCCGTGCGGGCCGACTGGGTGACGGTGACGTTGACGGACTGGCTTGTACCGCTGAACTTGGCGCCATTCACACGAATGTCGCTGATCGCGGCGGTGTTCACACCGCTGGTGGTGAAGTCAAAGTTGCCGTTCAGGAGCTTGATGCCCTGGAAGTTGGTCGCACCGGCGATGCGATCGATCGACTGCAGGATGGAGTCGATCTGCAACTGGTTCGCGTCCTTCTCTTCCTTGGAGAGGCCGGCTTCGCTCGCACTGGCAGTGAGCAGGCCCTGCAGTTCCAGCAGGAGGCTGCTGACTTCCTGCAGGCCGCCTTCGGCGATGTTGAGCACCTGGTCGGCGCGAGCGGCGTTGGACACCGCCTGCGACAGAGCTTTCTGCTCGCTGCGGAGGTTCTCGCTCGCGATCAACCCCGCAGGATCATCAGCGCCGCGGTTGATACGCAGGCCGGTGCTCAGCCGCTCAAGCGCCTGGCCCAGGCCCGTGTTGTTCGTGCCCATCACACGTTGGGCCACCAGTGATTGAACGTTTGTGTTGATACGTGCCATGTGTCAATTCCCTTCTGTACTGCCTGTGCCGTTACGGATTCCTTTTCCGTCTGCAACGGCCTTACCGGCATCGGCCGCTATAAACCGTCACTTCAGCACACACGGCATAATTTCCACACGTATCGGACATGTTCTTTGGACGTTGAGCGACCGTCGCGCAAGCTCTGCGCTCCATCAAGCGAAAAGCCCGGCGAAAACCGGGTGTTTGGCGGCAATCAAGCATTTTGCTTCACGAACACGGCCCGCCGGCGAGCACGCTGAAGTAATCCAGCAGGTCCTGCTCTTCTGGAAAGACGCCGTTGTTGTTGAAGTCAATGTCGCCGCAGCCCCCGCATGGGGCTCCGGCGAGCGTCTGCAGAAACGCGATGATGTCTTCATCCTCTGGAAAGACGCCGTTGCGGTTGAAGTCAATCGCATCACACATGCGTGGCAGTGACAACGTCACGATGTTGTTGATGGGCGCACCGTGCAATGTCGTGAGGGCTCCGCCCACAAGCAATTGCGGCAGTGATGGCCCGTCAAGGTCGGCGTCATATGCCATCAGCGTTTCCACACGAGTGCCCGCCAGACCGTTGATGTCGTGCCACACCAGTCCGTCCCACACCGCCAGTCGCGGGCGTTCGACGGAACTCACGAACTGCGAGCCGCCCGCGAAGATGCGCATGCCCGCCGGCGTTGGCATGGCCGCGATCGCATGAACTTCAAAGGGCACGCCGCCACCCAGCGTGTTCCATGCAGAACCGGTCCAGAGGGCTATGTTGCCTGTCTGCACTCGCGGACCAGGGCCGAACCAGTTGGCCTGCGTGAACAACCCGCCGACGAGCAGTTGATCGCCGGTTGCACCGGGCAGCACAGCGAGTGCGCGCACGAACATGTCGACATCCCCACCGACGCGCCGCCAGGTTTGTCCGTCGAAGGATCCGACAAGCGCCACCTCTCCCGCGCCCCCGCCAATGTAGAGCTTCTCACCATCACCCAGATTCGCCACCAGCATCGCTTCGGGCGCTGTCGAGAATGCCTGACCGCCGACGGAGCCCCATGTCGCTGGTTGTGCACCGGCGGGCGACCACGCTGACAAGTACAGGAACTCCGGCTGTGCCTCCAGCGGCCCGCACACGAACAGCCGCTCAACACCATTGACGCGATATGAGGCGATGACGCTCGACCAGTTTGCATCATGCTCAGGCTGGGTTGCACGCCACTGATCACCCACCAGCCGCACCACCGGCTCGAGTCCGAACTGCTCACCCGTGCGCGACATCCCGCCACCGCCCACGTGCAACTGCGGGCCGTCACCACTATCGAAGATCGTCGCGGAATCGACCCATGTCGCATCAAGTGGCGAGCCGACCGCCTGCCAACTGGCCTGTGCACGACGCGCCACCGCCCCCGTGCGCGTGGTGCCACTGTGCGAAAACTCCCCGAGTGCGTGCAGTGTGTTGTCTGCGTCAACCCAGAATGCACGCACGGGCGCGTTGAAGCCGGGCGTGCTGAGTGAGGTGTCCCATGTGACGCTGGCTTGAGCACTGGCGACGCCCGTGCAAACCCAAGGAAGCAATGCCGCAGTGATCGTGGCGCGAAAGGTGTGACGGTTCATGCACCGTCATCATGTCTCACTGTGCCGCACACATTGCAGCAGTTGGGAAACTTCGTAGTGACCAATTATCCGGCACAAAAGCGAGAAACCCCGCCCATGCAGGAGCGGGGGTTCTGACTGTCAAGAGTGACACCGTTCGCTTGGCTTACGGGCACTCGCCGCCAGCAAGCACGTTCAGCAGATCCGTGAAGTCCTGATCTTCGGGAAAGATGCCGTTGTTGTTGAAGTCGATGTCACTGCAGGTTCCCGTCGAGCACACACCGCCCGCGAGAATCTCAAGATAATCGACGACATCCTGATCTTCGGGGAAGACGCCGTTGCCGTTGAAGTCAATGGAATCACAGGTGACGGGAACGATGGTGTAGTAGACGCGAAGCTGCGGCGGCTGGGTGCTTTCGGAGGAACGAATGTCCCAACCGTTGCTGCCGCGCGGAAGCAGTGCCCAGCCCGAGTTGCTGGAGGGGTTCTCGACCCATGCCTGAAGGCTGGCAGTCACGTCGATCTCCACGCGACCGGTCGCCCCGGCGACGACAGTGTCTTCCGCCGTCACCGCTTCGATGCCGGTGTTCTGCACGCCGTTGCCACCGAAGCTGTTCGCCCAGGTGGCGCTTTCGTCCCAGGACTGCAGCATGCGGTGAACGCTGGCGCCGTCACCTGGATCAAAGCCCTCAACGATCAGGAAAGCGCGATTGATGAGCACGCGCTGGCCTGCGGGCACATCCACGTTTGCGGGAACGAGACCACCCGACAAGCCCAGGATGTTCTGAAACTGAATGAGAATGTGGTTGTCGCCACCGGTGCCGTTGGGGTCATCGGAGTCGATGGAGAACGAAGCAGCTTCGCCGGCGTTGTTTGTGGGCGTGGATTGCTGCAGTTCGGTGTCGAGCGTGCCCGTGTAACCGTTCACGCCATTCTGGAAGATCGCGCGCTGCACGCCCGGAGCGAGCACTCGCACCGCAAGTTGCGGGCGCTGACTCGCCGTCGCGCCTTCCGAAGAAGTAAAGTCCCAGCCATCGCCGCCGGTCGGGAGAATCGCCCAACCGAGGTTGGCTTCGCCACTCAGCCACGCACCGACGCTGTTGGTCACATCGATGCTGAACGCGCCGGTGCCGGTCGAAGTAACCGTGGCATCGCTTGCGCTGCGCGCCTCAACACCGTCAACGCTGATACCCGCACCCATGCTGGTCCATGTGCTGGCTTCGCTCCACGGGGCAAGCATGCGGTGGAAGTTGCTGGCGTTCACGGTGCTGTTGGTGGTGTTGAGCGCCAGCGTCGCAAGGTCGATCGTCGCGCCCGCGGGAATCTGCGTGACGCCCGCGCCGATGATGTTGTCAAAGCGGAGCAAGCCGTGTACCTGCCCGCTGGGCGTGCCGTCAACGCTGTCTGACTTGATGATGGTCGACGCGCCAAAGCCGGTGCCGGGCGTGGCAAACGCAACGTACGTGTCTTGCGTGCCGACGTAGCCGTTCACGCCTTCACGGAATGTGTACGTGATGAACGCGGGCGGCGGCGGCGGGGGCGGCGGCGGCGGAGCGATGAAGCGCGTGCTGAAGTCCACAGCGATATCAAACCGGCTGTTCGCGTCGATCTGCACCGTCCCACTCGTCAGGGCGGGCAAACCTGCGGGCATGACGTACGGGTTGCCGGGGCTGGCCTGCCAGAAGCGTGACAGACCGGCACCCACCGCATTGGTCGCACCGCTCTTGGGCGAGTAGCTGACGGTGTGAATCGTGTTCGCTGCTTCGTTGAAGATATACATGCGCAGATACGCATCGCCACCATTGGGGTACGCCTGATAGTCGCTCAGCAACTGGTGCACGGGGCGACCGAAGTTGTTGGTCGCGACTTCGTAGCGTTCGCCGTCGTCACCGTCGGGCCCGCGGTGGAAGTGGCCGTTGAGGGTCATGAAAATCTGGTTGTTGTTGCGAACCAACTGCTGCCAGATGGCCTCGCCGCCTGCGCTGCGACCGTTGGTCACCGCGAAGTCGTCGATGATGTACTCATGCGTGCTGAGAATCGTCGGTACGTTGGGGTTCGCGTCGATGATCGACTGCGCCCACGCGATGGCGTCATCCTGACCCGCCACCAGCGAAGCCGGCAGCCACTCCAGAGCCAGATGCAGATACTGCCGGCCACCGATCGTGATGATCTGCGCGTGATTCCAGCCGTTGCTGGTGGAGCCGATGTACCAAGGCTTGCCTGCGAAGCGAGCGGGGCCGAAGTTGTTCACATAGTTGACGGCGAGTGTGGCCTTGTTGCCCGTCGTGGCGTAATCGTGATTGCCCGGCACGAGGCTGTAAGGCAGTTCGGGGACGATGGTGTCGAGCACGTCGATGGCTTGGTCAGCGCGCTGCCATTCGGTCAGGACGCTGCCGTTCTGGACGATGTCACCCAGATGGCTGACGAATTGGATGTTGTACGCGGCGCGGAAGTCCTTGATGAAATTGGTCTGCTGAAGGAACTGCGGGAATCGAGTCGCGCTGTCGCTGTAAAACTGCGTGTCGGGAAGAGCCACGAGCGTGCCGGGCTGCGCACACGCGAACCCCGCCGTCATCGCGAGCAAGAGCGAAGCCTTCATCACCTTGAAACTGGTCATCACAACGTCCTCTCCCGTGCGCAGACGACAACCTCGATCCGACCGGATCGCTCGCTGTCATTACACTCGCACGCCTGAATCGCGGGTCTGCGACCCGTCACCACGACGCGTCACGACCCGCTTCATCACTCGCGAAACAATACCAAGTCGCCTGCGCACATGCGTTCAGGTGCTGACAAGACTCTGACAAGTCTCGTATGAGATCGCGCAAAGCAACTTCACCGTCCGCACACACTCACGAGAAAGAAAAGACCCCCGCATGACACGCGGGGGTCTTCATCAATCACACTTTCAAGCCATCGCGAGTTACGGACACTGTCCGCCCGCAAGCACGTTGAAGAAGTCCACGACATCCTGATCCTCGGGGAAGACGCCGTTGTTGTTGAAGTCAATGCTGTTGCAGGCCCCGCACTCCTCACCCGCGAGAACACCCAGGAAGTCGAACACGTCCAGATCTTCAGGAAAGACGCCGTTGTTGTTGAAGTCGATGTCGTCACACACGCTATCGAATTCAACGATGAAACCGCGCGTCATCGCGGTGCTCGCCGCATCGTTCCACAGGCTATTCGCCGGAGTGCCGGGCGCGAAGAAGTGAATGCGATCTTCGTTGCCATTCAGGTTGTTCGGTTCGCCAAAGGCCCAGTTGGTGTAGACAAATGGCTCGTTGGTCACCCATGCCCAGCCGCCGGCGGGCTCGACGCTGCCTGTGTTCTGCACACCGCCCAGCCACGGCCCCACTCCCGCGCCGGCCTCGTTGGCAAACCAGAACGCCTGATTGCCACCCAGCGACGCAAACACAAAGGCGTTCTCGCTCACGTTCGTGATCGTCGCCAGATACCCGCCCATCTGCTCCGCCAACGCGTTCGCCTGGTTCCACGTCACGCCATTGATCGCCTGCACCGCGCGATACCGATGCCCGTTGCCGCCAATCAATGGCGACCACACGCGATCCGTCGGCTGATTGATCACCAGCGTCAGACCGGCCACGAAGATGCGCTGCTGATTCGTCGCGCCGCTGTCAATGAAGCGGATGCGACGCAGTTCTTCCCCGGCGAACGCAGGAGGCAGCGCGATGCGTTGCTTGTCCACGCGCGCCGTGCCCGCCGTCACCACTTGCGTGGTCGTCGTGCCGTTGATGGTGTTCGTGAACGTGTTCTGGTTCCAGTCACGCACATCCACGCCGCCGACAAGTTGCACTGTGTGCACCAGGCCCGATGCCGTCTCAAATTGCACGCTCGCCACACTCGTCGGACCAGCCTGGCCCCAGTCAGAGTTGATCAGCGTGTGCACTTCGCGCACGCCATCCACATTGATCGGCACCGTCAGCACACGCGGATTCGCGCCGTCCGCCGCATTCGCCGACCACATGTTATTGCCCGTGGGCTCAATGCGGAAAGGCACGCCGCCCAGCACCGGGGTCAGCGTGGGAAACGCCGTGTTGCGCGTTTGCAGACGATCATTCGCGAACGGCAGCAGATTGACGGGAATGAAGAAATCCTGCGCGATAGCGGTCGAAGCGATAACCGTCGCAACTGCGACACTCACAAAACGAAACATGAAAAAACCCTCCAGAACCTCAGGCCCGCGCCGTGTGCGCTTCATCGCGCACCGCCGAGCCGCTCATGCGTGCATACTAGAACGCGCCCGCGCAGAGTCGAGCGCACCGCCCGTCTCAGACCTCGGGATTTACACGCACGTGACCGCACGTTCGGACACCGTGCGGAAAACCCTCGGTATCATGTGCAAATCGCACCAATATTTCGCCTAGTTCCGCACATGCCCGCGACCTCGACCAACGCGTGCACGGCACACCGGCAGCGATCCAACCGCGCAAGAAAAAAGCCCCGAGCATCACGCTCGGGGCTTTATCACTTCACACTTGCACGATTCACTGACCCGCGAAGCTCTTGCCCTGCGGCAGAATCTCCACGTGCGGCGTGCCCACCGCGTCACTGGCCGAAGCGCCCAGCGCTTCCGCAGCCATCGTCGCGTCTTCAAGCATCATCGCCTCGTTCTCTTCGTCTTCAGGCAGCGCGACCAGCGGCTTGACCTTGATGTCCTGATACGGACGGAAGCCCGTACCGGCAGGGATCAAGTGACCAAGCAGCACGTTCTCCTTCAGGCCGATGAGCGTGTCCATCGCGCCCTTCAGGCTGGCTTCCGTCAGCACCTTCGTGCTTTCCTGGAAGCTGGCGCCCGACAGGAACGACTCGCTGCTTAGCGCGGCCTTCGTGATGCCCAGCAGCAGCGTGCGGCCCTTCGCAGGACGCGCACGACGCGCCTTCGCGCCTTCCTTGCCCGCAGCCTCCGCCTTCGCGTTGGCTTCCTTGATGGTGTCGCGGTGCACGAGTTCGCCCATCTTCAGGTCGGTGCCACCGACTTCCGACACGCGGAAGAACGACTCCATCTCGCGGTTCTTCTGCTTGAACGCGTACTTGTCCAGAACTTCCTGAGGCAGCAGATCGGTGTCACCCGGATCTTCAACCTTCACCTTGCGAAGCATCTGGCTGAGGATCAGTTCAATGTGCTTGTCGTTGATACCCACGCCCTGAGCGCGGTACACGTTCTGCACTTCCTCAAGCATGTACTCCCACAGGCTCTCTTCACCCTTGATGCGCAGGATGTCCTGCAGCACCAGCGGGCCTTCCGTGAGCTTGTCGCCTGCCTGCACAAAGTCGCCCGTGTGCACGAGCAACTGCTTGTCGGCGGGAACGTGGTGATCCTTCTCAAGGCCGGCATCGCTGATGACGCGAATCGTCATCTTGCCCTTGCGCTTGTCGCTGAAGATCTCGACCTTGCCCGAGATTTCGGCCATCACCGAAGGCTCCTTGGGCTTACGCGCTTCGAAGATTTCCGTCACGCGGGGCAGACCACCCACGATGTCCTGCGTACCGCCCGCCTGACGCGACTGACGTGCAAGCATCTGACCGGCCCGGATCTTCTGGCCGTCTTCAACTTCAACGCGTGCGCGAGCGGGGAGATAGTGGAAGTCAAGGATGGTGCCCTGCTCATCAACGACGTTGATGGCCGGGTGCAGGTCGCCCTTGTGTTCAATGACGACCTTGGCCTTCTTGCCGCCGCCAGCGTCATCCAGACGGAACGTTTCCTTCTCAATGAGGTCGACGTACTTGATGATCCCGTCCTTCTCAGCCAGAATCGGCTGACGGTGCGGGTCCCACTTGACCAGTTCCTGGCCCTTCTTGATGTCATCGCCGTTGTTGGCGTACATGAACGCGCCGTAAGGCACCTTGAACTTCTCGAGTTCGCGGCCGCTGCCGTCCACGATCGCCAGTTCACCGTTGCGCTTCAGCACGACCAGGCAGTCATGCTGATCGTCGTCCTTGCCGGGCACTGCGTTGCAGTCACGCAGTTCCAACTTGCCGGCGTGAGCAGCCACGAACTTGTTCTGGTCCGTGCCGCGCTGACCGACGCCACCGGTGTGGAACGTACGCATCGTCAGCTGCGTGCCGGGTTCACCGATCGACTGAGCCGCGATGATGCCCACCGCAAGGCCAGGCTCCACCAGCTTGCCGGTGCTCATGTCCATGCCGTAGTCAAGGACCGAGCAGCCGAACTTGCTTTCGCTGGTCAGCGCGCTGCGCACGAGCACTTCGTCGATGCCGATGTTCTCGACATGCGCCGCCTGCTCGGGCGTGATCATCTCGTTCTCAGAGACGAGCACCTCACCCGTCTTCGGGTTCACGATGTTGTTGACGCTCACGCGACCGATGATCATCTCGCGCAGCGGCACGTCCACCGTCTCGCCCTTGAAGATCGCCCGCTTGCGCACGCCACGCTTGCTGCCGCAGTCCAGTTCGCCGATGATGACGCTCTGGGCGATATCGCACAACTTACGCGTCAGATAGCCGCTGTCGGCCGTCTTGAGAGCGGTGTCAGCCAGACCCTTACGCGCGCCGTGCGTTGAGCTGAAGTACTCAAGGATGTTGAGGCCTTCGCGGAAGTTAGAGCGGATGGGGGTCTCGATGATTTCGCCGCTGGGCTTGGCCATCAGACCGCGCATGCCTGCGAGCTGCTGCATCTGCGTGATGTTGCCGCGCGCGCCCGAGTCCACCATCAGGTACACCGGGTTGAGGTACGCCTTGCCTTCCTTCTTGCCTTCCTTCGTGATCGGCGCTTCGCTGCCGTCGGGGTGACGACGGTCAAGCTTCAGCGTGTCCACCAGGCGCTTCTGCACCTGCTCACGGCAGTGGCTCCAGATGTCCAGCAACTGGTTGTAGCGTTCGCGAGCGGTAATGATGCCGCGCTCGTAGTTCTTCTCAACGCGATCAACCTTCTTCTGGCTTTCCGCCAGCAGTTCCTGCTTCTCAGCGGGAATACGCAGATCGGTGAGACCGAACGACAGACCGGCCAGCGTGCTCTGCTTGAAGCCCATTTCCTTCAGGCGGTCAAGCAGATCAATGTTGGCAGCCTTGCCCGCGATGACGAAGCAGTCGTCAATCACGCGAGCACAGCCCTTCTTACCCAGAGCGCAGTTGTAGAACGGCATGCCCGGAGCCAGCACGTCGGCAAACAGGCAGCGGCCGGCCGTCGTCACGATGCGGCGGTTCGCCGGCATCGGCTTGGGAGCCGCCGTCTGGCTGTCCACGATCTGATCGAAGCCGTCGATACGGACGACGATGCGATCATGCGGGTGAACCTTGCGCTGCTCCATCGCCAGGATGGCTTCGCGACGATCCTTGAACACCGGCATCTTCTCGATCGCCTTGTCTTCAGGATCGATGAACGTGATGAAGTACACGCCCATGACGATGTCCTGCGACGCCGAGATGATCGGCTTGCCGTTCGCAGGGCTGAAGACGTTGTGCGTGCTCAGCATCAGCACGTGCGCTTCGGCCTGAGCTTCCACGCTCAGAGGCAGGTGTACGGCCATCTGGTCGCCGTCAAAGTCGGCGTTGAAGCCGCCGCAGACGAGCGGGTGAATGCGAATCGCGTTACCTTCCACGAGCACCGGCTCGAACGCCTGGATACCCATTCGGTGCAGCGTCGGGGCGCGGTTGAGCAGCACGGGGTGCTGGAAGATGACTTCTTCCAGAATGTCCCACACCGCCGGATCGCGACGCTCAAGCATGCGCTTCGCGCTCTTGATCGTGTCCGCGAGGCCCTGCTCCTTCAGCTTGCGGATGATGAACGGCTGGTACAGCTCCAGCGCAATCTTCTTGGGAAGGCCGCACTGCCACAGCTTGAGTTCAGGACCGACGACGATCACCGAACGCGCTGAGTAGTCCACGCGCTTACCCAGCAGGTTTTCGCGGAAGCGACCCTGCTTGCCCTTGATCATGTCCGTCAGGCTCTTCAGCGGGCGGTTGCTGCTGCCCAGCACCGGGCGACGGCAGCGGCCGTTGTCAAACAGCGCGTCCACCGCCTGCTGCAACATGCGCTTCTCGTTGCGGATGATGACCTCAGGGGCGTTGAGGTCCATCAGCTTCTTGAGGCGGTTGTTGCGGTTGATGATGCGGCGGTACAGATCGTTCAAGTCGCTGGTCGCGAAGTTGCCGCTCTCCAGCAGCACCAGCGGACGCAGGTCCGGCGGAATGCACGGAATGACGTCCATCACCAGCCACGCCGGGTCGTTTTCGCTGCCGCGAATCTGCTCGACAAGCTTCAGACGCTTGGACAGGTCCTTGATCTTCTGCTTGCTCTTGGTCTCGCGCAGTTCTTCGCGCAGTTCGGTGGCGACCTGCGACAGATCGATGCGCTCGATGAGCTCACGGATAGCGTCAGCGCCCATGCTGGCCTTGAACGCGTTGCCGTACTTCTCCTGCGACTCGCGGAACTGGTCTTCGGTCAGCACCTGCTTGAACTTCAGCTCGGTGTCGCCCGCATCAACCACCACGTAGTCTTGGTAGTAGATGATCTTCTCAAGATCACTCGTCTTCATGCCCAGCAAGGTGCCAAGGCGCGAAGGCATGCTCTTGAAGAACCAGATGTGCACAACGGGGCTGGCCAGGTTGATGTGGCCCATGCGCTTGCGGCGGACGCGGCTGTGCGTCACCTTCACGCCGCAGCGATCGCAGATGATGCCCTTGTACTTCGTGCCGCGGTACTTGCCGCACGAGCACTCATAGTCGCGCTCCGGCCCGAAGATGCGCTCGCAGAACAGACCGTCCTTCTCAGGCCGGTACGTGCGGTAGTTGATGGTTTCGGGCTTCTTGACCTCGCCGTAGGACCAGGCGCGGATGTCGTTGGGCGACGCCAGCGTGACCTTGACGGCGGAAAAGTCATTGACGCGATCGTAAATGGTCTCAGCCATGAAACTGTTCTCCAGAACAGGGAAAATCTTGCGAGAGGCACTGGGCACTGGGCATCGGGAACTGGTGCAAGACCAGCAACCGGTTGATTGAGGACTAGTGCCCAGTGCCTAGTCCCCAGTGCCTGCCACTTACAGCAGGCTGCCGCCTTCCAACTTCTTCTTCTCCAGCGTCACATTCAGGCCCAGGCCCTTCAGTTCGTTGCACAACACATCAAACGCGACGGGCATGCCCGCTTCGAGCTTGTGAACGCCCTTGACCATGCTTTCATAGATCTTGGTGCGCCCTTCAACGTCGTCGCTCTTGACCGTGAGCAGTTCCTGCAGGATGTACGCCGCGCCGTAGGCCTCCAGCGCCCACACTTCCATTTCGCCGAAACGCTGGCCACCCGTGCGGGCCTTGCCGCCCAGAGGTTGCTGCGTGATCAGCGAGTAAGGACCAGTCGCGCGAGCGTGAATCTTGTCGTCCACCAAGTGGTGGAGCTTCAGGATGTACATCACGCCCACCGTCGTGCGCTGGTGGAACGCTTCGCCCGTGCGGCCGTCGTACAGCTGCACCTTGCCACCCGCCGGCATGTGCGCCAGAATCTCGCGCCAGTGCGGGAAGGTGCCCGTCTTGTCAAAGTGCTCCATGCGGGCCTTGACATGCACATTGGCTTCTTCAACAGCCTTGTGCACTTCGGCTTCCGTGCAGCCATCGAAGATCGGCGTCACAGCCTGGAAGCCCAGAACCTTCGCCGCCCAACCAAGGTGCGTCTCCAGAATCTGGCCGACGTTCATGCGGCTGGGCACGCCCAGCGGGTTCAGCATCACGTCAACCGGCGTGCCGTCTTCCATGAACGGCATCTCTTCTTCCGGCACGATGCGGGCGATGACACCCTTGTTGCCGTGGCGACCGGCCATCTTGTCACCCACGCTCAACTGGCGCTTCGTGGCGACGTAGACCTTCACCATTTCCAGCACGCCCTGAGGCAGTTCATCGCCACGCTTCATGTGGCTGACCTTGCGCGCCTTCTCAGCCTCAACAGCCTTGATGCGCGGCCAGAACTGGCCGAACAGCTTCTCCGCGCCTTCCTTGGCTTCCTTGCTGCCCTTGGCCCACTTGATGTCAAACGTGCGGATCTGTTCCAGAATGACTTCCGCGATGTCCGACGCGCCGACCTTCTGACGGGTCATCGGGTCAACCATCGGCGTGCCCAATGCGTCATTGATCGCATTGGTCATCTGGCGGAACAGAGCGATGGCCTTTTCATCCATCATCTTCTCATAATCCGCAATGTCCTTCTTCAGTTGCTTCTTCTGCTCTTCGTTCATGTGCAGTCGGCGGCTGAACTTCTTCGCGCCGATCACAACGCCTTCAACGCCCGCAGGCACTTCAAGGCTGTCGTTCTTCACATCTTCGCCCGCGCGACCGAAGATTGCGTGCAGCAGCTTCTCTTCAGGCGTCAGTTCGGTCTTGCTCTTGGGGCTGACCTTGCCGACGAGAATGTCACCAGGACCCACGCGAGCGCCGATGCGGATGATGCCCAGTTCATCGAGGTTGCGGAGCATCTTCTCGCTCACGTTGGGAATGTCCCGCGTGAACTCTTCGCGACCCAGCTTGGTCTCGCGAATTTCCACATCGAACGCGTCGATGTGAATGCTCGTGAACACGTCATCCTTCACCACGCGCTCGTTGATGACGATCGCGTCTTCGAAGTTGTAACCGTCGAACGTGTTGAACGCGACCAGCATGTTCTTGCCGATCGCCAGTTCGCCCAGCTTCGTGCTCGCGCCGTCCGCCAGAACCTGGTTCTTCTCAACCTTCTGCCCGGGCTTCACGACCGGACGCTGGTTCTGGCAGGTGCGCTCGTTCAGACCCACGAACTTGCGCAGCACATACTCATCAGCGTTGTCGATGATGATGCGCTCGCTGTCCACATACGTCACCACGCCGGCGTTCTTCGCCTTGATCACCATGCCCGTGTTGTGACCCACGGACTTCTCAACACCCGTCGCGATCATCGGCGGATCAACCTTGATGAGAGGCACCGCCTGACGCTGCATGTTGCTACCCATCAGTGCGCGGTTCGCGTCGTCGTGCTCAAGGAACGGAATGAGCGCCGCCGAGATACCCACGATCTGCTTGGGGCTGATGTCCAGATAGTTCACTTCCGACGACTCGACTTCCGTCAGTTCGCCGTTCACGCGGGCCATGATCTTGCCCTTCGTGAGCTTGCCGCCGTCTTCCAGCGCGTCGGTCGGAGCCAGAATCGCCTTCATCTCTTCGTCTGCACGAAGAGTCAGGATCTTGCCCGTCACCTTGCCTTCGCGCACTTCGCGATAAGGCGTCCGCAGGAAGCCGTACTCGTCGATCGTCGCGAACATCCCAAGGCTCGCGATAAGACCGATGTTCGTGCCTTCAGGCGTTTCAATCGGGCAGATGCGGCCATAGTGGCTGATGTGCACGTCGCGCACTTCAAAGCCTGCACGCTTGCGGTTCAGACCGCCCGGCCCGAGGGCCGACAGGCGACGCTCGTGCACAAGGCTGCTCAGCGGGTTGGTCTGGTCAACGACCTGGCTCAGTTCGCTGCGACCAAAGAAGAAGTCGATCGCGCTGCTGATGCTCTTGGTGTTGACCAAGTCAGCGATCTTGATGACTTCCTCAGGATCCTTCACGCTCATGCGTTCCTGCACCGTGCGGCGCAGCTTCAGGAAGCCCTTGCGCAGTTCTTCAACCGCCAGTTCATCCAGCATGCGCAGACGACGATTGCCCAGGTGGTCAATGTCATCAACCACGGCGATCTGCGCGCCGGTCTTGGGGTCCTGACGACCGCTGCGAAGGTCCAGCACGTACGTGACGACCTTCAGGAAGTCCATCGAGGTGACGAACATCAGGTCTTCAGGCGTGTTCAGATCAAACTTGCGGTTGATGCGGAACCGGCCCACGCGGCCAAGGCGATAGCGGTTCTCGTCGTAGAACTTCTCATAGAAGAGCTGACGAGCCTTCTCCACCTGCGGCGGGTTGCCGGGGCGCAACTTGTTGTACACCTTCAACAGCGCGCGTTCGTACGTGCTCTCCGCGAACTCCGCGAACTGATCAAGCTTCTCTTCCGCGACCGTGTTCAGAATCAGCACGTCGCTGGGGTTCTCAATGACCTTGACCTTCTTCAGGCTGCTGTTGTTGATCGCCGCCGCGGCGTCACCAAGCTGGCGACCCACGTGTACGAGCTCTTCGCCCGTTTCGGTATCAATGATGGTCTCCGCCGCCCAGTGCTCGGGCTTGGCGTTCTCAGCCTTGATCTCCGTGATCTCATAGAACAGGCTCAGGAGCTTGTCGGTCTCGGCGACGCTCTCATCCAGACACCGCAGGAACGTCGTCGCCGCGAGCTTGGTGCTCTGGTCGATGCGCATCGCCAGAACGTCCTTCTTCGTGACTTCCAGTTCAATCCAGCTGCCGCGCTCAGGAATGATGCGGGCGCTGTGCAGAGGCCGGTCGCCTTCGCTGGTCAGAATGCTGAAGTCAACACCGGGTGAACGGTGCAACTGGCTCACGATCACGCGCTCGGCGCCGTTCACGATGAACTCGCCGCCGCCCTGCATGATCGGAAACTCGCCCAGATAAATGTGCTCTTCGGGCTGCTCCGGACGGTTCTCGCGCTTCAGGCGCAGCGTCACCCGGAACGGGAACCCGTACGTCAGGCGCAGCTCGCGACACTCATCGCTGGTGTACCGCGCCTCTTCCAGGGCGTACGTCACGTACTCCAGCTTCATCGTCCCGTCGTAGCTCTCGATGGGGAACACTTCCCGCATCAGCGTCTCAAGACCCAGAGACGGATCGCGCTCCTCCGGCTTCTTGTCCAGTTGCAGGAAACGCGCGTACGCGTCCGTCTGCACCAGGCACAGGTCGGGAATCGTCGCTCCGTCCCCGCGCTTCGCGAATGACCGCGAAGGACGAGCCGGATTGACGTGCGCCGCGTGCGCGCTGAGGTTGAAATGTGCCGTCGTATTGTGCGTCGATGAAGTACCTGCCATCGCGCTTCCTTTCGATGGAAAGACGAAGCGACACCGATCTCGGCCAGACTTGCCGAGGTCCGTGTCGCGTCAACTTTGCTTCTGAGTCTCGTTCAACGGTCGATCCAAACCGCCAAACCACCGGTGCGGGCCCATGGGAACAGTCGCGACTATAGCCAAAGCCCGGTCGCGTAGCAACTTGGATGCCGACTGAAAAATTCAAGTGCTTTTCACAATTTCACTTCATCCCCCAAATCCAATCAAAACACAAACACATTCTTCACCCCACGTCCGTGAACTTCTCTCACGCTTTTCGGGTACACTCACCCTGAGGGAACCAGTGGGAAATCACACAACCGAGACAACCCCCAACTCTCCACGAGAAGCCGTCGGGCACGAAGCCTCGGGCGACCGTCTTGCCAAGTACACCCTGCTGCGGGTGTTGGGCCAGGGTTCCTTCGGGGTCGTCTGGGAAGCCCTCGAAGACCCGCCGCTCGCTCGCCGCGTGGCAATCAAGATCCTCTTGTCTGGTTTTAGCCCCCACGCCCAGGCGCGCTTCGAACGCGAGGGCCCCATCCTCGCTGCTCTGCAACACCCCGGCATCGCCGAGGTGCTCGACACGGGGACCACCACCCATGGCCACCCCTATCAGGTGCTTGAACTGATTGTCGGCCAGCCCCTCGACCGCTTCGCTTCCCAACTCGACGAATCCGCCCGCCTTGAACTTCTCGCCAAAGTCTGCGACGCGGTCGCCTTCGCCAACGCCCGCGGCGTCATTCACCGCGACCTCAAGCCCTCCAACATCCTCGTCACCGTTGTCGATGGCGTGCCCATTCCCAAACTCATCGACTTCGGCATCGCCAAGCAACTTGGCGCCGCCCCCACCGACGCCCGCGGCGTCACCCTCCGCGGCCAGGCCTTGGGCACCCTTGAGTACATGAGTCCCGAGCAGGCACAAGGCGTCATCAACGTCGACGCCCGCAGCGACGTCTTCGCCCTAGGCGTCATCCTCTGCGAACTCATCACCGGCAAAACACCTTTCGTGCCCGTCCCAGGTGAGTCTGACCAGCAGGCCCTGCTGCGTCTTGCCGCCCAGAATGACATCCGCTCCCCGCGCACGATCCGCCGCGATGTGCCGCGCGATCTCGAGACCATCATCCTCCGCGCCACCGACATCGCCCCCGCGCGCCGCTACGCCACCGCCGCCGACATCGCCACCGATATCCGCCGCTTTCTGCAAGGTGAGCCCATCACCGGCTCGCGCGACTCCGCCGCTTACACGACCTGGCGCCACACGCATCGCTGGATGCGCCGCAACACCGCCATGACCGGCGCCATCGTCGTTCTGCTCGCCACACTGCTGGGCGTGTTCGTCTACTCACCCCTGCTCGCACGCCACACCCGCGCCCACGAGTTCACCAGCGGGCTGGTCTTTCACGCACCCGCAACTATCGAGACTCCCCGCAGCGTGCGCGTCATCGCCCTCGACGACATCACCTCGCCCGAAGACCTCGCCGCACTCGCCGCACTCGCATGCAGCGACCCCAAACTCAGCGCCGCTCTGAGCGAGGTGACATTCGATGACAACGGCTCGTTGCGCCTTCTGCACGCGGAGATGCTCTCACGCCTCGCCCGCGCCCAACCGCGCTGCGTCGCTCTCGACATCTTCTTCCGCCGGCCCCGCGAACGCGAAGATCCGTTCCTCGTCGATTCCTTGACGCAGCTCGCACAGGCGCAGATTCCCGCCGTTCTGGCCGTGCGCGAGTGGCCCGTCAACACCGACCCACCCGCCATCGCTCCCGCCCTCCTCGCCGCGCCGGGCGTGCGCTGGGGCGTTGTCCAGACATGGCCGCATGGGCAGAGCATTTCCATCGAGATCGCTCGCAAGAACCCGCAGCGGCGTGCGGACGCCTCGCTCTTTCTTCAGGCTTACGCCGCCACGCAGAACCCCCACGCCTTCGCCGACGCAACCATCGAGACCGAGTCCGAAGGCGTGCGCCTCACCTTCTGGAAGTACGACGACACCGCCGTCCGCCGCGACATAGGCGAGGAACTTCTCATCCCCGTTGACAGCATCACGAAGAACGACACCGACGCCCCAGGCTCGCTCATCGCCGACTGGAAACTCACGCCGCCAATCGACCTTGCCGCGCTCGATGACATCACATGGTCCTACTCCCGCGCCCTCAAGGCCTCACCCACCGAACTCGCGGACTGGTGCCGCGACCACGTCGTCATCATCGGCGATGTTCGCCGCACCACGCCCTCGGGCGAAATGGACTACCCCATGCTCGATCGCCCGGACCTTCCCGGCGTCTACGCCGTCGCCCAGTGCGTCGAGCAGTTACTGCATGGCCGCCCCACGCGCGTCCCCACCAGTCTCGAAGGTCCCGTCATTCTCGCCGCGATGGCCAGCGTCGGCGTCTTCGCCGGCTCGATCTTCTGTCGCCGCCCGCTCGCACTCGCTCTCACACTCGTCGCGCTCACAGTGAGCGTCGTCGTGATCGCCATCATCGTCGCCCGCGTCTTTGCGTACGAGTGCGGCCCGCTCATCCCCGCCGTCACGCTGGTGACCGCCGGCGTCTTCGCCGCGTTGCTCCTCAGCCGCCTGCAGCCGCTTCGCCTGCCACCTTCCGACTCCCTCTCACGGATTTAAGAAAGGACTCATCAATGTCCACGTTCTCACCCGTCACGGGCTCACTCGCACTCGCCCTCACCTGTTCCGCCATCTTCACCGGCTGCGCTCGCAACCAGACCGCCATGAGCTTCATGGCCGGTGGCGACACGCCCACGCTGGAATCCATCGACCTCACACAGTCCACCTCCAACACCGCCCCCGTCACCAAAGTCAAACTCTCCTATGAGCACGGCGCATCGCTCGACTTGAAGTTCTCCAGCCAGAAGTTCAACATCGAGAACATGGCCCGCAAGGAGGAACGCGGCTCAGGCGTCTCCATCGAAGGCGGCTCCGTTCTCGTGAAAGCCACCAACCTCGACAACGCCCGCGCCGCCGCCCCGCGTTTCTGGCCCATCGTGCGCCGCCGCCGCGTCGCCATCGGCGCCGAAGGCACCGAGTTCGTGGTCCAGGCCCTCGATCAGATCGTCGGCGACCGCACCCTCATCGCCAAAGTTCAGATGATCAGCGGCGCCAAGGTCTTCATTGAAGCGCCCGACGACTTCGAAGAGCTCAAAGATCCCGGCAGTCAGGCCCACGTCTACCTCCGCCGCGATGGCAAGCACGATATCGAGGTGCCCTCGCAGCTCGACGCCGAACTGCAGGCGCTCGTCACCCAACTCAATCCCTAAGCCCGCTCAAGGAACGCTCCCATGTCTCAGCCCAACTTCGCTCGCACGCTCCATCTCGCCGGCGCCGCGCTTGCGCTGCTCGCCGCCGCGCCGCTCACTGGCTGCAAACGCCCCACCGTCGGCATCGCACGTACCGACACCCCACAGGTCGCCTCCCTGCGCATCGCCCACGATCTGCCCGGCAAAACCAAAGGCACTCTCGCTCGCCTCGAATACCTCCGCGGCGCGAAGTTCGACGTCGGCTTCCTGGGCACCGAAGTCATCTTCGAGAACCAAAGCGTCATCCAACTCAATCAGTCTTCCGGCATCGTGCTGTTGTCAGGTCTCGCCTACGTCGAAGCCACGCAGCTCCCTCAGTCCTATGTCGCGCCCGCCACTGCCTACTACCGCTTCTGGCCCATCATCCGCCGCCGCAAAGTCGCCATCGGCGCCGAAGGCACCCAGTTCCTCGTCCAAGGCTTCGAAACACCCATCACAACCCCGCAAGGCGACCTCGACTCACGCGTCTTCAAGATCTCTGGAAGCATCGTTTACGTCCAGACCCCCAGCCAGTCCGACCCCATCTACCTCAAAGACGACCGCAGCTACGCCGAGATCTACCTCCGCCCCTCAGGCAACTACGAGATCGTCGTCAAGCCCGACTACCGCCGCGACCCCGCCCTCAAATCCCTCGTCGAACATGCCCAGCGCGACATGCAGTCGCTTCAAGCCGAAACACCCAACTGACACAAGCGACCGACCCGACATCACGCCAAAAACAAACACGCCGCGAGTCAACCTCGCGGCGTTGGCGGAATAGCACGGCTTTGAGAATCGACTGCTCCGTTAACGAGATCAGAAGTCGCGTCCCCAGACTCCGTCGCGAGTATTCCGTAGACGCTGATCGTCGATCGACGGCCAATCTAGATTGTCGACTGGCTCTGTAGCGTCCGCTGGAATTTTCATTGCCACAGATTGATCGGCCATTGAGATGGCGACTGCGTCTGCGGCATCAAATCGCACGCGATCTGGACGCCTGCTTCGATATGCGACTTCTTCATCCCAGAGCATTGCCTTAGCCGAAGGCCAGCGTACATCCGCATCAACGGGACTCGTACGAGTGTCAAGGCGAGTGAACGCGCCGCCGGACCACATGGCTGGCTTGCCAGCGAAACTCCATGAGTATCGATAAGAGCCCAGCCCGAAAAGGCCGCTGCGTGACGAACGAGGCGAGTAGAAGGTTTCGGGAAATGCTTCTGTCGGCCAGTACGACTTCACGATCGCGACCCACGTTTGATCGACTTGCCAGTACGGGTAGATGAATGAACTCGACCCTATGTCGTAGGTCTGATTCTCGATGATGATGGGGAAGTGACCACGCATATCAACGCAGTAAGCAGAAATCATCGTCGCGTTATGACGAATGTTGGCTTGACTGCGAACGTCGAATGCTCGTGTGCGGGCACCTGCCAGCGCCGGAAGCGCAAGCCCAACCAATATCGCGATAATCCCGATGACAACCAATACCTCGATCAGCGTGAATGCTCGCCGCGCTAAGGCTCGGTGATGAATACTCATGCACGATACCTCAAGGGACGTTTGGGACCGGCTTGCCTACCGGAATGTCATAGAACCTGGTACCGATTGGAATCCACGCAGTTCGAACGGGGTCCCATTCCATTAAGAGCCCGAACCGTACGCGTTGATTCACACCGTCGGTGAATGTGTACTCGGTCGGAACCTGAACTTCGTAGACCAATCTACCCGACTCACCTGATTTTTGAAAGGGCAGTCCGGTCAGGTGTGCTTGCTCAGAGTAATTGACTTTCTCGGCGAGTGTTGCCGGAGCGTGCGTTACTCCATTTGCAAGAACGGGAAACACACCAACTTCCCCTTCAACCACCCTGAATGAGGAAAAAAACCACTCATGGCGTGCGTACCAAGTTTTGATAATCTCGGGATCATCCCACTGCGAAGGGGCGGACTGGCGCTGCGCCCTCAAGTGAGAGAGCATCTCAGGCAAGTTGTTTGACAGATACACCGACAATGTCGCCTCCGTGTCGCGCAAAAGCGCGTCACGCTGGCCAGCCGAAATTCCAGCTATTGCGCGTTCGGGAAACTCCGCCAAAACAATACCACTCGCCGAGTTCGGGGCAACTCGCTGCGAGCCAGTACTCGATGTCGCCGGGGAACTCTTCAGGTAAACGACGACGAACACAACCAAGCCGACGACGAGTGATATGCCGATGAAAATCGAAGAAGTCTTCACTCGCATATCAAATGCCTCACTGCAAGACAACCGTGCCACCGCAGCAACCCGGCCAAATCGTAAAATGGCACGCTCCGGGCTCGTCGCCACCGTCACCGCCTCCGCAGCACGTGGGGGTGGGCGCATCTTCCGGTGGCGTGCACCACCAAGTCAACGTGATTATGCCACTATTACACATTGAAAATGTCTGCATGCACTTGATCGACTGAGCCGGTTCGTAGGCGCCGCCCCCGCTGCCCAGCGAAGTTGCGGCAACTGTGGCGATTGCAAGTACTGCGATTGTGAACCTCATCGCGACCGCCTTTGGATTCTCGTGTGTCCAACGCTCGTCTCAGAAGATACCAAAAGAAAAAAAGCGGTGTCAAACACCGCTTCTCGAATCATGCAGAATGTGCAAAACTCGTGTAGAACTTAGGCCAGTTCGATCGTCGCGCCGGCGTCTTCCAGGCTCTTCTTGAGCTTGTCGGCTTCCGCCTTGTCCACGCCCTGCTTGACGGGCTTGCCCGGAGCATCGACGAGGGCCTTGGCTTCGGCAAGACCGAGGCCGGTGATTTCGCGCACAACCTTGATGACGCCGATCTTCTTGGCGGCATCGACGGCCTTCAGGACAACGTCGAAGCTGTCCTTCGCAGCGGCAGCCGGAGCGGCGGCAGCAGCGGCAGCCATGACAACGCCGCCACCAGCAGCGGCTTCAATGCCGTAGGCTTCCTTCATGTACTTGCCCAGGTCGACCGCGTCCTTCAGCGAAAGACCAGCCAGTTTGTCACCCAGATCCTTGATGTTCGCAGCAACTTCCATTGTCCAAACCTTTCAACGCCGGATGAGTTCCGGCCTGACTTGTCACCTCAGAGGGATCGGCACGCCCGATCTTTCGTCCGCCGGTGCCCGCAACACGCGGGATACGGACCAGTGAGGTGTACGAGTACGGGAAACAGAGAACAGTGAACAGAGAACGGACTGTGGAGAACTGTTCTCTGTTCTCCGCTCTCTGCTCTCCATCAACTTACTTCTTCGCGATCGCTTCGCCCTTTTCGAGCTTGCCTTCGATCGCCTTGATGATGCCGGCGATGTTGCTGCCCGGGCCCTTGAGTTGGCCGAGGAGCTTCTTGCCGGGGCTGATGGCGAGGGTGATGACCCGGCCGACCGCTTCTTCGCGCGTCGGGAACTTGCTCAGTTCGGTCACGCCTTCCTTGCCCTTGAACACCGTGCCGTCAAGCACTGCGCCCTTGAGTTCGAGCTTGGGGTACTTCTCCATGCTCGACACCAGCGCACGCGCCACTTCCACAACGCTCGCGCCGCCGTAGGCCAGCGCGCTCGCCCCGCTCAGCAGGTCGTTGAGGGTGCTCAGATTGCTGCCCTCAAAGGCCTTCTTCGCCAGGCTGTTGCGAATGACGGTGATCTTGATGTTCTGCTTCGCAAGGTTGTTGCGAATCTTCGTGGTGTCAACGGCCTTCACGCCGCGGATGCTGATCAGCACCGCGTCTTCGAGCTTCTCACCACCCATCGACACGCGCGACTTGTAGTCCCGCATGATGATGTTCTTCATTGCTTTCGACATGGTTCTTCCTTCGCTTGGAGATTCGCCTGCCACGTGCTTACGCGGCTCGCGATGGTGAAAAGTCTGACTTACTCAGCCGCCACTTCCGCCTGGGCGTAGTACACAGGCACGCCCGGGGTCATGGTTCCGCTGATGGTGATGCTCTTGATGAAGTTGCCCTTCACGGTCGACGGACGGGTCTTCTCGATCGCCTTGATGAAGAAGTCCAGATTCGTCGCGAGGTTTTCCGTCGGGAAGCTCATCTTCCCGATGATCGCGTGCACGTTGCCGCCCGCGTCCGCGCGGTACTCAACCTTACCGGCCGAGTATTCCTTCACCGCTTCCGGAATGTTCGTCGTCACCGTGCCGGCCTTGGGGCTGGGCATCAGGCCCTTGGGGCCAAGCACCTTACCAAGCTTCGACACAACGCGCATCATGTCCGGGCTCGCGACACAGACGTCAAAGTCCATGAAGCCCTTCTCGATTTCAGCCACCAGTTCGTCGCCGCCGGCCTTCACCGCGCCAGCCGCCAGAGCCTTGGGGGCAATGTCGCTGCCGCAGAACGCCACGACGCGCTTGGTCTTGCCAATGCCCTTGGGCAGGCTGATGGCGCCGCGCAGAGCCTGATCGGCCTGCTTGGTGTCAACGTTCAGGTGCATCACCACGTTGACCGACTGGTCAAACTTGGGCGCCTTGTACTTCTTCAGCTGCGCAACCGCCTGATCTGCGGGCAACGCGGCTTTGATCTCGCTGCGAACGCTGGCATTGGCCTTCGCTCGCTTGGTGATCCGCTTGGGCATGTCTTCCTTCTTTCGTGCTTCACGTGGCGAGCGAACTCAAGCCGCGTGATTGTTTGTGTCTTCGTGAGTGCTTTGAACAGGTGGGTAAAGCGCCCGATTACTCAGGCAACCGTGACGCCCATCGAGCGGGCCGTGCCTTCGACGATTCGCATGGCCGCTTCAACGCTGTTCGCGTTGAGGTCAACCATCTTCGTCTTGGCGATGTCCTGCACCTGCGCCTTGGTCAGCTTGCCGACCTTGTTCTTGTTGGGCACGCCCGAGCCCTTCTCGAGCTTCAGCGTGTCCTTGATCATCGCGCTCACAGGGCTCCCGCGAACTTCCAGCTCAAAGCTGCGGT
>VYMG01000067.1_pt1 | contig 101525 bp, 70 predicted proteins | sample 5115261 | NCBI WGS metagenome assembly VYMG01 (sample SAMN12291781, study PRJNA351875) | freshwater metagenome | isolation source: freshwater lake | place: USA: Michigan, Wintergreen Lake | collected 2013-08-08
CATAAGTGGGGTGCATGATTTTGATATACAATATAATCTCGTTCAAGTATTTCCCAATCCTGTATCACATTCATTTACCGTAAGTTCCCCTGATAATCTTGAAGGTAATTTCAGTTATACAATTATTGATGTGGAAGGGAGAATCGTCTCACAAGGAAATTCGTCATATACTAAACCAATTAGTACAGAGAACTTAGCAACGGGGAATTATATTATCAACATCATAACAGAACAGGGCAAACAACTATCGCAAAAATTGATAAAGAATTAAGTGTTTTGTCTTTAGGTATGTGGGTTTCATAATTGTTGATTTTTTTTTTCTCATTTCTGACTTTTGTTCTTTTTTCTATTCGCTTTTACATGTAAATTTGTGGTTTATGTCACACAGTTTTATCAATAAATTATGTCTTTTTCTTTTTTTCGTTCCTCTTCCTCAAAAGTCGAACAAGAACACATTCCACCTTCATCAACCGATTTACCTGTTTTAGCTCAACAAGAAACAACAAGTAATAACCATGCACAATCAGTTCTGGATATTGTTCATAATTATCTTGATGATCAGTCTTTTAACAATGAAGAACTACCCTATCAACTTAAAAATCAAACCCTTGCAATAAAAGACCTTATAGACAACTACATTCAAGCAGCCGTTTTATCCATTGAAAGATCTGTCCAAACAGCACGTTTATTAACTGAATTCAATACACATGGTTATCTTTTCAATAAAAACTTTAGCGAAGATGCTGACCGTATGCGAGGATTTGCAGCATCCGTTGAGGAGTTATCAGGAACAGCCAAAGAAATAGCCAACCATTCGTATCATGCTTCTCAAGTAACAGAAACCACAAGACAAACAGCAGCTGATGCAGCAGGTATCATAAAAAACTTAACTGTAGAGCTCAACACAGTTCGTACCACGATTACAAAAATTGATAAACAAATGTCAGAGTTTATGCGCCAGACAGAGTCCATTAATCATTTGTCGGAAACAATTCAACAAATCGCATCGCAAACGAACTTACTCGCTCTTAATGCCGCTATTGAAGCAGCGCGTGCGGGTGAGCATGGCAGAGGTTTTGCCGTTGTTGCCGATGAAGTTCGAAAACTATCTGAAAAAACGAATCTTGCCGTCAAACAAATTCAAGATTCATCTAAAGCAATTTCAAGTCAATCTTCTACAATTACAACATACGTGTCAGAAAGTGGCTCATCTGTGGATTCAACTCTTTCTGCCTTCGACACTCTGGTTGGTTCCCTCAATGAATCCGTCAAAACTGCAGAACAAGCGAGTTCCGCCGTAGCACAAATCAGTTCCGCTTCGAAAGATCAAAGTATAGCCACAGAAGATTTATCTCGCGTACTTTTTGGTTTGGACACCTCACTTGAATCACACAAACATACTCTCGAAAATTTATTTTCTCTTTCGGATCAAATGACATCTTTCAATACCGAAGCTGTCACATGTTTTGCAAAAATCCATTTTGATAGTATTTTAATTTCAATCGCAAAATCAGACCATATTTCATGGGTGAAACGTGTTTCCGATTCGGTTATAGGAAAAACAAGTGTTCATAGCAAAGAATTAACTGATCACTATGCTTGTCGTTTGGGAAAATGGTATTACACCATAGGCACACAACGCTATAGTAATTATCATGAATTTACAAGTCTTGAGCCAATCCATAAAAAAGTACATGAAACAGGGAAATTAATCGTGGATGCTGTTGAGAGAGGTGATGTAGATAGAGCAAGAACTCAATTGGATGTATTGTTTGATTTGCGTGAGCAAGTTATTCAAAAATTAGATGGTTTACTCATAGCTATAACTTCTTAAGTATAAACATATCCTTTTGCTCATTATATCAAAAATCCCTTTTCACAACATTGGTGAAAAGGGATTTTTTTTGCGTATTAAAAAAAGAGCATTAACTAAACTGCTCTACATCTTTCACTTGGCGATAGCCGCTGCTTCCTTTGTCTCGACGTTCCATTGCCACTAATGCAGAAGCATATATTTCTTTCCATGTCAGCCCGAATTTTACCATCAACTCTTCCGGTTCGCCGCTACCTCCGAAACTATCTCTCACTCCTACAAACTCAACCGGCACGGGAGCATTTTTTGCAGTGACTTCTGCAACAGCTCCTCCAAGCCCACCATGAACTTGATGCTCCTCGGCAGTAACAATAGCACCGCATTCACGCGCAGCATTCACAACCGTTTCTACATCGAATGGTTTAATTGACGGACAATTAATAACACGTGCTTGTATTCCTTTTTTTGCTAATTCTGTGGCAGCAAGCATGGATTCCCATACCAAAGCCCCATTAGCAATCAAAGCAATGTCATTGCCTTCGCGGAACACTTGTGCTTTTCCTATTTCAAAGGGTGTATCCTCTGTGGTAAAAAGCGGCACAGGTGAGCGTCCAAAACGAATATATGCCGGACCTACTTTTTCACCCATCGCTATCGTTGCTTTTTTTGCTTCCAGATAATCGCAAGGCACAATCATGGTCATGTGCGGTAAAGTACGCAAAAACGCAACCTCTTCCAAAACCTGGTGTGTGGCACCGTCCGGACCAACGGAAATACCGGCATGACCACCACCAATTTTCACATTTGCTTCATTATAGCAAACGGAAATACGTAATTGATCGGCATTGCGCAAAGCACAAAAAGCACCATAACTTGCAAAAAACGGAATCTTTCCGCTTAAAGCCAAACCGGCGGCTATTGTGGTTGCATTTTGCTCTGCAATACCAATAGAAAAAAATCTGTCGGGAAATTTATCTTTAAATAAAGATGTCATAACCGAACCAGTGATATCACCACCTAAAACCACGACATTGTCATGTCTCTCACCGAGTGTAACCAAACCTTCACCAAAACCGTGGCGCGTGGGTTTAGAACCAAGTAATGTTAATTCTTGCATACAAATTCCTTATTATTTTTTTACGTTTGTTTGTGCTATTTTTTCTAATAACTGCAAATCCAATAATTCCAGCACTTTTGAAGGTGAGCCAAAATCTTGGGTATATTTAAGAACTTCAATATCTATCCCAAAACGTTGAGAAACAGCAAAACGAATAGATGCTGATTTCTCGTAGATGTTTACTATTTGAAAACCTTTGCCCGCTCCTAATGTTAACGATGTCATTTCAACACCTATTTCCGAACGTGGCACTTCATAGCGCTCACGTATGGCATAATAATGACCCGCATAATCGGTTATTCCTATACGCACAGTTACACCAGTGCCATATATCACTTCTATATCAGCTCTGGTTTCATAACCATACGCTGTTTCAGATCTTCCCGTTGATGGTGTAAGAATTTTTGCACCACCAACCACCGTAGGCATACATTTCATCAATTCTTTTCCCGTAACAGGTGGAAAAGCATCTTTTATTATTGGTTTTGTTTGCTCTACACTATCTGTTTTTTGTTGCGTATTTGGTGCTTGTTGGAAATTAACTGTCGGTGTTTCTGTATAAATCGGCTTTTTATCTTCCGTACACGACGAAGCACAAAATAGCATCGTCACAACAAAAACACAACCTATGTTTCTCATATTTATGGTCATTGTCACACCAATTCAGCCAATGCTTGTTGTGCTTGTTCTACCGATGGCGGCATACCATGCCATTTATAATTATCATTCATAAATGACACACCGTGTCCCATATATGTTTTTGCAATAATTGCTGTTGGTTTGCCTGTGTTATTTTTTTGATTTTCTAAAAACCTATCAAAAGCACCCATTAATTCCGTAAAATTATGACCATCAACAACCACGGTATCAAACCCGAATGATTTACATTTTTCATCTATCGGATATACATCCAAAACTTCTTTTATTCTACCATCTATTTGACAGTCATTATTATCAATAATCCAGCAGAAATTATCTAATTTAAAATGTGAAGCAGCCATAGCAGCTTCCCACACACTTCCTTCTTGTAATTCACCGTCGCCGGTTAAACTAAATACTCTGCGATCATTTTTATCCAACAATTTATCACTCATTGCCATACCGACAGCAATAGATATTCCTTGACCGAGAGACCCGGAAGATGTTTCCACACCGGGTAATCCCATATCACGTCCCGGGTGTCCTTGTAAACGTGTATTGTATTTGCGCAATGTTGCTAATTCTGCTTTGGGAAAACACCCTGCATTTGCCAAAGTAGCATACATCACCGGACACATGTGACCGGCACTTAATACAAATCTATCGCGCCCTTCCCATTGCATATCTTCGGGTTTATAGCGCATATATCCGCCAAAATACATTGTTGCAAAAATATCAGAGGAACCAAGAGGTCCGCCGCTGTGACCTGATTGCGCAAGAGCAAGTGATTTAATAATATCCCTGCGAATATGCAATGCTATTTCAGCCAATTCTTGCTCTGATTGTCTTTGATTCGGAAATACTTTTTGTTCAAATTCAATATTCATAGTAATCTCAATAATAATTTATAATAAAAAAATTAATTCCAATCATCTTGCCATTGTGCAAGCCATTCTTTTGCTTCTTTTGTGACAATTTCAAGTGCTTGTTCATCGAAAGGTGAAATCAAATTACCTGTTTTAATAATATCTAAAAATGTTTGGCTTCCACCCACTTTACAAATAGCAATATAATCCTTGACCGCTGTGTCCCAATCTTTTCGGGAACGAACCCAAAATTGCAGTGCACAGGTTTGCGCCAACACATAATCAATATAATAAAAAGGCATACCAAAAATATGTTTTTGAAATTGCCACATAGTACCATTTTCCATATAGGGTATAGTATCGTAATTACGCCATGGCAGATATTTTTTTTCAAGACTTCGCCACATTGCATTACGTTCTTGCGGTGTAGCTTCCACATTGTCAAACACCCAATGTTGGAATTCATCTACAGCACAACCATACGCCATAAACATTAAAGATTTGACTAAATGATAATAATAAAATCTATTGGTTTGTTTTTCAAAAAATTTATCCATCCATTTCCATGTCATATATTCCATTCCCATAGAATGTATTTCACATGCTTCAAGAGTAGGGAAATAAAATTCCGGTGCTTTATGATGACGGCTTTCCCATACTTGGAATGCATGACCGGCTTCATGGGTCAGCACTTCAACGTCGTGGGTTGTACCATTAAAATTAGAAAATATAAACGGCACCCCGTAACGTGGGAAATTTGTGCAATATCCACCCACCGATTTATTGGGACGTGTGACTAAATCCATCAAATCACGATCTATCATCGTACGGAAAAACATATCCGTTTCCGGTGATAACTCTGCATACATTTCTTTTGCTCTTTCTACTATCCAATCGGGACTTCCTTGTGCTGTTGGGTTGCCCTCCGAAAACATTAAAGATTCGTCGTGAAAACACAGAGTGTCCACACCAAGGCGTTTGCGTTGATCTTCATACAATTCCGACAAAAAAGGTACAATTTTGTTAAACACGGTATCGCGGAATTTTTCTACATCTTTTGCTGTATATTCACTTCTGCCAAGTTCAATATATCGTAATTCAATATAATTTTTATATCCTAAAGTAACAGCCATTTTATGGCGGATTTTTACTAATTTATCATAAATTTCATCAATTTTTTCACCGTTTTTTTCAAGATAGGCATATTTCGCTTGCTGAGCGCGCAATCGCACATTTCTGTCGGTGTCTGTTAACAATTTGCCAAGTGATGACAAATTATGTGTCGTACCGTCAAATTCTATTTCGGCGGAAGCAATTATTTCTTCATATTGTTTTACAATATGCGCTTGCTCTATTAAAAAAGGCTTAATTTCAGGATTAAATGTACGGATAGAATCTTGCAATCGCAAAATCAACACATTACCCCATTCTTTTTCTATATCTTCCACAAATGGAGAAGCAAGAATTTTTTTTATAAAATTTGTCTTAATTTCCGAGATAGCGGGACCAATTTCATCAAGATAGTCTTTTTCGTTTTTAGCCCATTCATCTTTGACATTTTGGCTGAATTTTGTTCCAATCAAACTTGTGTTTGTTCTGTAATCAATACGTATTTCATTCCATTCCTTGATAACTTCAATTGCTTGTTCCGATGTCTGCGCTTTGTCAAACCTATCATTAAGCTCTTGATATTGTGTTGTTACCTCCGTCAAAGAAGGACGATTGTAGATGAACTGCGAGTATGTGAGTTCTTTACCTTGTGATTCGGACATCGCTTATATGTGTAAGTGAATAAAAAGTCTGCAAAATTAGCAATTAAGATTCTCTTATGACGTTACAAACACCAAGGATTGTTCATTCTTATGAAAAACATACTCGGTTTACTATGAAAGTATCCAACCCATTCAAAAAAAAACACCGCAGCGCTCACACAACCGATAATCTTGGATTTGGCTCACAAACAGGCAATCAAGGTACACGTTTTATGGATAAAAACGGTACATTTCTCATCCATCGAACCGGTATTCCCTTTTTTCAGATATTTGATTCATACCATTGGTTGATGACAGCCCCGTGGACCACGTTTTTAGCAATTGTGGCGGGCTTTTATGTCACTATCAATACCGTGTTTGCTCTTTTATACTTTTTTATAGGCACGGAGTATTTGGAAGGATCACGTGCTCAGACAATGTTTGAGCATTTTATGGAGGCGTTTTTCTTTAGCTCACACACTATAACAACCGTAGGATATGGATCTATATCTCCACGAGGTTTTCTATCGCAAAGTGTGGCAGCTATCGAGTCTTTCCTTGGTTTGTTATCGTTTGCCCTTGTCACCGGACTTCTTTATGGACGTTTTTCGCGTCCTGTAGCTCATCTGATTTTTAGTCCCCGGGCAATAGTTGCCCCTCACAAATCCGGAAGAGGTTTTATGTTTAGGGTTGCCAATGCCAAAAACAATTTGCTATCCGAGGTTCATGCACAGGTTACTTTAGCAAGAACGGAAATCAACAATGGCATATCTTCCCGTAAATTTTACCGTTTACCTTTGGAATACGATACGGTAAATTTCCTCACTATAGGATGGACTATCAATCACCCTGTGGATGAGTCAAGTCCTCTTTACGGTATCACTCAACAAGAATTTGAGGAATCTGATGCCGAGTTTTTAATATTATTGAATGGTTTTGACAATACTTTTTCGCAAAATGTACAAAAGACTCACTCATATAAATGGCATGAGTTCTTATGGGGACATAAGTTTACCCCAATGTATGAACGTGATCGTGATTCAGAATTTACTTTGCTTCACTTAGATAGAATAGGAAATACCAATCATGTACAGTTACCTGATTTACTTACTTCAGAACCTCCTTTTTTGCCTGATGAACCATGAGATTAGAGTTTTACAATAATCCTTTTGATTGCGTTGTTTGTTTAAATGGAGACATGCCAGCACCTCATATACTTGCGGCACTGCATCCGGCACCTTTTATTGCTGCCGACGGTGCTTCCAAACAACTTCAGAGGTTAGGCTTCTTTCCGGCTGTTATTATTGGCGATATGGACAGCACAGAAGTATATACCTCTTTTCCCGAAAGCCGTATTGTCCATCTTCCTGAACAAGAGACTAATGATTTTGAGAAAACTTTGCGTTTCTGCATTGAAAACAATTATCACCACATTTTGATTTGTGGCTTTCACGGAGGGGAACTTGACCATACACTTAATAATTGGAGTGTGTTCATGAAATTTTGTTCTTTTATGTCACTCACTATACTTGATGGAGACCGTTATGCTATTCCTTTAATGCAAAGTATTGCATTTTCCACTGTGAAAAATGAGCTTATTTCTCTTATTCCTCAACCATCTTGCACTGTTAGTTTACATGGATTTGTTTGGAATCTACACAAAGATCTTCTTCGTTTGGGGGAAAGGGAAGGGGCGCGCAACAGAGCATCAGCCACAATGTGTTCCATTGAAATCCATGATGGTCAGTTACTTTGTTTTTTATCTCATCGCTTTCCTTTGGTTCCTACTTTTGTAGAGTAAATGAGCAAAAAGTTATTCTTGTATTAAGTAATAGTTAAATTTTTATAGTAAAAATACTTTATCTCCTGTGGAAATGTGGAAAACCAATGTGGATAAAAGTAATATAAGCATTTATGGACAAAAGACAAAGAAAGAAAATTTCCCCACAAATTTATGTGGAAAACTTTGTGAATAATTGTAATGTTTTACACATAAAAGTGGATAAAGTTATGTTCTCCACAAAAAAAGTGAGAGTTTACCCCACAGATTATGGTGTTTTTTACTCCAAATGAGCATAATGTGTGCAATTTTGTGGAAAATATCTTCAAGTGAGTTAATATAGTTGAGTTATCTGTAGTTTTTTTTATTTTTCCAAGGACTTACGATGAATATTGCCATTGGTGCCGATCATGCCGGTTATGAATTAAAAAATCTTATTGTCTCTTTTTTAGTAGAACAAGGTCACAATGTGAATGATTGTGGAACATATTCTTCAGAATCGGCAGACTATCCCGATTATGCAGTTGCAGCTTGTCACTTGGTCGAAAACAATGAATGCGATTGTGCTGTACTTGTTTGCGGCAGCGGCATAGGTGTTTGTATTACTGCCAATAAAGTGAAGGGGATACGTGCAGCTAATTGCCTTGTTAATGAACAAGCTGCCTTGTGCCGCCAGCATAATAATTGTAATGTTGTAACTTTGGGTGCTCGATTTTTATCGTATGATGAGGCAAAAGATATAGTTACAACATTTTTAGCCACTGAATTCGAAGGTGGTCGTCATCAAAAACGTGTTGATAAAATACACAGTCTTACACATTGTTAAGTCAAGGAAATAGAACCGAGTACGGCTTCTCGCGATGCTCCTGTGACGGATGGAATATTGGATGGTAAACCCGATAATGTTCTATAACAAAGGTAAGCAAAACACATAGCTTCTTTGGCATCGCTGTTTATGCCGAATGATTCTGAGGAACACAGAGAAAGTTGAGGCATATTTTCTTGCAATCTCTTCATAAGAAACAGGTTGTGTTTACCGCCACCTGCTACTATCATTGTGACGGGATTGTTTGACAATCTTGCTATATGGTCGGTTATGTGCCATGCCGTAAGCTCTGTGACTGTGCGAATTAGGTCATTCGGGGGATAATTTGCGTATGTTTTGCAGAGAGAGTCCGCATAGTCTTGACCAAAAAATTCTCGTCCGGTTGATTTTGGCAGGGGAGTACGATAGAAGAAATGGCTTTTTAGCTCTTGTAGCATCTCATGAATTATGAAGCCATTACGTGCATATTCTCCATTGTTGTCGAAAGGAATATTGTAATATTTCATGCAAAGAGCGTCTATGAGGACATTGCCGGGACCTGTGTCGCATGCAACAATAGGTGTTTGTGAATGACGAGGTGGCAACACTGTTATATTTGCCATACCTCCTATATTGATTGCTATATTCGTATCGGTATCGGACGAAAAATATTCTTTGTCAAATATTGGCACAAGGGGAGCACCGGTACCTCCAAGTGCAACATCGGCACTTCTAAAATCACTTACTACAGGGATAGATAGTATTTTTGCAAGAACTTCTCCATTGCCGGCTTGCAATGTGCAGTTTTTCTGTCGCGGATCATGCCAGAGAGTTTGTCCATGAATACCAATTGCAGAAATTGAGTTCATATCATATTTGGACTTTGTGCATAGGTCTCTTATACATTGTGCATAGACTCTACTAAGTTCATGATGTATATGGCTATACATAGATATTGGTGCTGGTTCATTTAACAAAGTAACTATGTTCTCTTTCATTGTAGTTGGGTATTCCGAACACATAAAGTGGCATAGTTCTATTGTGATTGAATTATCAATGGTTTGAAGTCGGCACAATGCGGTGTCTATGCCATCTAAAGATGTTCCGGTCATGATACCAACGATGTATTGGGGTTTATTGTTCCAGTTACTAAGTAAGTTTGTAAATCTATTCATGTCATTATATTATGAAGTTTGAATTCCGTTCCGTGTCGTATATGTTTGATGTTCTACCGGTCATTGATTCGCTTTCAATGGTGTTTCCTGAACATGGTTTTACTGTTGTAGAAGGTGCCATGGGAGCCGGTAAATCAACGTTGTTTGAGTTATTGCTTGGCGATAAATTACCATCTCAAGGAACAGCATATATTAACGGTCAAAGTACCAAAGTTATGAAACTGTCGCAAAGACGCGAACTTCGACGCAAATTAGGTATTGTTCGTCAATCTAATGCATTCTCTCATCATTATACTATTGAAGAAAATATAATGATACCACTTTTTGTTTGTGGAATGAAGGAAAATGAGTCGAGAAAGAGGACTATGGATATTCTCTCTGAGTATGAGCTAAGTCATTTGCGCTCAAAGTTTCCTTATGAAGTGTCTTTTGGTGAGTTGAAACTTTTATCTTTTATCCAAGCAACGATTTTTGAGCCTGATTTTCTTCTTGCTGATGAACCTACTATAGGCTTAGACTCAAAATCTTCTGATATTTTCTTTGATATAGTTAGTAAGTATATGCCTGAAAAAAAAGGGGTTATGGTGTTTACCTTCAATAGAAACACATTTGTTAAAAACACTGACGCACTTTTTGAACTTGTTGATGGTAATGTAGTTAAGGTGCAACATTCTAAGAAAAATGAGGAGTAAGTATGGAGCATCCAATTCGGGTCGGTTTGATTGGTTATGGGAAAATGGGGAAAGAATTGGAGCGACTTTCAGATTCTTTTTCGCTTTCAATCGTAGAAAAATTTGATATTTATAACTTATTGAAAAATAAAGATTTGTCAAATATTGATGTTCTGATTGACTTTTCTGCTCCTTCTGCTGCTTTATCTCATATTGAATATGCTGTTGCTCACAATACACCATTAGTTTTAGGGGTGACCGGATGGTATGATTCTATGTCGGTGGTACAAGATATCGTTGCAAAAGGAAAAGGAAGTGTTATCTATGGTTCAAACTTCTCAATAGGTATGAATATCCTTTTCACGATGACGAGTTTGTTAAGCCGGCTTGCATATCAAAGCCAAATATATGATGTCTCTTTACATGAATCCCATCATCGTCACAAACTTGACAGTCCTTCAGGAACAGCTATATCGTTGTCAAATATAGTGTTAGATGAATTTAAGTCAAAAACGGTTCTATGTACTGAGTCTGTAAATGGTCGCCAAATTCTCCCTCATGAACTTCATGTATCGTCTCAGAGAATGGGTTCTGTGATTGGTGAGCACACATTATCATTTGACAGTGATTGCGACACAATAACTCTGACACATTCTGCAAAAAACAGAGATGGTTTTGCAAGAGGCGCACTAATGGCAGCACGATGGATCGTTGGCAAACAAGGTCTTTATGAGTTTAGTGATGTTTTTGAAGAGGTGATTCGTGTTTAAGTCCCTGTCTGTTTGTGTGTTTTTGTTTGTTGGTGCAGTTTTAGTGATAGCGCAAGAGCAATCGAAACCACAATTGCATTTAAAGCCAATAAAATCAGTGGTTTATTATCCTGATTCTGTTAGATTTGTACGTGAAAGCATCAAAGTTTTAAACACTGGTGGTTCACCAATGACTATCAAAGAGGTAAAAAGTTCATGTGGTTGCGCAACCGCCGGTGTTGGTCGTGCTGTAATACATCCAACATCGTTGGGATACATTTATTTGAATATAGATGTATCACGATTAACAGATAGTGTTATGCGAGTGGACTATTACATTTATACCAATGCCGAAGATTCTGTTGTTACTTATCCTGTGTATCTCCATAAAAAGCATACACAAAAGCGTTAGAAAGTAAAGTCCAGACCGAGAGAGAACAAATTGAATCTACTAATACTGTAGTCGAAGGCAATTGTAAGTGGACCGATTGGTTTTGCAACACCGAGAATCAGTTTATGATTCGTATCTTCGATTGTTCCTTTTGCTACTTGGGGTTCGGTATCGCCCGGATAACCATTTTCAGGGTCGGCAACTATTTCACCATTTTTCTCAACCCTGAGACCCAAATCCTTTTGTAAGGTTACTGGTAATGTGTAAGTATAGGTTGAGACAATATTAAACTGTTCAAAAGAATAGCCGCCAAAGAATTCAAGATCGCCAAACCAAGGAGTAATATCTTTAAATTTTTTACTGAATTGAAGATTAGCATCATAGATATTGGCATCTGCTTTCAACTCTGCTTTTGTGACACCTACTATTTGCGTCAGATTTGTCTTTTGATAAACTACCTGCACTGCCACATCTAATGGTGCTTCGTCGAAATACTGTGAAAGAGAGTGTTTAAGCCCAATGCTATAAAAAGAGAAATCGCCTATGTTTTTATCAAATTTCACGGGTGGAATAAAGCGTAAAAGTAACTCTGTTCCATAGAATGAGCCAATTTCAAATTGAGGAACTCCCGCAAACACTTGAGAAATGTCACCACCTGTTGGTAGGGGAAATGCCGAGGGTAAGCCTTTGATTGAATTGAGAACAATATCTTTTTGCTCATTAGAAAGACTGTTGAATGCAAATGTCAAGAGGGGATCTCCTCCAGATAGTTGTTGTTCAAAGTATATTGGGTTTAAGGTTAAACTACCATCACCTTTACCAAAAATTGTAGGAGACGATGTGGGAAATGTAATTCCACTGTTCGGATCTTCCAATCCGCTGGCAAAGAGATAACGAATGATACCATATATCAACGCTGTTGTATCTCTTGTTGATCCAAGATTGGCAAACGCTTGTGTTGCTGCCCCAAACTCATCGTTTTTTGAACCAACAGGGCTTATGGGTTTAAATGATTTTTGATCATCACGAACGGCACCGGTCATTGCGTGGATACCAAATCGAAAATATGGTTTATCAACTTTTTTCGGAACATGAGCCGATCTAAAAAATCGAGAATTGGAAGTTGCATTACTTGTTGTCACAAGAGGGGTGAGAAATCCTGTACTATTGTTACCAAGCAAGTCTCTTGATAAAGATCTGGCAATAGCAACTGTGGTCGGATTATATTTTGGTGTTGGATCTTGCGCTAATGCAGAATATGCGACGAAGAAACACAGAGCGAAAAGAAGTTTTGTAACACTATTCATTATATTTCCTTTATTTCAACCATATCTGCTGCTAATAACAAAGCACCATCCAAAGCGTTGCCGATTGGTTTCTTTATTTTTATACCACTTTTACTATCCAGATTTTTTTTGAGTAGTCTCAAAAGAATTGTTTCATTTTCGAGCATACCGCCCATTAAGCAAACATCAGAAGTCTTTGTTCCCAATTTTTTATGGAGCGTTTTGATGCTTTCAGTCAAGTGTTGAGAAGCTCTTTCAAGAATAGAGTAAGCCACTTCATCACCGTTTTCTGCTGACTCCATTGCCATTTTTGTGAAATCATGATACTCGAATTTTTTTTCATTGAGTGCCGCCACCAAAGTTCGCGGATTATTTTTATTGAATGTGGAATAACGTTCTGCGACTTTATCAGTCATTTCCGTTGTTTTATCCCTTCCGTCTAAAGCCCTTACTATTGCAGTCAAGCATTCACGACCAATCCAAGCACCACTTCCTTCATCGTCAATCTCTATACCCCAACCACTGCATCTGAACATCTCACCGGCACTGTTTTTTGCCAATGTTATTGTTCCTGTTCCAGCAATTTGAATAATACCGGGTTTTCCGCCTAAAGCTCCTACGAGTGCAATTTCAGCATCACTTGTAAGTAGTACTTCGTTTATGGGCGTTTTTTCGTTTCTTGCCAAAGTTCTCAATAAGTTCGCATATCTTTTTCTCTCTTCTTCTAACCAAATTCCTGCTAAACCTACAACGATTCCTTCTACCTCATTCAATTCCATGTTAGCTGTTTTACATAGATCTTTGATAAGGTTCAATACTCTTTCGCAAGATTCGCCCGTACCAATTGAACCTACGCGAGTAGTACCCATTTGGGCTTGAGCTATAATAGTGTTGCCTGATTTTAAGACTCCCCGAGTCTTCGAACCACCGCCATCAATTCCAATTAAATTTATATGTTCCATAAAAACGTTTCACGTGAAACAATTATCGAAGATAGACAGCCAGAATAGAAATATCAGAAGCAGAAACTCCGGGTATTCTGGATGCTTGCCCTAATGTAATTGGTCGAATTTTTGTTAATTTCTCTCTACCTTCTTTTGACAAAGAATTGATACGTAGAAAATCAAAATCAGGAGAAATTGTGATTTTTTCATTGTGTTTGAATCTTTCTACTTCTCTGTTTTGTGCTGATATATAACCTTCGTACTTGATTTCTATCTCACCGAGTTGAGCCGCATCCTTTTTATACTGCTCAACTAAACTGAGGGAAGAATCTTGAAACAATATAGATTGAAGCACATCTAATGAAAGTGTTGGACGCTTCAAAAGAGCTTTAACAGAAATACTTTCATTAACCATTGATTCACTCCATGTGCTTAAATATGGGTTAATCATATCAGGTTTCAGTTTTGTGTTTTCTGCATACTTCAAAAACTCTTTTTTGTCGGATAGCCAAGAATCAAGCAGTGCAAACTCTTCCGACGAAAACAAATTCATTGAATATGCTTTATCAGATAGTCGTTCGTACACATTGTCTTGGCGAAGAAGAAGTCTGTATTCTGCTAAAGATGTAAATATCCTGTAAGGTTCTTCGGTGTTTTTATTCACCAAATCATCAATCATAACGCCGATATAAGCTTCCGAACGATTGAGAATAAATTCGTTCATGTTTTTTGCTTTCCGTGCAGCGTTTATTCCGGCTATCAATCCTTGTGCAGCAGCCTCTTCATATCCTGATGTACCGTTAATTTGCCCGGCTAAAAACAGACCGTCTATACTTTTTGTTTCTAAAGTATATTTCAACTGATACGGATAAAAGAAATCATATTCGACCGCATAACCGTACCGCAAAATCCTTGCCTGTTCTAATCCGGGTATGGTAAAAAGTGCGTTTTGTTGAACTTCTGCCGGTAAACTCGTTGAAAAACCGTTTACATAGACCGAATTTGTGAACAAACTTTCTCTTTCAAGTACAATAAGATGAGAGTCTCTATCCGAAAAACGAGAGATTTTATCTTCTACAGACGGGCAATAACGAGGTCCCGAGCCATGTATCAAGCCTGTGAACATGGGGGATTGTTCAAAACCTGTACGTAAAATGTCATGAGTTTTTGAGTTCGTAGATGTTTCATGGCAAACAAGTTTGTTTTTGACTTTTTTTGTTCTAAAAGAGAATGGAGTTGGTGTGATGTCACCAGTGGAAATCTTTGTTTTTTTGAAGTTTATAGAGTTAATATCAATTCGAGGTGGTGTGCCTGTTTTCAGACGACCGCGTTCGAGTCCAAGTTCGGATAATTTGTCGGAAATGGAGTATGCTTGTTTTTCTCCGACTCTGCCACCGGGTGTAGCGTGCATCCCTGTGAACATTTGACCTTTGAGAAATGTGCCTGAGCATAGTATTACTATAGGTGCTGTTATTGTAGTTCCTTCGTCGGTACGAACGCCTCTAACATGTTGTCGTTCTATAATTATCTCGGTAATGTTTGCAGGAATAATGGTAATATTCTGATTGGAAAGAAGTTGTTTTTGAGCAGAAACAGGGTAGAGCACATTGTCGTTTTGCGCTCGTGGTGACCAAACGGCGGGACCTTTACTTTTATTGAGCATTTTGAATTGTAAACCGGTGTGGTCGGCTATAGTGGGCATAATACCCCCTAATGCGTCTATTTCTTTAACTAAATGACCTTTGGCTGTCCCGCCAACAGAGGGGTTACATGATAGTCTTCCGATGGTTCGTGAATCCATGGATATCAGCGCAACTTTGCAATCTAGTTTTGCTGCTATTCTGCTTGCTTCTATGCCGGCATGTCCGCCGCCTATGACAATAATGTTAAAATTCATAAACAAAGTGTTTCACGTGAAACGTATTTAAGAGAAAGAAAATAAAAAAACCCCAAATTCTATTGAAAATGGGGCACAAATGATAGTGAGTTTTGTGTTAATAATAATCGTCGTTTTCCTCGTCTTCGTTGAAATATAGGTCATCAACAGCACTTTCGTATTCGGGCCAAAGGTCTTCCATGCCCTCATAGAGTTCGTCATTGTCCTCAAGTTCGAGTAAGTTGTCAATGACCTGTTGTGCTGCACAAGTACGGCTACAATAATCAATCAGTTCTTCTTTGGTTGCGGGCCATGGTGCATCTTCAAGATATGAAGCTAATTCCGGTGTCCAAAACATAGTGTCCTCAATTATATAATGATATAAATTCTGAGTATAAATCAGTCTAAATTGTCTAAAAAAAACCGCTTGACGGCTAATGGCAAATATTGTTTTTTGCAAAAATACTAATGGTTGTAGTATTATACATAAATTTGAAATATGAAACAACAAAATTGAAAGAAATGTGATGAGAATTGGGCAAAGAGGCATCTATAAGTTAGTGCAAAGTGTCATTCAGAATGAGTCAGAAAATGATTTGTCTTTACTAAAAGCCGTTGTAAGAACTGTTGTTGATTATGATACATTGCATATAAAAGGTGGGAGAATCTGGAAACTGAATGAAAATGATGATGCGTATAAATTAGTGTTCCAAACCGAATCAGATGTAGAAATGTTGCCTGAAGAATATGAAGTGACAGTAGAGCATCAGCCGGTTTTTCTGATGGTGGCAGAAAAAAAATCACTTGTAAAGAAAGAGATGGATAAAGAGTTTGTATCGCGCGGTATATTAATGTATTCCGCAACAGGTGTAGGAGAAACAATGCACCGACATTCCGGGAAGTTGTGTGAGTATGTGCTCGCGTTTCACGCAGATGTTCTTGATGATGATTTTAGAAGTTTACTTGCTGTTCTTGGTTCCGCAACAACAAATAAACTAAGAAACAACCGCAGTTTTCATGAACGTTGGAAGCTGAAACAGGATTTAGATAAAGCATCGGAATTGCAGAAAAGTTTGTTACCTGATCATACGTTAGAATTTCATCATTATTCTATTTTCGGTATATCTGTACCGGATTTAGAAGTTGGAGGCGACTATTTCGATTATATAAAATCGGAATCTGATCCTGACAGAGTTGGAATTGTAATCAGCGATGCCGCAAGTAAAGGTATGTCGGCAGCAATACAGGCGCTTTTTGTATCTGGTGCTCTCAGAATGGGGGCAAAATATCATTCAAAGCTCTCAAATTTAATATCTAATCTCAATGAGTTATTATGTGCAACATTTCCTTATGAGCGCTTTGTATCTTTATTCTACTGTGAGTTAACGGCTATGGAAAACGGTGTTGTACTCTATGTAAACGCAGGACATTGTGCTCCAATACTGTACAATTCTCAAACAAAAACATTAGCAACGGTGGAGCCAACCGGCGGAATTTTAGGTGTTTTGCCGGAACAACATTTTCGAGTTGAAAGCTACATAATGAATAATAATGACATTTGTATATTGTTCACAGATGGGATTATTGAGGCACAAAATAAAAGAGGTGAGCAATATGGATATGAAAGATTAGGGAGAGATCTATTGCGTTTGCGTCACAAAACAACGAAAGAAATAGCCGGATCAATATTGGAGTCTGTTGTAAAATTCTCAACAGGGGGATCGTATAAAGATGATTCTACAATAGTTGTCATAAAAAGACAAGATCGTGAAGATAATAAGAAAACATATCCGGTTGTACCATTAAGGAAAAAAAAGCAATAACATTTAAGTTGTTGTTATTAAATAAGTTATGTTGATATTTGTAATCAAATATATAGAAAACAAGCTCAATAGTAAAAAATAAAACTAAAGTATCTGCGGCAAAAAACCGATAACTGTCTGCGGAACAATATTTTCGGCAGGAAGCCGCTTACTACGTCAATCTACATGGAGGTTTGATTATGCCATCGGCAATAAGCGGCGGAACAAGGATCCGCACCAATACGCCATCTGAATCAGCATTTAATGCGCTTCAAGCGGCAAATTCTAATATCGCACTACGACAATTGCGATTATCAACAGGGAAAAGAATTAACTCAGCACAAGACGATGTTGCTGGCTATATCACATCAAGAGGATTGGCAGCAAGAAATGGTGCTTTGAGATCTGCATTAAATGCAGTGGGCGATGCTTCAAATGTAACGAGTATAGCTCAAGATGGTTTGGATAACATTAATGCACTGTTAACACAAATAAAAGATGCAGCAGCAACTGCGGCATCAGGTGCTTTAGGTACTGATGAGAAAATAGCTTTAGCAAAAGCAGCATTTCGATTGACAAACCAAATCCAAACTATTGTTGACTCGACAGTATTTGGAGGTCGTCAATTGCTTGATGGTGGTTTCTCAGGTGATTTCGTCATTGGTTTTAATGCTACAAACTCACTTTTGACTATTAGTGTTGATTTAACAACCGCTGTAAGCTCTTCAAATTTCAATATTGGCGGTAATTTCTTACTTTCAACAACGGGACAAAATTTTGCCGGCGTTACCGGACTGAGTTTAGCTTCTCTCGACACAATAAGTTCTAGTAGCTTGGGTATTTTCAGTAATTCAAGTATCTCGTCAACATTGACGAGTTTATCAGAGGCATTGAATAATGTAAACAAAGTCGCGTCTTACTTAGGCGGTGTTTCGGTTCGATTAACTTCGCAATCCGATGCATTGAAATCGCAGATAACAAATTATAATGCTGCAATTTCTCGTATTGAAGATGCTGATGTAGCATTGGAGCAACTTGAGTTAATTAAGTCACAGTTCCTACAGCAAACATCTTTGACCTCTTTGGCTCAATCGAATCAGAATCCGCAGAACTTCCTGCAGTTGTTACGGTAATAGTTAAAAAAAGAGATAAAAGAAAAGGGAAGTGGGTAATTAAAACTCACTTCCCTTTTTGAGCAGAGAAGACACGAAAGACCACTTTTGGTGTAAATTTTGATAATGGAATATGTATAAATCAAAGGATTGATCATGACAACTGAAGCGACACAAAGACTTGCGGCAAGAAAACTCTATGGTGGAGATGGGAACGCTCCTTCATATATGGATCAAGAGGTTTTGTCGTGGTCACCTGAAAAAATAACGCTGAAAACGTATGATTTGTTCTTGATGAGCGGTAAGAAAAACGATGTGAATAAGATGAATCGGGTACTTATAGAGTTGATGGGGTCGTTAAATTTTGACTATGAAGAACCTGCTACACGTCTGTATAGACTTTATGAGTTCTGTCAGCGTTGTATAGTGCAAAGGAACTATGATGTTCCAATAAAAATAATTCAAGAATTAAGAGATACGTGGGCAAAAGCACATTCTCTTGAATAAAAACAAAATTGAGTAACTATGTCTGATATTTTAGGAACAGCGTTTAGTGTAGGCAATGGCTTGTCAAGCGGCAGCGAATCAAATACTGATTTGCTTATATCTGCTTTTAGAAGAACAAAGCAGCCACAAATTGATGCTCTCAATAAAAGAAAAACTGATTTAGAAAATCGTCAGACATTTTTGAATGGATTCAGAACAAGGTTAGAAGATTTACAATCGAAATTTACAACTTTCAACGATGTTAGTGCGAGCACGAAATTCTTCGCAAGTAAAACAACAAGCTCAGATAATTCAGTACTTAGCACATCAACAGATACGACAGCAGTTGCAGGCACATATTCACTAAAAGTCAATCGGTTAGCCACAAATGATGTTCTTGTAAGTAGCCGAAAAAACAAAAATGCGGCGTCCACTTTGGCAGGTACTACTCAGAATTTTGAAATACTAGGAAGAACATACTCGGCAGAATTTGGAGTTGATGATACAAACGAAACTGCATTTACAAAAATTGCAGCAGCTATCAATGGAGACACAACTTCCAAAATCAGAGCTTCCGTAGTCAAAGATACAAGTTCGACCGTGAGATTGTCATTTACTTCAAAAACAACAGGTACAGAAGAAAACATTACGTTTACAGATTCCGAAGTGCTCAATGATTTAGGAATAACGACGGCTGGACTTAATCCCAATACAGATGCAAGGCAGGTTTTGAATGCAACAAATGCCGGATATCAAAAGGCAAATAAAAGTGATTTAGATGCATCTCTTACCTTGGACGGTATTGAAGTTACACGATCTACAAACACTATTGCGGACTTGATCACAGGTGTCACACTGACTCTCCAAAAAGGTCAAAGTTTAACAGATAATCCAATTACTCTGACAACAAATAAAGATGCAGAAGGTGTCGCAAAGAATGTTATACAACCACTTTTAGACAGTTTTAATGATACATTGCGATATTTAAATAACAATACATCACAATTAAGAGCAGATCCGGCATTACAAGGATTCCGTTCAAGATTGAGAGGGGTAATATCTGAATCAGTAAGTTCGGCTGGTAATAACAATCCCAAATATCTTACAGAGTTGGGGATTACAATTGCAGCGGATGGCACTCTGTCAATAAGCGATAGAAAAAAATTAGATGATTTACTTGCCGATAATCCACAAAAAGTTGCGGATTTGTTTACAGGAAACGATGGTGTAGCCTCTAAGTTAGAAAGAGTACTCAATGGATTTCTGGGTGATACCGGTTTGATAAATTCAAGGACAACGGATTTACGGTCGCAAATAGTATCGGTAGGAACAAGAACAAAAGATGTGCAACAAAGGATAGATGCTCAAGCCGAGAGTCTGCGCAAAGAATACGAAAATTTACAAAGAAATTTTTTAAAAGCTCAATCGCAATTTTCTGCGCTAAGTGCTTTTACAACAAGCAATACTCTATAAAGTAATAAGTATGAACAGTATTCACATTATATCAGAGAAAGTCTGAGAGTAGGAGGAATAAAGTTATGGAACTACGTTCAGTGCAAAGTGCGAGTCAAATATCAATACTTCAGACAGCGGATATACGTTTGGATTTAGATGAACAAAGAGCACAAAAAAGTGCTTTGTTTGCCGATATTGATGGCAATTTAGTCCAAAATGAAAGAGCACAGCAACAAACAGAAGAATCGCGTGAACGCAATGATAAGCGAGAAAATAAAGTAAATGACTTTAGTTCTTTGGAAGAAACATTGCGAGACGATATTCGAGACTTATTCAATGAAAAAAATGTTGCGCTAAAATTTAGCTTAGATAATGAGACCAAACAACTTATATTGTCATTGATTGACTCAAATTCCAATGAAATAATCCGACAAATACCATCCGAATTAGCTTTGAAGATCTTGAAATTTTTCAATGCAAAATTAGATTCGGGACAGGTCACAGATGCAAAGGTCTGAGAGAGAAATAGAATCAATTCTTCTACGATTGGAAGAAATTGTGGAGCAAATATATGTGACACTTGCGAGTGTTAAAGAATCCGAAGGAATCACCATAGGAGAACAAATAGATGTACTATATGATGAGAAACAAAGGATTATAGATGCACTGATTCATAAAGTGCAGAACGAGAGTTCGACATTAGCAGTGGAAGAAAAACAAATGATGGAGACAAAACTTGTTTCCATATTGCAAAAAGAATCTGTAAATTTGCAGTCAATGGAGATGTACACTAATCTATTGGCTCACAAATTACGACAACTGCAAAGACAAAAATCACTTAGAGTTTACCGAGGAGAAAGATAATTATGCCAATCAATGGAGTCAACAATCAGTCATCCCCCCAAGTTACGGGTACGACCCGCAACTTAGCTTCGGCGTATTCACAATCGGAAACGGTAAATCCGGAGTTGCCGCCACAAATAAAACAAAGAGAAGATACCGTCGAAATATCAGAGCAAGCACGTGAATTGATAGAAAATAAATCTTCCGAAAGTTTTGGAAGAGTGCAATCTCAGATAAATGCGGGTTTTTATAATAGGCAAGATGTCTTGAGGCAGACAGCTTCCAAGTTGGCTCAATCAATCCGTGATACTAAGCCGATTTAACAAAAAGAGAAAAAAACATACAAATGTATGTTTAGAAGATAAATTGTGTTATTTTGGCAGATAGCCATGAAGATAAAAGTCCTCACCAACTATGGCGTAGGGCTTTTTTTTGTTTCTTTTTGAATTGTTAACATTAGCTGAAAGGTTTTGTATGTCACGTTCGCTTAACAAAGTAATGATTATCGGGAATGTCGGTAAAGATCCTGAAATAAATTATACCGGCTCAGGTATTCCCATCGCAAAAATGAGTGTTGCCACAACAGAAACATGGAAAGATAAAGACGGCTTATGGCAAGAGCACACAGATTGGCATAATATTGTCGCATGGCGTGGACTTGCTGAAACTATACATAAAATCGTGCATAAAGGGACGCGTATTTATGTTGAAGGAAAGTTACAGAATAGAATGTATGAAGACAGAGACGGTAACAAACGATACCAGATAGAAGTAATTGCTGACAGTATAATATTGCTTGATAATAAAGACAATAAGCAAGACAATCGCGCTATTGAGTCAAAAACGGGTAAAACCGGTGCTGCGGAACAAGATTATACAGCTCCGCCGGTACATTCACCGGAAGACGATATACCCTTTTAATAATACAATACAAAATCGTGTCAGACGTAAGTATTTTGCAAGCCCTTCAAATAAGAAGGGCTTCTTTATTTCACAAGAACGTAAAAATGAAATACAATGGATAAACAAAGATCGGCGGAAATTAAAGTTGGGATTGTTACAATAGTAGGTGTTGTATTGCTCATACTCGGGATACTTTTAGGAAAAGGTATAACGCTGGGAGTCTCATCCAATACAATAATAATGGCATTTCCTAATTCAGGCGGGATTGAGATAGGTTCACCTGTGTTTGTAAACGGCATGAAAAGAGGAGTTGTTACTTTGGTTGAAAATGCAGAAAATAAAGTATTGGTTACGGCTCAACTCGATAATATTGCTGATGTAAAAAAAGATGCAACGGCGCGAATTTTAATGCTAGAATTGACGGGCGGAAAAAAGATAGAAGTCAACCCCGGTACTGTGCAGCAACCCATTACAAACAAAGATATCATAGCCGGTATTGCATCTGCTGATGCAACGCAACTGATTGCTGATGTTGGAGATGTTGCTAATGATGCAAAAAGATTGGTTAGGAGATTAGATACAATCAGCGGTCAATTAACAGCTATACTTGGCGATACTGTGTTTATAAACAACATTAAGGGAACGGCTACAAAAGCCAATACATTACTCACATCATTGAATGAATTTTATGATGCAAACAAAGGTACTCTTCAATCAACCATTCAGCAGTTAAAAGGGCTGACGGATGATGTGAGAAAAGCTGTAAACACCAATGAACCGGCAGTACGCTCATTATTGGCAAAGTTAGAAACAACGACAAACGATGCTCAAACACTGTTGAATAATGCCAATGCTTCTGTCGGTAAACTTGATGCATTGCTTGTGGATGTCAGATCTGTTGTACAAGACATTAAACAAGGTGAAGGCGTGGTGTCAAAAATGCTTTATGATAAAAAAACTGCCCAAAGACTTGATTCGGTTCTTAATTCTCTCGGTACATTTGTTGACAAAGTAAAAGAACATGGATTAAATACGAATGTGCGATTAGGTACACGTCCTTAACGTGGGTTTTTTCGTGAAAAGAGAAAACCATGAAAACGAGAGAATTTCGCCGATATGACATGGGGTGCAGATGGTAGAAAAAACGAAATACACAGAAAAACAATACTGACAGGGAACATGATTTTAGCATACAGTTCAAGATTGTTGTAACGGTAGATGTCGGACAGCATCCACAAAGAGTTCATCCACATCCAAAAGTAAAGAGCCAAACAAGCGTAGGTGGCTGCGGCGGATTTGCTCTTTATGCACATTAAAGAACCGGATGATAACAATACAACCATACATATTCCACTGATTGCGGGAAAACGATATAACCAAGAGGCATCCATAAGAAGCCACGCAAATGAATTGATAAAATCAATAGTTTCGTATTCTGATTTTGAAATGGGTGCTTTTTCCATAGTAAGTATAACCTAATCTGAAAATTGTTGCCATCGAGGCAATAAAGAACAACAAATCTGTAACTTGAGCGAAACTTAACGATTATTGCCAACACATCAAAAGTATCTTAACAATTTTTATTCATTATACAGAGAGGTTAGCGAAATGAAACGATTTACGAGTTATGGTCTTTCATTGGCTGCTATGATGATGTCTTTCTTCATAGTTTGCAGCGCAGCATTTGCACAGGATATTCCATTAGTTCCTAAAAACTACTCAGCAAGTGTAAGTGGAACAACAATTTATGCCATGTGGCAGAAAAATCCCGAAGGTCCGGAGGCAACCGGATACAAAGTATATATTGCAAAAGGACAAACCGAAGATTTATCGAAGTTTGATCTTGTGGCGACCGTAACGAAGCCCATGGACGGAGATAAATACAAATATGCAATTGAAAAATTATCGCCCGGAACATACACCGTCATTGTACGAGCGTTTAACGGCAATGGTGAAGGAAACAGAACATCAATTAAAGTTCTTACGGTGAAAGAAAGCAGCGAAGGCAATGGCCTTGTGTTTAAAAGTACACCGAAAAAAGAAGCCGGTGAAAACAGCGAATATGTGTATGAAGCTGTTGTGAAGTATGAAAAAGACCCCAATGCAAAAATATTATTCCGTTTAGGATGTGATGCTCCCGAAGGTTTGGAGTTAAACCCTGAAACGGGACGAATTTTCTGGCGCACAGGCGCAGCAGGAGTCTATAAAATCTGTTTGGAAGCATATCTTGAGTCAAATAATGAAGTTGTAGCAAAACAGTATTTTGAAGTTAAAGTCGGTTCTTCAAGCGAAGGCAAGGGACTTGTTTTTAAAAGTACACCGAAAAAAGAAGCCGGTGAAAACAGCGAATATGTGTATGAAGCCATTGTGAAGTATGAAAAAGACCCCAATGCAAAAATATTATTCCGTTTAGGATGTGATGCTCCCGAAGGTTTGGAGTTAAATCCTGAAACGGGACGAATTTTCTGGCGCACAGGCGCAGCAGGAGTTTATAAAATCTGTTTGGAAGCATATCTTGAGTCAAATCATGATGTTGTAGCAAAACAATATTTCGAAGTTAAAGTTGGCGGCTCAACAGAAGAAGATGGTTTGGTATTTACGACTGAGCCGAAAACAAAACCGACACTTGGCAAAGAATGGGTATATGAAGCATTGGCAAAATATAAAAAAGATCCTTCGGTAAAAGTAATCTATTCATTGCGTAATGCACCCGATGGAATGGTGATTGACGAAAATACCGGACGTGTCACTTGGACGCCATCCAAAACAGGTGTTTATGAGTTTTCAATTATTGCCATTGTTGTTATTGATGGTAAAGAAATTGTTAAAAAACAAGAGTTTCGTTATGTGATTGGTGACGATGATGGCAAAGAAGAAGATGTACCGGTATGCTCTATACTGTTTGGTAAAGTAGCCTTCGAAAATGGTGAAAAAGCCAAAGCGGGAATGGTGACTATCGTTCGTTTGGAAGGAAGTGGCAAAGGTAAATACATAGCGAAAGTAACAAACGGTGCATTTGAAATCAAGGTACCGGAAGGTGTATATGCACTGATGGTGAGCGGTGAAACGATTGTAACGGAATACTATAATAATGCAGAATCAATTGAGAAAGCAGAACGCTTAACAATCGGTTGTGATGAGGAAAAAGAAGTTACATTTACTGTATCTGCTAAAGCTGTTGCTAAGAAAAAAATCATTTCAGGCACAGTGACAAACTCCGAAGGCAAAGGCGTATGGTGTTATATTGATGTGATTGACCGCAAAGTTGTCGGCGAAAACGGTAAAGAAATACGTTATTCCGGAAAATCAGGTGAAAAAGGTGCTTATGAAATCTCAGTACCTGAAGGAACAGAGGTTATTGTGCAAGCTCGCGCTGTGCAAAGTGATGACTATCTTCCAACATTCGGAGAATCAACGCTTTCCGCTGCTGATGCTGCTGTTTATACAATGAATGACAATGTAAAAGCAAATATAGTATTAATCAATCGCCCTGCTTATAAGAACTCAGTCAACGGTGTGGTAAGAGAATTTAATGCTACTACAACGCGGATTGCGTCAAAAGTTACTTTGATGAATGTCAAAGAAAATGGTGACAAAGGTCGTTTCCGTACAATCGAAAGCGATGATCAGGGAACATTTTCATTCTCCAATATAGAGCCCGGAACATATATCGTGCAAGCATTACCATTCGACAAAGCATATCGTCCGGGATATTATAGTGCTAATGGTGAAGCCGTGTCAGAATGGAAAGATGCTGAAAGAATTACTGTCACGGAAGAATCTACGACAACTCTCGAAATTGACCTTGGTAAAGCTCAGGGCAAAAAAGGTATAGCTCGCCTTGGCGGTAGTGTTCGTAAAGAAAAAAGTAATACAAAAGGTGACAATGTCTTGGCTGATGAAATGCTTTCAGGTGCTTTAGTTGTTGCTACTGATGCTTTTGGAAACATTACCGACTGGACAATATCTGATGCCAATGGTTCTTATGTTCTTAATCAATTAGCTCAAGGAACTTATATAGTGAGAGTAGATAGAATTGATTTTGCGCCAACACAAGTAACAGTCCAAACTGATTATGCTACTCGTTCAAATGTACGAACTGACATTACGGTAAATTCAATTGCATCAAGTATTGATGAAGAAGCAACAAATGCTTTTGCAGCATATATTTACCCAAATCCGGTCTATAACAATGCTTCTTTGTATCTTGGTAATATGACAAATCAAGGTGATGTACAGATTAGTATCATCAATTCTTTAGGTGTTGTCGTAAACTCATTTACTTCAGTTGTTTCCGCAGCGAATACCATTCCTTTATCATTGGAATCATTGACTTCAGGTGTGTATTATGTGCGATTAGTTCATGGTAATGAAATGGTAACATTACCGTGCACAGTAACAAAGTAAAGTGTTTTTTATCAAAGAGATACATTGTGTTTGTTTAGTAAAAGCACCCGTAGCCATGCTTCGGGTGCTTTTTATTTGTGTGCGTACCGACACAATTCGAACATTGTGGGTAGGGGCGAAAAACAATGACTACATTAAATATGAACAGTAAACGTTTACGCGAGAAATGAATAAAAAATATGGTATCACGTACTCTAAAGGCATTACTAAACAGAGGGTAAAAGTAAGGTAATTGAAATGCAAATAACAACATTTTTTATGGCGTTTATAGCTCTATTGGTCATTGCGGTAAACAATGTTAAAGCCCAAGAAACGCCTCAAGAACTCATTCCCAGGGCATTTAGTGAGTATTCTGCAAAAAAGTATAGAAATGCCTTGCGAATATATGACCGCATACTCAAAATGGATCCGCCTATTGAACAAAGTCTGCGAGCATTTGTTCTTTTCCATCGTGCAATCAATTACGCAATGCTTCATGAGGATGATTCTGCAATGCTCTCACTGCGTATAGCTGTGGATAATGGTTTTGCAGAAGTAGAGGATTTGCAGATATACAATGATTTACAAAATCTCCGAAAACTACCGCAATATGAAGAAATTCTTGAGAAAGCAAAAGAAAATATTGCAAAAAAGAAGGTATTCAATGTCGAAGAATGGGAAAACCCGGGGCTTGGTTTTTCTTATCTTCATCAATTTGACAGTGTTGGTTTGGCGGACTTGGTACAGTTACGATTGATGTATAGTCTTGATACTCTCAAAAAAACCTCAATGAACCAAATAACCCATCAGGTAACAGTGATGAATTGGGTGCATGGACTGTGGAGGCATAACCCGATTCAATCGGCTCCATCACAAAAATGCTTGGATATTCTGCAAGAAGTAAAAAAGGGACAAACATTTCGCTGCATGGAATATGCGTCCGTGTTAGCACAGTCATTACAGTCTTTAGGGTATTCTGCCCGTATTCTCGAACTCTGCTCTGAAGGTATGTCGTATGGTTTGGCAAAAGCACATGCAGCGGTTGAAGTATGGAACGATGATTTACAAAAATGGATATTTTTAGATCCTCAAAATAATGCCTTGTGGAAGAACAAAGAAGAGTTCTGTAATGCAGACGAAGTGCGAGAAATAATGGAAACAAAAAAAGATGACTCGTTGGTAATGATAGTCTTTCCATCATCATGGTTAGCCGTTGAAAATATTAACCCTTCGGTCTGGCGAAAATATTTCCATTATATATTCTTGCATTATGATAATCGTTATACTTCCAATCCCGATATTTTGCAACAATTAGCACCAATCTGTTATCTGAGAAGGGGACAGACTCCTGAATTGTTGTATCAAGGAATGCCGCGCGAAATAGATTTTTCTACGAATAGAGAAAAAATATATCCGCGATTAAACTTAACTCATGTGGCTGTCAAATCTGTTGGGCATCAGGAAACACCTAAGGTAACTATGGAATTAACTCATTCCATTAACTCTTTCGACCATTTTGATGTTCAACTTGACAATGGTAAAACCAATGAAGTAAGAACTTTAGGATTATCGTGGAATTTACGGCGCGGAAAAAATACCATGACAATTAAAGGTGTTAATAAAGCAGGACTTAAAGGTAAAGAAACCAAAGTTGCCATAGAATATTCGGGCGGAGATAAGTAAAAAAGAAAATTATGTAGTGGATAAAATTCCTTTGTAATGGCGGTCAGCGTAATAACTACTTTAACGTCACTGTGAAAATGTTTTACAGACATTAAATATATTTGCTGAACATTATAGAGACAGACGACGAAGATTTATTCTCATAATGAATAATGTTGTCGTTCTATCCATTGTGAAAGAGATCTATTACCTATTTCAGTTTTAATAACCTGTGACTATTGGAAAAGTAACTGTCACGGTGGTGCCATGATCAATATGACTTTCAATGTGTAAGGTACTATTGCAAATATCTGCTATTTGTTTTGAGATAACAAGCCCTAAACCGGCTCCCTGTTGTTCATATTTCTGGCGTTCAAATTGCACAAAAGCACCAATGTTTTTTATTTGATCTTCCGACATACCCCGTCCTTCATCATGAACGATAAGCATATAGAATTTCTGGTCGGCACTTTTATTTCCTTTGATAACCACCGGTGTTTTGTTTAAAGAAAATTTTATGGCATTGCTTGCCAACTCACTCACAAGTTTACGCAAGTACAAATCGCTGGTTGCAATCGTTGCTTGTTCAATATCAAGCACACAATCATGTTCACGATCATTATAATGGGGGATTTCTTTCAGATACTGCTCTATGACAGATTGTGTTATTATTGACTTTGCTGTTTGAGGTGAGCGTTGCACCGGTGGATGCGCCGTCAGTACATTGAGTTCAGCGTGCATCACATAATTCTGAGTTAAGTGCAAGAGACGTTTACCGCCTTCCTGTATCTGCAACACATACTCTTCTAATTCATTAGGTGGTATCTGTTCGCCATCCTCGAGAGTCCAAAGTATAAGCTGACAAAAGCCGAGCACAGAGTTGAGAGGCGTAATAAATTCATGGGGAATGCTGACAGTTAGCTGCTTGCGAATATCTTCGATTTCACGTCTCGAATTTTTGTGCTTGGTTAAGCGTGCCGTTATGGACTCTATAAGTTCATCAATACCAAAGGGTTTGGTAATATAGTCGTCTGCCCCTAAAGCCATCCCTTTGCGTATGTCGTCGCGCTCGGAACGTGCTGTGAGAAATATAAACGGTATCGCAATAGTTTGTGGGGATTCATGAAGAGTTTTGAGCACGCCATAGCCATCCATACCGGGCAATGAAATATCGCAAAGTATAATGTCGGGTGCACCTGAATGAGCAAGTTCGATTCCCTGAATTGCTGTGGCAGCTTTCAATACCTTGAAATCGAAAAGCTCTAAAGAATCGGCGATAAACTCACGAAGATTATCCTCATCTTCAATAAGTAAAACTGTTTTCATACGAATCTCCTTGACAACTAACTTTTTTAAAGGACTTAGAGTAAAGATAATGCTTGCTCAATATCAGCGATCAGGTCTTCCTTGTCTTCAATGCCGCATGAAAGTCGCAATAAACCATCGGTTATGCCCAACCGGTCGCGATTTTCTTTGGGTATGCTGCCATGGGTCATACTGACCGGATGACAGAGTAAGGACTCTACGCCTCCAAGTGATTCTGCTAAAGTAAAAACTTTGATGGCTCGTGCAAATATTTGTGCTTGTTGATATGAGCCGACCTCGATAGAAATCATGCCGCCAAAACCGGACATCTGTTGTGCTGCCAAGTCATGATGAGGGTGAGAAGCCAAGCCCGGATACCACACGCTATGTACTTTCGGGTGCTGCTCACAAAGTTGTGCAATGGCTTGTGCATTTTGTTGATGTTTTTCCATACGCAATGCGAGCGTTTTGACAGAGCGAAGCAATAACCATGGCTCAAATGGACCGGGTACTGCACCCACTGCATTTTGAAGAAATCCTATTTGCTGCGCAATATCTTCACGGTCGGTAATGACCACACCGCTGACTAAATCCGAGTGACCACCCAAGTATTTTGTCGCCGAGTGCAGCACAATGTCTGCACCTAATGATAAAGGTTTTTGCAAATATGGTGTGGCAAAGGTATTATCCACAACAAGTAATGCCTTGGATTCTTTGGCAATAGCCGCCATAGCCGCAATATCGGTGATACGCATCATCGGATTGGTAGGCGTTTCTGTGTATATCATGGCTGTTTCGGGGCGAATGGCTGCTTTTACTGCTTCAATGTCGGACATATCCACAGCAGAAAACTGATAACCATAGCGACTAAGAACTTTATCGAAAAGGCGAAAAGTACCGCCATACATATCTTCGGAACATACGACATGAGCACCGGACGAGAGCAAGCGCATGACGGTGTCAATCGCTGCCATACCACTGCCAAAAGCATAACCCCATCGGGCACCTTCTAAAGAAGCAACATTTTTCTCCCAAGCAAAACGCGTCGGGTTTTGTGTGCGGGCATACTCAAAACCCTTATGCTTGCCAATTTCTTCTTGTGCATACGTAGAAGTCTGAAAAATAGGAGTTGTTACTGATCCTGTGACGGATTCCGGTTCTTGTGCGACATGTATTGCTTTTGTCGCAAATCCTTTATACTCAGTCATAAATAAATATGAGATTATCAAAAAAAGGCGGGCTGTTATTTATATGTCCACAATAAGCGAAATAAAATGGTCAATATTGCCCGTAGCTACTATATCATTCGCAATGGAATAATCAATTTGAAATTTGAAGGGTAAGGAATCAATAGGGGGAACAAGTGAAATGCCGCCACCCCAACGAGTCAAAGGAAATGCTTTTGTGGTTCCGCCTTGTTCTCCTAAAACATTCATACCGCCACGCACACTGAATAATTGAATGGGGGCATATTCAGCACCGAGCACCACAATCGGCGTATGATCATATTGGGTGAGAACGGCATCGAGGGTGAGTGCTATATATGATTCGGAGGGTAATTCAATGGTCTCGGTTTCGCCACGTACATTTTTGCGTACCGTGTATGTTTCTTTTTCCAAACTAAATTCTGTGGCAATACCGGCGCGTAAAGAATAGGGCAAACGTTCTGAAACGCTTGTATTGTTCCATGTCATTGCCCCGAAAAGGTTTTGTGCAGCAATACCCACAGAAAATACATCGGCAATATCGGCTTTAGCACCTAAATCCATAGTAAAAGCTGTGCCTTTACTGCCTGTACCACGTAGGGTATTAATCAGATATTTACCGGTTGCACCCACAGCAAAATCACCACTGCGCCACGTGCCGCCAATAGAAACCGCATATTGCTCACTGCTTAATTCGCGAAGAGGCGTGCCGAGTACATTACGTTCTAAAAAACTGCCATTCCAATAATGGATAAGTCCTGCACCAACGGCAAATTGGTCATTAATGCTTTGTCCATACGCAAAAGCGGAATGAACGCGACCGAATTCTTGCGGCGATGCCATTAAAGAAATTTGCGGGCGATTAGGCAAAAAAGCTAAGCCGGCAGGATTGTAAAAAAGTGCAATCGGCTCATTGGCGATGGCAGTATAAGCACCGGCTAAACCGACAGCCCTCGCCCCAACAGGCAATTGTAAATATGCCTCAGCCAAATTGGTGCTTGATTGTTGACCAAATGCGATTGAACAAAATCCCACACACCCGACACAACAGTGTAAGATAAATCGGACAGATGTGGATAATACTATTCTCATCGCGACAACACTAATTTTTCGGTTAACTGAAAACGATCGCCCCGCACGACACATAAATACATACCTTTGGGCACTGACGATACAGTAAATTCTCGCTTAAGTGAACCAGCAGCCGCTTCGCCCGAGTAAATGTCCAAAACCTTTTTTCCGAGAAGATTAAACAGCGAAATACGGAGATTATCATTGTTTTCAGCAAGGTCTATAGTTATGGTATAAACATCATTTTGAGAATATGTATTAACAATACGGTTTGTGCGTATTGTATCTGCGTGGGTACGACGTATGCTGGCACTATCGCCACTTTTCGTAGGAAACACTACAACTTTACGTGAAGACAATTCACTGTAGCCTTCTTTTTTCGCATAACCATAACGATTCGATTGCGCTTCCGATGGAATCATTTGCGCAAGGACACATAAAATCACTATCGTTATATATCGAATCATTTTTTGTTGAAATTGTAACCGTTTTGTGACAAATTACGAAAAATAAACCGAAAAACCCTTTGTTTCACAATCAGACATACCAAAAATCATGCCTTATATTGCGGTATGAAAACTTGATGAAAAGAGGTTTGTACGACTTCTTTGATTGTATTGACAGTATATGCAGCATTACGTTTATTCTGTTTTTATGAAACCATAATGCCATGTATGTACAAGTGAACGTATGGTTAATGTGTAATAGCCGCACGGGAGTAATCTCATATCCAGAGTGATTGCTTCGGGTGTGGTGTGTAGAATTACTTCACAATGATTGCCTATTGAATTTGTAAGTGTCATATTATCAATGTTTTGCCCATGTTGTATCGGGATGGTGAGAAAATCTTTTACCGGAGAAGGATAGGGAATATTCTCAACATTATTCGATGAAGGAACAGAGTTTATTGGTTGTTTTTCAAAGTGTAGAGTAAAATTTCCTGCTGACCGCAGGATAACCGAATCCTGCCCCCATGAAACTACATCGCCATGCACATCCGTAATCACCACTCGCTCATCACTATATATGGGAATAAGATTAAGCAAACGATGACGCAGGGTGCAAGGTTTACTGACATAGCAAACAAAACTATTTTCAATACTACTGACAGCACATGTGATTCGTTCCGATGATGAGATAATATCATAGTCGGTAAAGGTATCTTTGAAAAGTGTTCCATTGGTGAAGAACAGTGCAAAATTGTCATAATTTTCCCCATTCCAAATACCGCAAAGTGTGGCATCGCTGACAATATCAAAACCATGTTCTGAAGTCATAATGGCGCGAAAAGAACGCCGATTGGTGTCGGATTGAATTGCTGCCACGATGTAAGTATCCTCACCATACTCATATCCCAATGCAGAAGAAACATCGGAAAGTGATTCTATGTACGGTGTTGTCTTCAGCGGTGCATGACGCTCTTTAGCTACACTTAATGATGCAAATGCTCCTCGCATCACGGGTGCTGTGCGAATGCGTGCTACGGTATGAATACCTGTGACCCCATATTGTTCCTCATGGACAGCACTGTCCGCAGAAGACCCTTGTTCATGTGGAGTAATGATAAGAGCTTCCACAAAAGAGGAATCTCTTTCCCATTGTGCTATGGTGCCGTTCTTTGTGAATTGTATATCTGCTATTCCTGTCTTTTCCGTGCCTTCAACCATACCATTGCCATGTAATTGGAAAGTAAATCTTTTTGGGGCAGATGCAGAAATATTATCGGATGTGAGCAAAAAGCGATTATCAATTATAAAAAATGAACGTTCGATAGATGCATCATTGTACGATGTTTGCACGGCAATATGATGAAGATGGGGTAAAGAAAAATTATTGATGAAAAAAGCATCTGCACTTCCCGGTGTAAGCGGTTGACCTATGGGAGGTCCTTGCTCATTCACTAAAATCATATTATGATTTTGTGCATTACCCACTTCTTGTCGTCGGGAATATTGCACATATCCGGCATCAAGAAACATAGGTAAACCTTTGTTCCAGAGCAAAAAACTTGAAGCATCCGCTTGGGAATGTCCTGCTCCGCTTGTGCGTGCATTGCCTTGTTTACCGATAATATGCGTGTACCATGAATGTGCGGAAATACTGTCAGAACGAAAAACTGCAGAGCCGGCTTTAGGAAATACAATCTGCCCCGTCGGTAAATGCATGCGTGCTTCTGTTGCTGCGCAAAGATAATTGGCGCGCATATCCACCGTAGAAATAAGTTGATTGTTAAGCTCTTTCTCTGTAAATGGATAGATTAAATCAGGTTTGCCAAGTAATGCTGTTTCCGGAAAGCCCATATTCATATATGTATCGCCAATAGCCGGAAAAGTACCATCGGGTTGGAGAATGCCGTTTGCCCATTCTACGATTGCCGTATAACGTGAATCATACCAAGGGTGACGAATAGAAAGTGAACCGAAGGTGAAAAGAGTATCGGGATAAGAATGTGATACAGCACGGAAAAAAGGGAGAACATTAAGCATCGCATAACGAAAATAATAGGGACCTTCGGCATAACCGGCACTGCCATCATCATTGGATTGTCTGCTCGATGCACGCCAGAAAATATCATCAATTGCCGTGAGGGATGTTTGAAACCACAAAGCCGGAGTTTGTGATATTTCATTGGAGGTAAAATCAGAAAGAACAATGGATGCCATGCCCAAAGCACCCGCTGTCATTAAAGCATGATTATTTTTTATCGTTCCGAAAAAAGACAGTCCCAGAATAGATTTTGTGGATTCTGTATAAAAATTAGCAGCAAATAATGCTAATGACGAACGGATTGTTTTTTCTTCATCGGCGGATAATTGAGATATACCTGCAAGAAAATCATAAGCGCAGAGCAAATCAATATATTCTTTGGAATGCCATTGCCAATCTTGATATGCATTGGGTGTGGTAATACTTAATGCGGGAATATCCGTCCGCATTTCTTGAAAAATACGTATAATTTTTTGGAGTAATTGCTGTTTTTCTTCTTGTGATAAAGGGCGAAGAGAAGTGCCTGTATGGGTTACGCCCATATACAAACAGAAAGCGGCATTTTTTGCAAGTGTTGCTCTTGCTCTTCTGTCCGATGGTGTGATATTACCGGCAGGTAGGGAAGTTTGGGCAGAAGCATATATTCCCGCCAGAAGAGAAGCGTATGTATTCTGAGAAAGAAAGGAAATCACTTTCAGAGAATCGTCATGTTTCATCATGGCACGCGGATGGCGGTTATCATTACTTATGGCAGCGGTACAATGGAGCACAAGGGAAAATAAAAAAAGATGCGTAAAGAGTTTCATGTAGATGCCTCAATAATAGATAAAGACGAATGTAAAATTAGCACAATGGGATGGTTAAACAGCAAAAGAAGTATCTCAAAAAGTATCTGTGTAAAAAATATGAAGTAATTTCGGATAGACTCTTAGGATAAGAGTCCAACGATACGGATTATTTTCTTAAACTATCAAAGCGTATGAAGAGCGAACTCTCTACACATTTGCAAACCGCTGATGAGCTATTGCAGCAAGCACAATTCGGTGAAGCGGAACGATTGGCTGAACTTATACTACAAACATATATCCCTCAAGAGAAATCAATAGTTGAGGCTATTGAACACTATAAATCGAATCAGACATATTCTGAAGAAGAGACAGATATTTTTTGTCGAGCCATGCTCTTGTATTCAGAAACACTATGGCGGCAGGGAAATGCTCAACAAGGATTAATCGTTGCTAAAAAACTATTGACGCTATTGCACTCTTTTGACCAAAACTCACTTTTGGCGGATACATATTTTTCTATGAGTTGTTGTTATTGGTTTCTGACAGATTATCCGCAATCCTTGGAATATGTACTTTATGCAATGGAACACTATAAATCAGATAATAATGACAGCGACATAGGGCGATGTTATAGTATGATGGGCAATATTTACACCGTCTTATCTGATTATCCGCAAGCACTTTCTGCATATACACAGGCACTCGCCTTTGCAGAAAAGTTGGGTGATAAAAAAATTATCGGTAATTGTCTTGGTAATATTGCTATTCTCTATAATTATCTTGATGAATATGCTTTAGCTATAGATTATAATCTTAAAACTTTGACTATTGTGAAAGAATTGAATGATGAATACAGTATGGCAAAAACATATAATAACCTTGCGGGTTTATATCAAGCAAAAAAAGAATATGTACAAGCACTTGAATATTATCATCAGGCATTAGCGCTTAATAAAAAACTGAATGTTTTGTCGAGTGTGGCAAATAATCTCGGAAATATTGGCAATCTGTATAAAGATGTACATGATTATGAAGAGGCAATCGAATATTGTGGACAAGCTGTGCAATTATATCAAACATTACAAGATAAAAAAGGGGAAGCATACTACCTCATGAGTTTAGGTACAATATATACCGATTTACATAATCCATTATATGATCTGTCAAAAGGAGAGTACTTGCTTTTGCAAGGATTAACGATTACACAAGAGGCAGGAATCAAAGATGATGAAAGAAAAGCACATGATGTATTATCCGAAATATATGAACAAAACAATAACTGGGAAAAAGCGCATTATCATTTTAAGGAATTTTATAAAATAGAAAAGGAATTATTTAGTGAAGAAATAAAGAAAAAAATTGAACGCTTTGATTATGAACGTAAAATAGCTGAACAGGAGAAACAAATAGCTATTGAACGAGCCGAAAGCAAAGCTCGCTTGGATGAACAACAAAAATTACTTCATAATGTACTGCCACCGATGATAGCTGATCGTTTATTACGCAATGAGACATTTATTGCTGACAGTTATCCTTCGGTGAGCGTGTTATTTATGGATTTAGTGAATTTTACTCGTATAGCAGCAACAATCCCGCCAAAGCATTTAATTTATGTGCTTAACACAATATTCAGCAGTGCCGATGCCGTGATGGAAAAATATGGTTTGGAGAAAATTAAAACAATAGGTGATGCGTACATGGCAGTTGCAGGTGCGCCGATAACACAATCAGATCATGCACATCGAGCAGCCCTTGCATCCCTTGAATTACTTGATTCGATGAATAATTTATCCATCAAGATACCTTCAGAACTTGGAGCTACATCGTGGATTGAGAGCGTGGGCGAAATCAGTGTACGTATTGGGATTCACAACGGTGAAGCGATAGGCGGTGTAATTGGTGACAAGAAATTTAGTTTTGATTTATGGGGCGATGCTGTGAACACCGCAAGCAGGATGGAATCCCACGGCGAAGCAGGAAAAATCCATTGTAGCGCAGATTTTATGCGTGCCGTAGAGACGGTGCATGAACCGACTCTACGGTTTATCCCGCGTGGTGAAATGGAAATAAAGGGCAAAGGAAAAATGCAGACATATTTCTTGGAGAAGGTGTTTGCACAGGATTGATTGAGATATATGCCGGAGGATTTTGTATTTCGCATACTTATATATCAAGAGAATCCTTCATAAAAATCTCAACAACCACTCTATAGAGGTTCAGATTTGTATGATTCTTAGTGTTCATATCCCAATCTATAGGCATGAAGTATATCGCTTCGTTGTGGTTTTGATGTATTTTTGTTCCCTGTATAAAAAAAAAGCAATTCACAGGAGTTGTAAAAGATAGTTTTTGCAAACTAAACAAGCGTAGTTGTCGGTTCAAATGCAACAACAATAAAACAATAACACTATGGAAAGTCAAGAATTAACAAAGAGAGCGGAAGAGTTACAAAAACTCATTGAGCAAGAGCAACACTATAAGCAAGCCGAAGCTCTGGCTCTCGATATTGTTGAAAACGCTGATCCGGAGGACGAGTCTGAGATATTTGCTCAAGTATTGTTTCATTTATCGCAATGTCTTTGGCGCAATGGATTACCACAAAATGCCTTGACTTATGCAAGACAATCCTGTGATATTGCAAGCAAACATCATTACCGTGATTTGCAGGCAAGAGCCACAGGGATAATGGGATTATTGTATAGCAATTTGTCAAACTTCCCAAAATCTTTAGAGCATTATGAGATGTCGCTTCGTATAGATGAGGAACTTGGAAACAAAGGTCGTATTGCATCAACATACGGCAATATGGGAATTGTCTATAGTAATTTATCAGACTTTGTTCATGCTCAACACTATTTTCAAAAATCACTTTTTATTCACCAAGAGATAGAAAATGAACAAGGAATTGCCAGAAATTTGCTTAATATTGGTAATCTGTATATTCATCTGTCGGATTATAAAACAGCTTTAGAGTATTTTCACAAAGCATTGGAAATTGCAATTAAAACAGGTAATAAACATGGAGAAGCCACTTGCGTCGGTTCGATTGGTAATGCGTATGTGAAATTAGAAGAATATGAAACAGCTCTGTTGTATTATCGAAATTCTTTAGTGACTGCGGAGGAAAGTCATAATAACAAAAGTATAACAACAAGTCTTGGCAATATTGGGAGTGTGTATGTACAGTTATCTTGCTACAAAGAAGCACTTGAGAATTTTTATAAAGCATTGCACTGCTGTAAAAGCAGCAATAATCGGTATGGAGAATCACTGTGGAGAGGAAATATTGGCGCAATATATTTGCGTGAGGATTTTGAAGGATACGATTGCAAAAAAGGCGAAGAATACTTACTTGAGTCCATACAATTTTTTCATGAGCATGGGGTAAAATTGCATGAATATGAAATGAGAAAATTTCTTGCTGATATGTATGAGCGAGAAAAACGTTGGGAAGAGTTTGTATTTCAAATTAAACGATACCATGAATTAAAAGAACAAGTATATTCTGAAGAAGTAAAAAAAATAATACTCGGCAATCAATATACGCAAATTATTGCTGAAAAAGAAAAAGAACTGGCTATTGAGAAAACTCGGATTCAAGAACGAGAACTCGTCATGAAAGAATTAGAAATATTAAATACAAAACTTGTTGAAGCTGATCAAGCAAAAAATGATATTCTCGGTATTGTTGTCCATGATTTAAAAAATCCACTTACAGTAATTCAGTTAAAATCTGATGTGTTGCAAAGAAGAAATATATATTTGACGCAAGATCAACTTATTTCTATTGGGGAAAGTATAACCGTAGTAGTTCAACACATGAACAAAATGATATCAAATCTGCTTGACATCAATGCCTTAGAGTCCGGAAAAATGACTATGAAAATTGTGTCAACCGATATTACCTCATTATTGCAGGAAGCCGTTACTTCTCATGGTGATAGTGCATCTGTAAAAAACATCGCTGTTTTTACGGAAATTCCTTCTGAAATACCCTTCGTATTTGCTGATCCCGAGGGTGTGTACCAAATTGTCGAAAATCTTTTGTCCAATGCAGTTAAATTTTCACCACCGGATCTTACTATAAAAGTTACATGTGAGGTTGAAGAAAAATATATTTCACTTTCGGTAAAAGATAATGGTCCGGGGATAACATCAGAAGACAAAAAAAAGCTATTCGGCAAATTCCAGAAATTATCGGCGCGTCCAACAGCCGGAGAATATTCCACAGGATTGGGGTTGTCTATTGCAAAAACAATAACCGAACAAATGGGAGGTACTCTGGAATGTGAAAGTGTTGTCGGAGAAGGCGCTAATTTTACACTTCGCCTGAGACGATCGGAGTAACAGAGTGTTGATTGATAGAATAAATCTCTTGTTTCTATGGTGTTATACCTAAGAATTTTTGTCAGTGTGATGTGTGGCGTAGCTCATGAGTGTTTATCTTCTACGCACCCCATCGTGGTTTTGCAGAGAACTGTACAATATTGGACTTATTATCTTAGACAGAAGAACTATGAACACACAAAATATTACCGTACTGTATGTGATCAATAAAGAGGAAAATGCACGCAATTTTCAAAAAACTGGTGTATTTTTCGGAGCATAAATGACAACTGAAGAAATAGAGAAAAAATATGAAGCCGCAAGTGCTATAAATGTGCCGGAAACTAAAGCAGATGCTTTAAATCTTCTGGCGTGGCAATTGCGTTTATTGTCCCAATATGATAAAGCCACCGCTATATGTGAAGAAGCACTCTCAATAGCTGATGCTTGCTCTAGTAAAGATGCTACCGGTAAAATCCTAAATACACTTGCGAATATTACGGCTGATAGGGGTGATATATCCAACGCTTTGAAGTATTTTCAACAAGCAATACAAAATTTTGAATACAGTAATGACAGTTATTGGTTGGGAGCTGTATTGGGTAATTGTGGTAATATCTATAAAAATCTTAACGAATATAATCTTGCACTTGAGTATTATCATAAAGCGCTTTCACTCTATGAAAAACAAGGCATAAAAAAGCATATACCTGTATGGCTTAGTAATATAGGGAATGTTTATCATAATTTAAAGGAATACGATATTGCTTTGGAATTTCACATAAAAGCACTCGCTTTACGAGAAGAAATGGGGCAAAGTTCAGAAATGGGCACCGTGTTTTCTAATATTGGCAATGCTTATTATGAAATGGGAGAATATGATAAAGCACTTGAGTATTACTCACAATCATTGAAAGCAGATTTAAAAAATGAGTTTTCTATGGATATTGCTATAGATTATGGTAATCTTGGTCGTGTGTTTGCAAAACAAGAATATAGTGGCTATGACCCCGATAAAGCGGAAGAATATCTTGTTAAAGCGGGAGCAATGTTTGAAAAACTCGGCAATAAACAATATCAGTTTGTGTTTCATAAAATACTTTCCAACCTCTATAGAAATCAACAACGTTGGGAAGAATCGGATAATGAATTTCGTAAATTTTATGCTCTTGAAAAAGAAGTACAAAGTGAAGAAGCGAAACAAGAAGCAGAAAAAATGGAGTATCGTCGTGAAGTAGAAGAATCCGAACGTGATAGACAAGTAAAACTTGCACGATTTCAAGAACGTGAGAAAATACTTGACAATATACTTCCTTCACAAATCACCGAACGTTTAATTAAAGGTGAACAACCCATTGCGGATAAAGCAGAAAATGTGTCGGTATTTTTTTCAGATATAGTGGGCTTTACTACTCTTTCACAGAAAATTAGTGCTAAAGAATTAGTCTCGGGCTTGAATGAATTATTTATACAATACGATATTCTTGCAAAGAAATATGGTTTAGAAAAAATTAAGACTATAGGGGATGCATATATGGCGGTATGTGGAGTTCCTGTATTCACTCCGGATCATGCAAGTCGTACAGCACAATTTGCTCTCGGAGTGCAAGAATTATTCGCAGCAGGAGTAGAAATAGACGGTCATAAAGTGAATGTTCGTATCGGCTTACATTGCGGTGAAGTTATAGCAGGTGTTATAGGCGAACAAAAATTTGCTTACGATTTATGGGGCGATGCGGTGAACACCGCAAGCAGAATGGAATCCCACGGCGAAGCGGGTAAAATCCATTGTAGCGCAGATTTTATGCGTGCCGTAGAGACGGTGCATGAACCGTCCCTACGGTTTATTCCGCGTGGTGAAATGGAAATAAAGGGCAAGGGAACAATGATGACCTATTTTTTGGAGAAAATGTATGTACCATGATTTTCAGGATTTGTATTGACAGCCCTATGCAGCTGTCCTGAACATAAAACCAATATTAAAGACAAAAAAATAATCACAGCAAATATTATATCACATATACAACAAGTTTCGCTATGACACACGAAGAACTGCAAACCAAAGTAGAAGAACTTGAGGTGCTCATCAACACAGGACGTGACGACATACAAGCAGAAATCATCTCAAGAGAACTACTTGACATCCTTTCCTATCGAGGGGATACAAGAGTGAGCGAACAATACAGAGAGTATCATTGCCGGATTTTACTCGTATTAAGTGAATCGCTTTGGCAACGAGGCATGGCAATAGAAGCATTGCCGATTGCAAAAGAAGCTCTTGTCTTGGCTGAGCAGACCAAGAATAAAGCACTGCAAGCCAAGGTACAGAACAATATCGGGCTTGTGTCTATGAAACTCTCCGACTATCCCCATGCCTTGGAGTATTGTGGCAAAGCTCTTGCGATCAGCGAGGAACTTGGAGATATAAGGGGTGTAGCAGCTTGGACAGGCAATATCGGACTTGTATGTGTGAAACTCTCCGATTACTCTCGTGCATTAGAGTATTACAACAAAGCCCTTGCTCTCAATGAAAAACTGGGTGACAAAAACGGTGTGGCAACTTGGACCGGCAACATCGGTCTTGTGTACACCAATATGTCTGACTATCCCCTCGCCCTAGAGTATTACAGTAAATCTCTTGCAGTGTTTGAAGAGCTCGGCAACAAAAGCGGCGTGGCTATACAGAGCAGCAACATCGGCGTTATATATGACAAACTCTCCGATTATTCACGTGCATTAGATTATTATAGCAAATCTCTTGCATTCGATGAAGAACTCGGCGACAAACGTGGTGTGGCAATAAACACCGGCAACATCGGAATTATGTATCAAAATCTATTGGACTACTCGCACGCACTGGAGTATTTCGCCAAGTCGCTCGCACTCATAGAAGAGCTTGGTGATAAATCATCTGCCGCAATAGTTATCGGTAATATAGGGAATGTGTACAAAGCTCTGGCTGATTACCCTCATGCATTGGAATACTACGGTAATGCTCTTGCACTTTCGGAAGAACTCGGCATGAAGGCAGAGTCAGCACGTACTATCGGTAATATAGGGAATGTGTATAAAGCTCTGGCTGATTACCCTCGTGCATTGGAATACTACAGCAATGCTCTTGCTGTACATAAAGAGCTCGGTGACAATGAAAATACCGCAATAGTTACAGGTAATATAGGGGTGCTTTATACCTTACAGGAATTCGAAGACTATAATCCGGAGAGAGCAGAGGAATTGTTGTTGGAGGCATTAGCGGAATTTACCAAACTCGGTACTAAAAAAGAGCAATACGAGTTTCATAAATGCCTTACTGACCTCTACAAAAAGCAGGGACGCATGGCAAATGCATTCAATCATTTAGAGCGATATCACGAATTAAAAGAACAAGTCCAAAGCCATGAGGCAAAGAAGCAAGTCGAGCGGTTGGACTATGAGCGTAAAACCGCCGAGCGAGAAAAACAAATAGCAGTTGAGCGAGCCAAGCACGAAGCAACGGAGGAGCTTTTGCATAATGTATTACCGCAAAGCATTACCAAACGTCTCCTGAGTAAAGAAAAACCCATTGCAGATAAAGCAGAACATGTGTCCGTGTTTTTCTCTGATATAGTAGGATTTACTACTCTTTCTCAAAAAATATCCGCAAAAGAATTAGTAACCGGATTAAATGATGTATTCACGGAGATTGATACATTGGCAAAGAATCACAACATAGAAAAAATCAAAACTATTGGAGATGCGTATATGGCGGTATGCGGTGTACCCGATGCACGAGCTGACCACGCATTACAAATGTCGAAGTTTGCACTATCAATTCTGCAATTATTCCGTGACGGTATTACAATAGCCGGACACAATATTTCCATTCGAATTGGCTTACACTGCGGCGAAGTAGTAGCCGGCGTCATCGGCGAGAACAAGTTCCTCTATGATTTATGGGGCGATGCCGTGAACACCGCAAGCAGAATGGAATCCCATGGCGAAGCAGGTAAAATCCATGTGTCTGAAGAATTTGTGTTAGCCCTTTCCCTCAACCGTCCTTCGGACACCTTCTCCCACTGGGAGAAGGAAGGGATGAGGGCAATTCCGCGTGGCGAAATAGAAATTAAAGGCAAAGGACACGGTAATCAAAACAATCAAACATATCACAGTTGAGACAATGACACCCGACGAACTCAAAACCAAAGTAGAAGAACTTGAGGCACTAATACAAACAGGCAACGACCTTACACTTGCCGAAACCCAAGCGCGTGAACTTCTTGAAGCCATCTCTACCGGCGAGGGTTTGGGAGAGGTCATAGGTGAGGTCGAACTCCGCACACGCATCCTCATCGTGCTCGTACAATCGTTAGGTCAGCGCGATATGGCGAAGGATGCACTGACTTATGCCGAAGAATCTCAAACACTTGCCGAACAAACGCAGAACAAAGAACTCCAAACCAAAACGCTCGTCAATATCGGGAATGTGTATCGTTCTCTCTCGGACTATGTCCGTGCATTAGAGTACTACAGCAGGGCATTATCACTGAATGAAGAACTTGGTAACAAACGAGGCGTGGCATCTATTCTCGGCAATATCGGGAATGTGTATTATTATCTCTCGGACTATCCCCGTGCCTTGGATTACTATGGCAAAGCATTAGTACTTGCAGAAGAACTCGGCAATAAAGCAGCAATGGCAACACATTTCGGTAATATCGGGACTGTGCAACAGAATCTCTCGGATTACACCCGTGCCTTGGAGTACATGAGCAAGGCATTATCACTGAATGAAGAACTGGGCAACAAACAAGGCGTGGCAATACATCTCGGTAACATAGGGAATGTGCATCTGAATCTCTTGGACTATCCCCGTGCCTTGGAGTACATAGGTAAGGCATTAGCATTGGATGAAGAACTCGGCAATAAAACAGGCGTGGCTATAGATCTCGGCAACATCGCAAATGTGTATTATTATCTCTCGGACTATTCCCGTGCCTTGGAGTACATGAGCAAGGCATTATCACTGAATGAAGAACTGGACAACAAACGAGGCGTGGCATCTATTCTCGGCAATATCGGGAATGTACATCAAAAGCTCTCGGAGTATGCCCGTGCCTTGGAGCAGATGGGCAAGGCATTAGCACTTGATGAAGAACTTGATAACAAAGCAGGTATGGCAACTTGGCTCGGCAATATCGGAGCAACGTATGCTAAGCAGGACTTCGATGGCTACGACCCTGCAAAAGCGGAAGAATACCTTCTGCGAGCTATTGACCTAAGCACAGGAATAGGATATAAAGCAGTATTGATTGAATTTCACAAAACCTTATCTGATCTTTATGAACAAGAACAACGATTGGGAGATGCTTTCACGCACTACAAAAAACATATTGCGATAAAAGAAGAAGTAAATGTCGAGGAAGTAAAGAAGCAAGAGGCAATACGCGAACAACGCAAAGCAATAGAACTTGCCAAAGCAGCCGCTGATGCTAAACACCAAGCCACGGAACAATTACTTCACAATGTACTCCCCCCAACCATAGCAGCAAGAATGCTCGACGGCACACAGCTCATCGCCGAGAAAATCCCAAGCGTGTCGGTGCTTTTTGCCGACATCGTGAATTTTACGAAACTTTCGCAAAGCATTACTCCTGAAGAACTTGTCGAAGGACTCGATAGAATTTTCAGTGAATTTGACGCTCTGGTCGAGAAGTATGGTTTGGAGAAAATCAAAACGATTGGTGATGCGTATATGGTGGTTGCGGGTGCGCCTGAAGTACGTGCCGACCACGCAGAAACGATGGCAAATTTTGCGCTTGAAATGGTAGAAAAAATGAAAGAATTCCGGTCAATTTCTACCGGTGAAGAAGTGCAAATCCGCATCGGAATTCACAGCGGAGAAGTAGTAGCCGGCGTGATTGGCAAAAAGAAATTCGCTTATGATTTATGGGGCGATGCTGTGAACACCGCAAGCAGAATGGAATCCCACGGCGAAGCAGGTAAAATTCATTGTAGCGCAGATTTTATGCGTGCCGTAGAGACGGTGCAGGCACCGTCCCTACGGTTTATCCCCCGCGGTGAAATGGAAATCAAAGGCAAAGGAAAAATGAAGACATATTTTTTGGAGAAAGTGTCTGAACAGGATTGATAGGATTTGTAGGACAGCCCTATGTGGCTGTCCTAAATGAAAAAAATATCAAACACAAGCAACAATCACAGTAATCAAAACAATCAAACAAATCACAGTTGAGACAATGACCCACGACGAACTTAAAATCAAAGTAGAAGAACTCGAAGCACTTATTCAGAGTGGCTCTGACTACGCTCAAGCCGAAACCCAAGCACGGGAGCTGCTGGCGCACGATACCGTTATCAATGAACCGGAACTCCATTGCCGCACCTTGCTTGCTCTCTCGCAATCGTTGTGGCGGCGTGGTATGGCAAAGGATGCATTGCCATTTTCCGAACAAGCCCTTAGTCTTGCCGAACAAATAGAAAGTAAAGAACTGCAAGCCAAAGCACTCGGCTATATCGGGACTGTACATTCTGATATCTCGGACTATGCGCTTGCCTTGGAGTACTACTGTAAGGCATTAGAGCTCAATGAAGCACTCGGCAATAAAGCAGGGATGGCAACATGTCTCAGCAATATCGGGATTGTGCATTTGGAACACTCGGACTATGCGCTTGCTTTAAAGTACTATGGCAAAGCATTATCGCTCGATGAAGAACTCGGCAACAAAGCAGGTATGGCAGCATGTCTCGGCAATATCGGGAATGTGTATGCGAATCTCTCGGACTATGCTCGTGCTTTGGAGTACTTAGGTAGGGCATTATCACTGAATGAAGAACTCGATAATAAAGCAGGCATGGCAATACAGTTCGGCAATATCGGGGTTGTCCATGCGCAACTCTCAGACTATGTTCGTGCACTGGAGTACTTTGGTAAAGCATTAGTGCTCCATGAAGAACTTGGCAATAAAGCATTAGTGGCAAGTTGGCTGGGCAATATAGGGAATGTGCATTATTCTCTCTCGGATTATGCTCGTGCCCTAGAGTACTTAGGCAAGGCATTAGCGCTCCATGAAGAACTCGGCGACAAAGTAGGTGTAGCAAATTGGCTCACTGGCATCGGGACTGTACATAGGAATTTCTCGGACTATGCTCGTGCCTTGGAGTACTATGGCAAAGCATTAGATCTCGCAGAAGAACTCGGCAATAAAGCAGGCGTGGCAAATAGGCTTGGCAATATCGGGGAAACCTACGCACAGCAGGACTTCGATGGTTATGACCCTGATAAAGCAGAGGAATACCTCCTGCGGGCTATTAGCATGAATGAGGAACTCGGTACGAAACAGAGTTTGTATGAAAGTCACAAAAAGATTGCCGAGCTATATGAGAAACAAGATCGCTGGAAGGACTTTGCAGTTCACTATAAACGCTATCATGAATTAGAAAAAGAAGTCCAAAGCGAAGAAGCGAAGAAAAAAGCAACGCTCATGGAACAACAAAAACAAGCCGCCGAGCGCGAAAAAGAAATTGAAATAGAGCGTACCCGTGCCACAGCCGAGAAACGCATCCTGAACAATATCCTCCCCGAAGAAATAACCCAACGCCTGATAAAAGGCGAGAATCCCATAGCCGACCACTACGATTCTGTCTCTGTTCTCTTCATGGACATTGTTGATTTTACAAAACTCTCGACAACTATTTCCGCGCAGCAACTCGTACATTTACTCAATGCCATTTTCTCTTCTGCAGATGCTGTGATGCGCGAGTTCGGCTTAGAGAAAATCAAAACGATAGGAGATGCCTATATGGCAGTATCGGGTGCACCGATTGTGCAAGAAGACCATGCCCACCGCGCCGCACAAGCTGCACTGAAACTCCTTGATGTGATGCAAAACTTAGTGGTAAGTTTTCCTCCTGAATATGGTGATAGAAGTTGGATAGAGAGTATTCCCGAAATAGAAGTGCGTATTGGTCTGCATTGTGGTCCTGCGGCGGCGGGTGTTGTCGGCGAGAACAAGTTTCTCTATGATTTATGGGGCGATGCCGTGAACACGGCAAGCAGGATGGAATCCCACGGCGAAGCGGGGAAAATACATGTAACCGAAGAATTTATGAATGCCCTTGTAGGGGCAGAAGATGTTTTGCCCCTACGGTTTATCCCCCGTGGTGAAATGGACATTAAAGGTAAGGGGAGAATGAAAACCTACTATTTACAGAAAGCAACCCTATGAACGACGAAACACTCAATATCCTGCTCACAAAAGCAAATGAATGCAACAACATCGGCAACTACGATGAAGCTGAAACTCTTGCCAATGAACTACTGGCAGAGCTCGAAAAAATAGGCGAATCTTCTGATACCGTAACTGCAAGACAAAGAGATACCACCCACTGTGAGGCACTTATAGCGCTCTCTATTGCAAAATGGAGACGTGGTGATTATCATCCGGCGCTCGACCTCGCTCGTACCGCACTCGACCTCGCGGAAGAAAAAAATGTCGATGCTGATACCAAGGCTAAAGCGCTCGGCAATATTGGTATTGTGTATCAGTATCTTTCGGACTACCCTCAAGCGCTCACTTATTACCAAAAGTCAATCGCTATCTTTGAGGAGATAGGGAGCAAAGAGGGCATTGCAAGAAATCTCACAAATATAGGAAATGTGTATCTGAATCTTTCGGACTTCCCTCAAGCGCTTACCAATTACCAAAAGGCACTCGCTATCTCTGAAGAGATAGGTCGCAAAGATGGCATTGCAATCAATCTCGGCAATATAGGAAGTGTGTATCAGAAGCTTTCGGACAACCCGCAAGCGCTCACCTATTACAAAAAGGCTCTCGCTATCAATGAGGAGATAGGTCGCAAAAATGGCATTGCAACCAATCTCAGTACGTTAGGAACTGTGTATCAGAATCTTTCGGACAACCCTCAAGCGCTCACCTATTTCCAAAAGGCACTCGCTATCTATGAGGAGATAGGGAGCAAAGAAGGCATTGCAAGCAATCTCGGCAATATTGGAATTGTGTATAGGAATCTTTCGGACTACCCGCAAGCTCTCACCTATTCCCAAAAAGCACTCACTATCTATGAGGAGATAGGGAGCAAACATGGCATTGCAAGCAATCTCGGCCATATAGGAAATGTGTATTGGAATCTTTCTGACTACTCGCAAGCGCTCACCTATTACCAAAAGGCACTCGCTATATATGAAGAGATAGGGAGCAAAGATGGCATTGCTAGTAATCTCGGTCATATAGGAATTGTGTATGTGAATCTTTCGGACAACCCACAAGCGCTCACCTATTTACAAAAGGCACTCGCTATCTTTGAAGAGATAGGTCGCAAAGAGGGCATAGCAAGCAATCTCGTCCATATAGGAATTGTGTATGTGAATCTTTCGGACTACCCGCAATCGCTCACCTATTTACAAAAGGCACTCGCTATCAATGAGGAGATAGGGAGCAAATATGGCATTGCAACCAATCTCAGCCATATAGGAATTGTGTATATGAATCTTTCGGACTACCCGCAAGCGCTCACCTATAACCAAAAGGCACTCGCTATCTATGAGGAGATAGGGAGTAAAAATGGCATTGCAAGCAGTCTCGGCAATATAGGAGGGCTCTATGCCAATAAGAGGTTCGATGGCTATGATACTGATAAAGCCGAAGAATTCTTACTGCGGGCTATTGCGCTATTTGAGGATATTGGCGAGAAACAGAATTTATATGCTGTCCATAAATCTCTTGCTGATTTATACGAAACGCAAGAGCGTTGGAAAGAACATTCGATTCAATTCAAGAAATATCATACCCTGTGCCTTGAAGTCCAAAGCGAGGAATCTACCAAGCAAGCGCAACAAATGGAATACCGCCGCAAGATCGAAGAGTCCGAGCGCGACCGACAAGTAAAGCTCGCCCGCTTTCAGGAGCAAGAGAAAATTCTTCATAATATCCTTCCTTCTACAATAGCTGATCGCATGCTTGATGGCGAGAAAACAATTGCCGATAGCTACGAGAATGTATCAGTGTTCTTCTCTGATATAGTTGGATTTACTACATTATCACAGCGAGTGAGTGCTCAAGAATTAGTGGGCATGTTGAATGGTATATTCACCCAATTTGACCAAATAGCCCGCGAGCATGGACTTGAGAAAATCAAGACCATCGGTGACTCCTATATGGCAGTCTGTGGTGCTCCTATTCCGGTAGCAAATCATGCAGAACGTGCAGCATTATTCGCGCTTGACGTAGCAGAATTTATGAAGAATTATCAAACAGACATTGGTGATAAGGTATCTATTCGTATTGGGCTGCATACAGGAAATGTGGTGGCAGGGATTATCGGAGAGAACAAATTTGCGTATGATATGTGGGGCGATGCCGTGAACACGGCAAGCAGAATGGAGAGTCATGGCGAAGCGGGGAAGATCCATGTTTCGGAAGAATTTGTGTTAGCCCTTTCCCTCAACCGTCCTTCGGACACCTTCTCCCACTGGGAGAAGGAAGGGATGAGGGCAATTCCGCGTGGCGAAATAGAAATTAAAGGCAAAGGAATCTATGATATCAACAGAAACTCTCTCATTAATTGAACAATTCTATTCACGAGGACAATTTATTCAGGTAGTCGAATTAGCGGAATCATATCTATATGCAAAACAGGAGCGTGTCGCCAATGCTGAAACAGTTCGCGTACTTGTTATGCTTGGAAATGCTCGTACATTTCAAACTGAGTACGTTGCGGGGCTTGAGTGTTTGCGCACCGCAATTGAGCTTGCCACGCCACTTGATAATCCGGCATTGTTAGCAACAGCGCATAATGCTCTCGGTTATCTCTATTTAACGATTAGTGAGTTTGAAAAAGCGGAGCAAAACCTTGAAATATCTCGAAAATTATTGGAGAAATCGGATCCGCTTCTGGGAGTGGTTCTTCTTAATCTTTCGATTGTCGAATTGAACACCAATAATGCGGAAGAGGCGAGTAGTCTGTGTGCTAAAGCTGTCGAGATTTTACAAAGAAATAACAATATTCGTTCGCTGGGATATGCCCACTTGAATTTCTCCAAAGTTTTTGCAAGACTTAGAAACACACCCGAAGCTCTCGCAGCGGTTGATAGTGCAATTGAGTGTTTTAATAAGGTCGAAGATAAACTCGGGTTGGGGCAATCTCTTGGTTGGCGCGGACATTTGGCATTTTCAAATCTGGCTGACCAAAAAGTACGGCAAATTCCCCCAAATATTCTCCACGATTTGCTTCGTGGACAAAGTATGTTGGAAGAGGTTGGTGCTAAAAAGTATCTTTCCGACATCCATTCAACTCTTGCCGCCGCCTATGAGTCAGTGGAGGATTGGCGGAAGTCATACGAACACCAAAAGCAGTTCAGCTTATTGCAGAATGAGCTACAGTCTATTGATGTTGCGAAAAAAACAGCGGTAATCGAGGCGGAATTATCCCTTGATTTGGCAAAGAAAAATGCCGAACTTTCCGAGCTTCGCAATGGCGAACTTCGCAATGCCAATGAGCAATTGGAACGTGCATTGAGAGACCTTCGAGAAAATGAACAACAACTCGTTCAAGCCGAAAAGATGGCATCACTCGGTCAGCTGACCGCGGGTATTGCTCATGAACTTAATAATCCTATTGGCTTTATCGGTGCGTCTTTGTTACCATTAAAACGCGATATAAGCTATCTGATAAACACTTACCTTCCTGAAAACCAAGATGATGTTGTTGTTGAGCTGAAAGAAGAAATAGAGAGTTTATTACGAGCAATCGAAGACGGAGCAAAAAGGACGAGTGATATAGTCAAAGGATTACGCACATTCTCCCGTTTAGATGAACATGAGCTGAAACTTACCGACATTCACGAAGGTATTGATGCCACCTTGATACTCTTGCGCAGTAAAATAGGCGATGCTATAACCATTCATAAAAACTATGGACCCATTCCTAAAATTATGTGCTTACCGGGACCGCTCAATCAGGTATTTATGAATATCTTAGTTAATGCAATTCAAGCTATACAAGGTCCGGGAACAATCACTATAACCACATCGCAACAAGCAGACAATGTTCTGGTCAGTATTCGTGATACCGGTGGAGGAATAAGTGATGAGCTAATTAACCGTATCTTTGAGCCGTTTTTTACTACCAAACCGATTGGGGTTGGTACGGGACTTGGGCTTTCAATTTGTTATGATATCATCAAAAAAAATAATGGAGACATAACTGTTCAGAGCAAAATTGGAGTTGGCACAGAGTTTATAATTACGCTTCCATTGCAACAATAGTCATATATATTTTTTAGGAAATTTATCAATGAACAAAGAAAAATCAACTGTACTCTATGTCGATGACGAAGAACACAATTTGGTGTCATTTAAGGCGACATTCCGTTTTGATTACCGTGTCCTCACAGCTTTATCAGGGCATGAAGCACTTCAGATATTGCGCGAGAATAGCGTAGATGTTATTATCTCTGACCAAAGGATGCCTGAGATGACAGGTGTTGAGTTTTTAGTCCATTCGCGTGATATTGCGCCAGAAGCCATCAGAATTATACTCACAGGATACAGCGATATTGAGTCCGTTGTTTCTTCCATTAATAAGGCGCAGGTGTACCGATATATTGGTAAGCCATGGGAAGAGAATGACTTGAAGATGACAATGGAGAGTGGTATAGAGAATTTGCGTCTTGTTCGTGAAAACAGAGCACTGCTCGAACACCTTGCTCAATATAACAAAACCTTGGAAGCGCAAGTCGCTCAAAGAACTGAACAGTTGCAAAAGAAAACCGATGAGTTGGAGCGTTTGAATCATGAGGTATTGAACATGAATACGGGTTTAATAAAATTGAATAAAGAAAAATCTCATTTTCTTGCTGTTGCTGCCGACGACATCAAAAAACCCATAGACTCCATTAACCATACGGCTGTGCAACTCGTAAAAAACATAAGCACTACCTCGCCAGCCAAAGCTCAAGACAGTTTGGTAAGCATCTCGCAAACGGCAAGACGAATACGTGAAATCATCGCTAATCTTATAGAGTTGAATCAGTCTGAAATTAGTGTTAATGTCAATCCTGTCAGATTCGATATTGGAATGATTTTACAAACGATAGATTTGACTTATAGACAACAAGCAAAAGCAAAAAATATACAGATCGAATTCAAGCGTGCGAGCAATCTCAATATGGTTCGTACCGACCCTCAGCATATAGAAACAATACTGACACAGTTAGTCTCCAATGCGGTCAAATTCTCTCCTGAACACTCTACCATCACAACAACATGTATGCAGAATGGAGACCTGTTGCGCTGTGAGATAACCGATGAAGGTCCGGGCATTCCCGACTCAGAGAAAGACCTTGTTTTCCAAGCATATTCGAAACTCTCGGCAAAGCCCACCGGAGGCGAATCATCCGTAGGTTTAGGACTGGCATTAGTTGCCAATCTTGTTCGTGCATTGCGAGGTAATGTGTGGTTCGAGAATCAAACCAAGGGCACAAAATTTATCATTGAGCTTCCTCAATTGCATTAATAGGTGTGTATAGTCGGTGCTTCTCTGATGAGCATTAATGATGCTTTATGTCTTATCAATATTGAATTCTATTGTGATATTCGCTGCAAGAGAATGCGATAGGTATGTGCACTGTAGATGGCTAAACAATTGTATTACAATAGGATACATATTCTTTACACTGAGTTGAGTATAATAGGAGAGACCATGACCCACGAAGAACTCAAAACCAAAGTAGAAGAACTCGAAGCAATGCTTCAGAGCAGCTCTGACTATGCTTTTGTCGAAACCCAAGCACGCGAACTGCTTGCAGAAAATGCTCTTATCAATGAACCGGAACTCCACTGCCGCACCCTGCTTGCTCTCTCAGAATCGCTATGGCGGCGTGGTTTGGCACAAGATGCATTACCGTATGCCGAACAAGCCCTTACTCTTGCCGAACTCATAGATAGTAAAGAACTGCAAGCCAAGACACTCGGCAATATCGGGATTGTGCATCAGAGTATCTCGGACAATTCCCGTGCTTTGGAGTACTATGGAAAGGCATTAGAGCTCGATGAAGCACTCGGTAACAAACGAGGCGTGGCAACATACCTCGGCAATATCGGGATTGTGCATCAGAGTATCTCGGACTATGCCCTTGCCTTGGAGTACTATGGCAAGGCATTGGCGCTCGCAGAAGAACTCGGCAATAAAGCAGGGGTGGCAAGACATCTCGGCAGCATCGGCATTGTGTATGCGAATCTTTCGGACTATGCCCGTGCCTTGGAGTACTACGGTAAGGCATTAGAGCTCGATGAAGAACTCGGCAACAAACAAGGGGTGGCAATATGGCTCGGCAATATCGGGACTGTGCATTCGCGTCTCTCGGACTATGTTCGTGCCCTGGAGTACTTTGGTAAGGCATTAGCGCTCCATGAAGAACTTGGCAATAAATCAGGTGTGGCAACATGGCTCGGCAATATCGGGACTGTGCATAAAAATCTCTCGGACTATGCCCGTGCCTTGGAGTACTTAGGTAGGGCATTGTCGCTCGCAGAAGAACTCGGTGACAAATCAGGTGTGGCAACATGGCTCGGCAATATCGGGACTGTGTATTGGAATCTCTCGGACTATGCCCGTGCCTTGGAGTACATGGGTAGGGCGTTGGCGCTTGATGAAGAACTCGGCAACAAACGAGGCGTGGCAATGCATCTCGGCAATATTGGTAGTGTATATTTAGAGCAGGACTTCGAGGGTTATGATCCTGCAAAAGCAGAAGAGTTCTTACTGAGAGCGATTGATCTAAGTACTGATATTGGATATAAAGCGGCATTGATTGAACTTCACAAAACCTTATCTGATCTTTATGAACAAGAACAACGATTGGGAGATGCTTTTACACACTTCAAAAAACACATTGCTATAAAAGAAGAAGTAAATGTCGAAGAAGTAAAGAAGCAAGAGGCAATACGCGAGCAACGTAGGCAAGCCGCCGAGCGCGAAAAAGAAATTGAAATAGAGCGCACACGCGCCACCGCAGAGAAGCGCATCCTGAACAATATCCTTCCCGAAGAAATAACTCAACGCCTGATAAAAGGTGAAAATCCCATAGCGGATACCTACGATTGTGTTTCAGTTCTCTTCATGGATATTGTTGATTTTACAAAACTCTCGACAACTATATCTGCACAGCAACTTGTGCATTTGCTTAATGCCATCTTTACCGCTGCTGATGGCGTGATGCGAGAATTCGGTTTGGAGAAAATCAAGACCATCGGCGATGCCTACATGGCAGTAGCCGGCGCACCGATTGTGCAAGAAGACCATGCCCAAAGAGCCGCAAACGCCGCACTCAAACTGCTCGACGTGATGCAAAACCTTGAAGTCAGTTTTCCTCCTGAATATGGTGACAGAAGTTGGATAGAGAGTATTCCCGAAATAGAAGTGCGCATCGGTCTGCATTGTGGTCCTGCGGCGGCGGGTGTAGTTGGCGAGAACAAGTTTCTGTATGATTTATGGGGCGATGCCGTGAACACCGCAAGCAGAATGGAAAGTCATGGAGCAGCAGGTAAAATCCATGTGTCGGAAGAATTTAAACATGCCGTAGAGACGGTGCACGCCCCGTCTCTACGGTTTATTCCGCGTGGTGACATGGAAATCAAAGGCAAAGGAATGATGAAAACATATTTTTTGGAGAAAGTGTCTGCACCATGATTTTCAGGATTTGTATGACAGCCCTATGTAGCTGACATAACTAAAGGAAAATACAAGAAAATAATCACACAAATCACATTGATCAGCGCTTCAGACAATAATCAACGCAATGACAATAATCAAATCAATCATAGTGCAGGTATGAGGAATGACACATGAGACTCGAACAATTACAAGAAAAACTCATGCTCGCCGATACCGAGATGAAAAAAGGCAACTACGCAGAATCTGAACTCCTTTCCAGAGAGGTATTGCAATACTGTAATGAGCTACCACCAGGCGACGCTCAACAGACCACCGATCGGCTCATGCTTTGTGCTAAATCTATGCGCATACTTGGTGAAGCCGCTTGGAGGCAGGGCGATTACAACTCTGCGCTCGTACTTCTCAACGATGCTCTTGTACGTTTTCAATCTATTCCCGATAAATTAGGCATTGCCAACGTTACAGCGAATATCGGGATTGTGTATAAGAATGTTGGCTCGTACGAGAAGGCATTGGAATACTTCGTTCAAGCTCTTGCTCTCCACAATGAACTCGGGGAAAAAAACGGTATTGCGGCAGTTACGGGGAATATCGGAAATGTGTATTCTAATCTTGGCTCCTATGACAAGGCATTGGAATACTATGTACAAGCTCTCGCTCTCAATAATGAACGCGGAGATAAATCAGGCATTGCCATCGTTACGGGGAATATCGGGAATGTGCATAATTCTCTTGGCTCTTACGACATTGCATTAGAATACTATATGCATGCCCTTGACCTCCACAATGAACTCGGGGAGAAATCTGCCATTGCCAGAGTTACAGGAAACATAGGGAGTGTGTATAAGAATCTTGGCTCCTACGACAAGGCATTGGAATACTATAAGCAAACTCTTGAGCTCAATAATCAACTCGGAAGGAAATCCAGCCTTGCCGTAGTTACTGGAAATATTGGGACCGTGTATGCAAAACAGGAGTTTGGGGAATATGATGCAGCTAAAGCAGAAGAATATCTGCTCAAATCACTTTCTTTGTTTGAAGAAATCGGTGCAAAGAATGAGCAGTCTGAGATTTATAAGTCCCTTGCAGATTTCTATGAGAAACTGGAACGGAATACGGAAGCATACCACAATTATAAGAAATACCACGAGTTGGAAAAAGAAGTGCAAAGCGCGGAAACCAAGAAGCAAGCAGAGCGATGGGACTTTGAACGCAAGCAAACAGAACGCGATAAAAACCTTGCCGTAGAGCGTGCCAAACACGAAGCCACTGAGCAACTCTTACACAATGTTCTACCGCCAAGTATTGCTCATAGAATGATTGCCGGCGAAAGCTTGATAGCCGAGAAATTAGAAAATGTCTCCGTGCTTTTTGCGGACATCGTTGGATTTACAAAACTCTCTTCGCGCATTTCAGCGGAAGAACTTGTTGCCGGATTAGATAGAATCTTCTCCGCTTTCGACACGCTCGCCGAAAAACACAGACTCGAAAAAATCAAGACTATTGGCGATGCGTACATGGTCGTAAGTGGCGCACCCGAACCCTGTGAAGACCACGCCCAAGCAATGGCACTTATGGCAATAGAAATGATGGAAGCAATGAAGGAATTTCGTTCAATTTCCACAGGCGAGGAAATTCAAATCCGTATTGGCATTCATAGCGGAGAGGTTGTGGCAGGAGTAATTGGTAAGAAGAAATTTGCTTATGATTTATGGGGCGATGCGGTGAACACAGCAGCAAGAATGGAAAGTCATGGCGCAGCAGGGAAAATACATTGTAGCGCAGATTTTATGCGTGCCGTAGAGACGGTGCACGCACCGTCTCTACGGTTTATCACCCGTGGTCAGATGGAAATCAAGGGCAAAGGCATGATGAAGACATATTTTTTGGAGAAATTGTCTGCACAGGATTGATAGGATTTGTAGGACAGCCCTTTGTGGCTGTCTTACACGAAAAAATATCAAATACAAAAACAATCACAGTAATCAAAACAATCAAACAAATACACTTATGACACCCGAACAACTACAAAGCAGTGCACTTGCTTCATTATCAAACTCATGTAATCAATGGTGCTTAGCACATGAAGAGCAGCACATTGCCGAACAAGTCTTCGATTTTGAATACTATGGAAGAGAGTTCAAGGAACATGAAAAATCGGTTACGTATAGCAGTGATGACCAAAGCGAAACACATACGCTTCGTCGTACATTTGCCACGGTATTTACTCATTACACGGCACTACCAATGTTAGCACTCCGATTCGTTTTTTTTAGTATCCTACTATATACACAGCTTTTCCCACATATCCACATTGCCGCCCAAGTTCCCGCACGTTTATATGACGGCATGAAGTACCGCTGTATCGGTCCGTTTCGTGGCGGACGTTCGCTTGCATGCACAGGTGTGGCGGGCGACCGCAAGACCTATTACTTTGGTGCAACGGGTGGAGGCATCTGGCGTACAACCGATGCCGGTGAATCATGGAATCCCATAAGCGATAACACATTTGTTGCGTCGTCCATTGGTGCGATTGCCATTGCCCCAAGCGATGCAAATGTTCTTTATGCAGGGACAGGTGAATGTGATATTCGCGGCAATATCTCCTTCGGCGATGGGATGTATAAAACCACTGATGCCGGTGCAACATGGAAGCGGGCGGGCTTGCAAGAATCGTTCGCTATCGGCAAAATCAGTATTCATCCCGCTAATCCCGATGAGGTTCTTGCTGCGTGCATGGGGCGCATCTTCGGTACGGGCGGCGAACGGGGTATTTATAAAACCACCGACGGTGGCACAACATGGAAAAACGTTCTCAAGCGCAGCGGCACATTGGGCGACAGCACCGGAGCGATTGATATTCAACGCGACCCGCACAATCCGCGCATTCTCTATGCCGCACTCTGGCAGGCATACCGCAATGCGTATTCAATGTCAAGCGGAGGTAAAGGATGCGGCTTGTTCAAATCCTCCGATGGCGGCGATACATGGACAGAGATAAGTACCAATACAGGGTTGCCTAAGGGAATGATTGGTAAAATACGTATCGCTTGCTCACCCGCACAGCGCAACCGCCTGTGGGCAATGATTGAAAACGAAAACGGCGGACTCTTCCGCAGCGACGATGCAGGCAAAACGTGGCAGCGAACCTGCGATGATAAATCCATTCGCCAACGCCCGTGGTATTTCTCGCATATCACCGCCGACCCCAAAAATCCCGATGTTATCTATGCACTCAATGTGGGCTTCCACAAATCCACCGATGGCGGGCGAAGCTTTAAAGGAATCGGAACAATGCACGGCGACCACCATGATATGTGGATTGACCCCGCCGACCCCGAACGCTTTATTCTTGCCGATGATGGTGGCGCAACAGTTACCAATACCGGAGGCGACAGCTTCACCCAACTCGACATCCCCACAGCACAGTTTTACCATGTCACTACTGATAATCACATTCCGTACCGAGTGTATGGTTGCCAACAGGATAACTCTTCCGTTGGTATTGCCTCACGCACCACGGGCTGGTCTATTGACGAACGCGACTGGTTTGTCGCTGCGGGTGGTGAGTCGGGTTATATAGCCATTGATCCCAAGGATGAGAATATCATCTACGGTGGAAACTATGGCGGCTTCCTCTCGAAGTTGAACCGCACTACCACACAAGACCAAGATGTGAGTGTCTATCCTGACAATGTTGTGGGCAGCGGCGCAACCAATCACGTCTATCGCTTTCAGTGGACATTTCCCATTGTGTTTTCGAAGCATGATTCATCAACACTGTATGCTTGCGGCAATCATGTATTCCGCACAACAAATGCCGGTTATGCATGGGAGAAAATCTCGCCCGACTTGACGACGAATGATTCTTCGAAACAGCAACCATCGGGAGGGATGATTACCAAAGACAATACAGGTGTGGAAACACATTGCACCATCTTTGCCTTTGCCGAATCGCCGCTTGCTAAGAACATTCTCTGGGCGGGAAGTGACGATGGTCTGGTGCATCTCTCGACGAACGGCGGCGGCTCGTGGACAAATGTTACGCCGAAGAATCTGCCGAATAGCGGCAAGCCCGCACTTATCAGTATTATCGAGGCAAGTCGCTTCAATACCGGGACAGCATATATCGCGGCTACACGCTATAAATCAGCCGACGACCAACAGCCATATCTGCTCCGCACTACCGACTTTGGTAAAACGTGGGTGATGATAACAAATGGTATCAGTGCTCCAAGCTACACGCGCGTTATTCGTGAAGACACGAAGCGCAAAGGACTGCTTTATTGCGGCACAGAAACAGGGGTATTTGTTTCCTTCAACGACGGCGGCATTTGGCAACCACTGCAACTGAACCTGCCGCACACACCAATTCACGACATGGTTCTTCATGAGCGTGACGACGACCTTATCCTTGCCACACATGGACGCTCGTTCTGGATACTCGACGATATCTCACCATTACGGCAAATGGCAGAGGTCAAAGCAGATGCCGACATAATTCTGTACACGCCGCGACCAAGTTATCGTATCGAAGGTGGCTCATGGTCATCGCCACAAATGCAAACCGGCGAGAATGCACCCAATGGCGTGATGGTACATTATAGTTTGCGAACACGTCCCGACAAAGCAATTACTCTTGAGTTTTTGGATGCACGCGATTCACTCATCATTGCATACAGTTCCAATAAGGATGCGAAAGGTGAACCCGTAAAATCGGAGAATAAATTCTACCCCAAACAAGAGCGGATGCGAAGCACAGGTGCAGTACCCGCCGACAGCGGCTTCAACCGTTTTGTGTGGAATATGCGCTACCCGAATGCAACAGAATCACCGGTGGTAATGTGGGGTGCAAGCACTGCGGGTCCGCGTGCAGTGCCGGGTACATATTCTGTTCGGCTGAAACTCGGCGACTCGGTTATTGCAAAGCAGCCGTTCCGCATTATTCCAAGTGTGAACACTCCGTCCGCCGACTTCGTCGCGCAGTTCGATTTACACGCCCGCATCAACAAAAAAGTAAGTGAAACGCACGATGCCGTAATTGCGCTGCGCGATATGAAAACACAGCTTAATGCAGTACTCGGTCGTATTGCCGATGCCACGGGCGACACAACAAAAACAAAGGACATCCGCGCACTTGCAAAACGCATGGACGATACGCTGACATCGGTTGAGGAAGCATTGGTGCAGACCAAAGCGAAGGCGGGTCAAGACCTGCTGAACTATCCCATGAAACTTGGAAACAAACTCGCTGCTTTGGCAAGCACTGTTGCCTCGGCGGATACGCGCCCCACCGAGCAAACCTATGCCGCCGTTGCACGTATCGAAGCGCTTATTCAGCGCGAGTTAGATCGCTATGCACGTGTGAAAGAACGCGACCTGCCTGCATTCAATACCGCCGCATCGGGCTTCGCGCTGCCTGCCGTCCGCATCAAGAAAAAAGAAAAAAATTGATTGAAAAAAAATAATGACAACGAACCGTAGTGAGATGGAAATCAAAGGCAAGGGAATGATGAAGACATATTTCTTGGAGAAATTGTCTGAACAGGATTGATAGGATTTGTAGGACAGCCCTATGTGGCTGTCCTAAATGAAAAAATATCAAACACAAGCAACAATCATAGTAATCAAAACAATCAAACAAATCACAGTTTAGACCATGACAAACGAAGAACTCAAAACCAACGTAGAAGAACTCGAAGCAATGATTCAGAGTGGCTCTGACCACGCCTTTGTTGAAACCCAAGCGCGTGAACTCATTGCCTACACACGTACATTGAGCGGAGTCGAAATGAACGGTGAGATCGAAATTCACGTCCGCGTCCTGCTTGCTCTCTCAGAATCGCTCTGGCGGCGTGGCATGGCGCAAGATGCATTGCCGTATGCCGAACAAGCCCTTACACTTGCAGAACGAATAGAAAGCAAAGAACTGCAAGCCAAAGCACTCGGCAATATCGGGCTTGTGCATCGGAATCTCTCGGACTATGCGCTTGCCTTGGAGTACTATGGTAAGGCATTAGCACTCCATGAAGAACTCGGCAACAAAGCAGCGGTGGCATCATCTCTCGGTAATATCGGGAATGTGCATCGGAATCTCTCGGACTATTCCCTTGCCTTGGAGTACTATGGCAAAGCATTAGCGCTCGATGAAGAACTCGGCAACAAAGCAGGTATGGCAGCATGTCTCGGCAATATCGGGAATGTGTATGCGAATCTCTCGGACTATGCCCGTGCTTTGGAGTACTTAGGTAGGGCATTATCACTGAATGAAGAGCTCGACAGAAAAGCAGGTGTGGCAATACAGTTCGGCAATATCGGGGTTGTCCATGGGCAACTCTCGGACTATGTTCGTGCCCTGGAGTACTTTGGCAAGGCATTAACGCTCGATGAAGAACTCGGCAATAAAGCATTAGTGGCAAGTTGGCTGGGCAATATCGGGACTGTGCATTATTCTCTCTCGAACTTTTCCCTTGCCTTGGAGTACTATGGCAAGGCATTAGCGCTCCATGAAGAACTCGGCGACAAAGTAGGTGTGGCAAATTGGCTCAGTGGCGTCGGGACTGTACATAGGAATTTCTCGGACTATGCTAGTGCCTTGGAGTACTATGGCAAAGCATTAGCGTTCGCAGAAGAACTCGGCAATAAAGCATTAGTGGCAGATAATCTAGGCAATATCGGGGAAACCTACACAAAGCATGACTTTGACGGTTACGACCCCGCAAAAGCAGAAGAGTTCTTACTAAGAGCGATTGCGATGAATGAGGAACTCGGTACGAAAGGACAGAATCTTAAGGTTTTCAAAGGACTTTCAGAACTCTATGCAACATCAGAACGTTGGAAGGAATCAAGGGAGCAATTTGAGAAATACCACAACCTTGAAAAAGAAGTCCAAAGCGAGGATGCACATAAGCAAGCCAACCTCATGGAGCAACGCAGGCAAGCCGCCGAACGGGAAAAAGAAATTGAAATAGAGCGCACACGCGCCACTGCCGAGAAGCGCATCCTCAACAACATCCTTCCCGAAGAAATAACGCAACGACTGATAAAGGGTGAGAACCCGATAGCTGATACCTTCGATAGTGTTTCGGTTCTCTTCATGGACATCGTTGATTTCACAAAACTCTCGACAACTATATCTGCACAGCAACTTGTGCATTTGCTTAATGCCATCTTTACCGCTGCTGATGGCGTGATGCGAGAATTCGGTTTGGAGAAAATCAAGACCATTGGCGATGCATACATGGCAGTAGCGGGCGCACCAATTGTGCAAGAAGACCATGCCCAAAGAGCCGCAAACGCCGCACTCAAACTCCTTGAGGTGATGGAGAATCTTGAAGTCAGTTTCCCTCCTGAATATGGTGACAGAAGTTGGATAGAGAGTATTCCCGAAATACAGGTGCGCATTGGACTGCATTGCGGTCCGGCAGCAGCGGGTGTTGTTGGTGAGAATAAGTTTCTCTATGATTTATGGGGTGATGCGGTGAATACCGCAAGCAGAATGGAAAGTCATGGCGCAGCAGGAAAAATCCATGTGTCGGATGATTTTTGCATTGCCGTAGAGACGATGCATGCAGCGTCTCTACGGTTTATCCCCCGCGGCGAAATGGAAATCAAAGGCAAAGGAATGATGAAAACATATTTCTTGGAAAAAGAATAATTTCTATAAATTTGACAATGTACATTAAGGTATAATCCAATGACAGCCGAAGAACTCAATAAAACAGCCGACGAACATTTCCAACATGGGTGCTACGAAGAAGCCGAATCTGCTGCCGTTGCCGCCCTAAATGTCGCCCGGCTATCAGGAAACTCATTGCAAGCCGGAAGGGCTGCTGTGTTTATAGGCAATATCGCCCAACGACACGGAGAATATTTGAAAGCTCTCGAGCAGTATCAATTGGCGCACGAATCATTTGAAGTCATAGGCGACTCCGGTAGAATTGCCATTACCCTCGGCAATATCGGACGCGCTTACCGCAACCTCTCGGACTATACAACTGCGGCAGAATATTACCGCAAGGCACTCGCATTGGACGAAGAACTCGGAAATTGGCGTGGTGTGGCTGATCACACGGGCAATCTTGGCAACCTTTTTCTCCTCATGTCCGACTATCCGAACGCGCTGGTATATTACCAAAAAGCCCTCTCATTGGCTGAACAAACCGGCAATGCCACTGCTATCGCTATTCACACAGGCAATCTCGGCAATATCTTCCTACTGTTTGCAGATTACCCAAATGCTTTATCTTTGTTCCATAAATCCCTCGCCCTTGCGGAAGCGTCCAATAATATGTCAGACACCGCTACGCAATTAGGTAACATCGGGAATATCTATCTTGCCATGAAGGAGTATCACATCGCCCTCGACTACTACCACAAGGCACTTACGACAAATGAGCAACTCGGCGACAAAGTGGGAGCAGCATCCCAAATCGGTAATATAGCTGCCATACACTTTTACCTTCATGACTACGCAATGTCATTGCAGTATTATCAGCGTGCGCTCGGCATTCACAATGAGCTTGGGAACAAGGCAGGAGCTGCCGACGTGTATGTCAATATAGGGAGCAACTGCAAAATGATAGGTGACGATGCCGGCGCAATGGACTATTGCAACAAGGCATTAGAACTCTATACCGAGGTCAACAATATAGCCGGAATCGCCAACTGCACACAGAATTTAGGTACACTGTATTCGGACGAGGACAATACCGAATATGATCCTGTCCTCGCCGAACGGTATTATCTGCGAGCAAAGGAACTCTTCGAAGAACTTGGTGCCAGAAAAGAACTTTACGAAACACACTATTGCCTGGCAGTCCTCTTTCAGCTAACCCGCAACTGGGAAAAAGCATTCACCCATCATCAACTCTTTTATGCTCTTGAAAAAGAGGTATTAAACGAAGAAGCAAAAAAACAAGCCGAGCGACTGAACTACGAACGCAAAACGGCAGAACGTGAAAAACAGGCGGCTATTGAGCGCACACGGCTCGAAGCGACCGAACAATTGCTGCACAATGTGCTGCCGCCGGAAATTGCCAGCAGGATACTGGGGGGTACAAAGCTCATCGCCGATAAACTCGATTCCGTGTCGGTACTTTTCGCCGATATTGTCGAATTTACCTCATTATCACAAGACATTTCTCCCGAGGAACTCGTGAAGGGGCTTAACGCAATTTTCACAATTTTCGACGAATTAGCCGAAAAGTATGGCTTAGAAAAAATTAAAACAATGGGCGACGCCTATATGGCGGTAAGCGGAGCACCCATACCACGCTCTGACCACGCACAGGCTTTGGCTATTATGGCATTCGACATGATGGAAGCCGTCAGCCGCTTTAACCCCTTCCTGACCGGCAAGCCGCTTCGCTTGCGTATAGGCATACATAGCGGCGAGGTCGTGGCGGGTGTAATCGGTAAGAATAAATACACATATGACCTTTGGGGCGATGCCGTAAACACTGCAAGTAGAATGGAATCTCACAGCGAAGCTGGGAAAATTCATTGTACGGAAGATTTTGTAAGAGAATTAAGAATGAGGAATGAAGAATTAAGAATGAAGGACAAAGAATTAACTGGCGACAATTCTCAATTCGTATTCGTTCCGCGTGGCGAAATGGAAATCAAAGGAAAAGGAACAATGAAGACCTATTTTTTGGAGAAGGCGGATTAATAAAAAAAAGAGATTTATACCATGATTATAGCGATTGTATAGATTTTAGTGATTGACTTTTTTTTGATGTGTATGTATTCGAGACATAAGATTAGACTTCAGAACTAATATTGTGTGAGTATATAGTTACATATCAATGAAGTACATACAACACGAAAGGTTAAAAAATACTACCACTGATTGGGAACATATTCGGGGTATGTATAATTGTGGTAATATCGAAATTGCTAACACCCGGGTTTTTTGGCATAAGCTCGCTAAAATGCCTAATAGTTGTGTTTCATTTCCGTATAAACACTCGGCGGGGAGATGAAATGCAAAGCGGTGGCACAGTTTGGAAACTGTGCCACCGCTTATTATCTTCATGAAAATTCGGAAGCGAAAAAGCCACGCCGCCGGAAGATTAATTACTCGGCTTCTAAGGTGATTATTGCCCCGTTGTTGACCACCGGCTCACCTGACTTTGATTTATAACCAGACATCGCAGCACTTGCTGTAAAAGAAACGGTCTTATTCGCCTCTCCTCTAGGACCTTTAGTTAAGCTGATGCCACCTTCTACTACAGGGGTGACATCAACAGCGGCACCGATGAGTGGGCGCCCCTCGGAGTCCTTAACAGTGATTGTAATAACGATTTGCATAGGTGCGATTGGATCTTCTACCATGGTTTTTTCTCCCGAAATTGAATATATAAACACAGTTAGCTGCAACTTACGTTTTTTTTTCTGTATAGAGTATAGAAATTGTATTTTTGTGCATAAAAATATTGTTATAATTTCATACATTTTTATGAATTTCAATAACTTACTATATGGTTGTGCAAGAAGTGGCGAACAAAACCACGATACTGACACACAAGCCGCATTCAAACTTCTTGACATGATGAAAAACTTAACAGTAAGTTCCACTCCTGAATATGGCGATAGAAGTTGGATAGAGAGTATGCCCGAAATAGAAGTTCGCATTGGTCTGCATTGCGGTCCTGCGGCGGCGGGCGTTGTTGGTGAGAACAAGTTCCTCTATGATTTATGGGGCGATGCAGCGAACACCGCAAGCAGAATGGAATCCCATGGCGCAGCAGGAAAAATCCATGTGTCGGATGATTTTTGCATTGCCGTAGAGACGGTGCACGCCCCGTCTCTACGGTTTATTCCGCGTGGCGAAATGGAAATAAAAGGCAAAGGAAAAATGAAAACCTATTTTTTGGAGAAAGTACAATAATGAATGATATTCGGGAACTTCTTGTCCTTTCAGAAATAGCATTAAATAATGCAAGAGACAATCATGATAATGTACGGTATGAAGATGCAGAAAAAGAAGCCCTTAACGTTATACGAATGTTAGAGCCGTACACTGATAGAAATGATTTAGGGCATGAAAAGGATAATAATTCCGTACTTTATAAAGTGTTTGGAGCAATTGCTCATGCCTATAACCGACTTAATTCACTGGAACTTTCCCGCCATAATTTTCATCAATCCCTTGTCTATGCCCAAGCGGGAATCGAAATATCCGAGCGTATAGGTAATACTTTGCGGTTAGTTCATTTATATATTAATATGGGTGATGCCTATCTACACAAATCTGAGTACAATCTTGCTCTTGATAATTATCGCATAGCATTAGAAAAAAACGAAATTATTCATAATAAAGAATTATTGGCAAAAATAACAGGTCAAATGGGAATTGCCTATAAAGAATTAACGGACTATACGACAGCATTAGAATATTTTCATCGGGCTCTGATACTCAACGATGAGCTGAATAACAAGGGTGGGGTTGCCGGTAATACAATGAATATAGGAGTAGTGCATCAGGTATTTGGTGAGCATGAGCGTGCTCTCGAATGTTTTCTTCGTGCTTTATCCATTTTTGAAATGATCCAAGATAAGGTTTCCATTGCTTTTGCTCTCAGCAGTATAGGTGGAGTGTATTTTCGTCTTAAAGAATTTGAGCATGCTTTAGAGTTATATCAACGGGCTTTAGCATTACAATTAGAACTTGGTGAAAAACGCGATGCTCTTGTCGCTCGCGGAAATATCGGACATGTTTATAAAAATATAGGCGAATATGATAAGGCATATGAGTATTTAATACAAGCATATCATGATTCTGTGGAGATTAGTGCTATCTATCCACAATTACATTGGCTCAATGGTTTGGGTGATTTATTGTCTGATAAAGCATATCATGGGTACTCACCGAAAAAAGCCGAAGAATATCTTTTACAAGCAGTGGAAATAAGCATCCTTCATGGTATTAAAAATATTACCCTAACTGCCTATAAGTCACTTGAAACATTATATTCACAAATTGAAGAGTGGCAAAAAGCATATGAGGCACGCAAATTCTTCGACACAATAAAAGAGCAAATCAATATAGAAGGTGCCCAACGAAAAGCCGAACAAAGAGAAAATGAACGGAAAATAGCCGAACAAGAAAAACGATTAGCAATTGAGCGAGCTGCCAGTCAAGCTCGTATTGAAGAACAAGAGAAATTATTACATAATGTTCTGCCCCCGACAATCGCTGAACGTTTATTGAAAAAAGAAACATTTATAGCAGACAGTTATCCTTCGGTAAGTGTGTTATTTATGGATTTAGTAAATTTTACACGTATAGCAAGTATAGTGCCACCAAAACATTTAATTTATGTGCTCAACACGATATTTAGTACCGCAGATAATATAATGGAGCAGTATGGTTTAGAGAAGATAAAAACGATAGGCGATGCTTATATGGCAGTAGCGGGTGCGCCTGAATCACAAGAAGACCATGCAATTCGCGCCGCCTCAGCGAGCATAGCATTATTAGATCGAATGAATACTTTACACATAAGCATACCTTCTGAACTTGGTGATACATCCTGGATAGAAGCGATAGGCGAAATAGGTGTGCGGATAGGTATTCATAGCGGTGAAGCGATAGGTGGTGTTATCGGTGACAAGAAATTTAGTTTTGATTTATGGGGCGACGCCGTGAACACGGCAAGCAGAATGGAATCCCACGGCGAAGTGGGAAAAATCCATTGTAGCGCAGATTTTATGCGTGCCGTAGAGACGGTGCACGCACCGTCTCTACGGTTTATTCCCCGTGGTGAGATAGACATTAAAGGCAAGGGAATAATGAGAACATATTTTTTGGAGAAAGTGTCTGTACCATGATTTTTGGGATTTGTAGGACAGCCCTATGTGGCTGTCCTAAATGAAAAAATATCAAACACAAAAACAATCACAGTAATCAAAACAATCACACAAATTACAGTTTAGACAATGACACTCGAAGAACTCACTTGCTTGCTCTTTCACAATCGCTTTGGCGGCGCGGTATGGCAAAGGATTCACAATATCGTTGATACTACCGTTCTGTCTTCAAATATTTCAGAATAAAAATTCATACATTCACTGATTGTCATTGTCAAATGAGCAGATGATGTCACGGAACAGTTCGACATTGAAATAATCAAAACTATATACATATCAAGAACATATCAATGATATATCCGCCTTGCTACGTAATTATTACGTAGTCACCATTGCTACATACGCTTTGTAATTTTGCGATTACTCAACAGGTATCAAGCAGATATTTAATGTACAGATATTTATCAAAGGAAAAAATTTATGTCAAAGTACGGTTCAAACAAAATGTACTACGGTGTCATAGTTGCAGGTGCGGCACTTAGTCTTGCAATTGCGTTGTTTTCGGGTTGTTCTGATTCCTTGAGTTCCGAGTCAGCATCTCCGAAACTTGGAGATATGAACGAGGAAAAAGCCGATAGAAAAAGCCGGACTATTCAAATCAACGGAACTAACACCGCTCTGATAACAACAATTAATGGGTATTCATTTTCGGTACAATCATCGCCTGCTCGTGTGGAAGTATTGAGCGGCAACGCAAAAGTCGCAACCTTTACCGATAAGTGTTATACTGTATCAATGGCCGGACCGTCGAGAACATTCACAGAAGTCAATAGCGTGTCGGGCAGCACCAATATGACGACATATTCCGTGACACATGGCACTTGGGTGCGCAAACTAACTGCACCATTTAGCATCGCAGTCTATAACAGCAACCCGATGGCGCAAAAAGAAGTGTTGAAACAATGGCTATACGATGCTATAATAGCCAATCAAAACGGGGTACCGGATGTGCTGGAAACTGCAATGCAATATATCGCAGGTGCGTCGGCTCAAACCGGAATATTCAACAATAAGTCAGTTCAAATGTATGGAGATGCGACATATTCATCGGGCGGTGATTACAATGATTATTTTCAAGTAACTATCAATTATACCAATCCCTGGACAAAAACAGACGCTCCCGAAGCCAATGAAGCATTATCGCTGGATTGTTCAGGCTATATGCGCATGATTTGGGGCGCGCGGAGCAATTCGTCCGGTTCATACACTGATGGGCAGATTCCACTTTCGATTGATAAAAACGGTTCATGGGATAATTCCAATAACACCATGACACGCACATCATACGCCATGTATGCCAATTCCCCCGGTGAAGTGATTATTGCGCACACGGGAGCAACAGCTATGAATCAGGTGAGTAAGCTCAATATCGGCGATCTTGTGTTTTTCGATGATAATATTGGTACGTCTGCATCGAAGATAAACCATGTCGGTATGTATATTGGGCAATGGACTCAACCGGGTACAGCCACATCCTATGCCCGATTTATTTCGAGCCGCACATCCATCAACGGACCGACCATGGGCGACTATAAAGGTGCTTCGCTACTCAATTATTCCACTACATCAAAATACACAAAAACCTTCTGTGCGGCAAGGCGATTGTGATAGCTGTACTGCAAAGCGAAATAGCGCGGGAAAAATTTCCAAAAGATAAAGAATCGTGGTAACCTTCACACCGTGTAAATCATAAAGCAGACACCAATAATTGCAGTTTAATTTTTCATTGTTTCTAAGGCAAATTCTTCTGCTAAAGTGTGTAAATTTGTTGCATTGGTATTACTTACAATAATAATGGTGGTATTATTATCCATGATATGAATCCAATAGGCATTTGCACCCCAAATTGACCCTTGTCTATTAACGACTGTATATGTTTTTTCACCGAATTTCTGCTGACTTACCCATAAACCATAAGCAACATTATAAAGTGCAGGATAGGGAGTCATCATAAGATTAACAGTACTTTTTGGTAGAATTGTTGAGGAAAAAAGGGCTTTATCTAAGCGGAAAATATCATCAACAGTTGAATACATTGCTCCCGCAGAAAAATAATTTTCAATATACATGGGGGCATCTCGATAAAAAATCTTCGTACTGTCATCAATATAATATGTTGATGCTAAACCTTTGATAATATCTTTGTGATATAGCATGGCGGTATGTTGCAACTGAAGAGGTTGCACGATGATAGAGTGTAGATTTTCTGAAAAGGATTTTCCTGTTATTTTTTCGATGATTCTTCCAAGAATGATATAATCCGCATTATTGTACCGAAATTGGCTACCCGGTTCATAGTCTAATGTACCGCTACAATAACGACGAATAAATTCATCAACAGAGTAAGGTGATTGATATAAGGCTATTCCGTTTGATCCCTCGCAATGCATAATACCGGAGCTATGAGTCAATAAATGGTGAAGTGTGACACGCTCTTTTCCCTCACCCGAATATTCCGGATAATATTTTCCAATAGTTTGATGAAGATTAAGCACACCTTTTTCATAAAGATGTAAGATGATGAGTGAGGTAAATACTTTTGTCACAGATGCTATCTTGAAGAGGGATTGAGAATTGATGCTCGTTCCCTCTTCTCTGTTTGATAAACCGACACCTGATTTATACAGAACTGATCCGTTTTGTGCTATTAATACTGCCCCGTTAAAATTATTGTTTTTATAGTATTTCTGTATAATTTCTTCATAATTATGCGCATATACAATGGGAGACAATGAAAAACAATTCCAAAGTATATACAGAATAAATATATGTCGCATTATAATAGCAAAAAATGGATTAAGAAAAATAGTCGTTCAGACTTTATATAGATTACTGTGGGGTCATCATTTTTATATCCGTAAATGTTCCATGTATATTGGTGAATGTTATTTGGTACAGATAAGGAGCAACCGGTAATCCAAGATTGTCCATTGTGAATGAGACGGCATGGTCGCCTTCCGATAATTGATTGTCATGCAGAACCAAGAGTTTTTTCCCATTGAGATCAAAAAGCTCAATAACTACTCTGCCCGATTGATGCAATGTCAAAGGTATAGAAATATCTTTATGATAGGGATTTGGGTAGTTCTGACCTAAGGAAAAATATTTTGCATTTTCTTTTTCTATATGCCCCACGCCGAGAGTACCTTCTCCTTGCACAGCAATTTCCATATATGACTCATACTCGCCTGTTGTTTCATTGCGTGTCAGGGTAGCTAATTGTACTGTGTATCCGTCAGAGAAAATATTATCACTGCTGAATGTTAGTGGGTCATTACCTTTGGTGTAGATATCTTTATGAGCAGTAAACAGCGTATTTTTTTGTTCTATATCAAATGTTAATTGTGATACGGCAGAATATGATGAACTTACATAGACTTGAAAATGTATATGAGTGATGCGCCCATTATACCATCCCGGGAAGATGGTTTTGAAGGTAACTTCACCTTGTGCATCAGTAATTTGATAGCCTCTGAGGAATGTTGAATTTGCATTTCCGGGATTATTGTTTGTATTGTAGCCCGAATAGACGCCATCTTTGTTGCAATGCCATATATTAACACGCACATTGGACATTGGTTGGCAATTTGTCACACCTAAGACTTTAAGCCGCAGGTTCAAAGGTACACCTTGTTGTGATTCTCGTATGTCCTGACGCAAGTAAAAAGTATTTGCAGTGAGATCCAATGGAAAAGGACCTGCGGTTTCACTCGGGATGAGAGTGCAATCAGCCGCAATTGTTTTTGTTGTCGTACCATCCATAGCTAAGGATGGTAATGGCATAAACGACGCTGCACCCAGTAGTCCGGTCGCCTTTATGAAGTTTCTTCTTGTATTGTTCATAGAATTTATAGATGATGAGACATTCATATTCAGTAATACAAAACACGGAAATTTGTTGCAGATACTCTTATTTTCAGTACATTGCAGGTATTGTAATGAAGTGAAGCGCACAAAAGTATATGATAGCACATAAACAATATGATAGATGAATCAGAAATAGAGAGTGTCCTGACAGGAATTGATGGGAAGTTCGATAGAACAACACTTGTGTCATTACTGGACAAAGCAGAGAAGAGTATGGAACAGGGTTATGCCATAAATGCAAAAGAATCATTGCTTTTTGTCTTGAAAAAATCTACTGATATTGATTTTCATGAAGGAATTGTCCGCGCATTGACCGGATTGGGTAAGGCATCTCTTGTCTTGTCAATATTCGAGGAAGCACTTGACTATCTTGCGCAAGCGGAAACATCTGTGGTGCGCCATTTTCCTTCTTCAACTTTCCATGGCGATATACTTTCTCACAAAGCTGTTGTTCATAAACAACGTGGTGAATATGATGATGCATTGGAATTGAACCATAAAGCGCTGAATATATTTGTTAAAAATGGGGATAGAAAACGTGAAGCTCGCACTATTGGTAATATTGCCAATATTTATGTGAAGTTGGGAGAATTTGCTAAAGCAATGGAATATTATCAGCCCTCACTCAGAATTTATGAGGAGTTGAAAGATTTATTTGCCATAGCTCGAACTTTAAACAATATGGGAAATATTTTTAAAAACCAATCTCTTTATAACGAAGCTTTGGAATATTATGGGCGTGCACTTACAATAAATACCGAGAATAACTATTGGTCAAATACTGCACAAAATTATAATAATATTGGTAATGTACATCGCGTAAGAGGTGACTTTGAAATGGCAAAATATTATTATAAAAAATCAATAGAAGTGAGTACAAAACTTGCCAGTCAAGAAGTAATTGCGCAGAATTTAGAAAATTTAGGCAATGCACATTATGGACTTGCCGAATATTCTCTTGCTTTGGAATGTTATCAGAAAGCATTAGAAATACGTAATGTTATCGGCACCGAGCAAAGAGGGTCATTGTATTTGCATCTGGGGAATTTGCATCAAGCTTTAGATGATTATGATACGGCATTCTATTATTATCATCTTGCTTTGGACGATTATAGAAAATTTAAGCGTAAAAGTTCGGTCGGTGATGCGCTTGCCAATATCGGTGCTTTGTATAGTTTGACCGGACAATATGATATGGCATTGGATTATTTGCATCAAGCATTAGAATCACATATCAATTCGGGCAAAAAAATAGGTATATCAAATGTTTTTTTGAATATAAGCAATATCTACAGATTGCAGGAAATGTATGAGCAAGCATTTGAGACATTGCAATTGGCTGAACCAATTATCCATGAAGCCGGGTCGGTTTATTCTCGAGCAATGTTCCTATATATTAAAGCGCAGTTATTGGCAAAAAAAGAATATGATAATGCCAATACTGAAATTGCTGAACAATTATTTAATGAAGCTCTTGTTTTATTTGCTACAACATATTCCAAAAAAGAGCAATACGAAGTGAGTTGTGGTCTGGCAACTCTTTACAAAGAGCAAGGACGATGGAAAGAAGCCGGAGAACTTTTTGAACAATGCTTGGAATTACAGCGCACGGTTTTTTCTGAAAAAAGTCAAAAAGACCTTACTTTGTTCGATTTAAAACAGAAAGTTATTCTTGCGGAACAAGAAAAAAAAATAGCTGAACATGAAGCAGAAATATATCGTTTGCGGAGTGTTGAACTTTTGCAAAAAAACGCGCTTGTTCAAAAAGAATTAGAAGCAACGATTGAAATCATTGTTCAAAAAAACTCTTTAATCAAAAAAATTAATGACACAATAACCGATGCTGTCCATCTCTCGCCTCAACACAGTCGCCAAACATTGTACGATTTATTGGATTCTTTGGAAGCACCGCACTTAGCAGAGACCGAGCGCAGCCGTCTTCAAGCCCAAATTAAAACTGCCTACAGTAATTTTATTCAAAAATTAGAAGCGGATTATCCTTCCCTTTCGGAGACTGAACTGAAGGTGTGTACTTTATTGTCCATGGGTTTGTCATCATCAAAAATTGCCATAACCTTTGGTTTGTCGCAAAGAACCATAGAAAAGCACCGTGAGCATATTCGTAAAAAAATCGGCTTACAAGAACAAAGCCTGACCGCGTTTCTTCAACGGTATGCTGTGGACTGAGAAGTTAATTTTGCCACTACGTAGGTTTTACGTACCCCGCTGTATAGAAATGAATGGTACTTTTGTACTTGATAAAATGAGTGTAGTATTTTCCCTTTTTTCTTTTTACAATTTTACAGGAGGTAGTTCAATGAAACTACGGTGTCTCTTTGCAGTATGTGTGATGATGGCAGCACACACGATGTATGCACAGCAATCCGCCCAATTTGTGGCAGATGTCAAAAATGCTCATGGCTTGGAACATGTTCAATCCATAACACTTAACGGTGTTATGACGCAATTCGACAAAACGACGATTGTGTCGTATTTATGCAGAAATGATAATCATGCACTTATCACGATGCGTACGCCCGAGACAGGTCTTGACCAAATGTCCTATAAAGGCAATGATGGTTGGATAACAAGCGAAATGGCAGGTGGAAGCAATAAAATGCCTCTTCGTTCTATGGATTTGATTACTACTCGTGAGGCAGCAACGATGATGGGATTGATGACTCGTTTAGAAAAAGTTGCGTCGTTTACCATAGGAAATCGCCTAACAGAAAATGGTAAAACATTGATTCGCGTGCTTGCTCATATTGCCGACAATGATGATAGAGTTCTCTATTATGATGCGGAAACCATGTACCTTGTGCGTGAAGTGCGGAAAGAAATCAATCAAGGTTCGCTTGATGTTGTGGTAGAATATAGTGATTATCGCCGTATTAATGGTGTGGCATTGCCACATCGTATCGAAAAGAAAATAGGTAATGATATCATTGCTGTGTATGTGTTCGATACAGCCAAAATCAATATGCCGATGGCTGATTTTATTTTTGACAATGGTGTTAATCAATAATTATATTTTCCCACAATATTCTGAATAATCATGAAAACATTATATTCTTTTTTGATAAGTGTATTTATTGTATGCAGCATGACTGCATCGGCTCAACTTTCTACCAAAGGTACAGACTTTTGGTTGGGATTTAGTGAAAATCTTGGTAGTCCAACTCTTACCGTTTTTATTACTTCTGATGTTGCTACGACGGGTACTGTTTCTATACCAATGGGAACATTCTCACAAAACTTTACACTTTCTGCCAACTCTTCTACATCAGTTGTTATTCCTTTAAATCAAGGATATAACACCGCTTCTGAAACTATTAGAAATATGGGGATACGCGTTGTTGCTAGTAATCCTGTTTCTGTTTATGGGCTTAATGCAGCAACCGCTTCCAGTGATGCAACGGGTGTGTTGCCCATTCCGGCTTTGGGAACTATTTATACTATTGCCGGGGCAAGAACAGATGAGTTTAACTCTCAATTTTTAATTGTCGCTACAGAGAACAATACCGTTGTCACAATTAATCCTTCTTCAACGACGCGGAATTTTCGTTCAGCAAATACACCCTTTGATATTACCTTGCAAAGAGGGCAGACTTATCAGGTTCAATCGTCATCAAGCCAAAATCTTAATGGAAGTACTGTGACATCAACTCTTCCGGTTGCTGTTTTTGCAGGTGCGACTTGTGTCCGTATAGGTGGCTGTACAGCATGTGACCACATTTTTGAGCAAAATATGCCCACAAATCGTTTAGGGCAAAACTTTATTATTGTTCCTCTTGCTTTGCGTACGGCACCAATATTTTATGATGTTGTTGCAACAGAAAACGGTACAACAATTCAACGTAATGGTACTACCGTTGCCACCTTAAATGCACGTCAGGTCTATAGTTTTTCAAGCACACAGCGTGAAGTTGTGACAAGTTCTGCACCTATTGCTCTTATGCAATATAGTCCCGGTACAAGTTGTGATAATGTAGTATCCGATCCCTTTGTTGTCTATGTTCCTCCTGTAGATCAAATGATAGATCGTATTGTTTTTAATGCATTTGTTACACCCAATATTCCGACATATTTTGTCAATATTGTCACAGCAACGTCAAACACAGCGAATGTGATATTAGACGGTAGTCCTGTGACAGGCTTTACGACTATTCCCAATGACCCGACAATGTCTGCGACAACGGTGTCTGTGAATGGCGGTACCCATACATTAGATGCGGGTGGCGGTGAATTATCAGCTATGGTTTATGGTTATGGGCAAGCTGATTCTTATGGCTATCTTGCCGGCACGGCAGCAACTGCTTTGCGAGGCAGCGATATTGTTGTCACACCGGAATTTAGTTATATGCAGAATATACCTTACATTGATTATCGAGCAAATGATATCACTACAACAAATTCCGTTGCGGTGATGGGATTAACCGTGCGTGATGGCGGTGCTACCGCGCCCGATAATGACGGTTTCACTACGACGATGACTTCTTTAACCATTGATGTCAGCCATCCTGCTATGATTCGCCGCCTTGCTCTTTATGATGGCATTAATGAAATAGCAGAAGTGTCTATTCCTTGTTGCACAACATCGGTGGCGCAATTCACAGGATTGAATATTGTGGTGCCGGATAATGGTACGCGTACACTTGAGTTACGAGCTACATTTACTGAGTCGGTTAATGATAATACTCAATTGCTGTTCCGCGTTGTGGAAGCTGTTTCGATACCGGGCGGCACAGAGTTTCGTGATCTTGACGGCGGTGGAGCCGTAAGTTCGATGAATGGCGACGATAATCGTTTGGAAGTCATTGCCGATCGTTTGCGTTTTCTGGGTCAGCCATCTGATGTGGATGTTGATGCGATGATGCAACCTGATGTAACGGTCGAAGCTATTGATGAATTCAATAATCGTGACCGCGATGTGGAAGGACGTGAAGTCTTTATCACCAATCGCAGACTTAATAATTCTCCAGAAGGAGCATTGATGAATGAAGATGGCATCGCGCGTTATGGCACATTGACATTTGGTACTTCATCGCCGTTTGAACAATTAACTGCCTCTTCACCGGGCTATCAGCCGGGTCTAAGTACAGCATTTGCTATTAGAGGTGCGAGTACAACAGGTAATAGAATCCTTCATTTGAATGCAGGCACTCACTCCGGTCCTGATGGCACATTAACCGATTTTTGGGATGATCTTGCCGGTAATGATGATAATGGTGAGCAATCGGTAATGGCTCGTCGTCCGGCATTACGTAATAGTGCTGCGTTTCTTATCAATAGCCATCCTGTGGTGCAATTCGGTGTCGGACGCGGTATGCAAATTAAAACACGTTCAGAATTATCAAGCGGTTCAAGTAAAACCATGTTTGCCGTTATTCGCACAGGTGCTAATGTGACATCTCGCCAAATGCTTATGGAATTTGGCGGTATCCCCGGCGGTTTTAATATGTATATAGACGGCTTCCGTTTATATGCAGGCGTATGGGATCAATTACGTGCATGGCATCTTCAGCGTCAAGTATTACCTAATCGCGTGTATTTGGTGCAATATGTCTATGATGGCAGTCGCAATCGTTTATCGCTTAACTCAACCAGTTATCTGATTGAAGCTGCTTCATTGGCAGTTAATTTCCGTGACCCCAACATACAAGGCGGTAATCAATTGAATGGCATCGGTGCTGTTGTGGAACAAACGCGCTATCATAATGCTTATTCATTTTTACCATTTGGTGATCCATTTTTGGGTCAAATAGCTGAGGTTATTATGCTTAACACAGCGGATGTGGACGAAAGAACAGCAGTGTTTGATGAGCTAAACCTTAAATATAATATCGGCGCTCCGGGTAATCCTTTGCTGAAAGAAAGTGAAGAGGAAAATATAGCCAATCAACCATTGCCATCGGTAGAATTAATGCCAAATCCGGCAAATGACCTTATTACACTTTTCAGCAATGGTGCGGCGATACGACAAATCACCATTACAACAATGGAGGGTGTGGAAGTGCAAAAATTGTATCTGAGCGGCGAATATACAACCCGTACTTTTGAAACAAATCGCTTGGCTGCGGGTATGTATCGTGTATCGGTAAAAACTGCTGAAGAAACCGTGAATATACCATTGACAATTGTTCGTTAAAATTTATTTTTATTACAGAAAGCTCATTCCATCTGATGGAGTGGGCTTTTTTTATGTTGTGAAAACAAGAAATTCACCATTTTTGAAAATATTTTTATCAATTTTGTTGATGACAATGAAAACAATCGCTGTATTTTGTGGTTCAAGTTCGGGTAATGAAGAACTGTATGCCGAACAGGCATACACATTAGGCACATACCTTGCTCTCAATCAATATTCTTTGGTCTATGGCGGAGCATCCATTGGGTTAATGGGGGCTGTAGCAGATGGTGTTCTGGATAATGGTGGTAAAGTCACGGGTATTATCCCTTCTTTTTTTACCAATAAAGAAATTATGCATCAGCATTTGACAGAATGTATTATCGTAGAGTCCATGCATGAAAGAAAAATGAGTATGTATAAACTCTGTGATGGTATTATTATTCTGCCCGGCGGTTATGGAACAATGGACGAATTTTTTGAAATACTGACATGGGCACAATTAGGATTGCATACTAAACCCATAGGACTATGGAATATTGAAGGATTTTATAATCCATTAGTAACGATGATAAAGACAATGGCGGAAAAAGGATTTGTTCGCGAAGAACATATTCCATTATATATAGTTCACGATAACTATGAGCAATTACTTGCTTTGATGGCTTCATACTCCCCTCCCCGACTTCGGCAATGGGTTGAGGAAACAGGACTTTAATACCAATATTTGGTTGTGCTCATTGTTTTTTTTCTCAAGTTTTTTATGTCTTTGATTCTAAAACATTTAAGCGTACAAAAAAGAAATAATAATAGTACTATGTGGTCGTGAATTATACTGATGTGGCAGCAATTAATCTGTCGTTTTTTTCTTTGCTATTATTATAGTGTGAATTTCAATTTCTGTGGTGTTTCTTTTATATTCCACGTTCATTATTCTCAAGTCGTCAAAATTATTTTCAGCCAATTGTGATGTGATGTCATTGAGATTGTAAAAATAAAAATAACTTCGGTGCCCAATGCTTCCTACTTGGAAACCGGATGTACATGGGTCGCCTTCGACAAAACTAATATAAAGAAGTCCATCATCATTCAGTAAATTGTAGCAGTCGTTGATAAATTTATGACTGTCGGTATGTGATAAATACGGCAAGCAAAACCCACAAATGACTCCGTCATATTTTATTGTGATTTTATCAATATGTCTTATATCCATAATCGCAAAATTTGCTGTTGGATTATTCTTTTTGGCAAGTTCAATCATATTGGGTGCAATATCAATTCCAACAATATCAAAGTCGGGTCGAGTTGATAAAAGATACTTTGTGATATTACCCGGTCCGCACCCAATGTCTAACAGTGCAGCATTTTTCTTTATAATGGAATGACAAACAATAGAATATGTTTCATTATAAATATCCAAGTCCATGAATTTGTCTTGATACAATGAAGCAATGGTATTCCACGTTTCGAATGTTTCTTTATATCTGTCCATTTTTGTGCCGTTTGATTATATTTTTGTCATTGTCATTTAAGGTAGTGCAATAAATTTTTTCACTATTGATTACAATATATCTACAAGACAATTTTTGCAATTGGACAATAAATTGTTCTTCTCATATTTGTCTGGGTTCATTAGCCATAAAATGTATCTTCTGCCCATTTAGCAGGGTTATTGATTATGTAATTTGTAATGTTATGATAGGATTTTTCATTGCGGATAATGTGTTCATAATAATTGCGTTGCCACAATTTGCCATCAAATGGTTGCCAACCCAAATTTTTCACCCCACGTATATATTCATTGGTTGTCATTGTTTTAAACCATTGCACGACACGATATAGGGGCGAACCGATGTGTTCGCCCTCTGTTTTATCAGGATGATTGTTGATGTGTTTATCAGGATGATTGTTGATGTGTTTATCAGGATGATTGTTGATGTGTTTATCAGGATGATTGTTGATGTGTTTATCAGGATGATTGTTGATGTGTTTATCAGAATCATTGGTAATGGGGCGGACACGCAGGTCAGCCCCTATTGCCCCGACATTTTCTATGATACAATGGAAATGATTGGGCATTATCATCATTTGATGACATTTAATATCAGGGAATTTTTGTTCCAATACATAATACCATTTTTCAACAATTTTACCGGCATCGTTCCAAATCATTTCAGGGCAGACACGTAGGTCTGTTCCGACAATTTTCCCAAATAGACATTTCCGTTTTTGCACACATATTGTTACAAAATATAATCCTGCTTGGGAATAATCGTATCCTTTTAACCGTATGGAACGCCTATGATGAATCTGTGGGTTATATTTGTTCATTTTGTGATATGTTGTATAACAATCTCTGGTATTAATTTCCTGTTGTTTACTCATATTTGCTGAAAAACAACATCTTTCCTTTCCCCCAAACTACAAAAGTTTATCTACACAAACAAATGTGAATTTCTTATACTATACAGGAAATAAAGTAGTTTTAGTTGTTTTTATATCCTGACACATCAAGAACGTATGTACAAGTGCTGTAATCATCGGGTAAAGTATAGGGGGATTTCTAAACAATGTTGTGTATGAACACGAATGTCCGCTTTTGAAAAAAAGCGGACATTCGTATGGTAAAAGCAATGATAGAGGGAACAAAGTGGTTTTGGAGTTTTCAGTGTTTCAAATCCCTGCAAATCAAGAAAGTCAATCATGAAATCTCTACAATCACTTTAATCTTGGTATAAATCCCCTAATTTTGCTTTTGAAATCTTCATTTACATATCCGATTGACAGACTATGGCAACACTTTTTCTTGATGGTAACTCTTTGACAATTGAGCAGCTTGTTCATGCTGCCCGTGATTATTCTTCAGTTCTTAGTCTTACGGATGCATCACGTTCGGCAATAGAGCGTGCGCGTGCTGTTGTGGATGACTGGGTGGCGGAACATCGTGTTGTGTACGGTATAACCACAGGGTTTGGGGAATTTGCGAATGTTGTGATTAACCCTCATGAAATCGAGGATTTACAAGAAAATCTTATTATTTCCCATAGTGTGGGCACGGGAGATTTTTTGCCCGATTATATTGTGCGTGCAATGATTATCTTGCGTATTAATGCTTTGGCAAAAGGTCATTCGGGTATTCGATTGTCCACAGTAGAAGCATTGATAGCCATGTTCAATGCGGGCATAGTACCTGCAATTCCCTCGCAAGGTTCTGTGGGAAGCAGCGGTGATTTAGCTCAGTTGTCCCATATAGCTTTATCATTAATTGGAAGAGGCGAAATATTGAGTGCGGACGGTGGCACAGAAGAGTCGGCAGAGGTTTTGAAACGTCATGGCATAGAGCTGGTTCGATTAAAAGCAAAAGAAGGTCTGGCATTGATTAACGGTACGCAGATGATGTGTGCGTACGGCGCATTCGCAGTATTTACGGCACAACAGTTGGCAGATAATGCGGACATTGTTGGGGCGCTCACCACCGATGCTCTGCGCGGCACGGATAAAGCATTTGATGAACGAATCCATGCTTTGCGCGGTTTTGCGGGGCAAATGAGTTCGGCATATAATCTTCGTGCATTGCTTGAGGGTAGTGAAATCCGTGTTTCCCATCTTGAAAATGATGATCGTGTGCAAGATGCCTATTCTTTGCGATGTATGCCCCAAGTGCATGGAGCTTCGCGCGATGCCATTGATTATGTCTATAAAGTGATTGCCACGGAGCTTAATTCAGTGAATGATAATCCATTGATTTTTCCGGAAACAGGTGAACCTATCGAAGGAGGTAATTTTCATGGACAACCATTGGCACTTGCTTTAGATTTTTTGGCAATCGCTTGTGCTGAATTAGCGAATATTTCCGAGCGTCGCACCGAACGGATGGTCAATGGTGCATTAAGTTGCGGTTTACCTCGATTTTTAACAACCAAAGGTGGCGTACAATCAGGTATGATGATAGCGCAATATAATTCAGCTTCTATTGTGTCGGAAAATAAAGTTTTGTGCCATCCGGCGAGTGTGGATTCCATACCGACAAGCGGCAATCAAGAGGATCATAATTCGATGGGAAGTATTGCAGCACAAAAAGCATGGAAGGTGGTGCAAAATAGTATCTCTGTGATTTCTATAGAATTATTGTGTGCTGCACAAGCAATAGAGTTCCATCGTCCCTTAAAAACAAGTGAACGTTTAGAGCGCGTCATGGCAACCGTGCGTGCTAAAGTACCTTTTGCAGAGACGGACAGAGTGCTGTATAAAGACATTGCTGCTGTACGCACTTTAGTTGCTCAGGGGGCTGTATTGGATGCTGCGGGAATGGCGGAGATTAAACGATGAAGCAGACGATACAAAGTGTTTTACTCCACGGCATACTTTTGCTTATAGCTGCGGGCATGATTTTTCCGATGTTTTGGATGATTTTACTGTCATTGCGTGAACATCCCGAAAGCTATGAGACATTTTTTTCTTTATTAAGTGCCCCGACGGTACTGAAAAATTATGCTGATGCACTCGGGTCAGATACATTCGGTATGTACTTTCTAAACTCTGTTATTGTGGGCTTAGTTGTCACTGTGGGCAATATGCTTTTTTGTTTGATGTGCGGTTATGCTTTTGCCCGTCGGGATTTTATAGGAAAACCCCTATTATTTATGACAATTCTGGGCGTATTGATTATCCCGCCGCAAGTAATCATGATACCATTATATCGTTTAATGGTGCAATTCGGGTGGATAAATACCTATTGGGCATTAATAGTGCCATGGATGGTGACACCATTCGGTATTTTTTTATTGAGGCAATATATTCAAGGATTACCTACGGATATTGAAGATGCAGCACGTATTGACGGCGCAGGTGAATGGTATATCTTATTCAGGATAGTGATGCCTTTGTGCAAACCTGTATTGACAGTCTTGGGTATATATATTTTTCTCGGAAATTGGAATTCTTTTTTATTTCCATTTTTATTTACGAATGAAGAAAGTATGAGAACACTCCCGGTTGGATTAGCGTTCTATATAGGAAAACAATCCATAGATTGGGGGCATTTAATGGCAGGCGCGGGAATTTCCGCTATTCCTGTCCTTGTGTTATTTATTGTGTTCCACAAGCAAATTATTCAAGGATTAACAGCCGGAGCATTGAAAGAGTAATACGTATATAAGTCGAAACAAACTAATTTGTTCATAGACATAGTAAAGAATTATATGGCAAATCGTTGGGGCATTCCACAAGATGTAGAAACTGCTGTTATAGCACGTGATCAATCATGCGTCTATTGCAGTATTCCATTTGACAATATGAGTACAACATCAAAAAAAACATGGGAGCATATTATTAATGATACAGCATTGAATGGTGCAGATAATATAGCCCTGTGTTGCAGGTCATGCAATGCAAGTAAAAATAATAAAGTGCTCAAGGATTGGTTGCAGAGTCCATACTGTCAACGAAAAAATATTAATAAAAACACGGTTGCTTCTGTTGTGAAAAAACACTTGGAAAAATAATTATATTGTCATAGTGAGCAATTATTCCACAAATTGCAAAGCACATAAGGATGCATATTTACCACCGAGAGCGATTAGTTCTTCATGTGTACCCGATTCGATAATGGAACCTTTGGCAAAAACAAGAATATTGTCGCATTGACGAATGGTAGATAAACGATGGGCAATGATGATGGTTGTGCGTCCGCTCATAAGTCGTTCCAATGCTTGTTGTATAAGCTGTTCACTTTCCGAATCGAGTGAACTAGTTGCTTCATCCAAAATAAGAATAGGTGGATTTTTAAGTATAGCACGTGCAATAGCAATTCTTTGTCTTTGACCACCTGATAATTTAACACCGCGTTCACCGACTATCGTTTCCATACCTTCGGGAAAATTGCGAATAAAGTCCGCAGCATTTGCCAGAGTTGCCGCTTGCCATAATTGTTCATCGTTTGCATGGAGATTGCCATAGAGAATATTATCGCGAATAGTGCCGCCAAAGAGAGTAATGTCTTGCGGGACAATGCCAATGGCTTGACGTATTGCACCAAGAGGCAAACTGTCTGACGGTAAAGAATTGAAAGTAATAGTGCCCTTTTGCGGAGCATATAACCGTTGTATAAGAGCTGCCATAGTTGATTTGCCTGCGCCGCTTTCTCCGACAAATGCCACTCTTTGTCCTGCTTCCACAGATAAAGAAATATCATTCAAGACATTGATATCCGGACGTGAAGGATAGGCAAATGTCACATGGTCAAAACGAAGGGAACGCAATTCTGCACTATGCAAAGTGTCATGAGGAAAATCATCATGTTCTGCTGTTTCATTGAGTATTTCTTGAACCCTTACTGCTGCACCCAATGCCCTTTGTACTTGGCTGAGTAATTCGGCAAAGCTGCCCATTGCGCCACCGACGAACATAGCATACATAAGAAATGTAGCAAAATCACCAAAGGTTATTTTTTGTTGATCAATCAGGGATGCACCATACCATAATACACCCGAAATACTGCCAAAAAAAGCAAAAAGAATAAATGACACAAAAGCCGAACGCATCTTGGCGGTGAGTATTGCCAAATGTACGGAAGTATGCAAAGCCGTACCGTAGCGCGAAGATTCATACTGTTCATTTCTATAGGACTTAACGCTGGCGATTGCTTGTAAGGATTCCTCAACAACCGTAGAAGCATGGGCAAGAGCGTCTTGTGTTTTTGTGCTGTGTTTACGAATGCGTCTGCCAAAAAGAACTGCTGCGGCGATTAACACGGGCAAAGCTGTAAGGATGGGCACGGCAAGTTGCAAACTTTGAGTCATAATAAAAATAATTCCACCAAAAAGAAATACTGTCTGGCGTAATATTTCAAGTGAGGTAAAACCAAGCGTTTCTTGTATTTGTGTTAAATCGGCAGTTAAGCGCGATCCAAGCTCCCCTACCCTTCTTTCCGCAAAAAAGCTCATCGGTAAACGCACCAAATGTTCAAAAACATGAGTGCGTAATTGTGCAACAACTTTTTCTGTAATGGTCGTAAGTTGCACGGAGAAAATATAACGAATGATACTTTGTAATGCAATAAGCGAGAGAAGTCCGAGAGCTATTTCCCCTGCGGAAAAACGTACAGTGTCGGGATGGAGCACGGCATCCAGCAAACCACCGGTGAGTCGCGGGAAGAGTAAACCCACTGATGCGGTAAGTGTCATAAATACCAATGAGACAACTGCTCGAAAAGCGAAGGGCTTATAAAGAGAAAGTAAAAATGATAATTGACGACGCGATTCCACACCTGAAAGTCGTTCGGAAGGAAGAGTAGATTTTTTTGCCATAAACTTGTTGATAATATAGCCCGAAGACGTATCTGTCGCTTATGGTATTATATGAACTTTACACGGATTCAAACATTACACGGTTGTATTTACAAAACATTTTCAGAAAATTGTTGTCAAATAATACACAATAACTGAATCGGAAAATTAAGGATAGATACACTATTTATAATCGTGATTATTGAGAAGACATTGAATTGATAGATATATACGATTGTGTGCCGAATTTCATAGTTTTTGCAAAAGTTTGCAAGCTATGACGTAATGTATCGGCATATTCGGGTTTGATTGCATAGCACGATACTTTATCACCGCCGATAGCACAATCATTATGCCCTAAGACAAAAGTACCTATATGCTTCCAAGAATGTGGAATACCTCCGGGAACTTTTTTACCATACATATAACCGGAACGAAGCCAATCATCATATACTAAAGCAATTTCCCCATTATTTTTTTTACAGTACTCCTCTAAAAAAAATGGTGTATAAATACGTGCTTTTTTTGCTCGCGCAATATCAATTGTTGCCAAACCATACGCATCTACACAATGAATATCCGTATAATAACAAGCTGCGCCAATATCATTCATTATCACATGGCTCTGTGGAAAATACTGCTTAATAAACCGAGCCATCTGTATCTGCTGTAAATAAATATCGCGAGCAGAACGAAGAGGTAACAGATAGCCGTCTATGCTGCGTATAATGGTTCCACCAATAATACAGGCAATCAAGAGAAAATAGACATAACGTGAGTATTTATTTGAGGATAGTACTATAGAAACTGTGTCGCGTGATAGTGTGATTGTCGTGATTGACATAAGAACAAGATACGCTTCATAGCGATAAACCCACCCAAACTGTGCAAAACCGAGATGAAGAACAAAAGTGATTACTGTTGTACATGTAAGAGAAAATCGGGGATTTTTATGTGTAAATTGTGTGTACAACAGACCACATAAAAAAAGTAATAATGCAGGGAATGGTGAATAATTTTGAATCATGACTTTCATCGAATAGCCAATACCACGTGCAATGCCGATAATTCCACCATTAATATTACCTTTAATTAAAACAGAATTAGGGAAAAAATATCCGCCTTGACTGTAAAAATAAAGCCCGAATGCGAGAATGGGAATACAAGTAGCAAGAAGAATAAGTGAGAGAGTTTTCCATTTTTTTTTGTATAGTAATGGTATAGATAATGCTGCTGTGACAAAGGCACCTTCATAACGTGTTGCTGTCATACAAAATGCAAATATAAAGATGGCGTATGGCATATATTCTTTTTTTATAAGGACTACATAGATAGTACACATAACAAAAAATGCAAAAAGAATATTTTCCATGCCTCCGGCAATAAGTGGAAACAATGGAACGCAAAAAATAAGTATTCCTAAAGCTGTTGCTGCCCGACGCTGCGTCATATTTTCATGCCGCAGTATTTTTTGAAACATAAATATAATTCCAAAAGCACTGAAAATAGTGAGTATCAAAGGTGTATATATATACCATGAACCTGTGATATGATAAAGTGTAGCCAGCAAAAGTGTCCACAATGGCGATGAAGAAGCTGAAGAAAATTCATACCTTGTGACTCCCCACACACTATGTTCTGCAAGGTTCTTTCCTATAGCCAAATGAATGTAGGCATCGTCCAAAGCATAGGTAAGCACCCCATACGTTGCTTTGTGCCAAAACCATGCACATATAACAATGACAGCAATAAAAAGGGCATAAGCCGGAAAAGATGAAAATCTCATATTGTGCATTCTATTCAAAAAAAAAGGGTTGTACTTTCAAAGTACAACCCACAAATTTACGATTCTTTTCTGCACAAAGCTATACCAAGATTAAAGTCATTACAGCGATTGTCATGATTGATTTTCTTGATGTGAACAGATTTGAAATAGTGAAAATTCCAAAACCATAGAACTCTGGCTCTATAGGAGCAGCCGCATATTAACGTAATCTGAATTTAATGGGAATATAGACAGTATAAGCAACTGGTTTACCATTGTTCATTGCCGGATTTGTTTTATAGTACTTCACGGCGTCTATGGCTGCTTGATGGAATAGAGCCGATGTTGAAGACACAATTTCTATGTTTTCAGCATTACCTTTTTCATTGATAAGTACTTTTAAGACTACGTCTCCTTCTTTTTCCAAACGAATTGCCATACTTGGATAGACCACGTTTTTTTGTATTGATGCAATATCAATGTTGGGTTCAATTTCCGGAATAAATTCAAACTCATTTTCATCCTCGTCCAAATTTGGTGGAATTGGTGAAGATACTAAGGACGATTGTGTTTTATCGCCATCTCCGAATATAGATGCAGCGACTTTGCCATCGCCATTGATTTCCGAGAATCCGGAAGTGTGTGTGTCGGTTGTTGCTTCCGTTACGGTGTCTTGAGTTGTTTGGTTTGTTTTACCAATCAATCCTTTTGTGTTTTTTGTTATGGCGGCATCGGCTTTCGTTGTAGTTTTACTATCCGGTATTTTAGGCTTCCCAACATCAATAAAGATTACCGGCGGACTTATATCCGGAAAAACAAGGGTAGTGTAACAAAAAGAAAAACATAACATTATTGCCGAAATAAGGCAGAGTGTGGACAAAAAACTGTAGAGGGTTGTTCGGTTCATACTGTCCGAAAGTTCATAGGTGCCACTATGATGTGCCGAGAGATGCAGAAGCGTAGTCATAATATCCTCCATTGTTGTTGACTAATGAGTCAGTCATTCTGGTAAAAGTTACAATTCTGTACTTTTTTTGTTCTTGGAACCTATATGAGCTACGCACTCATGAAAAAATACCTACTTATCTCATAAATTCTTGTAAAGGAATTATAATTGATTATTTGTGTTTCGTGGTATGTAAAGTGATTAAAAAAATATGAATGAAAAGTAAGAATTTTCTAAATTATGCTAAGAAAACAAGCGTGAAGAAATTATGAACATAAATTAAGTTTGTGTTTATTGTAAAAAGTGTAAGTTTGCATAAAGTTTTTTTTCGACATGTATAAAAGAATATATACCGCTTCCTCAAAGTGAATACCTGATTTATTTTGTTGTGAATGAGTGGTAGTTTGTATGTGAGAATGTTATTTCTGTTTCACTTATATTAAGGAGACTGTTTTATGAAGACAGTACGCTACGCGGTTCTGCTATTATGTTTATGTGCAGGACTACATTTTTCTGCATCTTCGCAGATTACGGTATTTCCCTCATATAATGAGGATTTTGAAAGTGGTGACGGTGGATGGTCAGCATCCGGCACTAATTCATCATGGGAACTTGGCGATCCATCGGGCTCGGAATTATCCGGTGCATATTCCGGCAGTAATGCTTGGGCAACAGGTTTGTATAGTTCATATAATACAAATGAGCTTTCATACCTGACATCGCCGCAATTCGATTTTTCCTGTTTAACCGAAGACCCAACTTTGCGTTTTGCTCAGGCATATTGGCTTGAAGGAAATTGGGATTTTTATTGGATTGAGATTTCCGTTAATGGCGGTGCATGGACAAAATTGGGAAGTTCCGGCTCGGGTGACAATTGGTACAATACCTGGTATGACTATGGTACTGATTCAGATATTGATGTTTTTTGTGGATATTATGATTATTCTTATGGCTGGGATATTTCGGGTCATACATTAACAGGGACTGCCGGTTCATCGAATGTCCGCATTCGTTTTGTGCTGGACTCAGATACCTCGTATGAAGAAGACGGTGTCTATATAGATGATATTAGCATTGAGGCAAACAACAGCACTTTGCCCGCAGTTGTTCTCGATGCTCCCAATAATAATATGACAAATGCCCCATTAGATATAACATTGTCATGGGATAGTCATAATTGCGCTGATTGGTACGAAATCGAAGTTTCTACTACCGGCGATTTTTCAAGGGTAGTGTATTCGGATGGAAAATTCACAGATTTGTTTTATGATGTGATGGGTTTAGATTATGAAACACAGTATTTCTGGCATGTTCGTGCAGTAAAAGACGGCAATCCGGGCGAATGGTCATCAACACGTAATTTTACGACAATTCCATCTCCGCCTGATAATCCTGTGTTAATTTCACCCGCTAACGGTGCTCTTAACCTTAATCCAACCGGTGTTGCTCTGCAATGGCAATCACAACCCAAAGCAAGTTCTTATCGCATTCAACTTTCAACTGATCCTACATTTACAGGCGGTATTATTGTTGACGAATCTGTTTCCGGCGGTTCGAAAGATGTGAGCACATTGTTGGTTTATGGTACACGCTATTATTGGAGAGTCAATGCTTCAAATGTTTCAGGCACAAGTGGATGGTCACCTGTATGGAATTTCGCAACTCTTTTACCATTGCCTGCATTGGCATCGCCTGCCGATAATGAACAAGGGCTCGAAATACCTTTGCAATTATCATGGCAGGGTATAACAGGAGTCACTCTATACAACTTGCAAATTGCGAATGATGCCGCATTTACTTCTTTATTATTCGATGGTAATGTCAATGGCACAAATTATAATGCTTCTGCATTGAATTTGGATGCTCAATATTTTTGGCGAGTTCGTGCTGTCGGCAATGGCGGGATATTCAGTTCTTACACGGCATCACGAAAATTCAGCACTATTGTACCAACACCAATATTGTCATTACCATTCAGCGGCGAGGTAGATAAAGCCACTAATGTTGATTTGGTATGGAAACTCAATGCAAAACCGGCGAAATACCAAGTGCAGGTAGCCACATCATTAATATTTGGAGCCAAAGATGTTGTCACAGATAAAGTTATTGACGGCACAACAACCACATTAACTAATTTACCTCATAATACACTTTTGTATTGGCGAGTTCGAGCAATAACAACAGATAAAGGAAATAGTAATTGGAGTAATCCATATACATTTACAACAATTATTGCTGCTACTCAGAATGTGTTACCGGCACATAATTCACGTACTCTTGCTTTCCCTATTCTATGTGAATGGCGGTCTGTGGGTGATCAAGTTTCTTATGATATTGAGATTGCCGAAGACAAAGATTTTAAAAAAGTTGTTGTGCGTGAAATAGTTGGTGAGGGAACAAAAGTAGAATTCAGTAATTATCACGGCTTAGTACATAATCAAACATATTGGTGGCATGTAAGACCAAAAACAAGAAGTAATCAAGTTGTGGATTGGTCATCTGCGTTTAATTTTACAACCATCATCGGTAAAGCTACAGCTATTTCACCGATGGATAAATCGACAGATCAAAGTTTGATTAGCCGCTATGTGTGGAGTAAAGTCTCGGGTGCGGAGCAGTATAGTTTGGTCGTATCGAAATCATCAGATTTATCAAATCCGGTTTTGAGTGTAGAGAATTTGAGCAAGTCAGAATATTCGACAGTTTCGGAGCTTGAATTATCGACGACCTATTATTGGCAAGTGCGTAGCAGTTCACAATCGAATGGCAATAGCGTATCGCCTGTATGGAGTTTCACGACAGCAAGCGCGAAAGTTGCCTCAGCCCCTGATTTGATTATGCCTGCTGCGAATGCGGTTGTTGCCACGGGTCGGATTGAATTGCAATGGAGCAGCGTAGCAGGCGCAACGAGCTATGATGTCCAAGTGTCAGACAATCAGGATTTTAGCACAATAGTCTATAATGGTTTGGGTCAAACAGCATCTTCATGGAGTATTGATGTAGTGCAAAGTTCACGTACTTTATATTGGCGCGTTCGCTCAGTGAACAGTGCCGGCATAGGTTCATGGTCAATGTGGCGTCGTTTCAGCACATCTGCGACAGCATTGTTAGCACCTGAATTATTGTCACCACCACGGAATGCTATTCGCGTCGAGCCAACGGTGATATTTGTATGGAATGAGGCATCGAATGCTGTGTCGTATCATGTTCAAGTTTCGACGGATGCGAATTTTGGAACGATAGTATATGAGAAGAATAAGTTGATAGGTCAGTCCACATTGCCTTTGAGTTTAACACCTTCGACGACATATTATTGGCGCGCTTTATCGGAGAATGAGCAAGGCGAAAGCAGTTGGTCACCTGTGTGGAGCTTTACAACGTCATCGGGCACAACATCAGTATCAGAGGAAATATCAGATAATACGATTCGAGTATCACCTCATCCTGTCGTAGGTAGCATCGGCTTAACGATAGAGCGCGAGGGTATATATGAAGTATCGTTATTGGGTATGCGCGGTGAAGGAGTGCAGAATTTAGGTAAAGCGTTTGTTGGTCATCAAGAGTATTCAACCGATGGTTTGGGTTCGGGAATGTATATCTTGCGTATAAGCGATGGCACAACATTGCGCCATATACCTATCGTCATCACACGCTAAACCCTAGTAATCATTGCTTATTACGTTTTGTCCCTGTCGTTCAATAACGACAGGGATTTTTTTTGCATACTTGATTGTATTCATCAATTTCGTATATTGAGCTACGATATACGAAATTTTATACGTAAAAAAATCTTTACATATCACAAGAAAGGAATCCGATAATGAACGTGAGCATTGAAACAGTGAAAAGCCAAGCAGATATAGATACGTTTATTGATGCTCAATGGTTATTCTATAAAAATGATCCTAATTTTGTTCCTCCCCTTAAAATGGATAGAAAAAAACTATTGAATAAAAAAGTCAATCCATTTTATAAACATGCGGAAATGGAACTGTTTCTCGCAAAACGCAATGGTGCAATTGTGGGGCGTATTGGGGCAATCGTCAATTGGAATCACAATACAACTCATAATGACAAAGTGGGTTTTTTTGGTTTCTTTGAATGTGAAAATAACCAAGAAACCGCCGATGCACTTTTTCAAGCAGCGGGCGAATTTCTGAAAAAACATTCCATGACACAAATACGCGGACCTGTGAATCCTTCAATGAATGATGAAACTGCTCTTCTTGTTGAGGGTTTTGACAGTCCTCCAGTTGTGCTCATGACCTATAATCCGCCGTATTATGCAAATCTGATTGAAAATGCAGGTATGAAAAAAGTGCAGGATTTATTGGCATATCGTTTACATAATGAGGAATATTTGAGCGATAAATTGCGCCGTATGACTGACATAGTCCGTGAAAGAAATAATGTGACTATTCGTTCCGTAAATTTTAAAAATAAAGAAAAATTTTTGAAAGATGTTCAGACTCTAAAAGAAATTTATAATTCAGCATGGCAGCCCAATTGGGGCTTTGTGAAAATGACAGATGAGGAATTTGATTTTCTTGCCAATGACTTAAAACAAATTGCAGATCCCGATTTTACTATTATTGCCGAAATTAAAGGACAACCTGTTGGTTTTGCACTTGGTTTACCCAATATAAATCAATCACTTATTTATAATAAAAGTGGCGGTCTTCTTTCGGGTATATGGCATTTATTGACAAAGAAAAAGCATATCACGATCACGCGCATAATTGTTCTTGGTGTATTACCCGAATATCAAAAAACAGGTGTTGATGCCGTAATGTATTGGGAATTAGGAGATAAAGCTCGGAAAAAAGGCAGACCCTATGGTGAGGCATCGTGGATATTGGAAGATAATGTCATGATGAATCGTGCATTAACAACAACAATGAAAGGCGAAGTATATAAACGCTATCGTCTGTATGAAAAAACTCTTTGATATATCAAAAATAGTATTTAAAAAAAGCCGCTATCGTATTGATAGCGGCTTTTTTTTATGACAATAATATTCGGATAAAGTGAATGAATTATTCAATCGGAGTTTCAATAGTAACCAGCACTGTACGGCTGTAAATTCTTCCTTCGGGCAAATCATTGTTGTAAAGTATGTTACTATTGCCTTTGCCCACGGCAATATCGGATGGTAATTTTAATAAACGAGCCACTTCTTTTGCCCGACGATCCGATAATTTAAGATTATAGTCAGGGTTCCCTATGCGGTCGGTATAACCTTCTATTGTGACTATTGAGTTCGGAGAAATACGTGATTTAATTAATTCGACAATAGCCATATTACTTTCATCAACCGTACTTTCATTGTACTTAAAGGTAATTAATGCATAAGTTTCAATACGTTCTTTTTGATTATACAATTGCTCCACAACGATAGGTGAGCCGTCAATCCTTAGCTTTTTGCCTTCGCGGTCACGCGCAAATAATGAGAGTGACAAAAGACCTTTGCCCCGAGGAATATTTTCTTTGTCTTCATTGATATTCCACACAAGAGGAGAGGAAGGAATTTCGCCAATATCGGTAAATTCTTTGAGAGTATTTGTTCCTTGATTGACAATAATGCTCCATTCTTCAATACTTTCTTCCGATTGTGCACGTGCAGCGATATTCATTTTGGCAACATTTGTTGTGCGTGTGGTGTCCATAAATGACAATACATTGAGAATTTCCTGTGAAGTTGTTGATATTTCCACACGACGATTTTCCGCAAAACCATCATCATTATTTGTGTTGGATGGCACTTCCGGCAAATTACGATATTTGACATTGATGCGCTTGGGTTCTATTTGCCAGACAGCAGTTAAATAGTTCTTGACATTTTCAGCTCTTTGTTGCGCAAGTTGCATTTGATCTTTCTCCGATTCACTGCCGGACAAACAACCCGTAAGGGTAATAGTGCTCGTCGGTTCGGCAATCATACGTTTTGCCAATACATTAAGAATTTGATAATAGACACCGAGAGTGCCGGCTCCATCAAGCACACTAAGGTCAAAACGTTCCGCTTCATTAGAGCTTAGCTGAATATAGCGGTTCGGAATTTCGACGCTTTCGGGATCGAAAAATATACTATTCACTAATGCCGTAATATTGGTCGAGATAATATTATTAACACGGAATATTTGTGGATTCAATTGTTTGCCATTACTGTCTATAATAATCCCGCGAATTGTGCCACGCAATGATTGTTGTTTCGGTGATGCAGCATCAGCTTCTAAATTTAACGTAATTGCTGTTTCCGTTTGTTCTATGTTGGGAAACTCCATCGGAGGCAAGGGGGGATCTTCACGGAAAATATAGCGAAGCCCTATGCCTGCACCGATTGTCTGTATTTTCCACGGATTGGTTTGCAATACATCTGTAAAGCCAATGGTATAAGATATTTCAGGTGTGGCGACGAAGGTCCGGCTTTGGTTCAGCGGTATATCATAACCAATGGAAGTGAGTGCAGATAATTGCAGTGTATTCAGCATAGGTATTTCACCCGAAGAACTGAGCCATACACTACTGCCATTACTAAAAACCAAGTTCGTCGGTGATGACAAGATTTCTTCTTGCACATACTTTGTTGTGCCAAAAAAACCGATATTCATACCTACGCGCACATTGATATTGTCTTTGATGATATAACGAACACTCGGTGTGACGGCATAGAGCGGTATATCTGCATCTATGCTATGTTCAAAAATCCCATCAACGGATTGAGTGCCGTCAAAAACGGTTTTACGTTCTTGTGTCACAAGGCGAGCATTCTGTTTATGCAATGTGGCGCGTATGTCCAATAACCAAACGTCACTTAGCGGATAATCGAATGATATGCCGGCAATAAATCCCGTGCCCGTACCGGAAGTGTATTGAGGACAACAACTTGGAATGCCCGGTAACGTTCGAAAATCCACACTGTGCATACTGAAACCCGCTCCGCCTATGATGCCGATACTGGCTCTGTACAATGAATCATACATTTGAGCATTCGCCGGAACAGTCATCAATGATATGCCAATGATAGCAAGAAAAAATCTATATGTTTTTAATATCATGAGCTTCCTTAGTGTGAAATCATAAAAGGTTCATAAACGACATCACGCTCTGTATGCAAGACAATGTAATATTTGCCCGATGGTAATAATGCCACATCAAAATTTGTATCATATTCTCCCGCTTTGAAATGTGCATCGTTGATTGTACGAATTTCTTTACCGATAACATTGCTAAGTACTAAGCGGACATGACTGTCTTCGCGGAGAGTTAAGCGTATGGTGGCTTGTGTATGGACAGGATTGGGTGTAATGGTTGCCGACAGCTTGCTGCGCAAGAGTACGAGTCGTGTTTTGCCTCCTTCACGACATAAATCATTGAGAAGAAATTCACCATCTTCTGTTGTACTTTTTATCTTCGTAGTTTCTACCCATTGGAATGATGTAAATCGCAATGGCGTGATGGAATCATTGCCCAGACGGGCGCGAAAACGCATCATGCTCAATATGCCGGCTGTATCTTTGGCTTCGCCGCGAAATGTGGCAATATAGTCCTCTTGCTCTTCTTGGACTTGCAAAGCATTTAATGGTTCAAGCAATGTTTTATTGAAGCGGATTTTGGCTTCAAATTGTTTTGCTCCAAGTTGAAATAAATTTTTTGAGGATACTAATATCAAAGGTATTTCCACAATATCCCCGGCAGAAGCGGCAGCATTGGCTATCATGATAACAGCATTATTCCCGCGTGTTCTGTTCAAAAGAGCGGGCTGATACCAGAACCCGACACCGTGGATAGTTTGTTCGGCAATATGATAATCAATGGCGAATTGAGAAACCGTGCCTCGCAATATTGTGGTCGGTGTTGTCATCGTTTCGCCGCCCGCGCCGATGACCGAACTTGGATGCCGTATCTCTTGTGCAGAAGATACGGCTATCGCTATAAAAAAAAGAACAATGAGTGTTTTCATTCTGAAAAGAGAGTTATGGTTGAACAACGGTGATGTATTTCCGCCATATATGAGAGCGGAGTGAGTATGGTGCGGATAGTCAGTGTCGTATTCATAGTTAGTTCTACCATGTGATTAATTTTGTACAGGGAACCAATTAGTACCGTCGCTAATAAATGAGGAAGCACGATTATTGCTTATGACAAATGTTCCTCCTGCAATATTAATTGTGACATTGCCTCCACTGGCATTAATCACATATAATATCTTACCTGCTGTGCCAACACCCGGAATTGTGACATTGCCTGCCGGAGCACTGGTTATTCTGTACACACCGTATCCATTTGCCGGTGTTTGTGAATTTCCGACTAATTCACTCTTAACAGCCAGAAAACCACTCGCACTACCACTTTCTCCAACATTTAAAGCTGCACCTGTTGTACTTGACAATGTATTCGTCCAACTCAATATCCCTGAACCATTGGTAGAAAGCACCTGACCATTTGTGCCATCGGCAGTGGGTAAAGTATAGGTAATATCAGCCGATTGTGTTCCGGCACGAAATGCCGTATAATTGGTTGTTCCAGCGGGAAATGCCCCACTGGAACTTTGAGCTTCATAAAAGCGCAATTCGCTTGCTGCATTATCATTATTAGCGAGCCATAGGTCGGTATTACCAAAAACAGCAGTATTTGCAGTGCTAATGGTCATATTGTTCACACCACTATTGTTGCCAAGGAAACCAAAACTGCCTTGCGCGGCAATAGTCATACCTGTGCCACCGGGTATTGCACTCCAGTCTTGAGTGATAGTATTATTTGAACCACCGGCAATAACACTTTCATTACCACCTTGTACATTATTACTACTTCCTCCACCAATGGTGCTATAATTACCGGCTGATACTTCATTGCCGTTTCCGCCTGCAATTACACTCCAATCCGTGCCAACTGTGTTGCCTTGTCCCGAACCAATAAAGGAAAATTGACCATTTGCGGTGTTGTTTTGTCCGCCGGCGATGGTTGCGGCTGTTGCGCTCGTCGCATTTGAAACACCGCCACCAATTGTACTTTGTGAACCGCTCGCAGTGTTGGTCTCACCTCCGGAAATAGTTGAACTCAAGCCACTTGCAGTGTTGAGAAGGCCACCTCCGATTGTGGCTGTTTCTTGAGTTGCATCGTTCTCTCTTCCTCCTGCAATCACAGAATAGTCACCGCTTGTCGTATTGTTATCCCCACCGCCAATCGCAGAAAAACTTGCACTTGCCGTATTATTACTTCCTCCGCTAATGGTGGAAGTGCTGCCACTTGCGGTATTGATATATCCACCGCCGATAGTAGCATAACCATTGTTTGCCGTATTTTGCTCCCCACCGCCAATGACGGCATTTTGTCCATTTGCCGTATTAAGTAAACCACCACCCACAAAAGAGTGATCTAGACTTGCCGTATTATTTTGTCCGCCTGCTATTGTTGAGTAAATACCGCTTGCTACTTGGGTTGCATTCACTCTCGCCATTTGCCAATCCACAGCATATATACCGCGTTTATTTCCACCTGCTGCTGCACCATTTGCTATCCGAGCAGTGAGTGCGCCTGTACCTTTGGGAGTTAAAGCAATGTCAATATCGGCTTCTGCTCCGTTTGCAATAAATTGATGTACGGGAACAATATCATTTGGCACTACTATATTACGGTTTTCCGTGAAGTATTGCAGCCCACCGCCTGCTGTTACCCAAGAGAGCGTACCACCACCATTGGTGGAAAGCACTTGACCATTCGTGCCATCGGCTGCGGGTAAAGTCCATATAATATCATTATCAATGGCATTAGCTGCGCGGAAACCGACATAGTTCGTGCCATTGGGAAATGCGCCATCAGCATCGTATTGTTCATAAAAACGTAAAGATTTGGGAGTATTATCATTAGAAGCAAGCCATACGTCCACATTACCAAAAACAGCAGTGTTCGGATCGCTGATAGTCATATTACGATTGCCGGTTGCTGTATTGCCATGGAATCCGAAAGAACGATCGGCAGAAGCACTAAGTGTTAAGCCCCGACCGCCGCTAATGGTCGAATAATCGCCGGCAGCAGTATTGTTTGCTCCACCACTCATGGAGGAAGCCGTGCCGCTTGCTTGATTAGTTGAGCCACCTCCGACAGTGGAGTGATTACCGCTTCCTGTGTTGCTTTCACCGCCACCTACAGTGGAGTGTTCACCGCTTGCCTGATTAGTTGAGCCACCGCCTACGGTTGAATAATTAGCATTGGCAGCATTCGTATTACCTCCCCCAACAGTGGCATACCAATTACTAGCCGTATTGGAGAAACCACCCCCAACAGTGGAGTGCTGTTCATTAGCTGTATTGCTTTGTCCGCCTGCTATTGTTGAATGGATTCCACTTGCATTATTATTTTCACCACCACCTACAGAGGAATAATTGGCATTTGCCGTATTAGTATTACCACCGCTCACGGTGGAAAATTCTCCTCCGGCTGTATTGGTAAAGCCACCGCCAATAGTAGAATGTACATCACTTGCACTATTATTTTCCCCCCCGCTGATGGTCGAATATGGTCCACTTGCAACTTCTGTTGCATTTGCTCTCGCCATTTGCCAATCTACAGCATAAGTTCCACGTTTATTACCTCCTGTTGCCGTACCGTCTGCTATCTGCGCTGTAAGTGCGCCTGTACCTTTGGGAGTTAAAGCAATGTCAATATTTGCTCCTGTCCCACTTGCAGCAAATTGATGAGCAAAACGTGTATCGTTCGGAGATGTAGTAATGCGTGACTCCGTAAAATGTGTCAAACCACCGCCCGCTGTTACCCATGTGAGCGTTCCCGAACCATTGGTGGAAAGCACTTGACCGCTTGTGCCATCGGCTGCGGGTAAAGTCCATGTCACATCAGCAGCTATACTGTTCGGAGCACGGAAACCGACAAAGTTCGATCCATTGGGAAATGCACCCGCAAAATTGTATTGTTCATAAAAACGTAAGGAACGTGGGCTATTATCATTATTTGTCAGCCAAAAGTCAGTATTGTTAAAAACAGCAGTATTCGCAGCATCAATCGTTATATTTCGGCTACCATCATTCGCATTAAAACCAAAGGAGCGATCGGCATTTGCACCGAGGGTTAAACCCCGACCTCCGGGTATAGCTGATTCATCGCCACTTACCGTATTTTGGAACCCGCCACCGAGGAAAGATCGAATACCACTTGCGGTGTTCTGCCACCCGCCGACTACAGTAGCTTGAACTGCGCTTGCCGTATTTGCTTCTCCTCCGACTGCGACTGCATAATTCTGATTTGCCGTGTTTTGCCACCCACCACCAATGAATGTTCGAAAAGCACTTGCTGTATTTTGGAACCCGCTACCAATAAATGAGCCACCACCACTTGCGGTATTGCTCTGTCCACCACCAATAAAAGCGCCATCACCACTTGCGGTATTGCTCTGCCCGCCGCCGACGGTAGCTTTGTCTCCACTTGCCGTATTTCCAAAACCACCACTTACGACAGCTTGAAAGTTGCTTGCCGTATTACCTACGCCGCCGCCGACAAAGGATTGAGTTCCTGATGCATTACCGCTATTGCCCCCTGCTACCGTGCTTTCTGTACCGCTTGCTGTATTAAACTTTCCTCCGCCGATGGTAGCGTTAGCACCGTTTGCTACTTGCGAAGCACTACCTCGTTCCATTTGCCAATCCACAGCGTAAGTTCCACGTTTATTACCTCCTGTTGCCGTACCGTCTGCTATCTGGGCTGTAAGTGCGCCTGTACCTTTGGGAGTTAAAGCAATGTCAATATTTGCTCCTGTACCACTTGCAGCAAATTGATGAGCAAAACGTGTATCGTTCGGAGATGTAGTAATGCGTGACTCCGTAAAATGTGTCAAACCACCACCTGCTGTTACCCATGTGAGCGTTCCAGAACCATTGGTGGAAAGCACTTGACCGCTTGTGCCATCGGCTGCGGGTAAAGTCCATGTCACATCAGCAGCTATACTGTTCGGAGCACGGAAACCGACAAAGTTTGTACCGGCAGGTATAGCACCAGAAGCATTGTAGGGTTCATAGAATCGTAATGAACGTGCAGTACCGTCATTATTGGTCAACCAAAAATCGGTATTGTTAAATATAGCAGTATTGGCAGCATCAACAGTAATATTTCTGTTTCCTCCAGCATCATTCGCATTAAAACCAAAGGAGCGATTGGCTACAAGAGTCAAGCCGCGTCCACCGGGAATAGCTGTGAAAAATCCTGTTGCCGTATTTTGTAAACCTCCCCCAATAACAGAATGACCACCACTAGCTGTATTCTCTTGCCCACCGGGAATAGCAGAAGCATTTCCACCTGCCGTATTTTGCAAACCTCCCGCAATACTGGAACCGGTACCACTTGCGGTATTGCTCTGTCCCCCACCAATAACAGAAGTGCTACCACTTGCGGTATTGCTCTGCCCGCCGCCGACGGTAGCTTTGTCTCCACTTGCCGTATTTCCAAAACCACCACTTACGACAGCTTGAAAGTTGCTTGCCGTATTACCTACCCCGCCGCCGACAAAGGATTGAGTTCCTGATGCATTACCGCTATTGCCCCCCGCTACCGTGCTTTCTGTACCGCTTGCTGTATTAAACTTTCCTCCTCCGATGGTAGCATTAGCACCGTTTGCTACTTGTGAAGCACTACCTCGTTCCATTTGCCAATCCACAGCACGTGTTCCACGTTTATTACCTCCGGCGGTGGTATTATCCGCTATTTGTGATGTAAGCGCACCAGTACCCTTGGGTGAAAGAGTGACATCAATATTTGATTCGCCACCATTAGGGACTAATTGATGCACAGGCACCGTAGCATTCGGAGCCGCGTTGTTGCGATTTTCTGTGAAGTATTGCAATCCGCCTATTTCATCTATTGCCGGATTCCATGCAGTTCCATTCCATTTGAGAACTTGTCCATTAGTCGCACTTTTTTGTGCTATGGTCGGATTAGGATAAGTCCCTGTTAAATCACCACCTGCTGTGCCTGATAAAGTTGGTGCCCCCCAGACGATATTTGTTCCATCGAATGTGAGTGCTTGTCCTGTTGTAGCACCTGTTGAAGATATTTTTATTGGTGTGACGGCAGCATCTGCAATTTTCGGTGTTGTGACATTAGCATCAAGAATTTTAGTTGTCGTGATGGCATTATTTGCGACTGTCGGGTTGGGATAAGTCCCTGTTAAATCACCACCTGCTGTGCCTGATAAAGTTGGTGCCCCCCAGACGATATTTGTTCCATTGAATGTAAGCGCTTGTCCTGTTGTAGCACCTGTTGAAGAT